>Ga0123353_10000792_pt1 | contig 38520 bp, 28 predicted proteins | sample TergutLab28metaG_3_FD_92763 | JGI IMG/M metagenome (GOLD analysis project Ga0123353, IMG submission 92763) | Labiotermes labralis P3 segment gut microbial communities from Petit-Saut dam, French Guiana - Lab288 P3 | ecosystem: Host-associated > Arthropoda: Insects > Digestive system > Gut ... | reverse complement strand
TCACTCCTCCGACGTTCTGGTTGTAAATGGTCGCTCCGATCGTGACCGAACTGTTGACGAATCGGATATCTCTTATCTCTGCTCCGCTCCGGGTTTCTCTGAAAAGACCGTGAGACCCGCTGCCGGTGTTGTGATCCGCTATGTGCATCCCGTATACCGTGTGACCGTTGCCGAGAAGCGTTCCGATGAATGCCGTGCTTGCGGAAGTACCTCCTTTCGGATCGATGTTGCCGGCACCTGTGAATGTCGCTCCGAATGATGATTGCGCCCTGTCCACATGCAATGTGTGCGCAAACGATATGTTGGATGTGCTGCCGGCTCTGTAGTTACCCGATATCACCACCGTGTATGAATCTCTCACGTAGTCCGCGGGTATGTTCAATGTGATCGTGGATGACGCGGACGTGGTGGTGTTTGATTCGGACTCGGATTCAACCCAGGCGTAGAAGTTGAATATTGTCCAGTTATTTCCCTGACCGGGGTTTGTGTGCGTTATCGTCAACGTCATGGTCCGGCCGTCATCGCTCAGAGTTCCGCTGAGCGTCAGAGAATGCGCTCCGCCTGAAGCGAAATTATCCTGCGGCCCGAAGACTATGTCGTTTGTGAGATAATATCTGCCGTCTCTCGGCCAAAGGCCCGAGTTCCCGGTTGTGCCCATCAATGCGAATTCTTCGGGCGTGGATATGGGTATCCATGCGCCCGCGCTGCTCAGAACGCCGCTTTGTACCCCGAAATCGGAACCGAAGCCGTCGATGAGTACGCCGCTGAACATGAGCACACTGCCTCCCGTGTTCCAAATTGCGTGTCCGTTGCCGTTGTTGCGTACCGTACCGTCATATACGTTCACCGTTCCGCCGAATGCGTTCGCGATCGTGTTGTTGTTACCGTTGCTCTGTACCGTTCCGCCGAATATGCTCAGTGTGCCCGTTCCTTCGTTGCGTATCGCGCCCGCACCGAGGTCAGCGGTACTTGCGGACGTTATGTCCGCATGGCTTTCGATTATGATCTCATCGACCATAAGTATGACCGCGGCGTCAGAACCGCTGAGGGCCGACGTCAAAATGCCGTATAACGTGATTTTTCCCCATTCGCCGTCGGTGTTATCGAAAACTATGCCCGCCGTACCGATGTCAAGGCCGCTGAAGTTCCCGCTGCCAAGGTCCACACCCAGGAATATTATTACGGCATCCTTTCCGTCGGCATCATCGCGTATCGCATCGATAACGCTCTGTATCGGAACACCGGCTGTCACAAGATATCGTGTACCGTCATCCAGATGCCCGTGCGCCGTGAATGATGTTCCCGCGCCGGTGATCTCATATCCCTCGCCGTCCGGCAGGCCGTGGAAGTCGAAGTATCCTTCTTCGTCCTCTTCGCCGTCCGTGAGGACTATTACGGCCGCCGTCAAAAGAACGGCAACGGTCAACGCTGAGATTATCATCTTGGGTTTCATGAACACGCCTGTTTGTCAAGTCATAAGGATCGTGTCTGCTCGTGCGGCGAAATTTGTCGGAAAGCGATCATCGGAACGCTGTCGGACACCGTCTCGTGTTTGTCTTGTGTGCACCCTAGCTACACGGTACGCGCACGCCCTTATTATATTCTTAACAGGTCTTATTGCATCCCATAAGATATAATGGTTGTGCTTGTTAAACCGCCATTTTATTCGTATGAACTATTTAAGGTTTGGCAAAAAGACCGCCGATTTTGAGATTATTTCAGTCTATTCCCGAAATGTCTCTCGGTCGCAGTCTCTTTACCATTTTTATTCGATGTTGAAATCATTGCGTGTTTTTTTCTCCGCAACGAACGGTTTTGGCAACGCATCGGTTGTGAGATCGTCCTTCGAGACGCTCACGATCGCGATCTTTGAACCGGACGGCGCCTCTATTTTGTATTTGCCGCTTGAGTTGGTCACAACTGTTTTATCGTCTCCGTTCAACGTGTACGTCACGGTTGCTCCTTCCACTCTCTTGCCTTCGCATCGAACGATACCGCATGCGCTTCTTCCCCATATCGCAAGCCAAAGGATCTTGAATGTCAGCGCGGTTATCAGAATGAGCAACGCATGCCAAAGCCACTTACAATGATGGTGTTCAAAGTTTGCCGTTATCATCTTATCGGACTCCATTGTCAGTGTGGTCGGATTTTCATTGCCGCTGAGGTCTTCGGTCCATTCGGTGAAGCTCCTTCTGTGATCCGGTATAACTATCAGATGAACGGTCAGGTCAGCGGGTATTTCCTGTTCTCTCGGGAGATCTGCGTATGTTACACCGTCAAGCGACCATCGTATCTTTCCGCCGTCCGATGTACTCGTTAATGTGAAAGTTTCGGTACCGTTCGGATAGAATGTCGCGAACACCGTTCTCGAGCCGTCCATTATAAGTTCCTGTGATCCTGTGCTGCCTGCGAGATGACCGGACCATGTAAAGAACCACATGCCGTCATCTGCCGATGCTCTCAGCCATAAGGAATTCAAACTTTCCGGTATGTGAACGACTCCAGTCATCCCTTCCGGTACGGTAGTGAGGTTATGTGCCAGTTCAATCCATCCGTTGCCGTCGATCGACCAGCTTATCATTCCCGTGCCGGGTCCGAGCGCGGTCGCCGTCAGTATGAGGATCGCGTCATCCTCATGGTAGAACAACGCCACGACTCTCTTGTCATCGTCCACTGTAAGCGCATATATCATGCCGTCGCTTGATATATCGCCGTACCAGACGAAGAACAGCCACCCGTTGCCTTCGCTTGCCGTGAGTATCATGACAACATTCGCGGGAACGTTGAATGTTCCCGCGCCTCCCGAAACCGTCACACCTTCGTGCACGTACGTCCATGATACGTTTTCGTGCGCATCTTTCGGATCCGTCTCAACAATCACGACAAAAAATTCCGTTCCGTGTCCGTCCGTGTTATCGCCGAAGAACGCCGTTATCGTCACGTTGCCGATAACCTTGTGCTCGATCACATTGTCAGATATGCCGGCGGTCAGTTCCGTGCTCAATGTCCAATACATGAATCCGAAGTCCGTTCCGTCGGTTGCCGTGAGCTCAAGTTCCGTATCAACAGGAATATTGAATGTTCCCGTGCCTCCCGTAATCCTTAAGCCGTTGTGCGTGTAAGTCCACGAAACAACGCCGTCGGCATCCTCAGGGTCCTTTTCAACGGTGACCGTCCGATATTCCGTTCCTTCTCCGAGTGTGTTGTCACCGAAGAACGCCGTTATCGTGACGCTCCTGGAAACCGTGTAATCAAGCTCGTCACCGGATATTCCGATGCCGGGTGAAGTGCTCACCGTCCAGTAAAGGAATCCGAAGTTCGTTCCGTCCGTTGCTTTGAGTGAGACGGTCGTAACCGCCGGAAGATCGAGTATAATCGGTCCGGTGACCCTGTTGACGATTCCCGTACGGATTTCATCATCGTAAACGTATGTCCATGCAACGGCACCGTCGGCATTCGCCGGATCGGTGAGTATCGTAACCATGTAATAATTGAAATTGCGCACATATTCTTCGAAGACCGCCGTTATCGTTATGCTCTCCGTTACCGTATGCTCTGTTATCCTGCCGGCCGTCGGAGAGTCGTCGACGTTCCAGTACCGGAATACGTATATTATGGAATGTTCGGTCGCCGTTAACGTTACGTTCGCATTGAGAGGCATGTTGAATGTTCCCGTGCCTCCGGTGACCGTTACATCATCGTGCACATAGATCCATGATACCGTTCCGTCGGTTGTTATCGGTACCTTTTCCACCTTGATCGTACGGAAGTCGTTGTCATCGTCCGTGCTGTCTCCGAAGAACGCCGTTATCGTTATGTTTCCGGTGACCGTGTGTTCATACTCATTCCCGGATATTCCGACGGCGGGTGCGGTGCTCAACGCCCAATACATGAATCCGGATGTCGTTCCGTCGACTGCGGTCAGTTCGAGCTTTGTTCCGGCAGGTATATTGAATGTTCCCGTGCTTCCGATTACAGTTACGCCGTTGTGTGTGTAATTCCACGAAACAACACCGTCGGTATCCGTCGGATCCGTTCTCACGATGACTTCCCATAATTCTGTTCCTTGACCGAGTCCGAATACTCCGGTTATTGTTACATTGCCTTCGATGATATAGTCGGTCTCTCTGTACGGCATTCCTGCGGGAGGTTCGGTGTTCACTGACCAGTACACGAATTCAAGTTCGTTGCCATCCGTTGCAACCAATTCGAGTGTGCCGGCAGGCATGTTGAATGTTCCTTCGCCTCCCGACACCGTCACGCCGTTGTGGACATACGTCCATTCGACGACCGCGTCAGATACTGCAGGTTCCTTTTCTATCGTCACTTCGTACGCATCCGTTCCCGACTCGTTGTCAATGAAAACCGCCGTTATTATGATCGGTGCGGTGACCGGGTGGATCAAATCGTTCCCGAGAATACCGGTGGTTGCGTTGTCCTTGGTCCAATAAAGGAACATGTAGTTCACACCGTCCGCCGACGAAAGCGATATGACCGTTCCCGCGATAACGGAAAATAACGTTGCTCCGGTGCCGCTGCGCTCAACGTTGAAGTTGTATGACCATGACACGATACCGTCCGATGTTTCGGGATCTACAACAATCGTCACATCGATTGCCGTCCCCAGAATGAGGTGCATGCCGTTATCAAAAAGAGCGAAACCGGGTGTGTTCACGAGATTGAAATTTGAAAGAAGGTTCGTTCCGTCAAAGACTGCTACCGCACCATCGAACGGACTGCGGACATTGACGCCGTACTCTTTATCGGTCGCGAACGCGGGTATCGTTCTCTCGCCTAAGATTGTATCTGCAGTGAGGACACTTAACGATCCGGGAAGTATGCTTATTGCGCCGTTGATGGTCGGATCGTCGCCGAGTATGACGCTTCCCGTATTCGTGGTGACTGCGTTAACCGATTCCGTTGAAACGATACCTCCGGATATCCTGACGGTCCCGGTGCCGTTCATGACCGCGTGGCCGCTCAATGTATTGGTGTTTGTATTCTGAACCGTGCCGCCGAAGATGTTGATCGTTCCGTTGGCGGAGTTCGAAACGGAAGTAACGGTGGCAGCACTCGTAACAAGGCCGCCTGATACGTTGACGGTTCCGTTTCTCACATTGTTTATCGCCGCGCCCGCGGACCTGTTCTCCACCGTGCCGCCCGACACATTGATAATTCCGACGGTGGGATCTCCGGCGGTGGCACCGTTGGCGATCACGGAGCCGGCGGTGTGAGATGCCACCGTGCCGCCTCCTACGTTGACGGTTCCGTCGGCTTGGTTGAGTATCGCATTGTGATTGCCCAAGGATATCACCGTGCCGCCGTTTACACTGATTGTTCCGACACCCGCGTTCCATATCGTGATTCCTCCTGCGTTTCGGTTCTCTACCGTGCCGCCCGATATCACGACATTTCCGTTGGCTCGATTGTGAATTGAGGTTGTGCCCGCGGCCGCCACCGTACCGTCGGACACGCTGATAGTTCCGCCGAACACGTTATTGACCACTGCGCCCGTGCCTCCGTTCTCTGTCGTGCCGCCGGATATGTTGACCGTTCCCGCGGTGCCCGTAACTGCGGATAAGCCGTTCGCGACCGTCGAAGAATTGTTTGTGTTCCTGACCTCGCCGCCGGATATGGTGATTATTCCATTGAAAATATTAGTGACCGCACTGCCTCCCGCGCCCCCGTTCACTACCGTGCCGCCTGATATGTTGATCGTTCCCGTGCTGCCCGGAACTCCGATGATGCCGTTCACGACCGTCGAACTATTGTTTGTGTTCCTGACCTCGCCGCCGAATATGTTGACAGCTCCGTTACGCTCATTCTGGATCGCGGCAGCAAATGTATGAGTATTGACCACCGTGCCGTCGATTATGTTTATTGTTCCGTTACCGAAATTGTTGACTGCCGAAATGGGACCGCGGGCCTCCACCGAGCCGCCGGATATGTTGACCGTTCCGGTCTGTGCACCCACGCTCATGTTGTTTATCACGCCGTACAGCGTGCCCACGCCCGTGCCCCAGACGGTGCCGTCGGTTATGTTTATTATCCCGTCGTTTACGTTGAAGATCGCGCTGCCCTGACGGTCGGCGAGCGTGTTCGCCACCGTTCCGCCGGATATGTTGACCGTTCCGCTTCCTATGTTTTGGATCGTGTCGCCCAAGCCCGCGCCGGTGACCGTTCCGCCGGATATGTTGATCGTTCCGTTGCCCACATTACGGATTGTATGCTCGCCTGTCGAAAGCGATGCGTTCTCCACCGTTCCGCCGGATATGTTGACCGTCCCGCCGGCATAGTTGACGATCGTGCCGCCTCCCGCGGTTGTCCGGACGATGCCTCCGGTTATCTCAACGATTCCGTGGTGGTTCTCGATCGCGAAGGAGTTCATGCTGCCCGCGTTTCCGCCTGTAAACTGGACTATGCCGTCTCTCACGATCACCGTTCCGTCGGCAAAGTTGGAGATCGTGGACCATCCTCTGCTCTCCGTGTTCTGCACTATGCCTCCGGTTACGATTATGGTTCCGTTACTTACGTTGACGATCGCATTGATATCACTGCTTGTCACTATGCCTTCCGTTACGTATATCGTCCCCGGGCCCGAATTTCGGATCGCCCGGAAATCGCTGATGATCTCTCCGCCGAGTATGTGTATGTCTCCGAAGCCCGTGTTCGAGATCGCATTACCGAACATCGCGTCCGCGAGCCTGATGATTCCGTCATGTATGAACACGGAGCCTCCGAACGAATTCATGATCGCCTGACCGCCGGCGGAGGTCTCTATCGTGCCGCCGAATATGTTCAATTCTCCGTTACCGTCGTTGATGATCGCACTGAGATTCTCTTCATCACCCGTTGATATTATGTCCATGTAACTGTCGACGTTCATGTCACCGAATATGTGAATCACGGCACTGTTCTCTTTGTTAAAAGCGGATGTCACTTTGCCCTGTAATATGATGTTTCCCCATGATCCGTCAGCGTTGTCGATGAAGATGTTCGTATCTCCGATGTCAAGGACATCGAAATCCCCGTTACCGAGGTCTGCGCCCATGAATGTTATCGTTATGTCATTTCCGAAGGCATCCGTGCGTTTGGCATCTATCACATCCTGTATTGAAACACCGGATGCATCACATACCGGGTGAGTCATACCGTTTTCCAGATACACGATCGCACTGAATGATGTTCCGAAACCCGTAATCTCATATTCGTATGTGCGCTCCAGCGCCGTGATGATGAAATCTTTCACGAGAATCGTTGTCCCGGACGGGAACGGAGTTGTCTTGTCCATATCGGTGCCGTTGCCCAGCTGACCGGAATCATTGGAACCCCATGCCCGCAATTCGCCGTTATTATCAAAAGCTGCCGTGTGTGTGTCCGATGCCGACACCGATGTCCAATTTACACCGATGCCTACTTGAACGGGAGTTGTTATCGAGTCATTCGTGCCGTCACCGAGCTGACCGTGGCTGTTTGATCCCCATACCCATAATTCGTTGTCATCGTTGACGGCTGCCGTGTGTCGGTTTCCGGCGGATACGTATATCCAGTCATCCCCTTCTGTCTGAACGGGTGTGTGTCTGTCTATGGTGCTGCCGTCACCTAACTGGCCGTTACTGTTTGATCCCCACGCCCACAGTTCGCCGTCTTCATTGATGGCCATCGTATGTGCGGCTCCGGCGGATACCGAGATCCAAACGGTTTCTTCTTCTATCTGAACGGGCGTGTGTCTGTCCGTTGTACTGCCGTCGCCCAGTTGGCCGTTGCTGTTTGATCCCCATGCCCATAATTCATCGTCTTCATTGATGGCCATCGTATGTGCGGCTCCGGCGGATACAAATGTCCAAACGGTTCCCTCTTCTATCTGAACCGGAGAAAGTCTCTCTTCAGCGGTACCGTCACCCAGTTGGCCGTAACTGTTGGAACCCCATGCCCATAAGTTGCCGTCATCATCGATCGCCATTGTGTATGCGTTCCCGACCGATACGTGTACCCAGCGGACATCCGGTTCTATCTGAACCGGGAACAGTCTCTCGTCGGTTGTACCGTCACCTAACTGGCCGTTACTGTTTGATCCCCACGCCCACAGGCCGCCGTCATCATCTATGGCCATTGTATGATTGTTTCCCGCCGAGACCGTGATGAATTCGCGTTCAGTCTGTACAAATGCCGCGACCGTTGTCGTCCCTCCGATCCTGGCAGTCAGAATATTTCCGGACAGTGTTGCATTTGCAGATCCCGTGTCTCTGAGGCCCCATGCTATCGGAAGATGTGCCGCTTCGATCGGCGTCACCGTACCCGTAAGGGCCCACGGTACTCTTGTCACCACCATTTCCGGCACATTAAACACATCAACGACACCGTCCCCGGGTATGCCGAATACTGTTTCTCCGCCTCTTTCTTCTCCGTTGTCGCTCTGAAGGATCGCCAACGATGCCGTTAAGAGAACGGCGACGACGAACACCGATACCATTGCCTTTGTTTTCATGAAACACGCCCGCTTGTCAAATTTTCGTATCATACCGGCGCGGCAGAATTCGTCGCGAAAGACGACCGTCTGTTCTCGGAACGTGTCGAATATCATCCCGTATTCGCCGTGTGTGCATCTGAGCCATTGGGACCAATGCACGTTCTTATTTATTCTTAACAAGTCTTATTGCATCCTAAAGGATATAATGATTTTGTTTGACATTTCGACGAGGAAATATTATTTTCACTACGTTTCGATGGCGAATAACGTATCTAAATTATATTATTCGGCTTTTATGACTGCATTTACGCTGTAATCGGAATAATAGGCATTCGGAAAGAACAAATGCCGATGAGCCTCGGTTGGTAGTTTAATTCACTCCGTGTGACATAGGAAAAAGTGCGGAAGGAAGAGGGGAGAAGGGGCAGTTATAGACGTTTGCTGAAAGATAGTAAATATTTTATGTTCATTTTTGTGGTTCACAGGCACACTGAATGAGTAAAAATGTTGGACGGGCAAAGCCCGTCCATGGGGAGTTATGTCATCGTTATGCCACACTGCCCGCGTACGCAGACAATGAATGTGTTTCGCCGCGATCTTCGATCAATGATCCCAATGACCTGAGATGATCGCACATCGCCTCCGATATCTGTTTTTTCTTTTCGCCGATGAATCTTACCACACTGTTGTTCACCATGCCGAAAGCTTCGTCCATCGTCGCGTTCGGTGCACTCGCTGCAATCTTGTCATTTTCAATGACAACGGTCATCGGACATATTGCCGACACTTTTGATATTCCCGCTTTTGCGATCTTCATGCGATCCGCTTCGAACGAGAACGGCTTGACTGCGATCATGAATGTTATCATGTTGAGCGTGCGCGCAACCGTCGCAACGATCGGTGCAACACCGGTTCCGGTGCCGCCTCCCATTCCCGCGATTATGAATACTGCGTCATGATCCGCCAGTACTTCTCTGATTTCGTCGATGTGTGCTTTCGCGCATCTTTCGCCGAGCAACACATCACCTTTGGCACCTTCGCCTTTTATGACATCCCTGCACAGGCATACCTTCTTGTCGGACATCGTACGTCTCAATGAATCCTTATCCGTATTGATGGCAATGGTGTCTATCGACCCGTCTGCCCAGTATATGTCATTGATGACATTGCAACCGGCACCGCCGATACCAACTACCGCTATGCGCGGCTCAACCGGCAACACCGTCCTTGATGTGTTTACCTTTGTTTCCATTTTCCATCCCTTTTCCTTATTTTCACAGATATGCGGGACTTTTGGTCCCGCAAATCCGTGCATCCCATCCCTTCATAACGGAACATTCTGTTGCATCTGTGCAGTAGCAAAGGATTCCGCGTAAGGACCCTTCTCTATAGGAGAGTAGTTCTTCCTTACGCAGTCCCTTATGAACTCTTCCTCGGTGATGAAATATCCTTCACCGACGATGTTGCGCATGGCATCCAGTTCTGTTCGGCTGAAACGGACAAAGATCCCATCTCCCTTGTCCGTTTTTTTGTCTGACGGAGTATCATGTGCATCCCTTTTCATGTACTCCCTTAAGGCAGTTCTTATGAATTGCGATCTGGTCCCGAGTTCGGGATGCTCCTCCAAATAATTATCCATTGACTGGACATCATTGGTTCCCATCCGGAGCGTTATCCTTTCGTCATCCATGTTTCATACCTTCAGACTTTCTTCGTAGAGCCCATCCCTTCGACTCTAAACCACTATAGGCATCAACTAGTATTTAAAATGTCCGACAAAGTCATGCTTTGTCATGCGACCCGTCCGACAACCGCGGAAACGATGCTTCGTTGAAGAAACATATACACCGTTCCTGCGTCGGACATTTTGTCAGCTTATTATAATAATAGTGGAATAAATATTTAATACAAACAGATATCCCGAAACATCCGGAAGGGACAATATCGATGGCGTCTTACAGAAAAACAGAAGAAAAATGGCAGCGGAAATGGTCCGAAAGCGGGTTGGAACGTGCAGATCGGAACGATGAAAAAAAATTCATGCTCGTCTTCGCGTATCCGGGAGTTACCGGTTATTTACACGTAGGGCACATGAGAGGATATACTTACGCGGACGCGATCGGACGATATAAAAGAATGACGGGACACAATGTCCTTTTTCCGGTGGGTACGCATGCGACAGGTAACGGAGCCATAACGCTGGCGCATAAGATCGCCCGAAAGGATAAGGAAACGACAGATTATCTGAAAAGGAACGGTTGCACCGATAACGATCTCAAAAAAATGAAAGATCCTCTGTCGGTCGTTGAGTTCTTCAACGGCGTGTATGTGAACGACTACTGGAAGAGATTCGGTTTTCTCTCCGATTGGAGGAACTTCACGTGCACTTTGTATCCCGATTATCAGAAGTTCATACAATGGCAGTTCATGAAGCTGAATGAAGCTTCGCTCTTGATACAGAAACCATATTTTGCGTCCGCATGCACCGAATGCGGACCGGTTGCCATAGATGCGTCGGAAACAGACATCTCGAAAGGAGGGAGCGCGGAAACGCATGAATACACGTTATTGAAATTCAAATGCGGCGATCTTTTCCTTATAGCCGCGACGCTCAGGCCGGAGACCGTTTACGGACAGGTCAACTTCTGGGTGAATCCCGACGCGGAATACGTCAAAATGAAAAAGAACGGCGAAACGTGGATAATATCACCGCAAGCAGCAGAGAAAATGAAATATCAGAAGGACGGGTGCGAAGTAACAGGAACGGTGAACGGTAAAGATATGGTCGGATGGATGTGTGAAGCACCGATGATTCACAGAACGATACCCGTATTTCCGGCAAGATTTTGCGATCCCGATGTCGGTACCGGATTGGTCACATCGGTTCCGTCGGACGCTCCGGATGATTGGATCTCGCTGCATGCTCTGAAGAATGATCCGAATGCTGTCAAAGAATACACTTTAACAAAGGAACAGATTGATTCCGCCGTCCCGATCTCTATAATATCGATGGACGGCTACGGAGAATTTCCGGCAAAGGACATCATAGAAACGATGAACATAGAGACACCGGGTGATCCGAAATTGGTTGACGCGAAGAAACAGGTGTACAAGGACGGGCATCATACCGGCCGTATGAAAGATGTCTGCGGCAATTTTGCAGGCCTTCGTGTAGAAGAAGCGAAAGAGAAAATAAAAGCGGCAATGATGGAATCCGGAGAAGCGGAGACGTTCCATGATCTGAGCGAGGAAGTAATATGCAGATGCGGCAGCCGTGTGATGATCAAACGCGTCGATGACCAATGGTTCATCGACTATTCCGATGAGAACTTAACAAAAAGAACGAGTGACCATTGCACGAAAATGGAGATAAATCCTCCGGAATTCAAAAATAATGTGCACGGCGTCCTCAACTGGTTCAGGGAAAGGGCGTGCGTAAGACAGGGTAACTGGCTCGGAACAAGATTTCCGTACGATGACAAATGGATAGTGGAAGCGATATCCGATTCCACACTCTATCCGGTGTACTACATAATATCAATCCACGCGAACAACAAAACGATCTCGGCCGAACAGATGAACGAAACTTTCTTCGATTACGTGATATTGGGAAGAGGAACATCGGCAACCGTATCGAAAGAAACGGGAATATCGGAAACAATTCTTGAAAAGATAAGAAAAGATGTCGAATACTGGTATCCGCTCGATCTCAATCTCGGCGGCAAGGAACACATGACCGTTCATTTTCCGACGTTCCTTTTCAACCATGCGGCAATATTCCGTGACGAGAAGCAACACAAAATGCTCCCGCGCGGAATAATGGTCAATTGGTACATAACCGGCAGTAAAGGAAAGATATCAAAATCAAAAGGCGGCGCTCAGCCGATACCGGGAGCTGCGGAGAAGTTCGGCGTCGATGCGCTCAGACTTTATTACGCGCACGTCGCGTCACCGTTTTCGGATGTTGAATGGGATGAGGACATCGTGATGTCATACCGTCAGCGGTTGGATAAGATTACCGTAATGGTTGAAGAGCTGATCTCTCTGACCGCATCGAAAAAAGCATCAATATCCCGCATCGACGGTTGGATCATATCCGTGTTCGCGCAAAGCGTATTGAACATGCATGACGCAATGGAAAAATTCAGTTTGAGGCACGTGGCATCGGAAGCGTATTTCGAGATGTTCAATCAGATGAAAATATATCTGCACAGAGGAGGTTGCAATCCTGATACAATAAAGGATGCGTTGAAGATGTGGATATCCGCCATGGCACCGATAACGCCGCACATTGCCGAAGAATTATGGGAACGTTGCAAATTCGATGGAATGGTGTCGCAATATCAGCTTCTTAAAAATGAGGAACTGAATTCAAAAATTGATCTTGATGTAATAATCGGAGAAAAACTGACAGACGAGACGATATCGGATATATTGCAGCTCTACAAGGCCAATATGCGTCCCGAGGAACGTGTGATCATATATACGACGCCCGAATGGAAAAAGGAAGTGGAAAAGAAGGCGCTTGATATGTTCAAAAAAGGAGAGAAGCGCGATATTTCCGCACTCATAAAGGAATGCATGGCCGATCAGTCATTGCAGGCATACAGAAAAGACATCCCCGATTTCATAAAGAAGCTTGATATGATCACCGGAGACAGGATTGTCGAGAAGGAGAGACTGCTGAAGCTGAACGAATATGAGATACTGTCATCCGCAACCGAGTTCATATCACGGGAGATAGGAATAAAGGCGGAAGTGGTGTCTGCCGATAATCCCGACAAACACGATCCGAAATTCAGATCGGGGAATGCGAAACCCGGAAGACCGGCGTTATATTTTGAATGATTATACACGGATCGCCGTTTTACGGCGTTTTCCGGTCATTTCCATTTCTTATACAGTGAGTGTTCAATATCCAACTGATCGAGACATCGCCCGGCGATGAACGCGATTATGTCGTCAAGCGTTTTCGGATGCGAATAGAAACCCGGATTTGCGTCAAGTATTACTGCACCGCATCTTGCAAGTTTTAACTCATTTTCAAGCATTATCGCACTCTTCGGCGTTTCACGCGTCACGAGTATCAATTTCCTCGATTCTTTCAATGCAACGGCCGCCGCCCTTGTAATCAGTGTATCGGCAAGTCCGGATGCGATCTTTGCCAGCGTGGAAGAACTGCACGGAGCGATGATCATCGCGTCAAACTTGTAACTTCCCGATGATATCGATGCGAACATGTCATGATCATCAAAGACGACATCTGCCATTTTCTCAATGTCTTCAACCTTAAGATCGGATTCATCCGGAATTATCTTCTTCGCCGTATCCGAGATAACAAGTATCTTCTCTCCCGGAAGTTCTTTCAATATCTTCACGCCGTACATGACGCCCGACGCACCGGTGATGGCAACAACGTATCTCACACTACCGCCATCGCGGAAGCAGTAAAAAATCTTCTGGTGAAATTGAGTGATGTTTTGAAAAAATGAGTTGAACGATTATGAAGAGTGAACGAACGGCTCGACATTGCACGATTCGTGGAGAGTTTGAACAATTTTACGGCCATATCGTTATGGTCCGAGGCAATCAAGCGGTATTGCGCGGATCCCGTCGTCGCGTGTGTAAGCCGTTTTTCCCGACGCCGTCAGGATTGCGAGGAACGACGGCTCCGGTACTTTATTGAAGGGAGAATGCAACTTGATCGGGAGAAGAAATGCAATTTATCACTGCATCGGTTTGAATGATGTCGCGAGAGGAGATGATAAAAAAACAGTGATTGCAACTTCCGCATAGAACCGGGAAAGATATGAGGCCCGTTCGAACTCTCGGGATTCTTCGGATATCTGAACGATGCAGTAGAACATGAAACAGATCTTGTGACAATGGACTCACTCCCTTCGGAATTTCTTAAAAATATTATGAGAGGTGTGGTTACCTTGTATGGACAAGGGTCTCTTTCTCCTCCTGAACCGCATGTATCTCGTTGATCGGAGATCTGTACGAAACCAATAAAGGCAGCTGTTTTCAGAAGGTTTGATATACTTTGCATTCATCTTCGGCTTATTACGGGATTACATCCGAGTCATCGGGTGCCGTGGCGGACGTTGCGTCCGCAGGCCGCGCGGGGTCGTTGACAACGCCGGAATTGTTTTGATGAGGGTTTATTTTAGCAATGCTTATATACACGTTACGGAATGGGAGGCCCGTTGCTTCGCACATACGTGCGTCGTTATAAGAGGTAATCAAATGGTAACAGTTTATGATGTTCCTGCCGAGAAACTCATACTCAAGACGGCTGAAAAGTTGAAACAGAACTCAGCGATCGTCCCGCCTGAATGGGCGGAGTATGCCAAGACCGGCAGGCATACGGAAAAAGCACCGTCACAGGACGACTGGTGGTTCACGAGGGCCGCTTCCGTTCTGAGGAAGATATACGTGAAAGGTCCGATGGGTTCATCAAAGCTCGCGGCGGAATACGGCGGATTTGCGGACAGAGGTTCAAAACCCAACAGAGCCGTGAAAGGAAGCCGTAACATCGCGAGGAAATGCATGATGCAGCTTGAGAAAGCCGGATTGCTTGTCACCAAAGGGAAAGAGGGTCGTGCAATAAGCCCGACCGGCATGTCCCTTTTGGATAACGCGGCCAAAGAGGTCTTTGACGAGATGAATGCCTGAAGGAGGTCGAAGCATGGAAGATTCTGAATTGGAAGCCCTTAGACAGAAGAGAATGGCCGAAATGCAACAAGGCGGTCAGCAGCAATCGGAGGCTAAAGAGCGTGCAAGGCAGATCGAAGTCCAGAAGCAAGCGATGCTCAGACAGATATTGACACCTGAAGCGAGAGACAGGCTATCGAATGTAAGGGTTGCGAACCCCGAGATGGCCAACATGGTGGAGATGCAGCTGATACAGCTGGCGCAGTCCGGCAGACTTGCAGGTATGATAAACGATTCCATGCTTAGAGACATCCTTGTGAAGGTCACCCCGCAACGCAGGGAGATCACCATAGAGAGGAGATGATCATGACAACTAACAAACCGCCGGCAATGAAAGGCAGGCTTAACAAAGCGACCAACCAGAACCGCAGGGTTCCGGCATGGGTGATGATGAGAACGAACAGAAGTTTCCTGCGCCATCCGAAGAGAAGATCCTGGCGTATGACCAAACTTAAAGAGTGATTGAAATGGATGAACTGGAAAGGATCATTAACATTCCGTTAAGAGCAACGAAGATGGCCCCCCGCACGAAAAGAGCGAAGAGAGCCATCAAAGAGATCAGAGAGAATATCATGAGGCACATGAAGGTCACCGAAGACAAAGTGTGGATCGACAAAGCCCTCAATGAGAAGATCTGGGAAAGAGGCATTCAGAACCCTCCGTCCAAGATATCCGTCAAAGCCGTGAAATTCGATGACGGATTGGTCGAAGTGTCGCTTGCGGAATAAGTGATAACATGATGAGGCTCTCGCGCTACGGCGGAAACCCGAACATCGGAGTATATTCGGCGGCGAACGAGGACCTTGCCATAATATCACCTGACGCCTCCGATGATTACGTCAGGAGCGTCGAGACCGCACTTCGGGTGACAACGATCAAAACAACGGTCGCGGGATCGTTCGTCGTCGGTTCCCTGGTGGCAATGAATTCGAACTGTGCCGTCGTCTCCGGACTGGCAGAGGAATCGGAAACGGAGATAATATCTTCGAAAATTCCGATACTCTTGTTGCACAGCAGATACAACGCCGCAGGAAATAACATTCTGGCGAACGATTTCGGCGCCATTCTGAATCCCAACATCAGCGATGATGATGCCGCTTCGATAGAGGAGGCACTGGGTGTCAAATGCGTGAGATCGATGATCGCCGGCATGGATACCGTCGGCTCCGCGTGCAAAGCAACGAATAAAGGAGTCATATGTCATCCGAGCACAACGGCCGAGGAGATGAAACTCATCGAGAAGGTGATGAAAGTGGACGCAAAGAAAACAACACTCAATCACGGATCGGGGCTTCTCGGGCCATGTCTCCTTGCGAACAGCAAAGGTGCCGTCGTCGGTGACATAACAACGCCGATAGAGATGGGAAAACTTGAGGATGCGCTGAACCTCTTCTAACGGGAGAACAACCATATCGTTCTCTCGGCCGGCAACTCGTCGACCGAGAGATCTATTTCTTCGCCTACCTGTTCAACATCGAGACCGATCGAATCAATGAAACCGTCAACGGAGTTTATCGGTATCGAAAGACCGCCGACCCTGTAATGCATCGGTACAATGACACGCGGACCGACTGTGTCAATGAATTTTACCAATTCTTCAACGTCCATCGTGTGGACGCCGCCGACCGGCACCATCAATATATCGATTCCTTTTATTTTTTCGATCACATCGTCGTCGGGCATCTTGCCGATGTCGCCGCAGTGACATATCGATATGCCGTCAACGGTCATTGCGTACATCACATTCTTACCTCGCTTCTTACCTCCGGCGCCATCATGGTCCGTTTGCAGACCGGTAAATGCAAACCCTTCGAAATTAAACTCTCCGACGAATGCGAAGACAATCTTACGCGGCTTTATTATGCTCTTGAACGAGTTGTGATCATAATGGTCATGGCTTATCAGTACTACATCCGCCTCCGCCGAAGGCGGTTTGATACCGAGAGATTTGCCGTCGTGAGGATCCGTCACGATCGTAACGCGACTGTTGATCTCGAAACAAGAGTGCCCATGCCATCTGACTCGCATACCCTTGAATTGCGCCACCACATAATAAGCTTTGTAATAGTGTTATCATATTTGTTACCATATCTGTTATCATATATCGTACACAATATTTAGATACAGTGCAACAAATTCACCGCGCAAAGAGTGAAAGTTCAATGTTTATAAGAAGAACAACTGTTTTTTCTTCATGAGCCTCGATACCATCAACCGCATTTAAGCGAGAGTATACGAGTTAATCGAGCGCGTACGACCATGTAGTAAAGGTTTAATAAATACACTAAATATGTTGATATGATGAAAAGGACGCTCATACTCGTCGTTGACAGAGATAATGACTTCGGCGTGAAGGCGGGAGTTCAGACGCCCGCCATAGGTCTGGACGAGGTATCGAGTGCCGCAAACCTGTTGGGTATAGCCGATCCGGAGGATTCCGATACGAACGCCGCCTATGCGGCGATAAAAGTGTATAATGAAATGAAGGGAGACGGCAAAGACGTTGAGATCGCGTTGATATGCGGCGATACCAGGGTCGGTCACAGATCCGACATCAAGATCGTCAATGAATTGGAGAAAGTGATTAAAGAAGTCGCACCGGAGCGTGCGATCCTTGTCAGCGACGGTGCCGAAGATGAACACGTGTTTCCGATTATCACATCGCACATCAAAGTGGATTCCGTGAAAAAGGTATATGTGAAACAGGCTCCGGGCCTGGAAGGAGCGTTCTATCTTTTCATAAAGATCCTGCGTGACGATGAGAAAAGAAAAAGGCTCCTTGTACCCCTCGGAACGTTGGTCGTCATTGTCACCTTTATAATGATGATTCCCGCGTTCATAAATTACTACAATACGGGAGAAGTATCGGTTTTACTGGACACGATGGGACTCTTGGTTCTTTTCACCATGGGCCTGTTGCTTTACATGTACGCGCACGGAGTCGGAGGGCGTATGAAAAGATTTGCGTTTCGTGTGCATAACGACATAAAATCAGGTGACCTTACGGTCATATTTTCGATAGTCGCAATAGCGCTCCTGTGCGTCGGTATTGTTCTGGGATTATTTGCGGCGTTCGCTCCGCAGGATATCAGGGACGGAGAACGCATCATTATCTTCCTTTCCAATTCACTGTGGATAGTTGCATTCGCGTACATATGCAACGATTTCGGCAAATTTCTGGAAAAGTATATCGAAGAAAGAAAGATCGTCATTGACTTCTTAGTGGGTACGCAAATGATATTCGCGGTCGCTTTCATAATTCAGGCAACGCTGGACTCATTGGCGATGGTTTTCGGATACAACACCGTCAGTTCGAATGTCATCATTCTCGAATACTTGATCGGTTTCGTGTTTGCGGCTTTCGCGGGATTGACACAGATGTCGTACAGGCGTTTTCTCAATAAACAAGAAATTACGGAGCAGTCTGATGCAGTTCTCTGAATGGGAGCCTGTTTACGATGAGATATTGAACGATCTCGGTTTTGATCGGTCGGCGGACGAGGCATCCGCCAAATTGCTGAAAATGCTTACATTGAATTCCCTTATCATATCTGAAGATGAATTGGGATCGATGATCGCCGATGAGGTTTCGGTCGTCGGCGGGAATGTCTCCGCCGATGATATCCGCAGACTGAATTCCGAGAATACGAAAACACTGATATCGGCGGGTTCGGCCACTGATGTGCTTATTGCCAACGGCATAATACCTGACATCGCGGTGACCGATCTGGACGGAGACGTTGAATTGCAGAAGAAAGCGTCATTTCTCGGTTCGGTGACAATGATACATGCACACGGAGACAATTCACATCTGATCATGGAACACGTGAAAGAATTCAGAGGCCCGATTATGATAACAACGCAGTCTCATCCCGATCAAGTATTGTGCAACTTCGGAGGATTCACCGACGGAGACCGTTCCGTGTGCGTTGCGAGACATTTCGGCGCGAAGAGAATAAGATTGATGGGTTTTGATTTTGAGACTCCGGCAAACAAAGAGACCGCCGACCCGGAGATGAAGAAGAAGAAACTGAAGTGGGCGAAGAAAGTCATCTTCGACATGAATCCCCGCGAAGTCACCATAATAACGGAATGATACAAATGTCTTCGAAACAACGATATTATATCTGCACATCCATTGTGCCGCTGAGATGGACCTGACATACACGATACTTTTGATCCTTTTGATCATCTACATTCCGTTGTACATATACGTCAGGTCAAGTCAAAGGATGAAGGACCGCGGAATAGTGACATACGGTCCGTTCATAATGATAAAGACCAAACGCGGAATGCAACTTCTTGATCGGCTTGCGAAATACAGAAGGTTCTGGGCATTCTTCGGCACAGCGTCAAAAATAATGTCGGTCTTCCTGATAGCGTTCATAATATTCATCATGATCACGAACCTTTTTCTGATACCCAGGGCGGTCGGAACTCCGGGCATAGGAATAGAGTATGCATTGGCCATACCCGGCCTTAACCCGATGCTTCCGCTGGTCTACGGAGTCATCGGTCTGGTGGTTGCCGTTGCCATCCATGAATTGGCGCACGGCGTGCAAACACGCGCGAATGACATGACCGTCGAATCGATGGGTATACTGTACGCGGTGGTTCCGATAGGTGCATTCGTTGAACCGAATAACGATCAGATAAATGAATGCGGTCGCAAGGCCCGAACAACGGTGTTCGCCGCCGGAATCGCAGTGAATCTTGTGGTCGCTCTTGTTCTTTTCCTGTTCATGTCGGCGGGCCTCATGGGCGCATTGAATTCCAATCTCGGCGACAGAGCCGCCGTGGTAAATGTTGTCGCGGGTTCCCCCGCACATGAGGAAGGGATCGGATTCTCAACCGTCATACTGGGATTTTCGGATGATGCTGACGGATCTGTCAACGCGATAACATACGATCAGCTGATGTCGAAACCGTTCACGGTCGGCGACAGATATTATCTTCATTATCAAACGAGGGACGGCACCGGCCCTCCCATACATATGTACATGGGCGTTTTCATAAATAATATAGCCGTGGGCTCCCCCGCGGCGGACGCCGGCCTGGAGCGGAGCTCTTTCCTTGTTTCTTTGGGAGGCCATCCCGTTGAGAGCATGAACGGATTCGTGGATATAATGACGAACAAGGTTGAACCGAATGCCGTGGTGACGGTTGTGTACAGGCCGTTCATCGGTGGTGCTTTGGGAAGCGAGATACCTGTTGACGTCAGGTTGGGCGAAAGGAACGGAAATGCTTTCCTCGGTATCATGTACAGCCTTTCCGGATTCAGTTTCACCACTCCGGATACGGTCCTCGCGATGGCCAAGAACCCGTTGCAGAATGCCGATTCGATATCTGAAGCGGCACAGGCGGCACTTTCGTACATAGGATCGCCGTTCCGCGGATATTCGCCTCTGCCTCAGGAAATTACGTGGTGGTATGAAGCGCCGTTGGTATCAAACGATATCTTTTGGATAATAACGCAGGTCATATTCTGGATATTCTGGCTGAATCTCGTTTTGGCCATAACAAATGCTTTGCCCGCAGTACCGTTCGACGGCGGATATCTGTTCAGGGACGGTGTCGGCAAGGTTGTTGAGAAAACGCATAGAAATTCCACGCCCGAACAGCGGGAAAGGATCACCGGTGCCGTTACAAGCATGATGTCGTACACTATGCTGTTCATATTGCTGATGATCGTGGTCGTCGTAATATTATGATCCGGTCAGCGTGAGCGCCGGAACATGTTTTTACCTTCATCACGATACATGTGCATGAAGGTCGCAATATTCAACGGAAGCCCCAGAAACAAAGGGAACACGGCAACGATGACATCATATCTCGCGGAGCAGATGAAAGCTCGCGGAGCAGATACGGAAGAACATTTTCTTTATGATTCGGATATCAAAGGATGCAAGAATTGCGGCATATGTCACGCGAGCACCGAATTGAACGGATGTGCGATCAAAGATGATGCTCTCCCGTTGCTCGATAAATTCTTATCAGCCGAGCTTGTGGTTTTTGCGAGTCCCATATACATGTGGCATTTGACCGCTTCACTGAATGCGTTCATGGAAAGGTTGCATTCACTGTGCAGGCACGATCCTCCCGCAGTCAATAAAATGGCCGGCAAAAAGATATCGATCGCGATGACAATGGGCGATGATGAATATGTTGCCGCTGATGTTGTCAATTCGTTACTGCATTTCTGCGAATACTTTGAATTGGATTATAAAGGTGCGTTCGCGGTTCCGTTTGCGAACAAGGAGCAGATAAGCCGTCAATTGTATCAGGAGAAGATGGAAGACTTCGTGAAAAGGATAATGAATTGAATCATTTGTCGCGTTGTCTGTCGATTTCATTGTGAACTACAATCATGCAATGGTCCGCGTGAAGGCTCAGCGGACCTATGCATAACTTCGAAGGTTCGCATGCCATGAGCACTTTCTCTTCCTCTTCCGTCAGATCTTTATCGTCTCCGAGAACAAACGTCAGTTCTTCGGGAAGTGTTGTATCACGAATATCGGTGCCGTCCTCTTTCAGATATATTATTTCGGATACTGTTCTCAAATAGTCTACGACGTCGGAGAATGATCGTCTTGATACGTATATTCCCGGCGACGATCTGATCTCCGTGTCATTGAGCTTCTTTAACAGAGCGTTTCTGATCAGGGATGCGGTGCTCCTTTCATCGGGGTTGAGATATCTTATCTCCTTCCCCGAAAAGCGTATGGTCTTCGGAGCGTCCCGCCCTCCTTCAAGAACGAGGAAAAGTTCCGTGTCCGTTCGTATCGAGTGACTCAGGAAGAACGCAGAGTTCACGCATCTGACCAAAACGTCCAGCCTTCCCGCGCCGCCCGTTATATCGTCAAGTTTGAAATCGCCGGTGGTCGGCGCACGGTGTCCCGTCACCACGAATCTTATCATTGGTCGAGCTCCCCGCTGCCGATCTTCATCATCTGTCTGCGCATCTTGCGGTTGCCCATTATACCTTTCATTGTTTTCTTGCTCTGCTCGTACTGCTTGATGAGCTCACGGACATCATGCGGATCCACGCCCGCACCGTATGAGATCCTGTTGATCCTTGATACTTTTATGACTCGGGGATCTTCCATCTCCTCATCGGTCATGGAGTCCATGATCACACGATATCGTTTCAGCCTTATCTGAGATTCCTCGTAATCGATCTTGTCTTCCATTTTACTCATTCCGGGCAACATGCTCATCACTTTCTTAAGAGGGCCCATTTTGTTGACCGCTTCCATCTGCGTGTACATGTCTTTCAGTGTGAATCTCCCGGACATTATGTGCCGTGATGCATCCATTATATCCGCATCACCTTCGAATTCATCCTTTGCAAGGTTTATCAAAGCGGACATGTCGCCCATTCCCAATAATCGGGTGATGAATTTATGGGCGTTGAACGGATCGAGATCGCGTATATGTTCTCCCACGCCCAGGAACACTATCCTCGCTTTAGTCTTCGCGACGGCACTGAGAGCGCCTCCTCCTTTGGCGGTTCCGTCCATTTTTGTAAGAATTACGCCGGTCACGCCGACCGCCTCATGGAATGCGTCAGCCTGCGGTCCCGCCTGCTGACCGACCTGCGAATCAAGCACCAGTATCCTTTCCTTGGGTTTGGCCGCGGCTGCCACGTCTTTGAGTTCTTGTATAAGGTCTCCTTCCAGGGCGTGACGGCCGGATGTGTCGATGATGACCACCTTCTTATCATTGAAATGCTGAATACCTCGCTTGACTATGCCGGGTGCATCCTTTACGCCAGGTTCACCGTAAACATCCACGCCCACTTTCTCGCCCAGTTGTTTTAATTGGTCGTAAGCGGCGGGTCGATGAACATCCGCCGCGATCATTCCGACACGGAATCCTTTCTTCGAGAACAGTAATGCAAGTTTTCCGCAGCTTGTTGTCTTTCCCTGACCGTAAAGACCGACCATCATTATGGTCTGCGGTTCCATCTTGAGGCCTTCGCCGTTGTCCAGAAGGTTCACGAGTTCTTCGCGTATTATGTTGACTATGTGTTCCTTCGTACTCTTTCCCGCGGGAGGTTTTTCGTCAAGCGCCCTTTCCTTGATCTTCTTGGTAAGCTGTAAAACCAATTGAACATTCACGTCCGCCTGAAGCAAAGCTCTCTGAAGGTCTTTGGACACATCCTCTATCAGCTGCTCATCAACACTGTTGGCTCCCGCGATCCTGCCGATGGCGTTCCTCAACGATTTTCCCAAACCTTCTAAGACCATATGACCAGTAAAAAGAGTGCTTCGTAATAAAGATTTGCGAGAGAGATGTGGAAGTAGTCCAGCCAGTCAGAAGGGATGGGATGCACTCTACGGGACTGGACCTCATTCCAACAGATATAGAGTATAACTGATGTGTATTTAAAGGTTAGTTTTGACACCCCTTAAAGCGTAAAATCGCCGTATTCTCACAATAAACGGATAAAATTTTTTGCTTGCCAGCAGTGATGCCGACATAACCGAAAATACCGAAACATTTAAATGTTGCCGGAGAAAGAATGTTTATATTCTTTCACACCCGGCAACGTGTTTCAACGTTCCGTTCACTTTTTCTTGTCCTCCTCGTCTTCAACATATTTGCGGCAGATTATTAACACAATGATAATCAGCAACAGTACCAAGAGTATCCATAAGCAACAGGATGACGAATCGTTCCAGAAGGTTATCGCGATTACGGAATTCTCGGATATTTTGAATGTGTACGAGAATGTGCCGTCACCGTTGTCGACCAACGCAGATATATCCATTCCGGCACCGTTGTTCGTTATCGATCCGACGTTGAATCCCGATTCGGGAGTGATCGTTATCGTAACATCATCTCCCTCCGTGTATCCTCCCGCGGGTGAGACGGATGCCGTTCCTCCGGTCTCGCCCGTAACGGTCACGGAAACCCACAGCGGCGGGAGTGCCGCGAATGTCACCGATATCGTGTGATCTCCCTGCACGGTGAACGTGTATGAGAACGTACCGTTCATGTTATTGACGACCGATGCGGTCACATTGGCGGCACCGTTGAATATTGTACCGACTGTGTATCCGTGTTCCGGTATGATCGTCACCGTAACGCTCGTTCCGTAAGTGTACGGCAGATCCGGTGCGTCCGCGGTTCCGTTTGCTCCCGCGTTCACGTCCACGGAATATATGCTCAGAAGGAATGATACCACAATCGCGCGATTATTATCCTGCGTTGTGAATGTGTACGAGAACGTACCGTCCGAGTTGTCGGTGAGCGATGAGATCACATCGGAACCGTTGTCGGTTACCGCTCCGATCTCGTATCCCGGAGCGGGTGTGATCGTTACCGTAACGCTCGTTCCGTAGCTGTATAAAGTGCTTACCGGTGACACTGATGCCGTTCCTCCCGCTCCGCCGACAACCGTCACTGACACGGAAACGGGCGAGATCGGGTTGAATGACACCGAAATGATGTGATTGATGCCGTCTTTCGCCGTGAATGTGTACGAGAACGTACCATCCGTGTTATCGATAACTGATGAGGTCACATTGGAAATGTTATCGGTGACCGTTCCCAGCCTGTATCCGACATCGGGTGTGATCGTCACCGTAATATTCGTTCCGTCATCGAATGATTCGCCTGCGGGAGATGTTACGGACGCTGTTCCTCCCACTCCGCCGACAACCGTTACGGACACCCAAATGGGCGGAATAATCTCGAAAAGAACTTCGATATTGTGATTCTCGCTTACCGTGAACGTGTATGAGAACGTACCGTTCCCGTTGTTCACGATTGCCGAAAGCGGTATGTTATTCCCGTTGTCGGTGATCGACTTTATCCTGTGCCCCGGATGCGGTACGATTGTTACCGTAACTTCCATTCCGTCGGCATACGGCGGATCCGTGACGGACACTGCTCCGCCCGCTCCGCCGATCACGGTCACCCAGTAGGGTTCCGGAGCGAATGTTACCAAAATGATATGATCTGTTTCCTGTACCGTGAACGTATATGAGAACATACCGCTCATGTTATCGATAACTGATGATGTCACATCGGAAACGTTGTCCATGACCGTTCCGATGATATATCCGAAGTCGGGCGTTATGGTCACCGTGACTTCCGTGTTATTGGCATAAGGCGGGTTGCCGGGTGATGTTATGGATGCTGTTCCTCCGATTCCGCCGACGACTGTCACCGACACCGACAGATCGTCATCGTGCACGAACGTTACCAGAATTGTGTGGTCTGTGTTAAGCATGAAACTGTACGAGAATGTACCGTTGTTGTTGTTAACCGCGTTTACCTCAATTCCGTTATCGGTGACCGAAACGAGACCGTACCTGTGTTCCGGCGTGATTGTAACTGTTATCTGCGTCCCTCCGGCATAATAAGCCGAAGCACCGGGGGATGTCACGGATGCTGTTCCTCCGATTCCGCCGACGACCGTCACGGATGCCGAGAAGCTTATGTCCGTGAATATCGGGAATTCTTCCTGGAACCATGTGCTGTATGTCATTCCGGCAATGGGATGGACGTTTCCGACATCGTTCACCCAATCATTGAGCGCCTGAAGCAATGTATCAAAATACGTCTTATCGGTAAGTTCACCCGTTGATGTGAATGATTGTGAGTCAACGCCGATGGGGCCGTCGCCCGTTGCATTGCCTATCGGAGCCATGAGCGTATTGAGATAGAAACTGCGGACGGTGTCACTGTTGGTGGTGGTTCCTATAACACTGCCTCCCGACGCGCCGACGACCGTGCCGATGTTGTAGCTGTTGCTTACAGTGCTGCCGATAAGCGTATTGCCGACAACACCGCCTACGCGTATACCCGTTACCGTACCTGTGTTGTAACTGTTCATCAAATCCGAATCGTTGAGCTGTCCGACTATGCCGCCGCCGCGATCGGCAGTGACGACCGAGCCCGTGTTGAATGAATTGTAAACTCCGCTCTTTACGTTCACTATGCCTGCCACACCGCCGATGTTGCTTGCATCGCTCGCGATACCCGTGACCGGACCGGTGTTGTAACAGTTGGTCATGAAACTGTTGTTATACAACTGCCCGACAACGCCGCCGACGCGGGCATTCCCGGTTATGTGGCCTGCATTATAACAATTGATTATGAAACTTTCATTGTGCGCATATCCGACGATACCTCCGACGCGCTCACCGCCGCGTATATAGCTTTGCTCTACTCCCAAGTTTTGTATGACCGCGGTTTCAACATGCCCGAAAAGGCCTTTGAACTCAGTTGTCGCCGAAACGTATATCCCGAATACTGTGAAACCGTTGCCGTCGAAATGACCCTTGAATACGTGTGCGGAAGAATTACCTATCGGCGTCCAGGTCCTCAGAGGAGCTGTTTCGCCCCATGTTTCGAATGATGACACATCGTTAAGGTATATATCAGCGGTCAAAATGTAATGTTTGTCGTTGAACGCCGTATCCGATGCGTTCACCCGCTGAGCAAGAAAAGCGAGTTCTTCCGCCGAAGAAATGACGAACGGATCTCCTTCCGATCCGTCGCCGCCGCCGAACGCCGTTGCAATCGATCCGTCCCATGTACCTAACGCGGCATCATCGGAGGTTTGATCGGTGTTTATAAATACCGCAAGCGTCGCCGTTACCAAAACCACGGCCGCAATGAACGCGAATGCCTTCATTTCAGAACTCTTGAACGTACTCATGAGTCCATTAACGTATATGTAAATATTTAAATACAGGCTACACCGGAAGCAACCGGGCATCGTATTCTGCCCTTAAAATGGGTAACACCTCTTGAAGAAAAAAGGATGATTTTGGAAGATGTTTAAAGATAGCCGGACTTCTGAAGCGACATAAGGTCGTCCGTGCTGAGTTTTTCACCGGCCTTAAAGCGTTCGAATATCTCTTCCGCTTCTTTCTTGGACTCGGTGTCAACTCTTTTCTTGCGGTCTTTGGCTTTCCTGTTCTTTATGGCACCCACATCTTTATCCACTTCGTGGACCGATTTTATCTGCTCGATGTGTTTTTTGTGCTCCTCGTCCGCTTGTGTTTTGCACTCAACGAATTTTTCCTGAGCCGCATCCGCTTCCTTTCTGAGTTTGTCGGCCTGATCGTAAAGCGCGATCATCTCGTCGTGTGCCGTTTGTGCCGATCTTGCGTACTCGGCCACTGCCTTATGATATACTTCGGCCTGTGACTTCGCCTCTCTGAGGTGATGTACGAGTTCCCTCACTTCTCCTCCCTGTTCGGAGGCTTTCTCTTTCTCGTCTATCTGACGTGCGAGCAGAGATATCTGCTTGACGATCTCATTCTCTTTGTCCTTTCCGAGCTGCTTCGTCTGCTGTGTGAACTCAAGGTCGCGCAACTGCTTCTTCAGCTGTTTTATGGGAAGATCGTTCTCCGGCCTTTTGTCGGATACCGGTTCTTTGTCCTTCTTGAGTGCCGAAACTTTTTCGTTCAGATCGGCGACCTTTTTATTCCATTCGTCTCTGAGGTCTTTCGATTCCCTCACCTTGACGTTGAGCTCATCACGGCTCTCCCTGTGTTTGTTGGCATCTTCTATGAGTCCGCGGACCTGTGCGTTGAGGCCGTCCCTTTTGGTGACCCATTCTTTCGTTTGCTTGTTTAGGTCATCTCTCAAACGTCTGTGCTTCTCGGCATCATTGTTCATGATACTGCGCTTTTGCTCCAGTACCTCAAGGTCTTCGGATGATTGTTGTTTTTCCTCCACAAATTCTTCCATGTACGTCCACGCTCATATTCTGACAATTCAACCACTGAGTGGCCCAATGTTCCTGCTAATAAGGATGTCGTTTATAACACTTTTGCCGTCACCTGTTGAAAGATACGATATATATCCTTTAACAGAGGTCGTAATGGCGGGAAAGTTTATAATGAGCGTTGTTTTTAAAGCAAAACCATGAGCAATCTTTGCCCGCTTGATTACCGGTACGGCCGAGAGGAAATGAAGAAAATATTTTATGAAGAAAGCAGGCTCCAATACCAAATGGGTGTCGAGGCGGCCTTGGCAAGGGCGCACGCTTCGCTCGGAACCATATCGAAGGAACATGCGGAGGAAATCGCAAGAATATCGTTTTTGAAGTTCGTGACCGTTGAACGGGTGAAGGAGATCGAAAAAGAAACACGACACGATGTTATGGCGATGGTCAAAGCGATGACTGAAAAATGCAACGGCGAAGCAGGGAAATTCGTGCATTTGGGCGCAACATCGAATGATATCGTCGATACCGCCACTGCTTTGCAGATCAAGGCCGCGCTGAGGATCATATCGGACGACGTGGACAAATTCCTGATGACATTGGCAAAACTTGCGAAAAGAGAAAGGAATACGCTTGAGATCGGGAGGACGCATGCTCAGTTTGCGATACCGATCACATTCGGCTTCAAGATTGCAGGTTATATTGCAGAGATGCTCCGCCATAAAGAGCGCATCGAACAGATAATGCCGAGAGCATGCGCGGGGAAAATGGCCGGTGCCGTCGGAACCGGTGCCGCACTGGGTAAGAATTTTTTTAAGATTCAAAAACTGGTGATGAACGACCTCGGATTAACCTGTGAACCTGCGGCGACGCAGGTCGTCGGCAGAGATCGTTACACGGAACTCATATGCCTGCTGGCAATGATGGCAACGTCTCTTGACAGATATGCAACCGAAGTGAGAAACCTTCAGCGGTCCGAATTGTCGGAAGCCGCGGAAGCATTTGACACCGCGAAACAGGTCGGAAGTTCAACGATGGCTCAGAAAAAGAATCCTATCACATCGGAGAACGTATGCGGTCTGGCACGTGTGGTAAGAGGATTCGTTTCCCCCGCATTTGAAAGTCAGGTCCTCTGGCACGAGCGTGATCTTTCGAACTCAAGCACGGAAAGATTCGTGCTTCCTCACGTGTTCGCGTTGCTCGACGACATGCTTTGCAAGATGAATGATGTGTTCACAAACCTGTCCGTGAACAGAGATCGGATGATAAGTAACATGGAATCGGCGAAAGGATTGATCATGGCGGAACACGTCATGATGAAAATGACCGAAAAGGGCATCGGAAGACAGGATGCCCATGAGATCATCCGCGAAGCATCCATGGTCGCGGTATCGAAGAACGAACATCTGCTTGTTGTTCTCCTCAATCACGAAAAAATGAAAAACATTATGTCCGAGAAAGAGATACGCGATGCCATGGAACCCGCCAATTACGTGGGCGGTGCGCCTGAGATCGTCGACAATATGGTGGATGCCGTTGAAAAGGCACTGAAGAAGAAGGTGTGAACATGCCCTCCGACGAAAGAAAAAGGAATATGCGGCTCGGAGCGTTGTTCGGTGCGATATCGGGCGCGGCGGTCGCCGCGGTCCTGTACTTCGTTGCCGCTCCCAATCTTACGTTCATCATCCTCGTCCCCTTGGGAGCGATAATGGGTGCCGCTCAGATGCATCTTAAACAAACATAAAGGAAAATGTTATACGTGTTCCCTTCCCTTTAGTATATGAGGGAAGATAACACCGATGACAAAGAACGTCGTTGATGACATTGAAAAACTTCGATCGCAGCTTTTGGAAATGGGTAAGACGAACAATCTCGTGAACTATCAGATTAAAGATGAGAGGTCCATTCAGATAACGGAACCGTCTGCCGACGAGATACTGAAAAAATTGGTCATTGACGGTTGCGGTCTGCGCGTCATGAACCTTAAGATGGCGATCGGCGGTTCCGATGACCTGAGATCGTTATCATCGCGCAGTGACATTGACAGGAAACTGGAACGTCTGATACAGCAATACAGAGAAAGCTTTGACAATTTCGGCTACACGACCGTTTTCATCGCGCTCGGATTCGTCTTGTGGAAGGGGAGGAACAGTGCCAAGGCACCGATGATACTTCTTCCGGTACGTTTGAAACGTGACGAAACGGGCAACGTGAGAATATTCTGGTCAGGTGACGACGTTTGCGTGTCTCCGACACTCATCGAAAAAATGAAGGAGTCCAACGTCAGAGTGCCGCCGCTTGATCCGATAGAAACGGTTGCGGACATGCACGGATGCATTGACATCATAAAAACGTCCGTGGAAGGAAGGTCCGAGTTCGGCGTGAACAACCACGTTGTGGTGGATGTCTTTGATTTCGGTAAATCCGTGATGTACAATGATCTCGACACATCCATGTGGGCCGATATCTCTCCGCTTGCGGATAAGATATTCAATCCGTCGACCGGGACGGTCGAGAAGATCATTGATCGGAACATACCGGCATGCACATACTCCATACTCAACGCGGATGCTTCGCAGATGTCTGTCATAATGGATGTGCTGGACGGAAACTCCGTTGTCGTGGAGGGCCCTCCCGGAACGGGAAAATCGCAGACCATCGCAAATATCATAGCGGAATGCATGGGCAACGGGAAGAATGTGCTCTTCGTAAGCGAAAAGATGGCCGCCCTTAACATAGTGAAAAAGAGGCTGGATGACGCCAACCTCGCAAGATACGTTCTGGAATTGCACAGTGATAACTGTAATCGAAAGAACTTCCTGCGTGAAATAGAAAGATCGATGATCGCGGAGGAGATGTTCGAGCCTCCGCCTGAGCAGGAATGTGCGAAATTGGAGCGTGTACGAAGCGAGCTTGACGATTTTGCGGAAGCCGTATCGACACCCGCGGGCAAAAGAAAATTGTCACCGTATCAGCTGATAGGGATGCGTGAATCGGCGTATGCGAACATAAAAAGAAGAAGACGAAATCCTGTGAAAGTAGATATACTGGATCCTGCCGGAATCGATGATGAGGAATGGGATTCGTTGATAACCTTGCTGAGGTCGGCGGCCGACATATTGCCGCAGGTCATGCCCGTCAAGAAGAACGTATGGAAAGAGCACAAGGTGAACGGTTTCACTCCGGACAGGGAGCATTCGCTCCGCGACAGTATAGAGAACGTCAGCAAAAGGCTTGACGATGTTACGGTGTCCGCCAAAGAAGTGTGTAAGATCATCGGCATGACCGCTCCGCAAACGTTGCGCGAGATAATGGAACTGAGCAAAATATGCGGTAATATGAAAAAATTCGGAGGAATGGCGCTCAAAGACATAATGGACGGCGATCCGGAAGAATATATGCGGTCCACCGAGCCCGCCATCGGCATGGTCGCATCCATGCAGGCGTTGCGCAGGGACATCCTCAACAAATACGGCGAGAAAGTGTTGGACATTGATGTCAAAGGCCTCATACAGCGTTACGATAAGTCGATTGAGCGACGATTGCGGCACCGCAGTGAAATGAGAGACGTGAAAAAGATATTGGATACGTGTTCACGCAACGGCAACGTGGCCGAGGCGGACATACGTATCGATCTTGACAGAATTGCAAAATATCAGGATGAGTTGAAAGAAATATCATCACACGACACGAAGAACTATTTCGGAGGCGCGTGGAAAGGAGTTGCGTCCGATGCGGGCGAACTGAAACGGATACGCGATTGGACGCTGACCGTCAAGAAGAATATCAAAAGCGGAAAGTTCAGCGACACCACCGCCCTGCTGATATCCAGAGGCACCGCGGGAACTCAGTTCGAGTCCAAGGCCGGTGAATTGGACATGTACGCGAACGATCTGATCCGTTCGATGGACACGATAATCGATATCATAGGCGATGAGGATTACCGTGAGATGAAGCCTTCGGCCGTGAGAAAATGGCTGAAGGATCTGGAGAACAACGTGGACGATCTCAGGCCGTGGAGCAATTACTGTGACCTTGTAAACAAAATTCGCGACACGCCGATGTCGGATATGGAACCGAGGATAAGTTCCGGTGACGTGCATCCGCATGATCTCGCGGACACGTTCATCCTGAACTTCGCCGGTGCTCTTTTGAGGGAAGCCATTGAGGAAAGGCCCGCACTGAAGAGATTCTCATTGGAAACGCATGACGCTCTGCTCAGAGATCATGATCTTCTGGACCGTTCCGTGCTTGAATCGAATAAATTCAGATTAACATCCCGTTTGGTGGCCGTAATGGAAGAGAAGATAACATCTCACGAGGACGAGATGAGGATACTCAGAGGAGAATTCAACCGCGGCCACGGGCAGATGTCCGTTCGAAAGATAATGAGCCTTGCGGGAAAAGCCGTACAGACCATAAAACCGTGTTTCATGATGTCTCCGCGCTCCGTGGCGCAGTTCATTGACCGAAAGATGAGATTCGATGTCGTGATATTCGATGAGGCATCACAGGTCCAACCGTCGGAATCCGCAGGATCGCTGATGAGAGCAAATCAGGCGGTCATAATGGGTGATTCGAAACAATTGCCGCCGACCGCATTTTTTGAAAAAAAAGGAGATGCGACGAACGATGTCGCCGACATCACCGATATGGAAAGTTTGTTGAACCTTTGCCGTGCATCGCTTCCCGTGAGAGTCTTGTCATGGCATTACAGAAGCCGTCATGATTCCCTGATGGCGTTGTCCAACCGTCTGTTCTATGACGGCCGTCTCATGGTGTGTCCGTCACCCTTCCCTCCGCCGGAGAACATGGGCCTTCGACTCAAATATGTAAGAACGGCGGTTTACGAAAGAGGGATCACGGGATCGAATCCGAAAGAGGCCAAAATGATCGCGAGGGCAGTCTGGCATCATTATGTCGACACGCCCGATAAAAGTCTGGGCATCGCAACGTTCAACATCAATCAGCAGAAGGCGATAATGTCCGAGGTCGAGAAAATATTCAAACGCCATCCCGATGCACGCGCGAACATGATGAAGCATACCGATGAACCGTTCATGATACGGAACCTCGAGAACATCCAGGGGGATGAACGGGATGTGATGTTCGTCAGTATCGGATACGGTTACGATACAGACGGAAAACTTTCGAAAAGCTTCGGTACGCTGAACCGCGAAGGCGGTGAAAGGCGGTTGAACGTCATAATGACGCGCGCTCGCGAAAAGTGTGTCATATTCTCCAATTTCAAATCGGCGGATATGGGAATGCGCGAGGATATGCCGGAAGGCGTGAAGGCGTTGCAGGCGTATTTGGAATATGCGGAGTTCGGGCATACCGCGAAATTGGACACGCCGCCCGTGAAGGACATGTTGGCCGAATCGATAGCAACATTCCTTGCTTCGAGAGGCGTAAAGACGAGGATGAACATCGGCACGTCATCGTTCAGGATCGATCTCGCGGTTTGTTCTCCGACGGATCCGAATGTTTACATTCTTGCCATATGTCTTGACGGAAGAACATACCAACGAATAAAATACACCAGAGACAGAGACAGGATGTTCGCTTACATGTTGTCAAGGATGGGTTGGGACATCTGCCGCGTTTGGTCCATGGATTGGTACAGCAACCCGGATGCGGCCAAAAAACGATTGTGGAATAAAGTTTCATCAGTACTTTCCAAAGTATCGAGCGGAATAAAGAACGACCCGACATTGTTCAACGCGGTGTCGGAGATAATTGAACTTGAAGCTCCCGTTTGCAGGGACGTTATATACGGAATGGTGAAGAAAGCGACGAACACCGCAAGGATGACGTCGACGCTCAAGAAGGACGTGGAGGATGCGATCGTGTCCTGCGTATATCTCGGGAAGGCCGTGGAAAACGACGGATTCCTGATGTTACCCGGACAAACGGTCACCGTCAGGAAGAGGGATCCGAAAGAAAGATGGAGACCTGAATGGATACACCATTACGAATATGCGAGAGCATTGTCCGAATCGTCCTCCAACGGGATGACCGACGCAGAGATAATAACGGCGGCACTTGCGAAACTGGGGTTACCGAACACGAACGAGTTCAGGGAAGAGATAGAACAATACATCGAGTATCGCGGATGATCTGTGAAAGGTCTATATACTATCCATTTATTGGCGTGTCTAAGGGCGCGTAGATCAGTGGTAGATCGCTACCTTCGCAAGGTAGAAGCCGCGAGTTCGAATCTCGCCGCGTCCACTTTCTGCATACTTTGATGTTTAACTCGTGTTCGGAATGTATGTGTTTTCCGTTAGCTCCGTTAACAGTATCCCTTATATCGTAGCAGCATATGATTGCTCTTTATATGAGCACGGAAGAAAAAGAGTTCTCTTTGAGAGATAAACGCATTGTGCTCATCGCCTGCTGCATAGCGGGATTCGTATCACCGCTGATAACGACGATGATCAATCCGGCGATCCCGGCCATAAGCGACGAGTTCGGCATAAGCGCCCATAATCAGGGCTGGCTCATAATGTCGTATTTCCTTTCTTCCGTTGCGTTTCTGGTACCGATGTCGCGTCTTTCCGACCTGTACGGGAAGAGGAAGATACTCATTGTCGGTATTGTCGTTGTCCTGATATCCGCACTTATGTCGGCAATCGCCGATTCGTTTGCAACACTGCTCTTCTGGAGAGTGATCATGGGTATGGGAACCGCGTGCATATCGTCAACAAGCATATCGATGATCGTTGAGATATATCCGAAAGCACACCGCGGGCTTCCGCTTGCGATAAACACCATGTGCATCTACATAGGCGCATCAGTCGGCCCGGGGTTGGGCGGAATGCTTACGGAAATATTCGAATGGAGATCGATATTCTTCTCGCTGATACCGTTCTCCGTTGCCGGTCTGATAGCAACGCTTTACTTCAAAACGGATTTCAAAACATCGGAAGGCGAACCGTTCGACATGAGGGGCGCATTGCTCTATGCATTAGGTATCATAGTGCTGATGTACGGCATAATAACGCTTCCCGATGCGTTGTCGGGACTCTTTATCGCAGGAGGTATCGTACTCCTGATCGCATTCTTCAATTTCGAATCGAAGGCTGAGCATCCGGTGCTCATGGTCAAATTGTTCTCCGGAAAGGTGTTCAGACGTTCCAACATAGCGGCGTTCCTCAACTATGGGTCGTCGTTTGCGGTTCTCTACACGGTGAATCTGTATTTACAGTACATCGTCGGACTCGGTCCGGCGACGGCGGGAATGATAATATTATTACAGCCGGTCATCCAAGCAGCAATAACTCCCTTCTCGGGAAGGATGTCCGATAAGATCGATCCCCGTATTTTGACAACATCGGGAATGATGCTCATGTGCGCAAGCACGGTAATGATGATGTTCCTTTCATCGGAAGTGAACATGATCAAAATTTATCTCATACTGATGTTCACCGGTGCCGGTTACGCATTATTCTCCGCGCCGAACACTAACCTGATAATGGGAAATGTTTGTCCGAAGAATTACAGCGAATCCTCGGGCGTGATATCGGTGATGAGACAAGTGGGAATGATGTCATCCATCGCCATAGTGATGTGCATGATATCATTGAACATGGGAACGACGGCGGCCGTGGAGCCGGAGACGTTCGATGCGTTCATCAATTCCATAAGGTATTCGTTCGCTGTTTGCTTCGTGCTTGCGGTCATCGGATGTTTCATGACATGGTTCAGCCGGGACGACAATGATGCAAATGAGGATCGTATGTGAAGTCCTCGGATACGTGCGAAAAGATATTTTGTCGAATAGGGGCGACCCATCACTGGACCGCCCCTATTCGACTTTTTTGATACTGTGCGCAATCATCTTTTATATATCGTTGAACATTAGAAAAAAGGATATCATGTTCGACTACAAGGAGGCGGAAAGGGTCATTGAAATGGCCAGGCAAAAGATCGACCCCGATCTTATGATCGTATTCGGCTCCGTAGCAAAGGGGACTGCGGATGAGAACAGCGATCTTGATTTGATACTCGTTAAAGAATCGGATGAGGACGGTTTCATGCGAAGCGTGAAAGCGAGATTCGTACTTGATGATGCACGCATTCCGGTCGATATAACTGTATACACACCGGAAGAATTCAAAGAAAGACTGACCAGCAGATACTCTCTCGCGTATGAGGCACTCGCAACCGGACGGATCGTACATGGATCGGTATGATGACGCTGAGATATTGGAGCGGAGGGCTACCGATGACCTTCTCGGTGCGGAACTTCTTTTGGAAAGGAGCGACGAACTCCTGTATCTGATCGGATTCCATCTCCAGCAGTTTGTTGAGAAAAAGATGAAAGCCAGTCTGCGAAGGCGCGAGATTAATTATCCATGGACCCATGACCTTCGCACACTTCTGAGATTATTTTCTCAAAAGGATGTTGCCGAAGATGACATATTGTTCCTCATATACTTTCGAGGTTTGCCGTGGAATCCGGATACAACGATTATTTCACGCCTCCGCTGGATGGTCGGCAGATGTTCGACAGAGCCGTGGAGTTTGCAAAACGTATCGAAACGTTATGGGACGAGCATTGATTTTCAGAAGTCCGTACCAGATCCGAGAGAAACTGTGTGTAAGTAATCGTTGAAAATTATGTTCACCGGTGTGCCGGTTACACACTGTTCTCCGCACCGAACACGAACCTGATAACCTTGTGTTCTTTGTTTTCGCTGAATATGAAATCCGACGGCATCTTCGCCATTCTTCTCAGCATTCCGACGTCTGACATTTCACTGCATTTTCCTAAGGAATAAATAGCGTTTTCACTGCATTTTCCTAAGGAAAAAGAATCAATGTTCGATACTGACATGATGTCTCAAACCATAGCCGCACGAACTATCCTAAGGCGCACCATTATCGGCACCGGGAAGCAACTTTTGTCATAGAACAATATGCGAACCGAAAGATCATGAGTAACCCTGCCCGGATTCGGAAATAGTTGTTCATAAGCAATCATTGAATACTCTTCACCGAATACATATTCCGTGGACAGGTACGCCGTGGAGTTCGGGAATGTCTCTCTTGTAAAGAACGGAATGAAAATAATCGATGACATTTCGATGAAAATATATGAAAATGAGAGCGTGGCGATCATCGGCCCGAACGGTTCCGGAAAAACATCGCTGATGAAACTTCTCAAAGGCGATTCACGGCCTTATTATTCCGATGATTCGAAAACGATCTGCAAACTTTTCGGCCGGGAAAGATGGAACATCTTTGACCTCAGAAATAAAATGGGCGTTGTGTCAACCGAGTTGCAATCAAGATTCAAAGATACGACCTCGATCGGTGAAGTGATATTGTCGGGATTTTTCAGGACTACGGACATTTACAGAACGCATACCATTACGGAAGAAATGACGGATGCGGTAAAAAATGCCGCCGCACGCGTCGGCATCGAAGATAAACTTACAAAGAACATCGGAAAACTGTCATTGGGTGAAATGCGGAAGGTCTTGATCGCCCGCGCTCTCGTTCCGAGACCGTCGATGCTTCTGCTCGATGAACCGATGACGGGTCTTGACATAGTTTCCGGAAATCAATTTAAAAACGTGTTCGACACGCTTATAGAGAACGGCACCGGCGTACTGATGATAACGCATGACCTTGAGGACATACCGAAAAACATACAGCGAATTATCATGATGAGGAACGGTAAGATATACAAGGACGGAATGAAAAACGACATCTTGACATCAGCGATAGTAAGCGATCTTTTCTCGTCGGACATAGAAGTTACGGAAAAGAACGGTGTGTATCACATGAGTGTCCTGTGACCTCATTGCCGATGCGGAACACGCATTCGTAAACTCTATGCACGGATGCCCGCATTGTGAATCTGTCAGCCGCCGCATCATATATAAGAGTCATTAACTACAACATTACCATGGATTCATAATATACTTTCGATAAACACTGGATCGTAATACTGAATTCAAGTGACCTTGTATGAATGAACGAATGATACAAACAAGAAAAATTAAGAAAGCGTGTTCGCGCATGAAATCAAATTGATTATTGTTCGGCCCCCTTATTGCCTATTCTGTACACTGATCTGATGTGGTCTTTCCGTTCATGATAATTACAGACGACTTTGACGACGGCTCCGATTGTGTTTCCGACATCTTGAGTTTTCCTCAGGCAGTACATAATCCACGTTGTGACATTTCGGGCTTACTCTGGGAATGTCCGTAGTTTCTATTACTCGTCTCAACGGACAGCGAATAAACCGAATCTGGGATCCTGATTATTACTCAGATAATGTGAGAGGTTGTGACCTCCGAATAAGAAGGAATTGTCCATGAATCCGATCGGGATGTGGATATCGATCGATGTCTCGGCCAAGTAATATCTGATTTCGTTCTTTATGCCGAAAAGCAATTCATACGGCGGCGGTAAAATATTGACGGGATCGTAATCATCCAGTGCGATTCCGACCATCGCATGGCCGGGAACCATGAATAATGCCGATCTGAATCCAAGTGATTCGAACAATGTCGCCGCTAAGATGGACGTATCCTCACAATCCCCCGTTCCGTGAAATACTGTTTCCATGGGGTAAAAGGCGTAATTGTCATACCCTGTGAGGTACATGTCCGGACTCATCAGG
>Ga0123353_10000790_pt1 | contig 38581 bp, 31 predicted proteins | sample TergutLab28metaG_3_FD_92763 | JGI IMG/M metagenome (GOLD analysis project Ga0123353, IMG submission 92763) | Labiotermes labralis P3 segment gut microbial communities from Petit-Saut dam, French Guiana - Lab288 P3 | ecosystem: Host-associated > Arthropoda: Insects > Digestive system > Gut ... | reverse complement strand
TTTTTCTGAGCTGCTTGCGCTTTCAGGGCGCTTTCCAATGGCATGGAGAACCCGACCCTGTCAGCGTGGAGACCTGTTCTTGTGCGGGACAGTTTGGAGACCTCAGTTTACTGAAATCTCGGGATAGATCCCGTACGACTCAGGCCTGAACCTGCATTGCGGGGAAACCTGTGTGCAGTGTAGCCTGCCTTGAGTGGTAAATGCGGATAGAGGAATCACTTGTTTGCGTTATGGCCATAACAAAAACAAGTCTGCTCTTGAAATATTTGCTGCAAAAGAGGCTAAGAGACGGTTTGACTGTAGTGGAAAACACCTAGGCTGTCCGGGAGTGATATGTCACCACCGGGGCGGACAGAGGATTACAGTACGGACTAAGTGGCAATCGGGCAACATGTTCCGGCAACGGCATGAATGCGGGTTTAATGGGAAACCGCCTCCACGGCAACGGGAGGTACTTGCAGGGGAAAACCGGTCCCGACCTAAGCCGTAAGATTTACTTTATCCGCCGCCGCATTTCTTGAATTTGCAGAACGCTATAGTATTATATGAAGAAAAAAACAAACTTAAAATGGCTCATAAAAATTGTAGTTATCAGTCTTGTAGCATCGATAGTATTTACTCTTGCTTCAACAGAAATACTAGGACGAACAGGCTACATTATGTCGTTTACCGTTCTTGTAATTTTCATCATCGTCGGTATAATCTTCGATATAATCGGAATAGCAGTAACGGCGGCAACGGAAGCTCCGTTTCATTCAATGGCTACACGCCGCCAACGTGGCGCTGCCGAATCCTTGCGCCTTATTAAGAACGCAAACAGAGTGACCAGCTACTGCAACGATGTAATAGGTGATGTCACGGGAATCATCAGCGGAACCACCGCAGCACTTATAGCGGCAAGACTTATGGACGGATTTAACACAGAAAGCATGTTGTTCCCTGTTTTGATTTCAGCCGGAGTAACAGGATTAACAGTCGGCGGAAAGGCAATCGGAAAAACACTCGCATTTAATGAAAGTACGGCAATCGTACACAGTGTCGGCCGAATGTTAAATCTTCTCAGGATAATGCCGTTTTCGAAGGATGGATAGCCATGTAGTGGAAAGTTGTTTTCACTTCTAAGTTTTAAGCGTGGATGTATAAATGAGCAGTATTGATTTAAACGTTTTTGACGGGTTGGAGTATGTCAGCCGTGGCGGGCAGAAACTTGAAAAAGCACTAAAGTACTTTGAAATTTCACCCGAAGGCAAGGTCTGTATTGACTGTGGAGCTTCAACCGGAGGATTTACGGATTGTTTGCTGAAACATGGCGCAAAGCTGGTATATGCAGTTGATGTCGGTTATGGTCAGCTTGCATGGAGCTTGCGGACAGATGAGCGTGTAATTACGATGGAGCGGACAAATATCCGCTATGTAACACCCGATATGCTTGAGTATAAGCCGGAACTTGCTGTAATCGACCTTTCATTCATATCACTTGCGCTTGTCCTGCCTGTTGTGCGGGAACTAATGACGGAAAAAAACGAAGCGATTTGCTTAATAAAGCCGCAATTTGAGGCCGGGAAAGAAAAGGTAGGCAAAAAAGGTGTCGTGCGTGATCCGGAAACACATAAAGAAGTTCTGGACCGGTTTATCGAAAATGCTGAAAAATCGGGGTTTCATGTAAAAGATATTACATACTCCCCTGTTAAAGGTCCGAAAGGTAACATAGAATATTTAGGCCGGATAGGTTCAAATATTAATTTGCAAAATAGAAAAGGTATAACAAAAAGCCACACAGGCGCAATTGTATCCGAATCACACAAAAACTTAGCTTAACGCAGCTATCGTCACAAGGAGTCAGGGATCAGAGAAAGGCAAATATAGGGCAACATAGTTTTATATGTTTTATTCTAAGTAATACTATACGTAAATATCAGGAATGCAAAAATGAGTAAAAGAAAAATAATCCTCTATACAAATATTGATACCGACAGAGAGCTTGTAGTGACGGCGAAGGTTGGGGAAATATTGGAAAACAGCGGTTGGCAACCGGTCCTTTGCCCGATTTCAATAGAAGATTCTATACACACTGATTTATCAGACATCACTCCGCAGTCAAGGTTGCATTTATCAAGCATTGACAAGGAACTAGACGCGGCGGAAATGATTATAACCTTCGGCGGTGATGGTACAATTTTACGGGCTGCACGTGCGGCAGCAGACTTTGGGGTACCAATTCTCGGTATCAATCTGGGCGGCAAAGGCTTTATGGCAGAGCTTGAAGCCGTGGAAATAGACCTTTTAAACTCCGTAGCACACGGCGAGTATAAAATAGAAACACGGATTATGATTGACGCCGAAATTGAACGTGACGGCGAAATTCTCTACCGTGACTTTGCGCTAAACGATATAGTAGTAAAAGGCGACAACAAAGTCATTGATATGACGATTTATGGTGACAACCAAAAAATAACGAGTTTTTCAGGCGACGGAACCGTAATAGCTACTCCGACAGGTTCTACTGCATATTCAATGTCCGCCGGCGGGCCTATAGTTGACCCGACGGCGAAAAATATAATCATAACTCCGGTATGCGCGCATGTTCTGGAAGCAAGGTCGTTTGTGCTCATGTTGGGAAGAATTGTAACAGTGGAAATCGGTAATAAAAAAGTAAACCCTGCGTATATATCAGTAGATGGCGGAGGACATGTAAGCGTACAAAGCGGAGATATTATCAGAGTCTGCAAATCGGAGCGAAATACAAAGCTTGTGCGTTTATCGGACAAAAGCTTTTACAGAAAAGTAAGTGAAAAGTTGGGGGAAAGATAATGAAAAGACTAAGACAAAAAGCAATTCTTCAGGTCATTACGGCAACAGATGTTGAAACTCAAAATCAACTGATTGAGGAGCTTGAAAAAATCGGCATCGAAAGTACCCAGGCAACAATATCCAGAGATATCAGAGATTTGCATCTGATAAAAGAACTGACCTCGCGCGGAACCCACAGATACGCAATCAGCGATAGACCGGACTCTCAAAGCAATACATTACGCTTGAAGGCGATATTCAGAGAAGGTGTAGTATCATTCGCCACGGCACAAAATATCGTTGTACTCAAAACCCTGCCAAGTCTCGCCCCTGCCGCATGCAGCGCAATTGACTCAATGGGCATAAAAAACATCGTAGGCTCGATAGCCGGCGATGACACAGGGTTTATTGCTATGCATGATGTAGCATCAGCCGAGAAGTTTTGCAAGGAAATAGAGGAGATCTTGAAGTGATTAAATTGCTTCATATAGAGAATGTGGCTGTTATTGAAGTGGCAGACATTGAGTTTTCATCAGGACTTAATGTTCTGACCGGAGAAACGGGAGCCGGAAAATCAATAGTAATTGACTCGTTATCCGCAGTAACAGGATACCGGACATCGAGGGAATTAATAAGAACAGGAGCGGATTTTGCTTCTGTTACAGCCGTGTTTTCAGATGCAGACCCGCAAGTGCATTCATGGTTGATTGAACATGGAATAGAGCCCGATGAAAGCGGAGATTTATTCATTACCCGCAGAATATCTGCTGATGGAAAAAATGTTTGCCGTATAAACGGCACACCTGTTCCTGTAGCAACCTTGCGTGAAGCAGGTTTGGCACTGCTTGACATTCACGGACAAAATGACGGACGTAAGCTGCTTGATGAAGATTCTCACCTCACTTATCTTGACACTTTCGGCAACCATGAAAAAGAACTGGAAAAGTTCAAAGAAGTTTTTATTTCCCTCAGAGATAAGGTAACGGAAATAGAAAAGTTAACAATGGATGAGAGCGAAAAAGAACGGCGTATCGACACCTTAAAGCATCAGATAAACGAAATTGAACGAGCGAAACTAAACATTGGGGAGCACCACGAGTTAACAACAAGACGGGATTTGCTTCTCAACTCCTCAAAGTTGACCGAATCGATAGAAGCCGCATTTGAGGCTCTGTACGGCGGAGGAGAAACAACAGGTGCTGTCGCCTTGATTAGTGATGCTCATACACAACTCGGGCGAGCGTCACAATATTCCGAAGAGTTACGCACACTAAGCGAACGTCTTGATGATATGAAATACACAGCGCAGGACATAGCGGACGAACTACGCGATTTTCGAGCAAAGCTGGACTTTTCACCGGGAGAGCTTGAAGAACTGGAAGAACGCCTTGATGTGTTGAAGCGGATATCCCGTAAATATGGCAGTGAAGAACAAGCTATAGAACACGCAGAACGCGCAAGAATAGAATTATCAGACATTGAGGACGGGGCAAGTAAGCTGTCAAAACTTGAAAATGAGTTAAAAGCAATAGTAAAAGAAGCAAAAAAAATATCCGATGAGTTATCAGGCAAACGGAAAAAAACAGCAAAAACCCTTCAAGATCAAGTAGAAGAAGAGCTTTCGCAGCTTAATATGAAGGGAGTTAGCTTCACAGTTGAGTTTGGAGAGGTAACCGGAGAGTATAACCTATCCGCTAAAGGGTGTGATACTGTGTGGTATTTAATGTCCGCAAACGCGGGTGAAGCACCCGGTAGAATAAACCGCATAGCATCGGGCGGCGAACTTGCAAGAATAATGCTTGCTCTGAAAAATGTCCTAAGCAGTAAGCAAGATACAGCTTCCATGGTATTCGACGAAATAGACACGGGCGTATCGGGTATTGCAGCACAAAGAGTTGGGGAAAAACTCGCAAAACTGGCTGAAAACAGGCAAGTTCTATGCGTTACACACCTGCCTCAAATAGCAGTAATGGCGGACACCCATTTTTCAATTAGCAAAAGTGTTAAGGAAGGCAGAACCTATACACACGTAGCGGAACTGGATTTCGAAGGTAGAAAAAAAGAACTCGCCCGCCTGAGCGGTGGAGAAAACATAACGGAAACAACCCTACGGGGTGCTGAAGAACAGTTGAAGGCAGCAGAGAAGTTTAAAACTGAGAAGCATTAAGACTGAACTGTTACCCCGGGTGGTCAGATACGGTATTCGACACACTGTCAGATACGGTATTCGATACACTTGCACCTCGGCATTGAGTGTGGTATATTAGTCGAACGTTAAAACTAAATATGCGGTCGTGATGGAATTGGCAGACATGCAAGATTTAGGTTCTTGTGCCGAGAGGCGTGGGGGTTCAAGTCCCTTCGACCGCACCAAAGTTTGTAAACCCTATACTTCAAAGTCGAGCAGATCGCGGATTTGGGTTTTTTCGTCTATTCCCTCGAATACTTCTTTTAGTTTTAAGCCTTGTTCTGTCAGTTCGAAGACGCAGCGTTCTGTTATGTATAGAACTTTTTGACCGCGTTTTTGTGCGTGTTTTCCCGAAAAGCTTATTGCTGTTACTTCTCTCTTGAACTTCTTTATCGATCCTTCTTTTTCAATTAATACATTCTCACCTTTTTTTAAGACCTTGAGGCCTTTTGTGGAAAAGGTCAGGCAGAATACGATATGCTTTGTGGCGGCTGTTATGTTTGCAAATCCGCCTATTCCTGCGAAGTAACCTTCCATTCTGTGAGCGTTTACGTTGCCGTGCATGTCAACTTCCAGACCGCCAAGAAAACAGATGTCCAGTCCGCCGCCGTCATAGAAGTCGAATTGTGCTGCCATGTCGATAATCATATCGGCTCCGATTGTTGCACCGAATGCAAGACCGGGAGCAGGCAATCCGCCAACGCCGCCGGCTTCAACGGTTATATGAATGTCTTTTAGAATTCCTTGATTTGACGCGTGTTTTCCGACTGTTTCGGGAATCCCTATCCCTATATTTACAATTTGCTCGGGTCGTAGTTCTCTTGCCGCCCTGTCGCCGATGATGTCGGCTGCCATGTCTCTGTATTTACCGTCCGAGCCGGATTTTCTTGTACTTTCGGAGAGTTTATTTATGTAATAATCCATATGCGTTGACGGCACATGTACATCTCCCGAAAGTGCCGGATTATATTCACTTGATTCACCGGAATCTTCACATACAACGACTGCATCGACCAAAAGACCCGGGACAATCACATTACGGGGACGTGAGAACTGGTGGCTGACACGCTCAACTTCTACGATGACTTTTCCGCCGTTGCGTTTTGTTGCCTGTGCTATTGCCAGTGCGTCTACCAGCAGATATTCTTTTTCAAATGAAATGTTTCCGTTAGGGTCAACTGTTGTTCCTTTTATAAAAGCAACGTCTATCTGCGGTGTATCGTAGAGAAGATATTCCTTTCCGTGCATTTCCATTATTCTGACAAGCTCTTTTTGCGATATATCATTAACTGCATAGTTGTCTACTCTCGGGTCGCAGTAGATACCGATACCGACTTCGCTTGCATACCAGCTTTTACCTGCTGCCGAAGCCCGTATGGTGTGCGAGAGTACACCGAGGGGAAGGCAATACGCTTCGATTTCTCCCGCAAGTGCCATCTTTGTGGCTACGGGCATGCTGCCGAAGTGCCCGGCAACTATTTCCTTGACCGCTCCGAGCTTAATGTAACGGTCGGCATATCGGTTTTCGTCCCATATCCCAAACCCTGCCGCACAAAAAAGGCGAAGGTTATTCGGGGAACCTGTTTCGACAAACCGCTCATACAGCGCGTCATGCAGCTTCTCCGGGTTTGACCATGCCAAAAATGAGTTTATTGCAATGCAATCGCCGTCTTTTATAAGATTTATTGCATCCCGTGCGGATATTATCTTAAACATATAGTTTAGCTCCTCCTTAAGCGTATGTATCAAAGTATCTTGTTAGCACAGTTTATCATTATTGAGTAAACCTGTAAAGAATTTGCTATTTCGTTTAACAACAACTATACTAGACTTATGTGTTAACGCAACAAAATGTATAGAGGAGAAGTATGAGAAATGGAATTTACAAAACTTGGAAATACAGGGATGGATGTATCAAAGATTTGCATGGGGTGTATGAGCTTCGGCTCTGCAAAGTCGGGGTTTCATGGCTGGACATTGGAGGAAGAGGATAGCAGGAAGATTATTAAGCGCGCATTAGAGTTAGGTGTCAACTTTTTTGATACGGCGAACTGTTATTCTTACGGTAGCAGTGAAGAGATTTTGGGTCGGGCATTGAAGGATTACGCAAGCCGTGATGAGCTTGTGGTGGCGACTAAGGTTTTTATTAAAATGAAGGACGGACCCAACGGACAAGGGCTGTCTCGTAAGGCTATCATGCAGGAGATTGATAACAGCCTTAAACGCCTCGGTATGGATTATGTGGATTTATACATTATCCACCGTTGGGACTACAATACGCCAATAGAAGAGACAATGTGTGCTTTACACGATGTTGTTAAAGAGGGTAAAGCAAGGTACATAGGAGCATCTGCAATGTTTGCATGGCAGTTCCAAAAGGCTTTGAGTGTTGCGGAACAAAACGGGTGGACGAAATTTGTTTCAATGCAAAATCATTATAACCTCATATACCGCGAGGAAGAGCGGGAAATGATGCCGCTTTGTGTAGACCAAAAAATCGCTTCAACGCCCTACAGTCCGCTTGCATCGGGGAGACTGTCCAGAGGTATTGGAGCAGACACAACGCGTACAAAAGAAGACGATATCCAAAGGGCGAAGTACGGGTCAACAGAAAATGAGGATCAGCTTATCATAGACCGTGTGGCGGAGATTGCGGAAAAACGCGGTATTACCCGCAGCCAGTTGGCTTTAGCGTGGTTATTGCATAAACCACCGGTTGTATCCCCTGTTGTCGGGGCGACTAAAATAGAGCATTTGGAAGATTCTGTTGGTGCGGTGAATGTGTCTTTATCGGCTGATGAGATTAAGTATCTGGAAGAACTCTATGTGCCGCATAGAATAACCGGTCCGCTTCTGCCATCGGCAGATTGGGTTCACGGAACGCAAGTGAAACGGTGACAAGTTTCATAATTTATTAACATTTTTGTTGTATATATTGCATTTCTATAGTAGAATAACATTGGTGAAGTCTGAAAAAAAGGGGAATGTAATGTTACGAACGCATCTGGCTACGCAATTGTCTTCTGAAGATATCGGTTCTGTTGTACGGCTTTCCGGGTGGGTTGATACAATTAGGGATCATGGTGGTGTTAAATTTGTTGACTTACGGGACTACAGCGGGAAGATGCAAATCGTTTTGCACGAGGATTCAATGCTTGACGGTGTCAACAGGGAAACTGTTATTTCCGTGACCGGAAAACTGAGAGAAAGAAGCGAGGATACAATTAATCCGAAGCACAGCACGGGGTATATCGAAGTTTTTGCAGAAAAGCTTGAAATTCTCGGTCCGTGTAAAAACATGCTGCCGTTTGAGATAAACGAATCAAAAGCAACCAGAGAAGATTTGCGTTTGATGTTTCGTTATCTTGATCTTCGCAATCCCGCACTCCGTGATAATATAATTTTAAGAGCTAACATCATAAGTTTTATCCGCGAGCAAATGACCGCTCTCGGGTTTCTTGAAGTTCAAACACCGATACTCACCGCCTCTTCACCTGAAGGAGCGCGTGACTATCTTGTGCCGAGCCGAAAGCATAAGGGCAAATTTTACGCTCTGCCGCAGGCTCCGCAAATCTTTAAGCAGCTTCTTATGGTTTCGGGTTTTGACAGATACTTCCAGATTGCGCCATGCTTCCGTGACGAAGATGCACGAGGCGACCGCTCTCCGGGTGAGTTTTATCAGCTTGATTTTGAAATGGCTTTTGCCGAGCAGGAGGATGTTTTAGAAGTTGCGGAAAAGGTGATGTACGAAACATTTACAAAGTTCTCCGATAAGAAAGTTTCGCCTGTTCCGTTTAAGCGGATGACATATGACGAAGCCATGCTGATGTACGGAACCGATAAACCCGACTTAAGAAACCCGCTTGTTATTTGCGATCTGACGGAATTTTTCTCCGGTGTTGAGTTCCCACTATTTAAGGGCAAACCTGTTCGCGGCATTGTCGCCGATTGTTCCGGCAGACCGAGGAGCTTCTTTGACAATTCATTAAAGTACGCAATCAGCATCGGAATGAAGGGTCTGGGATATCTGACTCTTGCTGATGGTGATTTTAAGGGACCGATTGAGAAGTTCTTAAGCCCCGGGCAGAAGAAAGAGCTGATTGATGGTCTGAAGATGAAAGACGGCGATACTTTATTCTTCATTTGCGACGCGAAATCCGCGGTTGACGGTCTTGCGGGCGAGGTAAGAACATGGCTTGGTGCTTCACTGGATATTATTGATACGGACGCTTTTGAGTTTTGCTATATAACGGATTATCCGATGTATGAGTTTAACGCAGACACAAAACATATAGACTTTACCCACAACCCGTTTTCAATGCCAATCGGTGGTCTTGATGCCCTTGAGAATAAAGATCCGCTTGATATTTATGCTCATCAATACGATATAGTATGTAACGGTATCGAGTTGTCATCGGGCGCAGTCCGTAACCATTCGCCCGAAATAATGAGAAAAGCGTTTACAATCGCGGGATACACCGATAAGGACCTCGCAAAACGCTTCGGTGCATTATACACCGCATTCCAATACGGAGCACCGCCTCACGCGGGAATGGCTCCGGGCATCGACAGAATTGTAATGCTGCTTGCCGGAGAAGATACTATCCGCGATGTTATCGCATTTCCACTTAACAGCAATGCGCAAGACTACCTGATGGGTGCACCCGGCGAGGTAACGGAGATGCAGCTAAGAGAAGCGAATATTCGAATAAGGTAATGCAGAATTGAGAATGCAGAATTATTTGCGGAGAGAAATAAAAATACAGAAGTGTAAGACAGATTTAATCTGTTTTATACCTCGGTGAAAGGAACTGATAGCCGGAATGAAGAAAGCGTTATTGATTATATTACTCATAATCATTTGTGCAACGCTTTACGGTTGTTCGGCCGATAGTAACGAACTGATAATCGGTACTAAGGATTTTACCGAGCAGTATATCTTAGGATACATTCTGGCTTTATATATTGAGGCAAATACTGATTTTCGCACTACAATTATAAATGATTTATCATCGGAAGTAATATTTGCGGGACTCCGGACAGGTGTTGTTGACTTTTATGTTGAGTATACGGGCACAATATACAGTAACTATTTTTCATTCTTCTATCCCACGACACCGGATGATATTTTTAACATTACATCAAGCACAATTGCTGAGAACTACGGATTATATATGTTTAGCCCGCTAGGTTTTAATAACTCATACGAATTGGCTGTACAGCGAAGTATTGCATATTCGCACAATATCAGAACCATTTCCGATTTGGCAGTGATTTCACCGGATTTGATTATAGGCAGCAGTCCGGAATTTATGCGCAGAAGCGATGGTTTCCCGAGTCTAAAAAGAGTCTACGGTTTAGTATTTAAAGATGAAGTGATTGTTGACCACATGGATAGATACCGTGCAATCTCAGAAAATGAGATTCAAGTCACAGAGGTATTCACGACGGACGGTGCATTGCTTTCATATGATCTCTTTCTATTAGAGGATGATAAAAATTTCTTCCCGCCATATCAAGGTGCAATTATCACACGTGAGGGGATTCTTGATAATCACCCGTATATACAAAGTCTTCTCGGAGATCTTTCCGGTTTGATTACCGATGCAATTATGCGCAATCTTAATTACAGAGTTGATGTTCTCGGCGAAATCCCCCGGTATGTCGCGGAGAGCTTTTTAAAGGAAAATAACTTAATTCCGTAAGTGGTGTAAAAAGAAGTATTGGTAATGAGTATGAACAGAAGTAAACTGGCAGCGCGGTTCCAAAAAGTGAATATTCTGTTTATCGTTGTGATTTTGATTATAACGATTCTTGTCAGTGCTTTAATGATAATCAGCTTTACGGATACAGTATCTGCGGACTATGTCCGTTTTTATACGTCCGAATCCGTTGAGATACTCAGCGCGCATCTCAGCAGGGCATTAATAGTGCTGCGGTATCTCTCTCAATCGGAGGAAGTAATTCAGTGGTTTGCCGATGAGGATAATTCGGATAAAAAGACAGCCGCCTTACATCAAATGGTGCCGTATGCCGGAATGCTTCAAATCAGCAGACTTCATTTTGGTATTTCCGAATCCTTAAATGAATATTACTTCAGGCACGATGAAGCAAATGGCAATTTCTCATCGTTTTCGGTTCTGGATTCGTCAAGCCCGTATGATCAATGGTATTTCAATACCGTTAACTCTATACTTGAATTTACTCTGCATGCGGAGCTATGCAAGGTTAATAGTGACTACCGTCTTTGGGTCAGCCAGAATGTGAAGAAAAACGGCACAATAGTCGGTGTTATCAGTACCGCAATGCGAATTGAAGAGCTTTCAAATGAACTGTTTGGAAATTATGACGATGATACTGTCAAAGGATATCTGATAGACCACAGGGGTTTGATTAAGATAGACAGTACCCTGCCGACTATCGGCAATGGTTATATTAACTCGCAAGGCAGTCCGGAAAACCATATATTTAACATCAACTCATATGAAGCATTTATTTCTGCCATCAACAGGTATCAAAGAAACCCGGGCATTTTTCACGGACGGTCCGAGCCTGAAGTAATACGCATCCCCGAGGATAATTTCCGTTATTTATCAATAGCTGCAATACCAAACACAAATTGGTTGATTGTAACATTCTTCAGCTCCGAAGCTCTCTTTAACATAGTTCAGATACTACCGACAATAGGCATCGTTATTTTAGCATTTCTTATTTTCGCAATCTTGAACTCCCTGCTGATAAGACGTTATCTCTTTAAGCCTTTGACTCAACTCTCGCAGAGTGTGTCTACATCCGACCAATATGATAATGAAATTTACGGCTTGGACAGGGACGATGAAATCGGTGAACTGGCACGGACTACAAAGGATGTATGGAATCGACACAACACCATGGCCGTTGAGTTGAAAAGTGCTGCTGAAGAAGCCAAAAACGCAAACACAACCAAATCATCGTTCCTTGCGAATATGAGCCACGAAATACGGACTCCCATGAACAGCATAATTGGTTTTTCCGAGCTTGCTTTAGATAATGACCTGCCGCCGAAAGTCGAAGGTTATATTAAGAATATAATGAGCAATTCGGATTGGCTGTTGCAAATAATTAACAACATATTAGATATCTCTAAAATTGAGTCCGGCAAAATCGAACTTGAGAACATCCCGTTTGATTTAAGAAGTATGTTTAATGCATGCAGAACAATTATCCTGCCAAAGGCAATGGAAAAGGGCTTAACTATGTTCTTTTACGCGGAACCTTCGGTCGGAAAGAAAATTCTCGGTGATCCGACAAGACTCCGCCAGGTGCTCGTAAACCTTTTATCTAATGCGGTTAAGTTTACCAACACCGGCATGATTAAGATGAGCTCGGTTGTACTACATTCGGATGAAAACACCGTCACCATGTCATTTGAGGTTAAAGACAGCGGCATAGGTATTGCGCCGAATCAACTCGAGAGTATATTTGAGCCGTTTACACAAGCCGATGCTGATGTTACGCGCAGGTTCGGCGGCAGCGGACTCGGTCTTGCAATTACAAAAAACCTTGTCGAGTTGATGGGCGGTCAGCTTAGAATTGACAGTACTGTCGGCGTTGGAAGCAAGTTCAGCTTTGATCTTACTTTTGATACAGTTAATGATGGTACCGAGAGTACTTTATCGGAAAAAATCGTATTTGACGAGCTTGAAAAGCCTGAGTTTAAAGGCGAGGTATTGCTTTGTGAAGACAATGTTATGAATCAGCAGGTTATAAGCGAGCATTTGGCGCGTGTCGGATTAAAAACCGTAATTGCTCAAAATGGTAAGATCGGCGTTGATTTAATTACGAACCGTATTAATGAGGGGCGTAAGCTCTTTGACATTGTGTTTATGGATATGCATATGCCTGTTATGGACGGTCTCGAAGCAACGGCAATAATAAGCAAGCTCAATACGGGTATGCCTATAGTTGCGATGACGGCAAATATTATGACAAATGACAGGGATCTGTACGAAAAGGCCGGATTATGCGGTTTTGTAGGCAAACCCTTCACTTCACAGGAGTTGTGGCGTTGTTTGATGACACATCTTGAGCCTGTGAACTGGATAACACAGGATGAGGTGCAAAAGAAGCAAGCAGATGCCGAGCTCAACAATAAGCTCATTTCCCGCTTCATAGATAATAACAGCGATGCTTTTATAAAAATCAAAGAGGCTTTAACTGCCGGCGATAACAAACTTGCGCACAGGCTTGTTCACACATTAAAAAGTAATGCAGGGCAAATCGGAAAGACGATTTTGCAACAGATCGCCGCTGAAGTAGAGATGAGCCTTGAAAATGGTAAGAATCACGTAACACCCGATCAAATGAAGACACTTAAAATGGAACTGGATGCAGTTCTTGCGGAGCTTACTCCCATAGTAAAAGAGCAGGAGCATCTTAGCGATATGTCTGTTGAGTATATTAGTAATGATGATGCTCTTCGTTTGCTTGAAGAAGTTGAGCCGTTGCTTGCAAATAACAACTCCGAGTCACTCGCATATATCGAAGAACTCAGAGCGATACACGGAAGCGAGCTTTTGATTAAGCAAATCGATGATTTCGATTTCAAGCCGGCTTATGAGACTTTGCTGGTGCTTAAAGAGAGTTTGATTTCATAAATAGTTATCCCCCGGCTCAGCCGGGGGGATAATTATTTATTCGATTTAGTCAGATACATACGGCAGCAGTGCTATTTGGCGTGCTCTTTTTATTGCGATCATCAGTCTTCTTTGGTGTTTTGCACATACGCCTGTTGTTCTGCGCGGTAGGATTTTGCTGCGTTCCGAGATGCATTTGCGCAGTTTGTTAACGTCTTTATAGTCGATGTCCTGAACTTTATCTACGCAAAACTGGCATACTTTTCTGCGTTTGCCGCGATTTTGCGATCTTGATTCTCTATCACTTGACAAGGCTTTATTCATTCCTTTCTGTTAAAATGGTAAATCTCCGTCGTCTATGTCGAGTTCCGCGAAATCGGAGCTTTCGACGGGTGTTGTGTATCCTGCACCGAAATCTTCTTTCGGGTTTGATGTTCCGGTTGACGCATCCCTGCTCTTTTTGCTTTCCGTGAAGTAAACGTTTTCAGCTATGACTTCCGTTGTCCACTGTTTTTTGTTGTCTTTGTCGGTCCATTCACGAATCTCCAAACGACCGTTAACTGCTGCCATTTGACCCTTGACAAAATACTTTGCTACGAAATCTGCAAGACCGCGCCATGCGACTACATTAATGAAGTCTGCTTTTCTTTCTCCGCTGTCTTTAGAGACAAATGGTCTGTCAACAGCGAGTCTGAACTTTGTTACCGGGACTCCTGATGGTGTTTCACGTCTTTCCGGATCGGCAATAAGTCTGCCCATGATAATTATGTGGTTCATAAAAGTACATTCCTTTCATATTATGTTTCTTATTATTGCTTCTTGTAAAAAGGAGTGGACTTCTTTGTACACATTACGCACTTATTGCGAACGCTCGTTTCCTTTTTACTCTTCTATAACGGTAATGAGTGAGCGCATTACACCGTCTGTAATTTTGAGAACGCGATCGATCTCTGCCGGGAACTCGGGTCCTGATGTGAATTTCATGAGCACATAGTACCCGTCGGGTTTGTCATTGATTAAATATGCAAGTTTCTTTTTGCCTATTTCTTCAAGCTCATCCACTGTTCCGTTGGCTTCTGTAAGAGCTTTGAACTTCTCTACCGTAGCTGCGACTTGTTCTTCACCGATGTCAAGGTCGATAATGTACATCAGCTCGTACTTTGCGGTTGTTTTTGCCATACTTGGTTACACCTCCTTCTGGTCTAATCGGCCCACAGTCCCGCTGTGGGCAAGGATTGGGGAATCTTGTTTATTATTAACTCCTCGGAATCAACTCCCCAGGCTTGTATTATACAGATATGACAGCGTTTGTCAACAGTTTAAAATCCGCCGTCAAGCACCCGGCAGACTTGATTTTTTAATAAATTGTAGAAGACCGGTATAGAGAATTTCAATTCTTAATCGTTTCTGTTGCTTCAATGATGAATTTTATGATGAAAAAAATATTTTAGAAAAGCATTGAACCGAAGCGAATCAGGAATGCTACGAATGCTATCAGGGTTATTCCTGCAATGACAAAAATGGATTTTTTGTACTTGTCGCTTTTTCTTTTCATGCGCATTTTGTTGAATAGAAACGCAAACACGCATGTACCAAAAGATACCAGCATCATTACATATGCAAGATATACCAGTTGGCGATCCCAGCGTGCCCTTATTGCGCCTGTTGCATCTGTGCCGAAATGCCATTGGAAGAATGTCTGGGTAAACAGCATTCCTCTTTCGGGGGATGCAAGTTCCAGCACAACCCATACGGCTATCATTGTTGCCCATGCGCATAAGCTTAAAATCGTCGCCATCCTTGTGACAATGTCTCTCCTCTGCCGGCGGTCTTTCTTTTTTTCTTTCTCGTTTTGATCCAGAATGTCCGTAATCTGCTCATAGCTGAGACCTTCATTATCCATAATAAGTCACCTCGTATTTAATGACAATATCCTCTCCACCATCTTTAGCTGCTCTACTGTGTTTACTCCTATAATGTCGTCGCCGAGGTTGCGTTTCAGGATGCCGATTTTTGCGCCTTTTTCCCGCATTATTGCAGGTACATCCGTTATGTAGTACTCGCCTTGCGAGTTGTCGTTTTTTAGTTCTTTCAGGGAATCAAGCAGCAGTGGTGTGTCAAAGACGTAAACGCCTGTGTTTAGTTCTTTTATTTCAAGCTGCTCCGGTGTGCAGTCTTTTTCTTCGACTACTTGCAGGAAGCTGCCGTTTTCATCCCGTTCGACTCTGCCGAATGACATTTTGAGTGTGGATTCTCCTGTCAGCAACGTACAGTCGTTGCCTTCTTCAAAATGTGTGTTTATTAGCTGCTCGTATACTTCTCGCTTTATTGCGGGCATATCTCCATAACATACAAGCAGTGCCCCGGTGTAGTTTCTTAGCTGATTTTCCGCTGACATAACAGCATGCCCTGTTCCCAGTTGCTCATTTTGAATAGCATATGGGTAGCCGGTAAATGCATTGATAACAGTTTCTTTTTTGTAGCCTACAACAAGTATTATATCTTTTCGTTCAATGAATGATATCGCATCCAAAACGTACCGCAAGAGTGGTTTGCCGTTTGCTTCCCTCATAACCTTCGGTGCATCGATTTCATCATCGTGCAGTCTCGTCCCCTTGCCCGCAGCGAGGACAACTGCTTTTAGTTGGCGTTTTTGTTCCATATAATCGTAAACATTCCTTTTCTTTCTTTCAACTTGTATTTTACAATAAATGGTGTACAATTGCAAGGTAGATCGGGGTAAGGAATACGGTAACGGTTCATCTGTTTTTTTGAGTGTTTTTGTCTTTTAATGATAAGGTGATTTGAGTTATGGAATTTAATCGCTATACTGATGTTGACTTATTTATAACTGATGTTCTTGATGTTTTGCTTATTGATGAGGCTCGTAATAATTTGATTATCAGTATTTTAGTTGACAGTAAAAGGGATAATGTTGATAATTGGCTGCTTTCAACAGTTACAGGTGATGACGGAGATATACTATTGGTTGCTGTTTGCACGTTGCCGTTTAGTTTACTTTTGTGGGTTAGTGATGGTGGTTCCGGTAGTGGTGCTGTCGAGTTTTTGGCAAGTGAGCTTCGGATTATTGGCTTTAAGCCGCCCGGGGTTATGACCGAACGAAAGCTTGCGCGGCAGTTTGCTGATGCTTATTGCGGCGGTACGGGTTTCGGTGGTTCACGTGTTGGCGGTTCGGGTTTCGGCGGCTCACGTGTTGCCGGTTCGGGTTTTGGTGGTTCGAGCAGCGGGTTGAGTAACCGTTTGAGCAGTGTGTGGAAGACAACTATGGTTATTATGAGGTTGGATAAGCTTTCCGAATATAAAAAAGCACCCGGATTTTGCCGGATGTTATGTGAGGATGATATTTCATTTACGCCTTTGTGGGAGCATGCATTTTGCGTTGATTGCAGCTTGCCTGTTTATAAGCTTTCTGAAAGTGAAGAACGCATCAAAGCACGCATCGGTAAAAACATACATTACATATGGGTAGACGGTCAGCCTGTCGCACAAGCAGTCTTTGGCCGAAATACTCCTAACGGTGCGGCAGTAAGTTGGGTTTATACTCCACCGGAACACCGGGGTCGCGGCTATGCAACATCGGTGGTTGCGGAGCTGTCGAAGAATATCCTCGCAAGCGGGAAAAGCTTCTGCTGCTTATTTGCCGATGCTGCAAATCCGGTATCATGCACCGTGTATCGGAAGCTGGGATATTATGATGTTTGTGAGGTTGATGAGATTAAGTTTGTGCTTGACAAGAGTGAAAAAAACTGTTAGAGTGCTAGCAGGTTGACCGCTAAACTAAACTCCCGGTTTTCACCATGAGTTTACCGTATTAAGAGGAGGAAAAGCAATGAAAAAACTTACAAGGGTTATAGCTGCCTTACTGGCACTGATGTTGTTGGTATCTGCCTGCGCACCTGCTGCTTCTGATAACGGAGGAGGATCCGGCACCACACCTGCGACGCCTGCGCCTACACCTCCGCCTGTCGTTGCACCCCCTGATGAGCTTGATGACATTAATACCGACGTTATTGATGCCGATTTGAATGTCACCGTCACTTTGGGCAACTGGCCTCCCGATACCGCTCCGGCTGCAGAACTTGCTTTGTTTGACGGCTATGCCGCGATAATGAAAGCAAGATTTCCCAATGTCACACTTATCCCGAACTATTACTCATACACGCTTGCGACCTATGTAGGTATGGCACTCGGAGGTACTGCTCCGAACCTCTTCCAACCGCCGTTTACCGACCCTCAGTTACTTATTGACCAAGGGCTCGTTGCGGATGTAACCGATGCATTGAGAGAGTTCGGTTTACTTGAGAAATTCAGCCCCGCATTTATTGAGCTGCTTGGTGATGAAAATGGAAGAATCTTTGGTCTTCCGCGTGACAGTTATATACTTGGTTTGCATATAAATATCGAGTTATTTGAACAGGCAGGTCTCATTGATGATGATGGTTTGCCGATGTATCCGAGAACGCTTCAAGAGCTTGCGGAAAAAGGTCAGATAATCCGTGAAAAGACAGGTAAAGCGGGTTTGGTATTCCCTGCGAGTGAAACCTTCGGCGGATGGCTGTTTACAAATATAGCGTGGAACTTCGGCGCTGTTGGCGAGTACGCTCTGCAACGGCAGGAGGCTGACGGACGCTGGATTGTTGACTTCACTTCCCCGCCGGTCGTAGAAGCAATGGAATTTATGAGAGCCTTGCGCTGGGAATATGATATACTCAATGTCGATACCACAACCACCGACTGGGCAAGCGCGCATTCCACTTTAGGCACGGGTGAAGCAGCTATGAACATTGCTGCCGATGATGCTGTCAGTAACCCGACTGCGGGAGCCGGACTGGCTGTCGATAAATTCGCAATAGTGCCATTCCCCGCAGGACCCGGCGGGCACTTTGCACTCACAGGCGGCACATGTTATATGTTCTCCCCCAATACAACACACGATCAAGCTATTGTTTTACTGCACTTCCTGCAATTGCTGGGAATGCTCCCGTTTGTCGATGACGATATTCTCGCCGGTATGCGTGCAGGAGCAGCCGCAGACCGCGAAAGAGGAGTGCCTGTATTACCGCCCACTCCGGCGTGGAACGATCCGGAGTTCATAGCTGCACAACGGATGATTGCCGATGAATACTCCAATGTAGATATGCGTTTATTTGACGATTTCTTCAATTCGGTTACCGACGGCACAATCACGTTAAGAGGGGAAGAACCAATGTTCACACAGCGTATGTACAGGGAATTAACAAATGCAATCCAAAGAATCATTACCCGCGAAGAAGCTGATTTAATGGGTGCTTTAGAGCGTGCTCAGAGTGAATTTCAAGAATTTCTTGATGAAGAAGTTAATCGTTAATCAGGCGACCATAATAATGGTTGCTGAGGCAGCAAGGGGATATGGCTTACCGTGTCCCCTTGTTTTTAACAGGATAACCGTAATCACATGAACGGAAAGTTAAAAAGCGAGTTTTCCCTGCGCACTGCAGATTGCACACAATGTTAGTGCTCCTAAAGGAGCAGATTGGGAGTAAAAATGGAGAGGTTAACAACTAATAAATTCGAGAAATGGAAGTATCAGGCGTCTTCGTGGCTTATAATGCTGCCCGGACTGGTGTTGTTTTCATTCTTTCTGTGGTGGCCGTTGTTGCAAAGCATCCGCATGAGTATGTACCGCACGAGAAATATCGAGCTGGTGGAGTTTGTGGGCTTTGACAACTACATAACCATCTTCCAGCGGACGGAGTTCTTGCAAGCTTTATCAAATACACTGCTCTACACGTTGTGGTCATTGATTATCGGGTTTCTGGTACCTATTTTCATCGCTCTTCTTATAGGGGAAACCGTACGGGCAAAAGGGCTTTTCCGCACAGCCGCATATGTCCCGAATGTCTTGCCCGGACTTGCGGCTATCATAGTGTGGACTGCCTTTTTCTCTGCGGGTGAAACCGGTGTATTGAATATAATGCTCGGCTGGTTTGGCATTGACCGCATGTCATATTTAAGCGAGGAAAACCTTGTCATACCAATCATTGTCACTATCTCGACATGGAAGGGTGCGGGCGCGACGGCACTTATATATATGGCGGGGCTTGCGGGTATTAACCCGGAGCTGTATGAGGCTGCGACAATCGATGGTGCAGGGGTTTTGAAAAGGATACGCTATATAACCATACCTGCCATCTTTAACCTTGGCAGCACAATGTTGATTTTACAAATCATCGCGATTTTCCAGATAATGTATGAGCCTATGATTTTAACCAGGGGCGGTCCGGACAATGCCTCGTTGTCCCTTATGCTGCTAATGTGGCGCTACGCGTTTGGCGGCGGGACTATGGAGTTCGGCAGAGCATCCGCGGTTGCGGTTATTATCGCGTTTATACTGCTCATATTCACCACAATATATACGATAGTAAATAAACGCAAAGTAAACTGGGAATAAAGAAGGAAGGGGCGGAGAAGTTATGTCAAGCTCGTATAAATCCATACGAAAAAGAATAGACCAATCAAGAAAACCACGAATAGGAATCATCCGCGATTTCGACCTTCGGTCTCCGGGTGTTAAGGTTTCTGTAGGTGTTATAAATCTGCTTTGCATATTTATCGTTATTATATCTTTGTTCCCCATTTTATGGGTGGCTCTTGCCGGTTTTAAGGATCTGCGCGAGTTTATGTCAAGTACCTACCTTTTTCCGGAGAGTTTTGATTTTTCGATGTATATAAGAACATGGACGCAACTTAATATTACCAGAAACTACATAAACTCATTATATGTAATCATTGGAAGCGTCGTTTGTGCATTAGTTTTTAACGGACTTCTCGCATATGGTCTTGCAATCCTTAAGCCAAAGGGTTACACAATTGTCAGTAAGCTGGTTATGTTTTCACTGCTGATACCCGCGACAATCAGCCTGGTACCGCTCTTTATGAACATACAATATTTCGGCATGGGCGGTTTTTTCACACCATTATGGCTTGCTGCAGGGGCAAACGCGTTCTTCGTTGTTCTTTTCAGGCAATTCTTTGAATCGCTGCCTATTTCTATCATCGAAGCGAGCAGAATCGACGGCTGCTCGCCGCTGAATACCTTTATGAAAATAGTAATGCCGCTCTCGAAGCCGATTGTCATAGTTGTGACTATATTCGCCATTACCGGCGCATGGTCTGACTTTCTGCTTCCTTTCCTCGTCCTCGGCAACGGTCCGTATCAAACAGTTATGGTGAGGCTGTTCATCTTCAGTACGGAGCAAACCATAAACGCCGATGACCTGATGAGAGCAGTTGTATTCTCCATGGTGCCGCCGATCATAATATTCTTTGTATTCCAGAAATGGTTGACGGAAAACATCGTATCGGCAGGGATTAAAGGGTAGTACAGTGCCAACGGGGACATTCCTCCCTGGAGGTGTGTCCCCTTGGCACGAAAGAGGAGGTTATAAATGGCAAAAATTGCTGATTTATATTTTAAGACAGACCCTTGGAAGGTAATCGAACGTGGTTTTGACCCGGCATACTCGCGTGTCAGCGAATCCGTTTTCGCGTTGTCAAACGAGTACATCGGTGTGCGAGGCTGTTTTGACGAGGGCGGCAGCGTGGACAGCTTGCGGGGCGCGTATATAAACGGGGTGTTCGAGCTGACTCCCCTACCCAAGTCATACCTCGGTATTGTTGATAAAACACATTTTATGATACCCGCAGTTGATTGGATTACAGTTGAAATATCTCTCGACGGTGAAAAGCTTGACCTTGGAAAAGTTAAGTTCAGCGATTTTACACGCGAGTTGGACATGCGTTCGGGAACACTCATCCGCAGTTTTGTTTGGCACACTGCAACAGGTAAGGATTTACGTCTTACATTTACACGCTTTACGGATATGAACCATGGTGAAAGAGCTTACCGAAGAATCGAGTTTGAAGCACTCAACTTTTCCGGAAATATTGAGCTTGCAGATTCACTAACATTTGATGTTATTCACGAAGGACGCAGAGCATGCTTCTGGGGAGATACCAGCACTAGTTTTGAAGAAAACGCATGCATTATCCAAAGTCGCACGCTTACATCGGGACAAGAAGTATTTGCCGCAGCAGCTTTTGATTCACCGGCACCGTGTACTTATGAGGAAAGTGATAAGACCGTTACCTTGCGTACAGTTCTTACGTTAGAGCAAGATGTACCGGCATGTGTGGATAAAAAGGTTGTAATCCTATACGACAGGACAGAGGGAGATGCGCTTTTCAAAACAGGGAAAGCACTACTGCAAGAAGCTGCTGCAGTTTCGTTTGATGATGCTCTGGAAAAGCAAAAGGAATACTGGGAGAAGCATTGGCTGCTTTCCGATGTGGTAATCGAACCCGCCGATGGCGTTGCAGATGCAATTACTGACCCAACTTCAGACGCGAATGCAGATTATGCCTCGAGCACATCAACCGATTCGATTAAAAGCACCGGTGTTAATCCCGTTGCACTTGAGCAGCAGGGCATACGGTTTTGCAGTTTTCAGATGGCGCAGACGTACAGAGGTGGTAATATCCGTCATAACATTGGTGCAAAAGGACTTACCGGTGAGGCTTATAATGGTCATGCTTTTTGGGATACAGAAGCATGCTGTCTTCCATTTTATTTATTCACAAACCATGAGGCGGCGAGGTCACTTTTACTATTCCGATACAACACATTACCGCAAGCAATTGAACGTGCAAAGATGCTCGACTGCGAGGGTGCCTGTTATCCTATAGCAACTTTGAACGGAGATGAAGCATGCGACCTTTGGCAGCATGCAAGCCTGCAATATCAGCCAAGCACCGCCGTTGCATACGGAATTTGGCACTACGCCATTGTCACCGGAGATCAGGACTTCATTTGGAAGTACGGCGCGGAAATGCTCCTTCAAATAGCCAGATTCCTTGTAACCCGCTCGGGTCAAAACCCGCATACCAAACAGTATGGCTACTATGGTGTCATGGGACCCGACGAGTTTCATATGATGGTGAATAATAATGCATATACCAATTATATGAGCAAGCGGTCCCTCGAGTATGCCGCCGAAACCATACGCAGGATGAGAAAAGAGCAGCCTGACTTATTTGCAGCGTTGAAGGAAAAGACAGGGCTTGCTGAGGATGAGCTTGATGTTTGGGAGGATATTTCTGCGAATATGGCGTTACCTCAAACAAAGGAAGGTTTAATCGAGCAGCATGACGGCTACTTTGATCTCCCCTATCTTGATATCCATTCCATACCCATGTCGGATTTCCCGTTGTACCACAACTGGTCGTACGACCGAATTTACCGTACCAGTATGATTAAGCAGCCCGATGTGCTGATGTTTCTTTATTTATACAACTCATCATTTTCCGAAGATGTGAAGCGACTTAATTACGAATATTACGAACCGCGCACCATCCACGAATCATCCTTGTCCCCTGCCGTACATTCCATACTTGCGGCAGAGCTCGACAAAATGGATGAGGCGGTGGAATTCTTCGGCTTCGCCACCCGTCTCGATTTGGACAATTATAACCGCAACACACGCGAAGGACTCCACACCACAAGCATAGCTATGGCATGGGTAAACATAGTATATGGCTTTGCAGGATTACGAAGCGATGACCGTATTTTGCACTTCGCACCCAAGCTGCCCTCACGCTGGAAAAGCCTGCGGTTTTCTCTCACATGGCAAGGCAGGATTATCGAAATAGAGATGCGAACAGATAATACAACGTTTACGCTGCTGCAAGGTAACGAGCCGTTGGAGCTGATTGTGTATGGGAAGCGGTATTTGCTTGATGCAGAAGGATTATCGTTGAAGAAGCAAAAAGAGAGTTGGTTGATTTAATTGACTTTTTTAGTAAATGGCTGGATAAACGTAACAAGAGCAGTGAAGACAGGGGGACGGTTCATCTGTCTTCCCTGTTATCGCTTTGTATAAACACTGGTGCCATGTGCCAGGGTCATAGTTAGCGTATTGCCTTGTATCGCATAGGAAGTAACATCTGTAGACCCGTCAGCGGTCGTTACCAGCTCGCCGGGTCCTTGAATATGCCATACTCCGGTTGTATCAAACGTTTGTGTATATCCGAACTCGGGATCGTGAAAAGTTACTTCAAAATGCTGTTTAAATGTTCCGTCAGAAGAAAACTCCCAACTTATAGAGGTGCTGTAATATCCATCGGATTCTTCAAAACTCCACACACCGATTAAATGATCATCTAGTGTGCTTTCTGTTGGACTACCTCCCGGTTCGTTGTCTGTTTCACCATCGGCTTCGCTCCCGGTTTCACCTGTTCCCGGTCCGTCTGTTCCCGTTTCGCGTTGTTCAAGCAGTTCTCTTACTATACTTTGTTGATCAGGGGTAACGACCCCTGCATTTTGTACCCGCTCCCAATTGTCCAATATTGCTTGCAGAGTGAATCTGTCAAGCTCTTCCAAGACCAGTGGTGAAATGTCATAAACCCTTTCAACACCGTCTGATATATTTGCCACCGTTCCTTGTGCTAACGTCCGCCCGTCATCAGTTTCTACACTTCCCTCCAGCATTATAATAAGTACCTGCCGGTTATTATCGAGACCCGCTACAAATAATGTCCCGCGTACTCCGAAGACGACATTTCCTACTTGAGTTTGTGTCGAGTGTTCCGGGGACTGCTCTTGCACATCAATGAGCACCTGTCCGCGTGTGACCGCAATTGAAAGTAGATTGTCGGTCAGTTTTTCTATGGATATATTACTCTGCTCGTCCATCTTCACGTGTGACCGCGCATCCAGCAGAATATTGCAAAATGATGCAACCCCGCTCGATAATGCATCTCCTTCGTTTAACCTTGTACCGGCAGAAGCGCTTGATTCCCGTCCTGCGCGTGTAAGATTCACAGTGTCGCCATCAATCTCTAATATTGACATGGTACGCGCTTCAAGCTCACCATTGCCGCAAGCAACCATCATAAGAGTAAGTAAAAGTATAAGTATTGAGATAATAAATGTCTTATTATTATTTTTCATTTTATTAATTCCTCCAAAAAACATTCTACTACACAAATTATTATGATGCTGTTTTTCTTACGCAGGTATTTAATTTTGCCTCTACATTCTACTACAACTGACTTCTCTATTCAAGATTTTCGTTTCTTGTGCCGTTCTTGTTGTTTGTTATCTGCTTATTGTGATATAATTCAAAATAAATTTCCGGATTATTAAGAACATGAAACAAACCTTACAAAAGTACATAGGATATTTACTTGTATCAGCCTTACTGTTGACACTTTTTCTCACAAAAGCGCTTGGGCAGTTTGAGTATGTTGCACAGGATAGGTTATATCGCGACTTTGGTATTATCCATCCTGATATATTTGTATTCGGTATCGATGAGGAGACGCTTATCGAATTCGGACCTCTGCAATTCTGGTCGCGTCAGATCATGGCTGATGCTATCGATATACTTAACAGCGAGCCCGGTTGGGAACCCGCTGTTATCGCTGTTGATATGATTTATTCAGGAGAAAGCAACGACCCGGCTGCTGATGAGGCTCTTGTTATGGCTGCTGCCGAGCTCGGCAATGTTGTATTTGGCGCTGCAATATCACTGGATTATCGCGGTGACGTGAGGACTTTTGAAAAGCCTTTTCCCGAGCTGGAATATGTATCAAGTTATGGGATTCTTAACACGATAATTGACCCTGATGGCGTCGTTCGTCGTACTGAGCTAAGTCCCGTTTTTTTCGGTAATCACGAGCCTACATTCGCAGAAGCTATCTACAAAGCATTCACAGGGGAAGACGTGGAGATTCCTCCGGGCATGAGCAACCCCATGCGGCTTGTATTTACCGGAAGACCCGGCGATTATTTTGGCGCGGTCGGATTTGGCACATCTTTTCGTGATATATTTGCCGATGATTTCGACCCTGCTTTTTTTGCTGATTCTATTGTTTTGATTGGTCCTTATGCATATGGTTTGATGGATTCATATTTCACTGCCACAGACCCGGGTACGCCAATGCACGGGGTTGAAATACATGCAAATATCTTACAAATGTTTTTAGATGGATATTTCAAGAGCTATGCACCGGGATGGGTGAATATTGCGATTATTATTTTCACTTTGCTTTTATTCAGCTTTGTTTTTATGCAGGTAGATATACGGTTGTCGTTTTTAATCTTGGTTGTATTCATGTTTGGGTATGTTTTTATCAATTATCAACTATATCAAGCAGGATGGATAACCACTCTTATATATCCGGTAATTTCGGCAGTCGTCTTATTTATCTTTGCACTGGTTTACCGTTTTATTTCCGACAAGTTCGCACACATCACCGCTATTGCTGAAATCAATGAAAAGCATTACGCTGAAACAAAGGAACTATTTAACTCTTTCGTTAAGGTAATGACAGCCGCAATAGACGAGCGTACGCCATATAACGCAAACCATTCCATACATGTTGCGGACTACACGGGGGCTCTTGTCCGTTTTTTGCGCGGGAAATTTGAGCCCGGTTCACCGTTTCACATGGACGAAAACCGCGAGGAGCAGCTTGTTATGGCGGCATACCTACATGATGTCGGAAAAATAGTAACACCACTGGAAGTTATGGATAAACCGAGCCGTCTGGGCAATAAGATATCTGTTATTATGCAGCGGTTTGAAATAAAGAAGCTTTATGACAAGGTTATGTTTTTATCCGGTAATATGAAACAGGACAGATACGATGAGCTTGTGGAATATCTTAACGATACCTTAACTTTTATAGAGCGTATAAATACCGCAGGATTTTTGCCCGACGAGGATATAGCACGGGTCAAAACGCTTAGTGACATCGTATACGAAGACAACGACGGCAACACTTTGCCGGTTTTTGACGAAGATGATATTGTATCACTCAGCACAAGAAAAGGTACCCTGACCGATGCCGAACGCGGAATTATGGAAGAACATGCAAGCGTAACGGAACGTTTGCTCGGCAACATGAAGTTCAGCGAAGACCTTGCCGATGTCCCGAATTGGGCAAAGAGCCACCACGAGTTTATTGACGGCACAGGTTATCCGTATAAAGCAGCAAATGAAGAAGTTCCGGTGGAAGTGCGTATATTAACAATGCTCGATATATACGATGCACTCACAGCAAGGGACAGACCCTATAAAAAGGCTGCCCCGCATGACGTCGCTATAAAAATTCTTCGCTCAATGGTTGATGAAGGTAAACTCGACGGTGAACTTGTGGAGTTATTTATAGAAAGCGGAATTGGCATATAGACAGTGAACCTGTCCCCGTGTCTTATTCTTCGATGTTTCACCTGTGACAAGCTATAACTTTCGGACGCTGTCGCGTATTTGCAAAAATACCGGCAGTATTATTTTTCTTTCGCGTATGGGTTTGTTTTTTAGTTGAGCCAGCATCATTTCTGCGGCGATGATGCCTTTTTGTTCTGCGTCTTGATGCACGGTGGTCAAGTGGGGGTAAGTGATTTGGCACAGGTAGTTATCATCGAACCCGATAATTGATTTGTCGGCGGGAACATTTATACCTATCTCTCGAAGACCTGTTATTATGCCCGCTGCCAAGACATCCGCAGTCGCAAAGATGCCTGTAACATCTTTTTTTGTGCCGATGAACCTGCCCAGCTTTATACCTTCTGCTGTATTGTATATTTCTTTCTCAAACACCAGTTCGCGGTCAAAGGGAACTCCAAACTCTTGCAAAGCCTGTCTATACCCGTGTAAACGCTGTTCAACAACACCATCCTTACGGATAATCGGAGAAGCAAACGCAATTACTCTATGACCGTTTTCCAGTAAATAACGGGTTGCGATATAGCCGCCTTTTTGATCTTCCAGTCCCACATTGCACGCATCCGCAGAGCTTATGTAGCTGTCAATCAAAACGTAGGGGATATTGATTCTGCGTACACATTCAAAGAAATCGTCCTCATATAACCCGGTGAAAACCATTCCCGCGAGATTCCAGTTTCGGTACACTTCCTCCAAACCCCGGGCATCCTTGACTGTCCGCACCATAATGTAATAGCCCTCATCACGCATACGGTCTTCGATGCTCCCTATGAAGGTATTGTGGAAAGGGTCCGACAAAAAGCCGCCGCCGCTTTGCGAATGGGCGTGGTTTATTATACCGACTATCGGGGATGCGTTGTTTGCCAATGTGCGGGCAGTCATGCTGGGGATGTAGTTCTCACGCTCGATTATCTCCAGGATTTTTGTAGAAACCTCCGGTGAGACTCTGCTTTGCCTGCCGTGTACTACATTTGACACTGTTGTAATACTGACTTCGGCTTCACGGGCGATGTCTTTGAGTGTGGTCATTGAATACTCCTGTTGTTTTTCTATTGTAATGTGTCGGTGACTGCCTGGAGTCACAAGTATTGATAAGCAAAGGGCATATAACTTTAAGTTTTAAGGGCGGATATTTAATCCGCCCTTATTATATAGGGTTACGTGTTATTATGCAATATAACTGTTTGCATTCTTATTAGCTTGCTTCTTCGACAAATTCCCTGATTGGCAGATCTGCAGGGTTGCCGATTGCTTCAACTGTGAAGCCTGCGAAAATTGTATCCGGGCTTTCGCCGTTAATCATCGCAACAGTACCCCAGAAGAAGATTTCATCAAGGAAGATTGTGCATTCCACAAATGCGCGGATGTGCATACGGTTTGTCATGCCGGGGAAGCCGGATGCTTGCAGGTCAATCATTATATCCTGCATTTCGGTGGTGATTGCCGGGCTGCCGCCGTCCACTGTTACCAAATCAGAGAAACGAGCGACAAATGAGGGTCCGTCTTCGGGCTGGAAGTGCAGCATGATTTTGTCTTCTTCGCCGCCTTCGCCGCCTGCCATGCGGAATGTCAGATATCTGCAAAACGCGATTCCGTCAAGTGCCCACATGTTGATTGCTTCACCCCAGTTGCCCATCCAGTCGGAGGCTCTATCGTAGTAATCATCCAAATCGTCAAAGTCTTCGCGGTCAAACGGTGCGGGTCTGAAGCTGATTTCCACGATTCCGTTTTCAACACCGGCTCGAAGGTTCGCCCAGTTGTCCCACCACATATTTGCGCCGTTGGGGGCAAGATCGGGTTTATTGTTGGGGTCGCGATTGTCAAAATTATTCCATGAGAAAATACCATGTGCTCTGGCGATTTCAGCAACGTCACCTTTTTCCGGAACTGTGATCCCGCCAAGAGGATCGTCCGGATCAATCGGACTTACGGGATCGGAGAAGAAAATTTCTTCAAGGATAATTGTACACTGTACCCATGCGCGAATATGCATACGGTTTGTCATGCCCGGGAAGCCGGATGCCTCAAGGTCGATAACTATATCCTGCATATCGGTCGTAATTTCCGGGCTGCCGCCGTCGGCTGTTACTAAATCGGAAAAACGTGCAACAAAGCGCAGGCTGTCTTCAGGTTCGAAGTGCAGCATCAGGAAGTTTTCTTCGCCGCCTTCGCCGCCTGCCATACGGATTGTCAGATATCTGCAGTATGAAATACCTTCGAGTGCCCACATATTGACAGCCTCACCCCAGTTGCCCATCCAGTCTGCGGCTCTGTCAAAGTAGTCGTCCATGCTGTCCATAAGCTCGTGGTCAAATCCTCCCGGTCTGAAGTTGATTTCGACACCGTTAGCGGATGAGCTTGCTCTAAGGTTCGCCCAGTTGTCCCACCATATAGGCATTCCGTTAGTGGAAAGATCGGGCTTGTTGTCCGGGTCGCGTCCCGCGAAGTTGTTCCACATAAATTCTGACGGAACATGAGGTTCAGGGGGTGGCGGAGGAGGCGGGGGCGGGGGTGCATCTGTCGGCGGAGGCGGGTCTGTTGCTGCGGGAGTGTCGTCAGGGCTCGCGCAGGCTACTACTGCGAAAACCATTGCCATTGCAAGCAGGATACAGAGTAGTTTTTTCATTTTTGAGATCTCCTTTTTAGTTTTGTTGGTTTAGCGTTAAACTTACCTGACATTCTAACAAAATGAAAACCTATTGTCAAGGCAAAGTTTAAAAAAATTAATAGCAAATACATTAAAATTCCTGTTGCATACAATCCGCCGGCATAGTATAATCTGATAAAGGTTTAACGCTAAACTGATGAGAGGGGAAAAATCGTTATGGAAGTAAAGAAGAAGCCGATAGTTACCATAATTACGATAGTACTAGGCATAGCAGCAGTGGTATGTGCGGGTGCTGCGATTATGACACTTGCCGCTCCCGAGCCGGAGCCGATAGTTATGGATCCGCCCGAGCCGGAGGTGATTGAAATCGAAGTAGTTGGAGGCGAGTATACAGGGGACGGTCCGAGATTCACCCTTTATGAAGGACCGAAGACAATGCAGACATCACAGACTGCCAGGATATGGGTTGAAGGGCATGAACTGTTCGTATATGATGTCATGGTAAACCATGAGCATATTTGGAATGCAAACACCATCCCGTCCGACACACCGATGGTTTATTTTGATTTAGATGGCGAAGTAAAAATCGAAATTGAAATGCCGGGGCTTCCGGTACCTGTCGAAACGGCTGTTGTCATGCCTGCATATCACGGTATTACCCCGGATGTCACCAACGGACGTGTCACTTTTACCATCACAGAGCCCGGGTTTTACACGGTGGTTTATAATGATCATGTGAATAAAGCTACCCACATCTTTGTCAACCCGCCCGAAACAGACATTCCCGACAGAAACGACCCGAATGTTTACTTCATCGAGCCGGGGCATTGGACAAAGGATGCCATCTTGCTAAGGAGCGACCAAACCCTGTATATATCAGGCGGAGCGGTGCTAAACTCCGTCATTATCTCAGAGAACTCGGCGAATATAACAATCCGAGGACGGGGTATAATTTGCGGCGCGGATTTTCCGGGGCATAACCAACCCGGTTCTTACGCTCGTGTACCCATTGATTTACGGGGAGTTAAAAACGTCATTGCGGAGGATTTCATAATCATTAACGCCAACGCGTGGAACTTTAATTCCTACATGAGTGAAGATGTGCATATAAATAATGTCAAAATCATCTCGGCGCGTCAAAATGGTGACGGATTTACGTTCCAATCATGCCGGGATCACACTGTCCGCAATTCGTTTGCCCGTACATGGGATGATTCATTGGTTATAAAGAACTATGCGGGCGCGTCGCGCAATATCCTTTTTGAGGACATTCAGATATGGACAGACCTCGCCCAATCAATGGAAATCGGATACGAGACAAACAAAGGTATCAATCTCAACCCCGTGATTGAAGATATCACTTTCAGAAATATTACCGTGCTGTATAATAACCACAAGCCGGTGATCAGTATTCACAACAGCGACGATGCGATTGTCCGTAATATCACATATGAGAATATAATGGTGGAAAACGCTTTTATGCGCGGCGATTATGGTGTTAACGATGAGCTGATTGAGTTTCATATGCTGAAATCCGGATGGTCTGCCGTCCGTGATGAATGGGGTCAGATTTATGATATATTGATTGACGGGTTAACTGTTGTCAGAACACTTGACGGAAGAGTTCCGCCATCACGGATACTCGGTCATAACGAAGAGCACACTGTTGAAAATGTTACAATCCGGAATGTAACGATCCTCGGACAGCGTATAACTACCCTTGAGGAACTCAATATGGAGCTTAATGAGTATACAAGCAACATAGTTGTTGAATGGAGGTGAGTATCGGGTCAGCCTACCTGATGAATTATGAAAAAATATTTAAACATTATACTTATAATTGTATTCTCCGCCTTGATTGTAGCGTCGGTCATAATTATCGTGCAAGCACGCACAGAAGAACCGCTAGTGATAGAGCCGGAAACGCCTGATCCGATTATTGTGGAGATTATTGTTCCACCCACATCCGGTATGGTAGTTGTTGACACCCCGGATCAAACAGAACCCGGACCACCTGCAGGTTTTCCGGATCCTGAGGAAAATTGGATTCAGCTCCCTGATAGCCCGAATATAGCACTGGGTAAAACTGTAACATCAGGCGACGAGCACCAGGAAGTGTATGAGGCTTCCAATGTCCTTGACGGCGACCTTACCTCTTACTGGGAAAGCAGGGGTGTACCCGCAACAATTACAATTGACCTCGAAGGCACCTACAACATCCAAACTGTTGCCGTGCGTTTAAATCCCGCGCCTATCTGGGAGCCGCGCAATCAAACCTTTGAAGTGCGTGTCAGCACCGACGGCACCAACTTTACAGTTGTATCTCCGTTACAGAGACACGATTTTGACCCGGACTCCGGGAACATTGTCCGCATTGACTTTGACGCGATAAGTGCCCGATATGTGCAAATGGAGTTCACCGAGAAATCCTCCGGACGCTCAGCAGGTGCTCAGGCATCGGAAATAGAGATTTTTGAGTAAATGCGACATAACCGCTGACCACGATAACACTAAGCCGACAGCGGTCTTAAGATGTCGGAAAGTGAAAACTTAAGTAAGGTTTGTTATATATGGATATGGATGTTTGGAAAATCGAACGTGAAGGCTATGAGCCTGAGAACACCGCGGATAACGGCAACCGCTTCTTAATCGGCAACGGCTCTATAGGAGTACGCGGAACGCTTGAAGAATACAAAAAAGACCGCATGGTTGCGGTAAACCTTGCAGGGATTTACGATCGCGCACCGAATCAGACATGGCGCGAGCCGATTAATGCACCAAACGGGTTTTACGCAACGCTCGAGGGGCAAGGAAACATTCTCAAGCACAAACAGAGCCTATACTTCCGGCATGGTATTCATTCACGTGAAACAGTTTATGAGCAAGCAGTATTGAAAATCGAGAGATTTTGCAGTATGGCTGAGCCGCACATTTTATGCCAGCGTATTCATGTTGAGCTGACCGGTAAGCCTGCAAAACCAATGAAGTTAATTTGTGGTATAGACTCGGACGTTTGGGATATAAACGGACCGCATCTGACTGATTTTGAAGCGACAGCAGGAGAAATTCTGCACGTTTCGGCACTTACAAGTGAAATGAGAATCCCTATCACTGTTAAGGAGCGATGTAATCGCGGACAAGACGAAATTCTTGTGAGCGGAGATAGTGTTTTCAGGGTATTTAATGTTCGTGAAAACTTTGTGATAGAACGAATTATAGCTGTAAACGGAGAGCTTACTCCCGGTTCTTATGACGAAAAGCTTGCAGAACACTCTGCTTTCTGGGACAATCTGTGGGACTCCTCGGCGGTTAAGATAACCGGTGACCCTGTGGCGCAGTTGTCGCTCAACTATAGCCTGTATCATCTGCACAGCATAGCTCCGCGCCATGCAGAGAGCAGGAGCATTCCCGCAAGAGGCCTGTCGGGGCAAACATATAAGGGAGCGGTTTTTTGGGATGCCGAAATATTTCTCATGCCGTTTTTTACAATGACGGAGCCGTCACTCGCCCGCAAGTTTATGATGTACCGCATTGACTCAATATCCGGCGCACTGTCAAAAGCTGCAGGGCTTGGTTATAACGGAGCATATTTCCCATGGGAAAGCCAGGACGGCGGCACCGAAGGCTGTACGAATTTTAATGTCGTTGACGTTTTCACAGACCGCCCTGTTCGTACATATTTCAGGGACGGGCAAATACATATTTCCGGGGATATCGTGTATGCACTCGGTAAGTATATAGATTGGACCGGAGACACGGGAATACTGGATAAAGGCGGGCGCGACCTTATCAAAGCATGTGCCGATTTTTATCTTTCCCGCGCACATCGGCTTGTTAAAAATGATACACTGGAGTTTCTCGATGTAGTCGGGCCGGACGAATACCATGAGCGTGTGCATAACAACGCTTTTACAAATCGCATTGCAGCATACACGCTGGGTCGTGCCGGATATGATTTTGATGTGCGTCAACCGCGCATAAGAGACGGCATTATTGAACAATTTGACGGATACTTTGATTTGGAAGATGTTTCACTTGATGTAATACGTTCACGTATCAAGCACCCGAAGGAGTATTGGGGTACGCAAAACGGAGTCGCTTATGCGACACAGATAATAAAGCAGGCAGATGTGCTCGCGTTAATGCAGCTCTTCGCCAATGAATACTCCGACGAAGAAGTCAGGCGTAATTGGGAATACTACGAACCTCGCACAGAGCATGGTTCAAGCTTGAGCGCATGTATGTACGCACTTGGAGCATGCCGCTTCGGGCGTGCCGACCTCGCCTATCCCCTTTTCATGAAATCCGCTCGCTCCGACCTTGACGGAGGCGGAAAATCATGGGCAGGAAATATATACATAGGCGGCACTCACCCCGCAGCCGCAGGTGGTGCATACATGATTGCAACCCAAGGCTTCGCAGGACTGCGGTATAACGGTGATGAGCTTGTACTGAACCCGACGTTGCCGGAGTCGATAGACTCGTTGGATTTTCCGTTTATATTCCGCGGTAAACGCGCATATGCGAGGGTTTCTCGTGAGCGCAGTGAGATACGTATGGGATGAATAGAAGACGCACATATTAATAACTGAGAGTTCTCATATTGGAGGACTCTCAGTGCTTTTATTGTTGGGTGAAAAGTAAATACTGTGGCTTGATGGAGTTTATTGGTTTGTGATATAATCCATTTGGTGAGTAAGCCGGGCAGCCGCGTAAGATGTGCCGAAAGGCCTCTTACGAGGAAAGTCCGGGCTCCGCAGGGCAAGGATAACGGGTAACGCCCGCCGAAGGCGACTTCAGGACAAGTGCAACAGAAATAAACCGCCGGAGCCAAGCACGCTTGGTTTTGGTAAGGGTGGAAAGGTGAGGTAAGAGCTCACCCGGCGAGTGGAGACACTTCGCCGCTGTAAACTCTATCCGGAGCAACACCGTGGTGAGAACAGTGCTTAGATGCACAAGGTTAGCCCGACCGTTCTCGGGAGGTGGCAAGAGCTTATTGGCAACAATAGGCCTAGATAGATGGCTGCTTAAAGCCGCTTAAAAGCGGCTCTGACAGAATCCGGCTTACAGGCTTACTCACCAAAAGTTGTCAGGGGGACGGTTCTCTTGACAACTTACTCACCCAACACATGTATATTTGTGTTGCCGCTTACTGAGGAGAAGCTGTAGGCGGCTCTGTTTTGCAGGATTACCGGAACTGCGCTTGAGAATCTTCCTGATACTGCGGAGTGGTTTACCGTTATTTCTCCGTTGTTTGGTAAGTAGATATCTATTGCACCCGATACTGAGCTAATATACATTGTTTCCGGTGCGATTGCGCTTCTGATTGTAGTATTGCCCGATATGGTGCTTACATCTACTCTTTCAAACTCACCTTCTGCAATTGTCCTGCCTGATGTTGTGCTTACATCGATTGCGGTTACATAGGCTTCGGATAAGTTGACTGCTCCGGAAACGCTGCTTGCATTCAGTTTGCCCGCTCTTACAGATGTTGCCGTTATTGCTCCTGACGTTGTGCCTAAGTCAATGTGGTTTGAAACTATGCCGGAAACATCTATTGTCGCTGAAACAGAGCTTGCATCAAATGTTGTTGCATTAAAATCTTGAACGTGTATACTTCCGGATGTTGTGCTGACAGAGAGGTTGTTCAAATCTTCGCTCAGCCCGCGAGGTACTAAAACTTCAAGGTTTTTTCTTGGCATATTTATTAAGCCTATGCTTTGCTCGCGGAATCTGATTCTTAATGTGCCGCCGTCTGTGCTTATGCGCATTTGCTCGTTATTGTCAAGTGCTCTTTGCGCAGACTCCGTAATTTGGATATCGCTGCCGTCATGCGGTATTACCGTGACCTCCCCTGCTACCCAGTCTATTCTGATTGAGTGCAAGTCTGCTTCATTTACTGCTTCCGAATAACGGTTATCAAACGGTCCTGTGAGACTTTGTATATTAAAGCCTGTTCCTAAATTGATATTTATTCCGGAGCCATTAAACCATCCTCCGAATGTCGAACTGGTTAAAAACCAGATTGCAAGCCCTACAAGTACCAATACCGATATAACCCAGCATACTATTGTTAAAATCTTTGTCGTGCTCATTTATCTTTTTCCCTTCTTCACGGTGTAAAAAACGTTTATCAGTGATTCTATTGCCGCAGCGATAATGAATATTATCCATGTTATGTACCATGCGAATGTCACGAAGCTGATTATCAGGTACAACGCGACGGTTATTGACCATAATGCCGAGGATATCGCTTTGCGTAGTGCTTTGCGGTCTTTGTCGTCCGATTGCCATTCGCGGAAGTCCTCGACCATTGTATCTGATGAACTGCGGTATTTATTTTTTATCATACTGTTGTAAACCAGTAGTCCTGTTGCGCCTGCTATCATCAGGAACAATATCGGCACTCCGATTTCGGATGTGTACCTAAAGCCTGCCATAGACATAATAATTATGGGCAGTGCACATAGTATATACATCATCACTGCTATTGCTGTCAGTAATGCTGATTTTTGGCGAGATGCTTCCATTTCGTGTATTGTTGGTTCTTTGTTTGTCATATCCTTCTCCAGTTCTGCAAGCAAGGCACTTATGTCGCCAATGCCTGCGATTGTTATGTTGTATGCTGCTTCCGGTGTTTTCCCTTCCGCAGTCAGGTCGTTGTATTTGTCGCTGAGGTTTTGTATCATTTCTTCTTTAAGCTCAACAGCCTTTTTTGTGGGTGCTGTTTCTAAAAACAGGTCGTCTATGTATCTGCGGATTTTATCTTCCATTGTCTTCTTCCCCCGTTTCGATTAATTTGTCAATCATCTCTTTTGCCGCTTTCCAGTCTGTGATAAGTGTGCCGTATGTGTCTCGCCCTGTGTCGGTTATGCTGTAATAGCGACGTCTTGCCCCTGTTTGCTCGTCACCCCAATAGGATGTTATGCAACCTGATTGCTCAAGCCGTCGGAAGGCAGTATAGAGTGTGGCTTCCTTTAGCTCGTATTTGCCGTTTGTCCGCTGCTGTATGGACTTGTTGATTTCGTAGCCGTAGTTGTCACTGTTGATTAACCTTGCAAGTATTATGGTATCTGTGTGACCCCGTATAAGATCAGATGCAATCGACATATTGACTTTCTCCTTTCTTAATGTTTGATGGCAGTGGGAATTGGATTTAGTATTTGCAATTCCTACCGCCAGAGTAAACATCGTGTTTACACTGTCGGACGCTCCACCGTCCGTGGCTTCGCTTGACGGAATTGAAAATACTAAATCCAACTCCCACTGTTCAAGCGTGTGCCGATTTGCGCTAGCAGGTATAATATAACACAAGATACCTCGCCTGTCAAGGTATCTTGTTAATTAATTTATTATTATTTCATATGTATATTGGATTAAGTGATATAAAGACAGATGAACCGTCCCCGTGTCTTCTCCCGTCCCCTTGTCTTTTGCCTATGATCCGGATAATAAGTTTGATATTGCTTCTATCACTTTGATATCACGCCTGATGCTTTCTGCAAAATCGGAAAGGCAGAGTTCTGTGCTTTCAACTTTTTCTTCATATGCTTTTGTGCTGTCTAATGGTAATACATATTCCAAATCATTCGCTTGTGTTATTGTTTCCATGATTTCGCTCCCTTTATCGGAAAGCAGATGAGATATCGTTTCAATTACACACATTTTATGACGGATGTTGTTTGCAAGTTCGGAAATCTCCATCTCTATGAAGTCGACTTTGCTTTTCGCAACGGTTGGAGCTGCTTGCGGCACTTCAACAGACTCAATCTCCTGCTCCGGTTCAAGCTTCAGCACAGCATCAGGCTCAAGTTCTACTTCTAACTCAAGCTCGGGTTCGATTTCCGCTTCGGACTCAGGTTCGACTTCCGCTTCCGCTTCGATTTCAGGCTCAGATTCGACTTCCATTTCGGTCTCAGAATCAGATTCAGATTCGGGTTCCACTTCCGCTTCGGACTCAGGCTCAGGTTCGGGTTCGACATCCGCCTCTGCTTCGACTTCAGGCTCAGGTTCGGCTTCCGCTTCGGTCTCAAGCTCCGGTTCCGCTTCTGCTTCAGGCTCGGTCTCAGGCTCGGACACCGCTTCGATCTCAGGCTCTGGTGAAGTGCTGTCGGTTACTGTTTCTTCGGCTGCTTCCTCTTTTAGTGAATCCTCATAGTCCTTTTCCATAGTATAGTGACCTATACATTCATCGAGAAATTGCAGGCTTTCAATATCCTCGCTTCCTTCAAGCGAGTTTTTCAGGTTGCTGATAAAATTACCCTTCTGCTCCAAATTCATTTCATTAAACATTGCTCTTAGCTTATCTTGTGATGCCATACTTCCACCCCATTTTCATAATCTGCACTAAGTATAAATTAGCACTTTAACTCTGTCAAGAAATGTTGTCAGGGGTTTACATTTCAAGTACGCTAATGTGAATAATCATTTCATAAAATGACTTTTTTATGCGGACGGCTTAATGCTTCTTAGTTGTCCACCCAAGCCTTTGCTTGGTTTATGAGTTTCATATATAAATATATGTCCCGGTCTGTAAATAACTCATCATTGATTCTCTCAATCGGAAACCATTTGATGGCACTATTTTCATCAGGGCTAACAACAAGTCGTCTTTTGGAGAGTAGGCCATGATTTCGTTAATATAGTCCAAAATAATTCTCACCTCCAAATGAGTTTATGACATTGTCGCTCTGGCTAAAAAATATTCTTAAAAACATGAAATTTTGTAAAATGTGGTGAACAATCATCATTCGGCTAGTGACAACAGTTATATAGTCATCGTAATTGCACTGCAAAGTGGTAAAATGTTGAAACTCGTGTAGTTTGCAAGGTTTTACTAGTTTGTGTATAGTGCTGTTACACGCGCGAATAATGATATTTTAATGAAACGAGGAGACAGATAATGAGCGATATGATTAAATTTGAAGAGGTAGAAAAAAGAGTGCTGACCATCCAAGACAAACAGGTACTTATCGATAATGATGTAGCTGAACTTTATGGCATTGAAACAAAGAGAGTGAATGAAGCGGTTACAAACAACCCTGATAAATTCCCGGATGGATATATTTTATCTTTGACTCTAAAAGAGTGG
>Ga0123353_10000789_pt1 | contig 38593 bp, 34 predicted proteins | sample TergutLab28metaG_3_FD_92763 | JGI IMG/M metagenome (GOLD analysis project Ga0123353, IMG submission 92763) | Labiotermes labralis P3 segment gut microbial communities from Petit-Saut dam, French Guiana - Lab288 P3 | ecosystem: Host-associated > Arthropoda: Insects > Digestive system > Gut ... | reverse complement strand
CGGCATGTCCATGTTTTTGCAAAACTTTGCCACGTACCTGTTTTCGGCCCTGCCCAGGGCCTATCCGGAGATTCCGTGGCTTAAACACATATATCAAATCGGCGGGGTGTCCGCGTCCCTTGTCACCCTCATCACCCCGGTGCTGGCCGTGGCGCTGGTGCTGCTACTCACCACCCTGATCCGCCATACGAAGATCGGCATGGCCATGCGCGCCGTGTCGAAGGATTTTGAGACGGCCAAACTCATGGGCATCAAGATCAGTTCGGTGATCTCCATGACCTTCGTGATCGGCTCGGCCCTGGCCGCGGTGGGTTCCATCCTGTACTTTACCGACCGCCCCCTGGTCACGCCCTTCAGTGGCATGCTGCCCGGCTTGAAGTGCTTTGTGGCCGCGGTGGTAGGCGGCATCGGTTCCATTCCCGGGGCCATGGTGGGCGGGTTCGCCATCGGCCTGTGCGAAACCATGCTGGTGGCGTTCGGTTACTCCACCTTTTCCGACGCGTTTACCTTTATGCTGCTGATCATCATGCTGTTGTTTAGGCCCACCGGGCTGTTTGGCGAAAAGTCGGGGGAGAAGGTGTGATGATGAAAAGAGAGTTGAAATGGGCGTTGTCCCTGATCGCCATTGCGCTGCTCGCCTGGGGGCTCACGGCCCTCGAGGCAAATAAATTGCAGCATGCCATGCTATACTCGGTACTGCAAAAAGGCGCGATCCTGGCCATCGCGGCGGTGGCGATGAACCTGCTCACCGGGTTTACCGGGCTGTTCTCCCTTGGCCAAGCCGGGTTCATGGCGGTGGGCGCGTACGTCACGGCCCTGCTCACCATTCCCGCGGCCAGGCTGAGCGGCATCTATTACATGACCGGCATCTCGCCCGCCATACTGGCGGCCCGAGAAGCCATGGATTTGGCGCCCGGCTGGCTGCAGGCCGGATACCCCTACCTGGCGCTGATCGCCGGGGGGTTGGTGGCGGCGGGGTTTGCCGCGCTGATCGGCATCCCGGTGCTCCGGCTCAAGAGCGACTACCTGGCCATCGCCACCCTGGGATTTTCCGAGATCATCCGGGCGCTGATCGCCAGCCCCCAGCTCGATACCATCACCAACGGCAGCTACGGGCTCAAGGCCATCCCAAGGCTCAATTCGATCCTGGTGGTCTTTGTGATCGCGGCCCTGTGCATCGGGCTGATTGTGCTGCTGCTTCGCTCCAGTTACGGGCGCGCCTTTAAGGCCATCCGGGAGGACGAGATTGCCGCCGAAGCTATGGGCATCAACCTGTTTAAGCACAAGGAAATGAGCTTTATCGTCAGCTCGTTCTTTACGGCGATAGCCGGCGGCATGCTGGGTATGTTCATGAACTCCATCGACTCGGCCACCTTCCGGGTGGGCATCACCTACGAAGTCCTGCTCATCGTGGTGATCGGCGGCATCGGTTCGGTCACCGGTTCGGTGTTGGGCGCGTTCCTGATCACGGCGGCCAAGGAGTGGTGGCTGCGTTTCCTGGACAATCCCTGGTCGGTCACCATCGCGGGCACGGAGATACAGGTGTTCCGCATCGGGTTCCGCATGGTGGTGTTTTCGGCGCTGCTGATGGTGGTGGTGCTGTTCTACCGGCGGGGGCTGATGGGCGCCAATGAGTTCAGCTGGGATGTATTCACGCTCCGCTACTGGCGCAGCCGCAGGAAAAAGGCGGGAGGTGTGTCCGGATGAGCGCCCGAGCATTCAAACACGTATTAGAAGTAGAAAATGTCACCATGCAATTTGGCGGCGTGGTGGCGATCAACGACCTGTCCCTGCATGTGGATGAAGGGGAGATCGTGGCGCTGATCGGGCCCAATGGCGCGGGCAAAACCACGGCATTCAACGTGATCACAGGTATGCACGTGCCCACCCAAGGGTTGGCCAGCTTTCGCGGGCGCCAGATCGCGGGGCCGAAACTTAAGATCACCCCCGACGCCATCACGGCCTTGGGTATCGGGCGCACGTTTCAAAACATCCGGCTGTTCCGCAACCTGAGCGTATTTGAAAATGTGCTCATCGCCAAGCATCTGCACATCCAATCGGGCGTGCTGTCGTCCACATTTATGCTCAACTTTAAGGAAGAGAAGCGCATGCGCCAGGAGGCGGGGGATCTCATCGCCCAGTTGGGCCTGCAGGATGTCATACACGACGTTGCGGGTTCCCTGCCCTACGGCAAGCAGCGCATTTTAGAGATCGTGCGCGCCCTGGCTACAAACCCGACGTTGCTGTTACTGGACGAGCCGGCGGCGGGCATGAACCCCCAGGAGACCGACGACCTGGGGCGGTTCATCGTGGATATCAAGGGGAAATTTGGGCTTACCGTGTTTATGATCGAACATCACATGAACCTGGTGATGGATATCTCCGACCGCATCTACGTGATAGACTTTGGCAAGCAGATTGCCCAAGGCACGCCCGCTCAGGTGCAGGATAACCCGGCGGTCATCAAGGCATATCTGGGGGTGGACGAAGAATGAAACTGCTGGAAGTGCGGGACCTGAAGGTAAACTTTGGCGGGATCGAAGCGTTGCGGGGCATCTCCTTTGATGTGGAAGAAGGCGCTATCGTCACGCTGATCGGCGCCAACGGCGCGGGCAAGTCCACCACCCTGCGTGCGGTGAGCGGGCTGGTGACGCCCTCGGCCGGATCCATACTGTTTGAGGGACAGGAAATCATCAAACTGGACGCGCAAAAAATCGTAAAGCAAGGCATCGCCATGGTGCCGGAAGGTCGGCGGGTGTTCCCCAACCTCACCGTGCTGGAAAACCTGAAGATCGGCGCTTATCTGCGCACCGACAAGCAGGGCATCGAAGGGGGCATCGAGCATGTGTACGCCCTGTTCCCCCGGCTCAAGGAGCGCTCCTGGCAACCGGCTGGCACCCTGTCGGGAGGCGAACAGCAGATGCTGGCCGTGGGGCGCGGGCTGATGAGCACCCCCAAACTGCTGATGATGGATGAACCTTCCTTAGGCTTGGCCCCCATGGTGGTGCGGGATATCTTTTCCATTATCAAGACCCTAAACGACGAAGGCATCACTGTGCTGCTGATCGAGCAGAACGCCAACGCCGCGTTGAAAGCCGCCGACTACGGATACGTGATGGAAACCGGCCGGATCACCCTGGAGGGCACCGGCGAGGAATTGCTGGGCAACCAAGCGGTGCGCGACGCCTACCTGGGCAAAGCCGCCAACAAAGCAAAGGAGAAACCGCAATGAAGCTAGGATTGAGCCTGTATTCCATCGACCGGGAGATCGCCCAGGGGCGCATGACTCTGGCGACCGCCATCGAGTGGGCGGCGGCCCAGGGCGCGGAGTGCGTGGAGCTTGTCCCCTTTTCCTACAAGTTCGAGCGTGACGACGGCAGCATCGACTTCGAATCTATCGCGCTGGCCAAGCGGGCCGCTAAGGACGCGGGCATACCCCTGGTCAATTACTCCGTGCCCGCCAACCTGATCGAGGCGGACGCGTCGGCCTTTGAGGCGGAAATCCAGCGCACCCAACGGCACGTGCAAATCGCGGCGGAACTGGGCCTGCCCCGCATGCGCCACGATATTTCCTCCTTCAGCTACCCCCGGGACGAAACGGGTGTGGAGCACTTTGAGCGGCTGTTCCCCCGCATGGTGGAAGCCGTAACCCGCATCGCGGCATACGCCCAAACCCTGGGCGTCACCACCATGCTGGAGAACCACGGCTTCTTTGTGAACGGATGCGACCGCTGCGAGCGGCTGGTCCGCGCCGTCAACCGCGACAACTATAAGTTTCTGCTGGACACCGGCAACATGATCTGCGTGGACGAAGATGCCGAGGCCGCCGCCTGGAAGCTGGCCCCCATGGCCGAGATGATCCATCTGAAGGATTTCTATATCCGCCGCCGCAACCCCAGCGGCGACGGCAGCTGGTTCCAATCCAACATGGGCAGATATCTGCGCGGCTCCATCGTGGGCCAGGGCGACATGGACATGTACGAAATCATCGGCCAAATCAAAAAATCGGGCTATGACGGCAACATCGCCATCGAGTTCGAGGGGTTCGAGGAACCGGCGTACGCTTCCAAGGTATCGTTGGACAACGCGCGGCGCATCTGGGACGAGGTATGAATGCAAAAAATGATCTAACCAACGGCCCGATTTTTCGCCGCCTCATGTACCTTGCCGTGCCCATCATAGGCTCCCAGTCCATCCAAATGCTCTATAACCTCATGGACATGTTTTGGATGGGCAGATTGGGTAGCGAGGAAGTAGCCGCTACGGGTGCGGCCGGATTGTATATTTGGCTGTCCGTCGGCTTTATGTTGTTGGGCAGCGTTGGCGCAAGCATCGGCGTATCCCAGGCCATCGGTTCCGGCGATCAGGAAAAAGCAAAATCACATACAAACACAGCGTTATGTATCAGCGTGATATGCGGAGTGGCGTTCGCGCTTGTGATGATCCTCTTCCGTCGTCAGATGGCGGGTTTTTTCGATTTTAAGGAGCCCCGTGTGGTTCGGATGACCGAAAACTATCTGGCTGTCGTTGCCGTGGGTGTTCCGCTTACGTATGTCTCCGCGACGCTTGGCGCGGTTTTCACAGCCACCGGCAACTCACGGACGCCCTTTATCTACAATGCCATCGGCATGGGCATCAACATGGCGCTCGACCCTATTTTGATCTTTTCGCTCAAGCTCGGCATCATGGGCGCGGCCTATTCGAATCTTGTGGGCCAGGTGATTACCTGCGTGACCCTGGCAGTCTTGATGAAAAAAGGCAAGAAACGTCCTTTTGAAACCATCAGGTTCCTCACAGCGCCCAAATGGAACGACATTGGTTGGACCATCAAAAAAACGTTGCCGATCTGCGCGGAAAGCCTTTTGTTTACGTTCCTTGTGATGATCACATCACGGCGGGAAGCGTTCTTTGGCGCCGACGCCATGGCGCTGAGCCGGGTCGGTTCCCAAATAGAGTCGTTGACGTGGCTCATTGGCGGCGCGTTCGGTTCCGCGCTGATCGCGTTCATTGGGCAGAACTACGGCGCAAATAGGTGGGATCGCATTCACGCCACTTACAAAACGGCATCTGTCGCTATGCTTTGTTACGGCGCGTTTGTTGCGTTTTTGTTGGCGGCGCCGGGAAAATACATCTTTGGATTGTTCCTGCCGGACCCGGTATTGATAGAGCGCAGCGTGCTGTATCTGCGCATTTTGGCTGTTTGCCAGATACCGATGTGTTTGGAAGCTGTGTCGGCCAATACATTTCGCGGTTTAGGCAAAACCATTCCGCCCGCGGTGATCAATACGACATGCAATATCCTGCGCGTACCGCTGGCCTATGTGTTATCGGCGGAATTTACCGGCCTAGGCTTGACAGGGGTATGGATAGGCATCTCGGCAAGCGCATGCATCAAGGGTATTTGGTCTTACGCTTGGTACTTCTTCACCGCAAAAAAACAAAAAACAACGGAAACAGAGGAAGAACGGTAACCCCTCCGCCCTTCCTCTACGCACATATAAACGCGAATCAAGGGTTGAAGTGATGAAGACGGGCGCCTATGTAGGGGCGATTATCAATCGCCCGAAAGGCTGGCGGGCGATTGATAATCGCCCCTACAGGAACGGCTGGCTTGCCCATTGTAGGGCGCGGCGACTCGACGCGCCGTTGTATTGCGTCAAAGTTACGCTGCTTTTGGGTGAATCACGGTGCGCCGAGGGCGTCGCGCCCTACGCTTGATTGGCGTTATAAACTATTTGCTGCAACCCAATTCCTCGGCTAAAACGGTCAACAACGTGCGGGTCGGATCGCATCCGTGCTCCCAGTACATGATGCCCATCAGGTTCTCGCGCTTGATGTAGTCGCACTTGGCCCGCAGGGACTGGGGATCGTCGTAGCTGATGAAGGTGCTGCCGTCAAACAGCCAGGGGGCTTGGGCCTGCTCGTCCCAATGACGCACAAAGGCGGGATTGTTAAAATAGTTGGCCACAAGATCGCCGTAATTGGCCCCGCCCATGCCGGTGGTCTTGGCAGGCTGGTGCAAGCCGTTGTTGATGTTGGGCACACCCTCCCAGCGGCGGGAGTAGAAGGCCGCGCCCAGTATCATGCGCTCCTTGGGCACGCCGTGCTTGGCGAAATCCAATACCGTGGAATGGGCGCTGCCGTCCAAGCGGTCGCCCTGGGCGGTATACAGGCAGGCGTGGTGCCCGGCTTCGCTTTCGAAACCGGAGCGGATGTCGTAGGTCATCAGCTGCACATAGTCGCAGATTTTCGCCACCTGATCCATCTGCGTATTCTCGCAGAAGTAGGCGCCCGCGCCCACGGCGATGGACACGATGCGCTCCTTGCCCAGCACATCCCGCAAGGCCTGGAGCAGCAGGGTGAAGTTCTCTTTGTCCGCCGGATCGGCATCGATGCCGGCGGCGTCCACGCAGGGGTATTCCCAGTCGATATCGATGCCCTCCAGCCGGTATTGATCGGCCACGCGAGCGCAGCTTTCGGCAAAGGCCTTCCGCCCTTGTGCCGTCATAGCCATGTCGGAGAATCCCCCGGCCCCCCAACCGCCCACGGAGAGCACCACGCCCAAGTGAGGATTGTCGCTGCGAATGCGGGGCAATTCGGTGATGTCCGGCAGGCCGTCCATGTTGAGCAACCCCTCCCGGAGCACCCCGAAAGCCAGGTTGACGTGGGTGAGCTTTTGCCCGTCCTCGGCTGTGAAGCCGGTGAGCGCCCGGTTCATCGCATACCCTAGAATCAGTTTCTTGTCCATGTTTTTCCTCCTTATATTTTACTGCTGGTAACGGGACGCCGAGGGCGGCGTCCCCTACGGGGTTACGGCGGGCGGGGTTACGACGGGCGATCAATGATCGCCCCTACAAATCACGGCGTATCCCCTGTAGGGGCGCACATTGTGCGCCCGCCGTTCCTGGGGTGAACCTCCTGGACGCGCATTGCGCGCCCCTACAGATTCCCATAATCCACCGCAACCGGCAAACGCGTCTTGGCGGATTCCATGATCGCCAGGATCGCAATCGAAGTGCGGGCGGCCTCCTCGATGGACACGATAAAGGGTTCGCCGCTGCCCAGCTTGTCCACAAAACTGCGGATGCTTTCATAGGCAAAACCCTTTACCCGGCCATGGACCTTGTTGCGCACAAGGATGTCGGGCACGGTCGCCGCGCTATCGGTAAACAGCTGGATCAGGTTGTGGTGGCTGGCATCGATAGAAACCATACCCCGCTCGCCGGTGAGGGTGCACTTGATGTCATTGACGCAGGGGTTGGCGTTGGGGGTAATCCAACCGTTTTCCATCTGGGCGATGCCGCCGTTTCGGAACTCCAGCGTAGACAGAAACACGTCGTCGGTGGGTACGCCCAAGCTGTCCAACACACCCCGGTTGGAGGCGCAGTATACCCGGGTGATCACATCGCCAAAGAGCCATTGCAGCGTATCCAGGCTGTGGCTGCCCAGGAACCACATAATCGAAGAGTCCGCCGCCCAGGGAAGCATGTCGGTGGCCACCCATTTGGTGTCGTTGAGCCGCAAGTAGGCCGAGCGCAGCGTTCCCAGGGTTCCGGCCTCTATCTCGGCTTTGGCTTGGGCGAAGGGCGGGCTCCACCGGTTGTGCAGATCCACCATGGCCCGGACATTGTTGGCCCGCACCGCGTCCACAATCCGGTGCACGTCCGCCACGGTGGTGGCGATGGGTTTTTCGATCAGCAGGTGTTTGCCCGCGTTGGCGCAGGCTACGGCGATATCGGCGTGGAGGTGATCGGGCGTGACCACCGACACCGCGTCGAATCCGCCGGCCGCCAGCATCTCCTCCACCGAACCGTAGACCGCAACCATGCCGTAACGTTGGGCCAAGGCCTGGGCGCGGCTGGTGTCCCGGTCGCAAATGGCGACCAGCTCCGCCCCTGGATGTTCGCAAAAGATGGCCGCGTGGGTTTCCCCCCATACCCCCGCGCCTACGATGGCTATGCGAATGATATCTCTCATGGCATTCTCCTCCTGTTTATGCGCCTCGCTTTGGAATCCCCCCGCCACTGCGGTGGCCCTCCCCCCTTTGGCCTTAACTTGACCCACAGATACTTTTTTTCGGCAGCGGGACGCCGAGGGCGGCGTCCCCTACAGGATTACAGCCGTGATCGCCAAAAAAGGAAAGAATCGTGTGAATTCTTGCAGAGGCGCGCAATAGGACGACCCTGTCAGGTGACAGCCCTATGCACCGTTCCCATCGTAGGGGACGCCGCCCTCGGCGTCCCGTTCGCTGCTGAGGAAAAGATTCTGTGGGTCAAGTTAAGGCTAAAGGGAGGGGGACCGCCGCAGCGGTGGAGGGATTTTTCTACAGTTTCGACGCGGCCTCCTTGTCCAGCAGCCAGGCCACATCCCGGTGCAGCTGCAGCGCGCTGGCGGGCACCTGCTCGTTTACCGGCCCCAGTACCGCCTCCCGCACGATGGCCGCTTTGCGCGTGCCCGTCACCGCGATCACGATGCGCTGGCTCATCAGGATGCTGCGTATGCCCAGGGTCAGCCCGTGGGCGGGCATCCTGTCCAGGGGCAGGCCGTACAGGCGGTGGAGCGTATCCTTGGTAGACTGGGGCAGCAGGGCCAGATGGGCGCCGCTTCCCATGGGCGTGCCGGGGTAGTTAAAGCCGATGTGCCCGTCCTGCCCCATGCCCAGCATCTGCATACGGATGCCGCCGCGCTGGGCAATTTGCGCTTCGTATCGCCGTGGAGCGTCCTGGCCGGTGAAGCGGTCGGGCAGGAGGACTTGATCCTCCCCCAGGCTCAAGGGTTGCACCAACTGTCGGCGTACCCGCTCCGAACAGGAAGCCACATGCCCGGGCTCGATGCCCGCATAGTCGTCCACGGCGCAGATTTGAATCCCCCGGGTATCAAAGGGCGCGGCGGCGTACAGCATCGCCACCGCCTGGTGAATGGGCGTGGTGGTGGTGCCGGTGGCCACGCCCACAAGCCCGCCCTCTTTTTCCAAAGCTGCCCGGATCCACAGCCAGGCGGCGGCGGTATACAGCTGTTGGGGCGTATCGTATACGTAAATCACGGGCTTGCCCCCCAATCCCTCAACAGGCCGAGCTTTTCGGCGCTGCGGACCACGTTGTGCCGCCAATCGCCAACGCCCAGATAAAAGAGGCCCATCACCGCGCCGCCCACGATGGGCTCGTAGCGGGCCTGCTCCACGGTTGCGCCGGGCGCCATACCCGCCAGCACGGCTTCCATGCGCTGCCTGGGGATGCCGGGCCTGCCCTTAAACACGCTGCCCGAGAGGATCACCCGCACCGGGGCGGTAGGGTCGATGTTGAGTAAACGCATCACCGACACGCAGGATTTCGACCAGTTTTCGGCCCGCTCGGTTAGTATACCTCGGGCCGCGGCATCTCCCTGGCCCGCCGCCTCAAACACCAGCGGGCACAGCTCCGCCACCACCATGTCGCCTTTGCGGTAGCGGTGCAGCAACAGCTCGTCCACGTCGGCATACCCCAGGTGATCCAGGAATATCCGTGTCAGCAGGGTGGGCGGCTCCTTGTAGATGTGGGCGTCGAACACGGCCTGCAGGGCGCTCTGGCCGATGGAGGTAGCGCCCTGGTGGGGGCCGTTGGCATAGTTGCCCAGGGCCAGGCATTGGCCGTCGCCGTCCGCGCCGCCCACGCCCAGCCCGGTGCCCGCGCAGCATACCACCGCAGGCCCGGCGAACACGCCTCCCCACAGCGCGCCGATGGAATCGTTATGTACGTTTACTTGATCCACGCCAAAATGCTTTTGTAATTCGCGGGTGAGCAGTTCTTTCTCATAAGGATAGTCGATGCCCGTAATCCCACCGGAGACCGCCAGCACCTGGGGCCAGCCGATCCCCGCCGCGTCCAAAGCCCGCTGAGCGGCTTGGCGCATGCGCAGCAGCGCCTCCTCTATGCCCCGCTGGGTATGCAGGCTGCCCTGGGCTTGGCCCAGCGCCAACAGATTGCCCGCCAAGTCGCTGACGATGGCATGGGTCTTCGTAAACCCCTGATCCAGGCCCAATATGACTTTCAAATGCAGTCCTCCCCACCAAAGAATTGCGGCAGATAGGCGCGGTTAGCCTCCAGCAAGTCCTCCAGCAGGGGAACCGCCCGGTCGGCGTCCCGCACCAAGGGATGGGCTGCCAGGGCCGCCAGCGCGGTATCCCGGTGGCCGGTCACCGCGGCCTCCACCGCCAATTGTTCGTAGTTTTTCACCGCGCACACCAGTCCCCATACCTGTTTGGGAAAGTCCGGCTGGGGCAAGGGCACAATACCGGCGGCGTTTACCATGCAACCGGCCTCAATCACCGCATCGGCAGGCAGGCAGGAGATGGCGCCGCGGTTGGGCACGTTGCATATCATCCACTTGTCCTCGTTGTGTTCAATGGCCTGGAGCAGCCCCAGGGCCACCTGGGAGTAACCGCCGCCGCCCCGCAATTGCAGCTCGGGGGGCGGCTGATCCCGGGTGGGATCGGCATAGGCGTCCAGGATCACCTTTTCCAGCGCCTGGGCCCGTTCGCCACGTGTTTCGGGCGCGGTTCGCATCTTTTCGAACATGTAACCTGTCCGAAAATAGTATTGCAAATAAGAAGAAGGGAACAGGCCGCAGGCCCGGATCCACTGGGGCGTAGCCTCGTCGTGGCGGTCTTCCAGCACCTTTTGCAGGGTGTGGTCATCCAACGGTTGGCCGCCCACGGTGATATGATAAGCGAAGCTCATATGGTTGAGCCCAAAGTAATCGTAACGCACCGCCCCTTCGGCGCAATCCGTGATCTTTGCGGCCGCCTGGGCAGGGCGGATGCCGCCCGCGCACAGGCCCACGGAGCGGATGGAAGCGTACTTCGCCAGGGCCTCGGCGACCATACCCGCCGGGTTTGTATAGTTGATCAGCATAGCCCGTGGGCAATGGATCTCCATGGCCTTAGCCAGGGCCAGGGCCACGGGAATGGTGCGCAGCGCCTTCATCATGCCGCCGGGGCCGGTGGTCTCCTGGCCGATGAAGCCGTGGGACATGGGGATGCGTTCGTCCAGCACGCGAGCCTTGTTGCCGCCCACCCGGTATTGGGTGATCACATAGTCGGCCCCCGGCAGGGCCTGGTTCCAATCGGTAAACGCGCTGAAGCGCAGATGGTTCATGTCCAGCGAACGGGCGTAACGCGCCAAGAAGTCACCGAGGATCGAAAGCCGTCGGGCATCGATATCGTGGAGGGCGATCTCCCGGACCTGCAACCGGTCGCGCCGGAGAGCTAGCTCCTTTACGATCTCCGGCGAATAGGGGCTGCCCGCGCCGACGATGACGATCTTCATGTTCTTCCCTCCCAATCGGAAACATTCGGAAACATTTCGGAAAACGTTTTTCTATGCCATATCATACCACAGCTTTTCGAATTCGTCATCGTGTTTTTGCCGCAGGAATCGCATAAAAACGGCTGCTAAAATATGTTTTTCGTGCACATTCATAAAACTTGCTTGCAAGATGATTGTGCATATGCTATAATTCAAAAATCAAAATTTGACACGTTGGTTCATTTGCTCCGAATCCCGGCATAAGTTACTGTAAACAAGGGCTGTGCTGTGTTCTGTTCGGTATTTCTCTTGTGGTACACAACCCGCATCATATGACAAAGGAGGGTGGTTCTCCTTGGCCGATCCGACGTCCAGTAAAACCTATTGGCGGCTCCTGCAGATCGTGCTGTTGGTTGCCATGGTGAGCCTGTTGTTTGCGCCCTTGACTTGGGTAGCCAAAGTAGGCGCTGTCCAGGACATCACGATTTTTGGCTTTCAGGTGCTATTCGCCAGCACGGGTTTGGAGCCCGCCTTGCAGGCGCTCTCCCTGGATCCCCACGGCATCATGCTGATATCGATTGCTTTGCTTGGGGTGGCGCTGCTATTAACTTTACTGCCCAAGAAATCGTTTTTCCCCGTGGCGTTCATCATCTTGTCCGCCGCTTTCGCCGCCCTGTCGGTGATCCACTTTGAATGGTTTGAAAGAACCACCAAAGCCAACATGCTTTGGGGATTCTGGCTGTTCTTGGGGCTGTCCTTCATTGCCATCGTGCTCACCATCATTGGGGGCGGCTTAGCAAGGCTGAAGGTGCGCACCGGCGAATTTAAGTCCCACATGGCGCTGCTGATGATGCTGGTGCCCGGCGTTTTGTTCCTGATCATCTTTGCGTACCTGCCCATGCCGGGCGTGCTGCTCTCCTTCAAAAACTTTAAGCTCCACGGCCAAAGCATATTCGAGAATTTCTTTAAATCCGCCTGGGTGGGGTTGAACAACTTTAACTTTATATTCGCCACGCCCAACGCCATGATCATGACCACCAATACGGTGCTGTACAACCTGGCGTTCATCGCACTGGGCCTGCTAGCCTCGGTAGGTATCGCCGTAGGCATCACTGAGATCTCCAACCGCAGGACCGCCAAGGTGTACCAAACGATGTATTTCCTGCCCTATTTCCTTTCGTGGGTAGTGGTGAGCTATCTGGTGTACGCGCTGCTGAACAACGACTACGGCGTGATTAACACGCTCCTGCGTTCATGGAACATGAAGCCCATCGACTGGTATGCCAGCCCACAGTACTGGCCTTTCATCTACGTGATCGCCAACCTATGGAAGTACGCGGGTAACGGTTCGATCATCTACATGGCCACCATCGTAGGCATGGATGCCGCTTTGTTTGAAGCGGCGTCCATCGACGGCGCGAGCCGGGCCAGGCAGATATGGCACATCACCCTGCCCCTGCTCAAGCCTACGGCTATCCTGCTCACCATCCTGAACATCGGCCGCATCTTCTACGCGGACTTCGGCATGTTCTACCTGCTCAAGCGGGGCAGCGGCATGCTCAAAACCGTCAGCATGGTTATCGACGTATACGTGTACGAAAGCTTGAGTAAGGGCACGATCAACATCGGCATGGTAGCCGCCGTAGCCCTGTACCAGTCCGTGGTGGGATTCGTGCTGATCCTGCTGACGAACTGGATCGTAAGCAAAATCAGCCCGGACAACACACTGTTGTAGAAGGAGGCGCGGCATGATTCCGATGCGTTCATGGTTCAGGCGGCGCGAACCCAATCAGTTCTCGCCGGTGGCTAATACCGTTTTTAACGGGCTGTTTTTCCTGTACGCGGCGGCCTGTATTGTTCCCATACTGATCATTTTGAGCATATCCCTTTCTTCTGAGGCGTCCATCATGCGGTATGGTTACGGCCTTTTCCCCCGTGAGTTCTCCCTTCAAGCCTACGACATGCTGTTTAAGGATGGTACCACCATCGTTACCGCTTACAGCGTCACCATCTTCACCACCCTGGTGGGCATGGCCATGTGCGTGGTGACGGTGTGCTTGTACGCGTACCCCCTCTCCCGTCCCACGTTTAAGTTTCGCAAATTCTTTATGTTCTTTCTGTTCTTTACGATGCTCTTTGGCGGCGGCTTGGTGGCCTCCTTTGTGGTAAACACCAATTTGCTAGGCTTTCGGGATAACATTTGGGCTATGATCTTGCCCATGGGGTTCAACGCCTTCTGGGTGATCGTGATGCGCACCTTTTACAAAACCCAAATTCCTGAATCCCTGGTGGAGTCCGCCAAGATCGACGGCGCGGGCGAGTGGTACACCCTGCTGCGCATCGTGTTGCCCCTGTCCTTGCCCGGCATTGCCACGGTGGCCCTGTTCTCCACCATCGGCATATGGAACGACTTTTTCTTGAACCTGCTCTACATCCGGGATATGGAGTTGTACAATCTCCAGCGCCTGATCCAGCAGACCCTTGGCTCCATCACCATGCTGCGGGAGATCGCCTTTAAGATCGGCTCGGCGGGCGGTACCGTCGATCTGTCCAATCTGCCCAACGAGTCCTTCCGCATGGCCATGTGCATTGTAACCATCGGCCCCATCGTTCTGGCCTATCCCTTCTTCCAAAAATATTTTATCAGGGGCTTGACGATCGGAGCGATCAAAGAATAGATATCGTGCGCGGTCTTTACCGCGTGGATATAAAAACAAAACTATAGGAGGGCAAACACAATGAGGAAAACCCTGGCGCTTGCGGTAGCAATGATTATGTTGCTCGCCGCGATCCCCTTCGCGGGCAGCTCAGCCGCGGACCTCGATCCGTACGTGATCGATTTCTGGATGCTGGTGGGCAGTGTGTCCAGCGAAAAGGCGATGATCGAAGCGGAGATCAACAAGATCATCGAGCCGAAATTCAACGCCACCATCAACATCACCATGGAGGACTGGGACAACTGGTGGACCCAAGTCAGCTTGCTGAATGCGGGCGAAAAGGTCGACCTGCTGTTCACTGCCGACTGGTGGCAGTACACCGAGGGCATCGCCAACAACTACTTCCTGCCCCTCAACGACTTGATCGCCGAGTATGCGCCGGAAGTGCCGGGCAAATTGGGCGACGCCTTCATCAATGGTACCCAGGTGAACGGCATCAACTACGGCATCCCCACCAACAAGGAGCTGGCGGTCAACGGCGGCTTCATGTGGAACAAGACGCTGGCGGACAAGTATGACCTGGTGCCGGATCCCAGCTGGAGATCCCATAAGGACTGGGAGCCCTTCCTGGAGATCATCGCGGAGAACGAGCCCGACGTGATCCCGATCCTGACCCCCGGCGGCTGGGCCCACATGGATTGGGTTGACTACATCCCCTGCCACATCGGCTGGCAAGACATCGGCAACGACGATCCTGAACTGCGGTTCCGTTGGGAAACGGAATACTACATCGAAGAGCTGCGCGCGGTTCGCGAGATGTACGAAAAGGGCTACTTCCCGGCGGACGCCGCCATCGCCAACTCCGAGTACTTCAACAAGCACGTACAGCTGGGCGACTTCTTCCTGACCACCCAGCCGCTGAAGCCGGGCAAGGGCAAGTCCACCGAGCTCATGTCCCAGTTGCTCACCCCGGGCATCGAGTATGACGAGTTTGAGACCTTCCCCCTGGTTGGCACCACCAACCACACCGGCGGCTCCATGTACGCCATCGCCAGCACCTCGGATGATCCCGCCCGTGCGATGATGTTCCTCAACGAGATGCACACCAACCCGGACATCGTCAATCTGTTGGTATGGGGCATCGAGGGCCTCACCTACGAAGTGGTGGAAGAGGAGCCGGTGAAGATCGTTCGTTCCGTACCCGGCAACACCTGGACACCCAACGTGTATGGCTGGATGATCGGCGACTACTACAGCATCTATTTGGCCGAGGGCGAGCCCCTGGACAAGTATGACCTGCTGCGCGCCACCAAAGAGTGTACCTCCCACATCGCCAACGGCTACCGCTTTGACACCGAGCCCTGGCTTGACACCATCACCGCCGTCCTGGACGTGCTTGATGAGTATGAGAAGCCCCTGCTGGCCGGCGCCCTGGATGTAGACGAAGGCCTCGCCGCCCTCATCGCCGCCGTAGAAGCGGCCGGGTTCCGCGAGTACTTTGCCGCCGTGCAGGCCGACTACGAAGCCTGGCTGGCCGCGAAATAAAGGGTTTATCATTTAGGCGTCGAATCATGAAAGCCGCAGGGGGTTCCCCTGCGGCTTTTCGGTTGTTTGTTGAGAAGAAAATGACGGGAGGACGCGATCATGGATACCCGCTACGAACAGACCCTCGATCACGTAAACACCCATTCCAGGCCCAGCGACCTAAAGATCACCGACATGCGCTTTACCGACATCGTAGGCGCGCCCATGCCCTGTACGCTGCTCAAAATCTATACGAACCAGGGGCTGATAGGCCTGGGCGAGGTGCGGGACGGCGCCCACCGGGTGTACGCCGAGATGCTCAAAGACCGCATCCTGGGCGAAAACCCCTGCGATGTGGACCGCCTGTTCCGCCGGATCAAACAATTTGGCCACCACGCCCGGCAGGCCGGCGGCGTTTGCGGGGTGGAGGTGGCCCTGTGGGATCTGGCGGGCAAAGCCTACGGCGTGCCGGTGTACCAGATGCTCGGCGGCAAATTCCGGGACAAGATCCGCATCTACTGCGATACGGACGTGTCCGGCAAACACACAGGTATGGACATGGGCAAGGCGCTGAAGGCACGCATGGACATGGGGTTTACCTACCTAAAGATGGACTTGGGGTTGGGCGAACTGTTCGGTGAACGGGATACCATCAACGCGCCCCTTGGGTTTGTGGCGCAGATGCACGACCGGGGCAGGTGGCCTGGCTTTGACGAAAAGAATCCGGAGCACGTGCGACGGGCTCGCAACCGGGTATACGACACCTACAACATCGCCCACCCTTTTACCGGCATCTCCATCACCGAAAAAGGGCTGGACAAGCTGGAGGAATATGTCCACGGCGTGCGCGAGGTGATCGGCTATGAGATCCCGCTGGCCATCGACCACTTCGGTCATCTAGGGGTCAACGAGTGCATCAAACTGTGCCGCCGGATCGAAAAGTACAACATCGCCTGGGCGGAGGACATGGTGCCCTGGCAGCTCACCGATCAGTACGTGAAACTGAGCAATGCCACCACCGTGCCCATCTGCACCGGGGAGGACATTTACCTAAAGGAGAACTTTGAGCCGCTCTTAAAGGCCGGCGGCGTGGCGGTGATCCATCCCGATCTGCTGTCCAGCGGCGGCATCTTGGAGAATAAAAAGATCGGCGACATGGCGCAAGAACACGGTGTGGCCATGGCCATCCACATGGCGGAATCACCGGTAACGGCTATGGCCGCCGCCCATTCCGCCGCCGCCACCGAAAACTTCTTGGCCTGCGAAAACCACTCGGTGGACGTGGACTGGTGGGACGACATCGTCATCGGCGGCCCGGCCAAAAAGCTGGTACAAAACGGTTACATCCACGTATCCGACAAACCCGGCCTGGGCATCGACGATTACAACGACGAAGTGCTGCGCGAGCACCTGCACCCGGATTTCCCCGAGCTGTGGGCCTCCACCGAACGCTGGGACAAAAACTGGTCGCATGACAGACTTTGGAGCTGAGGCAACGATGAAACTCGTATGGTTTACCGACAACCGCGATCCTGTGGCACGGGCCGCGGCGGCATATCTAACAGAACGAAATTGGCGGGTGGCGCTGAACGACTTGGGCGGCGAAACCCCGCCCGGCTGCGAGGGCACGCAGGTTGACCTCACCGACGCCGAGGCGATCCACGAAACCGTTGGGACTTTCGGGGATGCTTTGTGGGGTGTCGTTCATTCGGCGCCGCCACCGGTTCACGCATCCATCGAGTCTGCGGACGATGAACTGTGGGCCAAGGCCTTTGAGAGCGGCCCGCTGGCGGCCACGCTGGTCACTGCGGCAGCCGGGGCCCATTTGGCCGGACTGGAGCGGGGCGCAATCCTCTACCTGGGCAGCATCCACGCGGAAAAACCCATGGGCCACGGTTTTTTGTACACCATCGGCTGCTCCGCCACCCAGATGCTGTGCCGGGAGGCCGCCTTGGATTACGGCGCAAAGAACGTGCATTGCATATACCTCCAGCGGGGCGTGATGGCCCACGACATGGCCAACAGGAGCGCTGTGAGCAACCTGTACACCGGCGCGGCATCCCGTTATCCCCAGCGGCGTATACCCGATCCCGGCAGCTTGAACAAACTCATCGAGTTTCTGCTCGGCGACGGAGCGGCGCCCTTAAACGGCTCTGACCTGCGGGCAGACGAAGGCTATGCCATGTACTACGGCAACCAAAAGGAAGGGGGGCCGCAGATTTGACGCAAAAAGGAGCGGCAGCCCTCGTCACCGGCGGCGGAAAGGGCGTGGGCGCGGGCATTGCCCGTGTGTTGTGCAAGGCGGGCGTGCGGGTGTGCATCAACTATCACAGCAGCGAAGCCCTTGCGCAAAAGACCCTGGAGGATATCCAATCTCAGGGCGGCGAAGCCTTTTTGTACAAGGCGGACGTGTCCGACCGGTTGCAAACCCGCGCCATGGCGGAGGCTACGGCAAGCCGGTATGGCGGCATCGACATACTGGTAAACAACGCGGCGATGCAGCTCAACCGCTTCATCAGCGATTACGATGCGGACACCTTCCGCTGGCTCTGGGATATCAACATCGGCGGCTATTGGCGCGCCACCCAGGAATGCCTGTCCTACTTAAAGCGCAGCAAGTCGCCCCGCATCGTCAACATATCCTCCATCCACGGCAAGCGCCCCGGCGTGTTTGACGCCGGATACTCCATGACCAAGGGCGCCATCCGCATGTTTACCCGGGAGGCGGCGCTGGAGTTGGCCGCCCATGGCATCACCGTCAACGCCGTGGATCTGGGCGCGTGCAAAATCGAAAGCAAGACGGGCCAATTCGCCTACAAAGTCTACTGGCCCGTGGAGGTGCGCGGCAAAGCGATGCTGCCCCTTTCAACCATCAGCACGCCAGAGGATGTGGGCGCGCTGGTTTTGTATCTCACCAGCCCAGAGGCGGGCATGATGACGGGATCGGGCATACGGCTGGACGCCGGCATGGCGCTAGCATAAATCAAAAGGAGAAAGCTTATGAAGTTCGATTGCAGAGAAGACATCATCCAACTCACCCCCGAATGGACCGGGGAGCGCTATGAGGACGGCCGCCCCAAGGTGCCCGACGACATCCTGCGCCGCTTGCGCAACATCACCTTTGAGGAGGCCTGGGGGCCCCTTTGGAACCTAGGTTACAAGTACCAAACCGAATGCAACTTCCGCATGGTGCATCCGGGCAAAAACCTGGTGGGCCGCGCGGTCACCTCCGTGATGGTGCCCATGCGCCCCGACCTTCACAAAACCTTGCTGGATTACGGCCACAACCAGGAGGGCCGCCGCGGCTTCTTTAACCAATGGGTGATCGACCAACTGGGCGAAGACGACGTGGTGGTGGTTGACCTGTTCGACAAGGTGTTCCAAGGCACCTATGTGGGCGGCAACCTATCCACCGCCATCGCGGCGCGCACAAAGCGGGGCGGCGCGGTGATCTGGGGCGGCATCCGCGATTATGAGCAGATCGTAAAGATCGAAGAAACCCAAACCTTCTTTCGGGGCATCGATCCCACGGGCATCGGCGATGTGACCATGACGGGCTTCAACACCCCCTGCCGGATAGGCGGCGCGATCTGCATGCCCGGCGACGTGGTGCTGGGCACCATCAGCGGCGTGATCTTTATACCGCCCCAGCACGCCGAAGCCGTGGTGGTAGGCGCGGAAAAATCCCATGTGCGCGACATCTTTGGCTTCATCCGGTTGGCGGAGAAGGTATATTCTACGGCGCAGATCGACACGGCGTGGACGGTGGATATGTGGGAGGATTTCCTGGGCTGGATGAAGAGCGATCCTCAAGCCGAGCCCTTCCGGCATCTGTGCTGGGAAGAGGAGCTTTCCAAGGCGAAGGAGACCAGCGGCTCCGAGGTGCGGCTGTAAAAACGCCGTCATTGCTGTAGGGGCGGATTCCATATCCGCCCTAAACATGGTGCTCAGGACAGACGAATTGGGGAGTGGGCGAAAATGGATTTCGCCCCTACGGTCGCAATGACGGGGTATCAGCGATATCGCCCGTACGTCCTGGCGGTTTCAATCATAGCGAATAGATTCTCCTCGGGCGTATCCCGGCCGCACTGATCGCCGGTGGACAGGATAAACCTTCCCCCCTCGGCGGCATCGTCGATGGCTTTTTTGCTAGCGTCCCGCACCTGCTGAGGGGTACCGTGGAGCATGATGTTGGTGGTGTGCAGATTGCCCTTGAGCACCAGTTGGCGGCCGTACAGCCGCTTGAGCTCGGCTAGGTCGCAGTCGCCCATGGGCGGCACCTCCAAAGGGTCGATCACGGTGAGGTCGGTCTCCTCAGCCAGTATCTTCACAAGCTCCTTCTCCGGGCCGCAGGAGTGTACGTGGGAGGGCAATCCAAACTCCTTAGCCAGTGCCGTGATGCGCTTGGCGATGGGCAAGCCCAGCAGCCGGAAGGTTTCTAACGTTTGGAAGGTCAATGTACCCGATCCGCCTGTGGTGATGAAGTCGGGCCGATCGTCCAGGGCCATGAGGCGGCATAATTTCTTCTCGAAAAACGCGAGCATCTCATCCCTTTTGCGTACAAAGGAATCGGGATCGTCGTAATAATCATAAATCTCCTGCTCGGAGTTGATGAGCAACGTAGTCCCGCAGGATACGCCCACCAGGCCCCTGTCGCCCAACTCTCGCTTAGCTAGGCTCAGCAGCTCGCCGCCCCTGGGCCACTGCCGTACGCCCTTCACAGGCTCCCAACGGTCGGGGGTCTTGGGCAAGCGGGCCATCGCCAAACCCACGCCATGGGTGGGCGGATCGGCCACATAATACACGGTGACATTGTTCGCCCAAAACAGCTTGCCGTTAGCCCGCCTATAAGCCTGGGTCACGATCCGCTCCGGGCTTTTGAACACGATGGCCTGCTTCCACTCCCCCGGATCCTCATCAAAATCGATGGGCACATAACCGTCCATCAGGGAATCAAACCCAAAGTGCTTTACGCAATCGATATAGGCCAGCCAGATGGGCGGATCCTGATACAGATACAAATCCCAGAAGGGCTTGCCGGTACGCTTGGCGGGGATCATGTTGGAGGTGTCCGGCGCTACGGGCACGCAATCGGGGATACCCCCGGCCAACACGGTTTGCAGCCTCTCTCGCGAGGTCAGTTCAATCACCCTCTTTCTGCATGCATTATACCACGCCTCCCCTTCAGATTGATAGTCAAAGCCATGCAGATCAGCGTGGAAAACACATACTCCCTCACCATAAAAGAAAGAAGAGCGTCCGTATCCCGAACAACCGAAACCTCGCGCATCCATCCCGGCATCAGAGCAAGGGCGTACAGCACATACCCCAATCGCCAGAGGGCGTTCACAAACGCCGGGTTACTTTTTTTGAAAAGGGAAAGCGCAACCGCCATGGCCAGGGCCTCCAGCACGATGGAGACCGCCGGGTTGATCACGACATCCGGGCGAGCCGCCCACAAAAGATTCAGCAGCTTGATCGATGCCGCCAGCAACGCGGCCATCACCACCGCCCGCTTTTGGCCGGTTTTTTGATACACGCGATTCATCATACAGAAAGCGGCGGGAAACCAGATGTACGCGCCCATACCCATGGGCAGTTGGTGCAGCGCAAAACCCGCCGTGGATTCGAATACACCCCAGGCTATTCCCCAGAACAATAGGTTGCGGATCTTCATGTTATGTTGCCTCCTTGGGTTGCGTTAAGGCGCGCACCGCACCGCGAATCTCGCTGTAGCTGGTGCAGCGGCATAGGTTAGCTTGCAGCCATTCTTCCATGGTTTCTTCGTCCGTTTGGGGATGGTGGGCCAGCATGGCGTGGCATACCAGCACAAAGCCGGGCGTGCAGTACCCGCACTGGAACGCGCCATGCCCCACAAAGGCCGCCTGCACCGGGGATGTACCGCCTAGCCCTTCCACCGTAAGCAGTTCACGGCCCTGGGCTTCCACCGCCAGCACCAGGCAGGATTTCACCGGCCAGCCGTCCATCACCACGGTGCAGGCCCCACAATCCCCATTTTTGCACCCGGGTTTGGCCCCGGTAAGGCCCAACTGGCTGCGAAGCACGTCCAGCAACAAGTCGCTGGGGCGTACGGCGACGGTATGGGTCTCGCCGTTGACACGCAGCTCCACCAGGGATTTTCCTTCGATCCGCCTCACGGCTGCAACACCTCCAGCGCCTGCCCTAAGGTTTGCCGGAGCACGAACCGCCTGTACTCCCCGCTCCCCTGATAATCGGTGACCGGCGGGCCGGGCAAGCGAGTTAACGCATCATCCAGCCGTTGATCTCTGCTCATGCTGCGGCCGTTCAGGGCCTTTTCCATCTCTGTACTGCGAAAGGGGTAAGGCAGCAGCCCGGAGAGGGCAAAGCGCATCCCTTCCGGGCAAGCGATAGCCGATAAACTGAGCAGCGGGTAGTCGATCTTCTCCCCCGCCGTCCTCTTCACGTGCACAAAGGGAAAGCCTAAAAAAGCCGTGGGTATGCGCGCCTGCAGCACAAATTCGCCGGGTTGCAACCTCATGCGCCCATCAAACACCGCGTGAACGGGCACGGTTCGTTCCCCTCCGGGCCCGAAGAGCATGACCTCCGCGTCGGTCAGCAGCAGCGCCAGCGCGGTCTCCCGATAGATAATGGCGCCGCACAGGTTGCCGCCCAGGGTGATGCGGCACTGGTTGGTATGGTCGGCGATGCGCCCGCAAATGAGCCCCAGCAACGGAAACAGGCCGGAATCCTTGATGGCCCGCAGGGGTACGCAACCGCCGATCACCAAAGAATCGCCCGCTATGCCCAGTACGTTGGCCTGGGGAATTTGCTTCAGGTCGATCACCCCGCCGGGGCTGATAACGCCCGCGCGGCACATGGTGATGATCTCGCTGCCGCCGCCATAGTAGAGATGCCGGGCAAATTCCTGATATAGCGCCACGGCCTGCTCGGGGGTATCGGGCTGGGCGTAGGCAAAATCCTGTGCGATCATAGACTCCCTCCCGCGGCTTTCCACAGCGTTTCGGCGGTGATGGGCAGTGCGTTGATCTCCCTGCCGAGGGCCAGCGAAAGGGCGTTGCCCAGGGCGGCGGGCATACCTAAAATGCCGTGTTCGGCAAAGCTGCGCATGCCAAAGGGCGCGTCCTGCTGAGGTGTGGTGACAAAATCCACACGATAGTCCGGCTCCTGCCCGATGTGCAGCAGCTTATAGGTGCGCAGGCTGGGGGTGTTCATCACGCCGGAGGAATCATAGGCAAACCCTTCCCTGCTGGCCAGGCTCAGGCCCATGGAAGCGCCGCCGTTGATCATCTCGGCTGTGGACTTGGGGTTGATGAGCGCGCCGATGTCCAGCACGGTGCTGGCGTTGAGAATGCGATAGGTAAAGTCAATGATGTCCATCTCAATCTCCACGGCTTGCGCCCCCACCGTCCAGGCGGGAGCGGGTTTGCCCCGCCCGGTTTCCGGCTCCAGGGCGGACAATCCCTTGAGCATAAACGCCCCGCGCCCCAGCACCGGCTCCCCCACCGACGTGCCGTCGGGCCCTTTGTAACCGTGGACTAGCTTGCCCAGCAAAAAAAGCTCCTTGGGGTTGCTCTTTTTGCAGGCCATACCGTCTGCGATTACTACGTCCTCGGGTGGGCAATGGAGGGCTTGGGCGGCGATTTCCCTGATCTGGGCCAGGGCATCGTCGGCAGCGCGCATCACGGCGTGCCCTGCCAGGTATTCGCTCAGGCTGGCTACGGTTTTCCAGTGCTTGGGATGGGTGCGGGTATCCACGGTGGTAGCCACGTGCACGCCGCCCACGTGCATGTTGAGTTTGTCGGCCAGCATCTGGGCCAGCCTGGTTTGGTCGCCGCTGCCCATCTCCACCACGCCGACGTTCAGGTTGACGCTGCCGTCCGCGTTGAAAATGAGCGCCGCGCCGGATATGGCGTCGGTGGGCGGGTTGGGGGCCTTCCACAGGCAGGCCACGCCCTTGGCCCGCACCGTGCGCCGGTCCACCCGGGTGCGCGCACCTTCCTCCCAGCGGGCCAAGGACTTTAGTTTTGTCAGGCATGCCGGCAGATCGCCCAGATTGCTGGCGGTACACGCCACCTGGGTGGGGCTGAGATGGCCGGGCTGAATCGCGTTGCGCAAGCGCAGCTCCAGTGGATCGATGCCGCAGGCATTCGCCAGGGCGTCCATGGCGCGCTCCACACAAAACAGATAAGATTCATGGCCAAAACCCCGGTAGGACGTGGCGTAGGTACGGTTGGTGTACACGCAGCAGGCGTCGATCAACAGATGTTCGATGTTGTACGGGCCGGCGCCGTTGGCGGCCATAGCCACCGCCATGTAGGGCGCGATGTCGGCATACGCGCCGCAATCCAGCCGGTAGGTGAACTGGGCGGCCTGCAGCAGGCCGTCTTTGGACGCGCCCAGCTTGATATTCGCTTCCAACCCCAGGCGGCAGGGGGCGATGGCCATGTCCTGCTCCCGGGTGAGGATCACCCGCACCGGCCTTCCTCCCACCGACCGGGCGGCCATGTACGCCAGGAACTCCAGCGTCACCGGCGCTTTGCCGCCAAAGGAACCGCCCACATAGGGCGTTTGCACCCGCACCTTGCCCATGGGGATGGAAAAAGCCTGGGCAATCTGTTCCTGCACCCCATGGGGAGCCTGGGAACAGGTGGTGATGTGTACCTGGCCGTCCGCCGTTATCGAAGCCCTCGCCGAACGAACCTCCATGGCGATGTGGTCGCTGGGAGGCAAGGTGTAGCTGCGCTCCACCAGGATATCGCATTGCCCCAGCATGCCATGAGCGTCGCCCTTAGAAACCCTGTGCTGGCTGGCTATGTTGCTGCCCGGCTGGGGAACCACATTACCTACCACCAAACGATACAAACCCAGCCCCTCGTGGAGGATGGGCGCGCCCGCCGCCAGCGCCTGGGAAGGCGCGGATACAAAAGGCAAAGGCTCATACGCCACCCGGATGGCCCCGGCCGCCAGCTCCGCCGCCGCCTCGCTAACTGCCACCACCATGGCCACGGCCTCCCCCGCGTAACGCACCCGCTCCAGAGCTAGGGGCGGGCGGTCCTGGATCAGCGGGCCGGTGCGCAATGGGAAATCCTCGCCGGTGATCACGGCCTTCACGCCCGGCATAGCCGATGCCCGCTCCGTGTCGATGGATCGAATCAGCGCATGGGCAAAAGGGCTGGTGAGCACACGGGCCACCAGCTCGTCAGGCGTAGCTAAATCGCCGCAATATTTTGCCGCTCCGGTTACCTTTTCCCAGGCTTCGATCCGCTGTACATTGTCGCTGATGCTGGTTTTGATAGGGACCACCTTTTCACGTGATTTGCTTTGATGGTGCCCAATTGGAATGATATTAATAACGCTAATCAAGGGTTGAAACGATCAAAGCAGGGATCTCTGTAGGGGCGAAATCCATTTTCGCCCACCTCAAAATCGTCCGTCCTGTACACGATGATTCGGGCGGATATGGAATCCGCCCCTACGGAGGATGTGCAACACGGAAACCTCGCCGTTCTTGTAGGGGCGGATGGTAATCCGCCCTTTACTGGCGGGACGATTGCCATCGTCCCCTACATGGATAACCACATTGGTCGCTTCTACCCTTGATTCGCGTTAATAAATCAAAGCGCCACTCCGGCCCTCTCCAGCCGAAAAATCTCATAGGGGTTCTGGACAAACAGGCGGCGCGCGATCTCGCAGGCTTCCTCTATATCCAGCTGATCATCCCAGGCCTTGCGCGCCAGGGAAGCGCTCACATTCTCCCTGGCCAGGGCCTGATGGCCGCATACGCCGTCCACAAACACATAATCCCCGCCAAAGGCGCAGATCTTGTTGGCGGGTACGACATCCAGCCATTCGCGAAGAGTCATCCGGCTGGCGTTGGGTGAGATGATGTGGGCCCAGCACATGTCCAGGTATACGTTGGGGAACATCTTGCCGATGGCTCCCAGCTCCATCTGATAGGGATACCCGATGTGCATCAGCACGAAACGTATATCCGGATAACGCAACAGCAGGCCGCACAGATGGGTGGGGTTAGCGTTGGCCAGCAGATTGCCATTGCCCTCCTGCAGGCCGGTATGGATCTGCACGGTCATGTCCCGCTTGGCCACCCGGCGCAGGATGTGGTGAATCATGTAGTCTTGGTACGCCTTGGTAGTATGGATACCCTTCGTCTCCCAATCCGGCAGAAATGCGTCCCTCCAGAAACTCTGGAAGCAGCGCTCGGCCTCATGGTAACTCCCGTCCTCCACCAGCAGGGAGCGCCCGTAGGCCATGGGTGTTTTAAAGCCCACCACACCTGCCTCGCACCCCAGGTCGATCATGGTATCGCAGGCCTCCAGCCAGTCTACAAAAGAATGGATGGGCGCGCCCAGCAAACGCTGCACCTCCTGCACATCGCCAAAAAACTTAGGCTGTATAAACTGGCCCAACTGCATCATGCTGCGGAAATAGCGGCGGTCGCAGTCCCAATCGCTGTCCAGCACGCTGACGGCGATCTTGGAAGCTTGTTTAAGCACGCGCTCATAGTGGGTCCCGGAAGCCATGCCCGCCCGGAAAGCCGCGTCCAGGGCTTCCACGGTATCCCCGTCGATGCGGGGGATGCCGTAGATCGCCTGCACGGCCCGATCCAGAGCCCGGCCGTACCCCGTGTGTCGGCACACCGTCCAATAGGGTTCGCAGAGGCGCCAGCGCTCCCCCACAGGCAGGCGGGTGTCCAGCACACGCTGCATGTCGGCCAGGGGCATGCCGGCGGAGATCAGGTCCCGGTTAAAGTAATGGCTCAGGTACTCGGTAAAAAAGTCGCCCTGGGGGTCGCGCTTGGCTTCGCTGCCCGGCAAGTGCTCGTGGGTGTCGATGATGGTTAGGCCCTGCACATAGTCCAGGATGCGTTGGTATGCCTGTTCGTAGGTAGCCATCGGAACCTCCTTCACTTTTCTCCGGCAGCGGGACGCCGAGGGCGGCGTGCCCTACAGGGTTACGGCCAAGTGATCGCAAACAATGGAAAGAATCAATCATACAAATTCTTGTAGGGGTGCACATTGTGTCCGTACCTGTTCGCCTGCCGGAGAACGGGCGATCAATGATCGCCCCTACAAAACGACGTCGGAGCCTGTAGGGGCGCACATTGTGCGCCCGATGCGTCTGCCATGAAGCGATCTATGGGTCAAGTTAAGGTCAAAAAAGGGGGGAGGGCCACCGCTGCTGCGGGGGGATTTCTTAGAATATCGTCATCTCCTGGTCGTAAGCAAAGCCGCTCACGGTAAACTCAATGGAAATGCTGTGGGTGGGCAACGGGTATTCAAACAACCCGTTGATGCAGTGCACCTCGTAGAACTCCTTTTCCTCCTGTGTGTTCACGCCCAGAATGGTGACCCTGTTCTCATCGCTGTCATCAAACTTGTGCAGGTTATCGCCGTCCATTCTGAGCGTCACGTCTGAAAAGACGATAGGGCTGTCCGTCAGGGGGATGTCGGTAGAGATAAAGATGAGGTCGATGGCTTCCTCGCCGCCAAAGTCGATGTCGCTAACAATCAGCAGGTAGGTTCCGTTGCCCTTGATCTCCACGTCATGGAACAGGCCGAACTGGCCGTCCTCGCCGCCGCGGAACAGCCCGCCCGGGGTCTGGATGCCAATGGTGGCGTGATATACCCCCTCGGCGTCGAACGCCGCGGCCAACGCCCCCGCAGGGGCCATCGCAACCAGCAACATACACGCTATAAACTTCCGAAAGCTCATCCCAATCCCCTCCGATTCCTCTATTTACTATTTGCTATAAACTATAAACTAAAACCTCTTCCGTACCCCTCGTTTTCGTCTGGTGACGTTCAGCACCAGCGCTACGCCGCCCATGTTGGCAATCAAGTTGGAACCCCCAAAGCTGATAAAAGGCAGCGGGATGCCGGTGATGGGCATCACGCCGATGTTCATGCCGATGTTTTTAAACACATGAAACACCAACATGCTCATCACGCCGAGGATAATGAGCCTGCCAAACCGGTCCGGCGTGTTGTAAGCCAGCAGCAGCATGCGGTAAAACAGCAGTCCGTACAGTGTAAGCAGTATCATGCAGCCGATAAAGCCCATGGTCTCGCCGATGGACGAGAAGATAAAGTCCGTGTGGTTTTCGGGAACGTAGTTGAGCTGGGTGAGCGTACCGTCTACAAACATACCCACGCCCCGCAACCCGCCCGCGCCCACCGCTAGCATGGAATGGAGCACTTGATATCCGCCCGCGTCGCTGTAGAGTTCCGGATCGATAAAGGACACCAGGCGCATCCAACGAAAATTCTCGGTTCGCGCCAAGTACATGCCTACGGGGATCAGGGCGGTGACGCCGCCGGTTACCATGCCGAACCACAGCTTCAGGCTGCAGCCCGAGGCTAATAAAAGGGTAAAAAAGATCACGATGAGCACCAGCATGGTGCCTATATCCGGCTGCAGGATGATGAGGATCATCGGAACGCCCACGTGCACCATCAGGCGCAGAAAGTACCGCACATTGGGTATCGGTTTTTCGTGGCGCGATAACTCGCTGGACAATGAAATGATCACAGCGATCTTCACCAGCTCGGAAGGCTGTAGGGTCCGGTCCCAAATCAGGGTAAGCCAGCGGGAAAATGTGCCGCTCTCGCCAACCATGTACCTTGCGCTGAGCGCCGCAAGGAGCAGCACGCAGCATACGCCGTACAGCACCGGCCAGATGCGGCCCAAGAATTGATAGCTAAAAAACATCACGCCGGCAATCGCTATGGGCGAGATCAGCAAATAGATGGCCTGCCAACTGCCGTTTCCCGAATCGGTAATCAACTTGAGCAGGGGCCGGTCGGCCTCCAACGAGGGATCGAAGTTGGTAATGCTCACCGCGATCACGCCAAAGATGGCCAAGGCAAAGGTCACAAGGCACAGGGGCCAGTCAAAGTGCGGGCGGGACAGGCGATTGTCCGAGTTTTGCAGTACCACGTCAACCCTCCTTTCGGATTTGGTTTATTTGCTTTTTTTGCCGCGGCGCCGCCTGCGTTTGCCGCTCTGGTCGTCGGGTTCGGGCAGGCCGGTAAAGGGCAGCCGTTCGCCCAGCAGGCGGCGGAGGATCTCGTCCATGGTCTGCCAGATCACAGCATCGCTTTCGATTACGGCCTTGCGGGCGATTTGGCAGCGGAGTACTTCCTCGTCTTCATACAATACGCCGGTGAGGGGAATGTCCAGGGTTTGGGCGATCACTTGGGGCGCGTACATGCTGCGGCTGCGCACCCAATCGGCCCTCAGCCGGTTCACCACCAGCCACAGGGCCGGGTTGCCCCGCTGTCGCAGCAGGCCGACCACCCGGTCCGCATCCCGCATGGCGATCTCGTCGGGAGTGATGCACACAATCACATCGGTGGCCACGGCGGTGCATACGCGAAAGGAGGCGCCCACGCCCGGCGGGCAGTCGATGATCACATGGGCAAAGCGCTGGCGAAGCTGTTGGATGACCGGGTCAAACGCCTCCAGCGACAGGGCGGCCCCCTCGTGGATCTGGGAGGAACTGAGCAGCGTTAGGTTGGGGCGCAGAGGGTCGTGCACCAGGGCCTGGGCCAACTCGGCGTTGCCGTCCACCACATCCACCAGGTCAAACATCACGCGGTTTTCCAGCCCAAGCAGCATGTCCTGGTTGCGCAGGCCGGTGTCCATATCTATGAGCACCACCGGCTGCTTGCGCTTGGCCAATCCCACGGCCAGCGAAGCCGCCAGCGTAGATTTCCCCACGCCGCCCTTACCGGAAACGATCGTCCACACGGGAGCCGCATCTGTCACAATCGTGTCTCCTCTCGTAACTTGAAACTCGTAACTTGTAACTAATAAGCTAAACTGTTAGCCGCAGGCATTAGGTCCGCATTCGCCTGCCCCCTGTTGTCCAGGTAGTATTCGATGAGTTGGCGCGCCGCGTGGGTGGCGTAACCGCCGCCGTATCCGTTGGGGATATAACATACCACGGCGATCTCTGGATTTTCGTAGGGGGCGTAGGCCACGAACCAGGCGTTGTTCTCAATGTCGATCCTGCTGACCTGGGCGGTTCCGGTCTTACCGGCGATGTCCGGCTTGTCATTTTCATCCCTGTACTTAAAGTCCCTAAAGAATCTGGCGGCCGTACCGCCTTCGCCTTCGTCAACAACGCCGCGCATCCCCCTGTGAATATAATCCAGATAGGGCGTCACATCGGTGAGGGTGCTGACAATCACCGGGTCCCGCTTTTCGATCTCCACGCCCTCCGGGGAGATGATGGAGTCGATGAGCGTCAGGTCGTACACTTTGCCGCCGTTGGCTATGGCGGCCACGTAACGGGCCACCGCAGCGGGGGTGAGCTGGGTGATGGACTGGCCGATAGCCACCATGATGGTTTCGCTGTCGCCCCAGCGAACTTCGTTGAGCATGTTGAAGATATCGCCCACCACCACCTGGAGGTACACCAGCTCACGGCTCATATCCAACTCCTCGATCAGGATCGAGCGGATGTTGCGGACCCAGGAAGACTGGGGCTGCGCCACGGCCATCTCCATCAGGCGCTTGATGGCGCGGTCCAGCTTGCCTTCGTCATAGGTGATGTTGCGCTCCCGGCCGATGCGCTGCAAGTGAAGCTTGATGGAGCTCTTTACCAGGGTGGGGCGCCAGGTGGCTTGCTCGAGGGGGCTGATGGCCTTGGTGGGGTCAAACAGCATCGCCTGGTTGCCCACATAACTCTGCTGCTCGCCGGGCAGCTCGATGTTGGTTCGGGATGTGAGGCCAAACATGGACGAATACTTGTACAGATCCTTCTCGCCCAGGTCTGCGGCTACGGTATAAAAGAAGTAGTTGCAGGAGTTCTGCAGGCCCTCCACGATGGTTTGGTTCTGATGCTGGGCGTTGGGCCCGCTGAGCCGCCTGGGGTCGATCCAGCAGCGGGGCGCGTTGACCCTGTCGAACCGGTCGAAGCGGCCCTTGTCGCTGATGGTTTCGTTGGGCTTGAGCACGCCGGTGGCCATGGCGGCGGCGCTGGTGACCATCTTAAAGATGGAGCCGGGGGTAGCCAGGGATTGGATCGCGTAGTTCATCAGGGGCGTGCGGTCATCCTTCAAGATATTCTGCACAGCCTCACCGCCCACGATAAAGGCGTTGGGGTCGTAGGGCGGATAGCTGGCCAGGGCCAGCACGCGCCCTTGCATATCGATGGCGATCACCGCGCCTTTTTCCGCCATCTTGATGGGGTTGGTGAGTATATTCCGGGTGGTGGCGATGGTGGCCTTGTTGGCGTCGTTCCAGCGGGGATCGTGATACAGCCTCTCCTGCTCGTTGCGGATGATGTTGATGTTCTGCTCCAGGGCCGTTTCGGCCACGCGCTGCAGGGCGGAATCGATGGTAAGTTTGACGTTGTTGCCGTCCTTGGGCGGTATGTGCTCCAACTCGCGGCTCACAGCGCCGTAGCGGTCGATCTCCACCACCCGCTTGCCCTGCCGCAAAGAGGAGTTGGGGGTGAGCCAATCCTCCATGGACCGCTCCACGCCGTCCAAGCCGATCAGGTCGTCCATCCGGTACCCCTTGTCCCGCAGCTGGGAGCGGTACTGATCCATGTTTTGTATCTTTCCGATATACCCGATCACGTGGGCCATGTGGGTGCCGGCGGGATACACCCGCTGGGCGCCAACCGCCACGGAGATGCCGGGCAGCATCATCGACCGGGTCTCGATCTCGATGACGGTCTCCCAGCTCACATTGTCGGCGATGGTGATAGGGGTGGATAAAAAGGCGTTCATCTGCATCTGTTGCCAAACCGCCAGGATGGGCGAGAAATGCTCCACCAGCACCACCATCTGCTCGGGGGACAGGCGCTGCCACCGCTCCTCGATGGAAAGCTCTTCCCAATTCTCCACCTGGCGGGACTCCATATAGTACTGCCAATCCAAATTATCCAGCAGCCGGTAGCGTGCGCATAGCCGGGCGAATATCAAATCGGCCGTGGAGCTCGACACGTATAGGTTGGAGCGCCACTGATCCTCCCGCAGTTGCTGGGCGCTTTCGGTCACGTCGCCCCATTCAAAATACCAGCCGTTGTACGGATTAACCTCGTTGCAGGGCCGGTTCTTATCCCAGTGCTGGTCCGCGTCCCATAGCTTATCTGCCTCCCCAGGTTTTTTGATCACCCTCAGCGCCGGGTCGTAGCGCAGGGCAAATTCGCCCACCATCTCGCTGCCGTTGCGCTGCACGATCTCTATGGCGTCCACAATGGCCTTGGTGTACTGGCCATAAGCGCTGATGTTGTTAGGGGGAACCCAGGTAGGGTCGCGGTAAAAGCAAACGTTGTAGGTGCGCTTGTTTTGCGCCAATATCACCGAGTTGATGTCGGTGATCATGCCCCGGTCGCCGCGCATGTAGATGCCCTTTGTTTTTTTGCCTTCGGCGCTTACGCCGTAAGCCGCGCCGTCGCGCAACTGCAGGTTGGCCAGGGTTACGATCAGCAGCGTGAACATCGCCGCCATCGCCACGCCGATGGCCACCAACCGCCGTGGGTACCGGTCTTTCATGCGCGGAACCTCCTTTCCTAAACAAAACGATCGAACAACGGTTAGGCTTGCAAGGGATTATCGCTCTTGCGCTTTCGGCCCCTGCCCACCGTCATCACAAACCGCACCAGGTACCGGCTAAGGAACGCCGCCACCGTGGAGTACAACACATACGCCACCATTCTGCCAAACACGGCAAAGGTCATGTCCACGCCGTTGAGGTACCGGTAGACCATCAGCGCAAACTCGTACAGCGACGCCATCAGCACCGCGGTCATCAGGGGAATGTACCGATACAGGTACTCAAGCAAGTGCCTGCGTTTCCCTTTGGGCAAGGGCAGCCTGCGGGTGATGGCCGGGGTAATGCGGGCCGAAGCGTACCCCATAATGGGGTAGGCCAGCAGGTACAGAAAGGGGAGCAATCCCACCATGGCGTCCATGATCAGCCCCATCATCGCGCCCACGCAAAACCCAAGGTAGCGGTCCCCGTCGGCGGTGAGCCACACCAGCACGGCGAGCAATAGATCCGGTTGGATAGGCAGCATCGTAAACCGCGGCATAATCACGGTTTGCAGGATGTAAGCGATGAGTATCAGCAGCAGGACGCGAAAGGTCTTTGGCATGTTCTCCCTCGATTCCATGGATTACCCGGGCTGTTCAACGAAGTCTGCCTCGGTCGGGGGCATGGGCGTAAGATCGTCTCGGCCCGGCGCGTTGGGCAGGGGTTGCAGGGTGCTTTCGTTCAAGGCCGGCCCCGAAGGCAAGGAGTGGGCTGCAGGCGCAGTCACGGCCGGCCGGTCCTCCATCTCCCCGCCTTCTGGCCGCGCCCCGACCGTGGGCTCGTAGCGCAGGATCAGCACGTCCTCGATGTGCCGAAAATCGGCGGTGGGTTCAATGACCACGTAGTACTTGCTCTCTTCCAGCAGGCGGGTGCTCTCGCGCACCGTACCCAGGGGCAGCCCTCTGGGAAAGGGCAGTTCCTCGACGCCGCTGGCAGAGGGGAGGTCTACGCCAGAGGTTACCACCATCTCCCCCGGCCTAGGCATCGACGAGGCGGGCAGGTAGTACATGCGGCACAGGGGTTGCCCGTCGATACCCAGCGTGCCGCTGACCACACCCTGGTCGCGGCTGCTCACAATCAGGCCGCCGATGCTAAAGTTGCTGTCGATGAGCGTGATCACCTTGCAGGAGGTTTCAAACACCTCCGCCACACTGCCCACCATGCCGGTGTGGGTAATCACCGCCATCTTGGGTTTCACGCCATCCTTGGCGCCCTTGTTGAGGGTGAACCCGGAAAACCAGTTGCCCGGCTCCCGCTCGATCACCCGGGCATACAGCGGGTTCAGGGGAACGCGTGCGTCATACTCATTGAGCAATTCCAAGAGGGAATCGTTGCGGTATTGCAGGTCTTCGGCAAATAGCGAGCGGTACATCAACTGGTCGTTGAGGGCGCGCAGCCTGTTGTATTCAACCTCCAAGCTGCCGCGCAGCCTAAGGGTGGCCACGTAGTTCACCACATAATCGGCAGCGCCGGAAAAGAATGTTTTTACCGGCGTAAGCACGGTAACCAGCGCATTTTCCGGGAAAAAGGTTTGGTTCACATACTGCGAATACCCGGCCAGTACCATCAATGCGATCAGCAGCAGGACAAACAGCAAGCGCATGAGCCGCTCCAGTCCCGTGCGTTCCCTTTTTGCCATGCCATCCTCCTTGCGCCCAAGCATTGCTTTGATCCCCATGATGCATGGTTTCCTTATTCTGGCGGGGGGGTAGGCGTAGCCCCGGTCCGGCCCGGCGCGTTGGGCAAGGGTTGGGGGGTGCTTTCGCTCAGGGCCGGGCCTGAAGGCAGCGGGCGCGCCTCCGGCGCGGAGATGATCTGCTGTTCAACGACCTCCTCACCTTCAGGCCGTACCTCGATGGTGGGCTCATAGCGCAGGATCAGCACGTCCTCGATGTGCTGAAAGTCGGCGATGGGTTCAATGACCACGTAGTACTTGTTCTCCTCCAGCAGGCGGGTGCTCTCGCGCACCGTACCCAGGGGAAGCCCCCTGGGAAAGGGCAGGCCCACGCCTGAGGTAACCACCGTATCCCCCGGCCTGGGCACCGAGGAGGCCGGCAGGTAGTACATACGGCACAGGGGCTGCCCGTCGATACCCAAGGTACCGCCCACCACACCCTGGTCGCGGCTGCTTACGATCAGGCCGCCGATTTTAAAGTTACTGTCGATGATGGTGATCACCCTGCAGGAGGTTTCGGACACCTCCACCACGTTGCCCACCATGCCGGTGTGGGTGATCACCGCCATGTTGGCCTTTACGCCGTCCCGGGAGCCCTTGTTGAGCGTAAACTGCGAGAACCAGTTGCCCGGCTCCCGCTCCATCACCCGGGCGTAGAGGGGATCCTGGGGAATGCGCGCATGATACTCGTTGAGCAATTCAAGGAGGGAATCATTGCGGTACTGCAAATCTTCGGCAAACAGCGCGCGGTACATCAACTGATCGTTGAGGGCGCGCAGCTTGTTGTATTCAACTTCCAAATTCCCGCGCAGCTTGAGGGTGGCCATGTAGTTAACCACGTAATCGGTGGCGCCGGTAAAGAATGTCCTCACCGGCGTAAACACGGCGGCCAGCGCGTTTCCCGAAAAAAAGGTTTGGTGTACATACTGCGAGTACCCGGCTAGGGCCACTAAAACGATCAGCAACAGGACAAACAGCACGCGCACCAACCTCTCCAGCCCCGTGCGTTCCCTTTTTGCCATGCCATCCTCCTTGATAACGATAGGATGCAGACCAACCGTAGGGCGCGACGCCCTCGGCGCGCCGTGATTCGCCCCCAAATAATGCGCCCTTGGTGCATTGTGGCGGGACGCCGAGGGCGGCGTCCCCTACAACCGAAAAACCAGCCGTTCCTGTAGGGGCGATTATCAATCGCCCGCCCGCCTCTTCGGGCGATTGATAATCGCCCCTACATGGAATCCGCCTTGATCGCCTCTTGATTCGCATTGGCGATCACTCGGTAAGCGGATCCCCCTTGCCAATACGGGCGATCATCTCAATATTCTCGGCAAGGTAACCCACGCCCTGGGCGGCGCAGTCGCTGGCTTCGTTGGCGATAAGCACCGGAATGCCCAGCTCCGAGGCGATCAGCACGTCGATGCCGGTCAACTGGGCCGAACCGCCGGTTAAGTAGATACCGGTGCGCAGCACGTCCACCGCAAGCTCGGGCGGCGTGCGCTCCAACACCCAGCGCACCGCGCCTACGACGGCGGCCAGCGGCTCCCGCAACGCATCGTGAATCTGCACGGAGTCCAACTCCACGGTCATGGGCAGGCCGGTGAGCAAGTCCCTGCCGCGCACCATAGCTTTGATGGGATCGGCGGGCTGTATGGCCGAACCCAGGTCCATCTTCAGCGCTTCGGCGGTGCGGTCGCTGATGAGCATGTTGTACACACGCTTCACATAATTGACGATAGCCTCGTCCATTTTGTTGCCGGCCACCCGGATGGAACGAGACACCACCACGCCGTTGAGGGAGATGAGAGCGGCCTCTGTGATGCCGCCGCCAATGTTCACCAGCATGCTGCCCATGGGGTCGTACACCGGCAGGCCGGTGCCGATGGCTGCGGCAAAGGGCTGATCCACGATATGCACCGAGCGCGCGCCGGCCACCCGTGCCGCCTCGTTCACCGCCCGGCGCTCCACGTCGGTCAGGCCGCAGGGTACGGTGATCACCATGCGCGGCCTAGACAAGAAGCCGCCACCGATGCCCTTGCGGATAAAGTAGCGCAGCATCAGCTCGGTCATGTCAAAGTCGGCGATCACGCTGTCCACCAGCGGGCGGATGGTGAGCGTCTCTTCCGAGGTGCGGCCCAGGAGTACCTGGGCGTCGATGCCGATGGCCAGTATCTCACGCTTGGCGTTGTTGCGCACAACCGCGATGGTAGGCTCGTAAATCACGATGCCCTTGCCCTTGACGCTCAGGCGAAAATTGCAGGTTCCCAAATCAATGCCGATATCCGGTGCTAGCAGTGGCAATTCACATTCTCCTTAGCAAAAACGCTTCAGTAGTGCCCTTGTTTGCGCCATGGGCAGACCCATTACGTTGGAGGGCGATCCGTCGATCCTATCGATAAACGCGCCGCCCAATCCCTGGATGGCATAAGCCCCGGCTTTGTCCATGGGTTCGCCGGTGGCAACATAGGCGGCGATCTCTTCTTCGGTGAGGGATATCAGATGCACCCGGGAGCACTCCAGCAAGGTTTCCTCCCGCCCCTCCGGACCCAACACACACACGCCGGTGTATACCTCGTGCCACCGCCCGGCAATGAGAGAGAGCATGCCCATGGCGTCGGCGGTATCCGCGGGCTTGCCCAGCAACTGGTTCTGGCACCACACCACGGTATCGGCGGCCAAAACCAGCCCTTTCCTCTCCATACCCAGGGCTTGGGCTGCCGCCCTCGCCTTGCGTATGGCCAGCTCCAGCGCGCAATCGGGGGTAGCGACGGCTACGGTTTCGTCTACGTCGGTAGCCAGCACTTCGAAAGGTATGCCCATGTAACCCAGCAACTCCCGCCGCCTGGGCGAACCGGAAGCCAGTATCACGGTGGTATCCGGCATGTCCTCCCCCCTCAACAAGATATTATACCACATGAAGCACCCTTTGTCACGGCCCGATGGCCACCCAGCCGGGCACATTGTCCAGCCCGGTCATGTCGGCGGGGCCTTCCGCCGCGTACACCACCTCGCCGTGGGCGGCTACATAACAGCGCAGGCCCCCCACGGTGAGCACCATAGCCGGGAATTTGCCAAAGGTCACCGTGCCGTATTGCAACGTAAACCCATCTTGGGCATACCGGGCGATGTACGCCCCCGGAACCGCGCTGCGTACCACCACGTCGTGGGCCAAAGCGGGATGCGAATAGGTGAGGGTCGCCACCCGGCATGTCCTGCCGGCGCCGGTGACGTAAGCATCCTCCACCCTGCCGGACACCAAGGAAAAATTCTGCCCCGCTGGCAGGGTGGCCAGGTGGGCCGGAAACAGCGCCTGCAATTGGGCCAAATCCAGGCTTTCCATGCTGCGGGCTGCGCCGGGCAAGGGGGGCGGGGGCGGCATGGGGGTGGCGGTTTCGAAGGCCTCGGCCTGCTGCCGTTCGGGCACCTCCCCCATCACCACGGCCACATAAAACACCGCCACGCAGGCCAGCGACAACAGGGTGAGGGCCAACCAGCGCAACAGTGTCATCAACTTGGCAAAAATCCGCAGGGGTTTCCGCCCTTCTTTTTCTTCCATGGATATCTTGCTCCTTACGCTGATCTGATGCAATGGGGCGGCGCGTCCGGAGGCCGCGCCCTACAACGGCCATGCCCGCCGTTCCTGTAGGGGCGGATTCCATATCCGCCCGATTCCATATCCGCCCGAAACACGGTGTTCCGGCAATCGAATCCAGGGCAGGGCGAAAATGGATTTCGCCCCTACATGGATGCCTGCCTAAAATCGCATTCCTTAACTGCTCGCGTCCAATCCGTAGGCTAACGCCTCGCTGAGCAACTCGCGTTGCTCCTCGGTGAGCCTGGGCTCGGCCCGCAGGTTGCGCTCCATTTTTTCTACAATCTCCTCGCAGTGCTTGCGCACCGTCGCCGCCGAGCGGGAAAACCCGAAAGCGGTGCGGCTTACGGCGCTGCTTCCGCGTACGAAGACGGTCATGTACTCCTTTGCCAGGCGCCGCAAATAGGCGCGCAAAAACCCGGCCTCGTCGCCGCTGAGGGCGGCTGTGCGCGCCAGTTGCGGATCAAAAAACAATTCCTTCACCCGCTCGTCCAGCTGCGATGAGGTGTAGCCTACGGGGTTGTCAAATATATTGTACAGATAACATTTGATCAGCATGTAGTCGAGGGGCCGTTTGACAATCTCGTAAAGCCTGCCGTGGTACAGCAGCGCGCGGTTGGCGGCAAAACTGTCCGGATGGATGGCCAGGGCCTCCTGGATGCGAGCGTGGGCACGGTCGGGCTTGCGCTCCTGAGCGGCACGAGCCAGCAGCGCCTCCACCTCGGGTTTTTCACTAGGCGGGCCCGCCGCTTCCTGCTCCAGCAGCACGGCCGCCCCATGGGCGCGGGGCTTAAGGGCCGCGCCGCATCCCTCGCAGCGCAAAGATGCGGGCAATTCCTGGGGGCTCATCGCATGCACATGGGCGCACAGCGGACAAACAGCAGGAGACGTAGACAAACCAATCCCTCCCCTTCGGCAAGCATAGTATGCGGGTATGGGTTGATTATATCACATGGACAGATGGGAACGCAAAAGCAGGACATCGTATCCATGTATGATTCCTTATACCGCTGCTTGAGAATCCCCCCGCCACTGCGGTGGCCCTCCCCCCTTTGGCCTTAACTTGACCCACAGATACTTTTTTTCGGCAGCGGGACGCCGAGGGCGGCGTCCCCTACAGGGTTACGGCCATGTGATCGCCAAAAATGGAAAGAATCGTGTGAATTCTTGCAGAGGCGCGCAATAGGGCGATCCTATCAGGTGACAGCCCTATGCACCGTTCCCATCGTAGGGGACGCCGCCCTCGGCGTCCCGCTCACTGCTGAGGAAAAGATTCTGTGGGTCAAGTTAAGGT
>Ga0123353_10000788_pt1 | contig 38607 bp, 34 predicted proteins | sample TergutLab28metaG_3_FD_92763 | JGI IMG/M metagenome (GOLD analysis project Ga0123353, IMG submission 92763) | Labiotermes labralis P3 segment gut microbial communities from Petit-Saut dam, French Guiana - Lab288 P3 | ecosystem: Host-associated > Arthropoda: Insects > Digestive system > Gut ... | reverse complement strand
GCATACGTCGCGGGTTGCCCTTGGGGGAACCCACCGCGTTGAATCGGCTGATGGGGTGGTCGTGGAGACGTACCCGTCCCGGTGCTGGCCGGGCGAGCAGCCTGGAGATCATCTCGAATTCGCGCTCAGGTATGATGGCACCAACCTCGCCTTGTTGGCGGTCCTGTTTGAGGTCATACCACAGGAGGACGTTCTGGCGTGCGTGACGGCCAAGCCAACCGGCAAGTACGCACGGCGGTTGTGGTTTTTGTACGAGTGGTTGACGGGACGGCGACTGCCGATCGACGATCTAACCCGTGGAAATTACTTCGACCTGCTCGACCCGGACGAGTATTACACGACGGCTACGCCTCAGCCGGCGCGGCGGCAGCGGATCAACAACAATCTCCTGGGCGACAAATCGTTCTGCCCGATGGTTCGTCGCACCGAGACGCTCGGGCGGCTGGAGTCAGCCGACCTGCCGGGGCGCTGTCAGAAAATCGTGACGGAATACCCGCCGCAACTGCTCAAGCGGGCGATGAGCTATCTCTACACGAAGGAAACGCAATCGTCCTTCGAAATTGAGCACATCACGCCCGACTCGACCCGCATGGAGCGGTTCGTGGCCTTGCTCCAGTCGGCCCAGAGTCAGGACTTTTGCCAGAAGGCCCGGCTGATCGAATTACAGAATCACATTGTCAACCCACACTTCCACGACACGGACTACCGTAAGCGGCAGAACTACGTCGGCCTGACGCTCAGTTTCGGCTACAACCAGAGGCAGAAAGTTCACTATGTCTGCCCGAAGCCCGAAGACCTTGCCGACCTGATGGCGGGGCTGCTGGCTGCCCATAAACGCATGAGCGACGGGCAGGTCTCGCCCGTGATTCACGCGGCCGCCGTGGCGTATGGGTTCGTGTTCCTGCACCCGTTCGAGGACGGCAACGGCAGAATTCATCGGTTCCTGATTCACAACATTCTCACGCTTCGCGGGTTCACGCCCAAGGGGATCATCTTCCCCGTGTCCGCCGTCATGGTGAAGCACATGGAGGACTACGACGCCTCGTTGGAGGCGTTCTCCCAGCCGCTGATGACGCAGGTGAACTACACACTCGACAACGTGGGCCACATGACCGTCCATAACGACACAGCCGCGTTGTACCGCTACATCGACATGACGGCCCAGGTGGAGGCGCTCTTCGGGTTCATCGAAAAAACCATCGACACGGAACTCACCGAGGAGTTGACCTTCCTGGCTAACTACGACCGAACGCGAAAGGCCCTCCAGGAAATCGTGGACATGCCGAACCGGCAACTCGACCTGTTCATCCAGTTCTGCCTGCAAAACCACGGTAAACTCTCCGCGAAGAAACGTGCCAGCCACTTCGACTTCCTGTCGGACACGGAAGTCGCCCGCATGGAACAAGCGGTCCAGGAAGGCTACGAAAGTCGTGTGTCGGACGATTTGCAGTAACGATGAGCGTTGAAATAGCCCCGGCAACCAATCACTCGGTTGCCGGGGCCTGTGATGCGGATGAAGAAATTGCGAAAGTTCAGCCACGCCTTTTCCAGCAACGCGCAACCCTTCTCCCATTCCATTTTCAAGAACGCCCACAACACCCGTGCCGCCAGGGCAATGTCACCGGACGCCAGTGCTTTGCCGATCGCGCCGAACGAGGTTTTCGCTTCGTCAGCCAGTTCGGCGAACCCTTCCGACAGCCAGTCCATCGCCTCACCCGCCGCGCCGCTGGTGTAGAGGAAGTATGCGCCCAAGCCCAGCACGGCCGTCACCACCAGGCCGATGGGCAACAACTCCGCGCCGCTCTTGCCGAAAATGTCCATCGCCACCACGGCACGGGCGGCGGGGTCCTCGATCTTCGACAACTGGTCGGCGATGAGTTTGAACTGCTGTTCTGGCGACAGGCCATCGAGGTCGGCGGCGGTCAGGCCGAGTTTCCGCAACGCACCGACCGCCGCCGCACTGCCGCCGGCGGCGGCCACCAGCGTTTTTTGCATCGTTCGGACACTTTTCTCGAACGACTCCATACTGGTGCCGGACATTTCGGCGGCGTAGCCCAGCTCGGATAAACTCTCGACACCGATCCCCGTGCGGGCGGACATTTTCGCGATGCTGTCGCCCATGTCCGAAAACACTTTTGACGCGGCCACCATCGGAGCGGCGACCACCGCTCCGAGGCCCATCATCTTGGTGTCCTCAATGTTCTTCACGTTGCGGTCAGCACACACCCTCGCCCAAATCAGCCGCTCCAGCCAGTCGAGCGTGTCAATGACGACGGTTTGGTATTCGTGTTCTTCCGCCGCCAGCGCCATCAGCGCCGAGGTCACTTCTTCGAACGACTGCGCCAGCGGGAAGGCGTGACAATCAATCTGCGCCAGACCGTCCTCGGTGGACACGAAAATGGGATTGGGCGCCCCGGCGGCGGTGCTGCTCTTACCGATGCCCTCGGTGCCGTAAATGAGCAGCCGGGGCGGCAAGTGCCGGACGCCGCGATGAATGGTTTGCAATACGTGCAATGCGGTCATAATGCTCCCTTGTTTTGGAGTTTTCCTTGTTTGGGGTTTCGTACACGATTGGCTGGCCAGCCATTTCGGGCGGCGGGAATCGAACCTCGCCGCGGCGCGAAAGCTTTTTGCCTCACGCCGTCACCAGAACCCGAACTGTCACCACGTCTTACATCTCACCTTGCCTTGCTTCGCCACACTGTTGAGCCGGTCGTTTCTTTCGAGACGAAACGAAGAGGCCCTATTTATGTATTTGGCAAAACAGCCGTAAGTGGTCGCGCAACGGCTCATTTTTTTGGCAAGTAGTCCCCCAGGCCGGCGGCCGTAAAGGCGGCGAGAATTTCGGCTTTGATCTTGCGGAGTCGTGTAAGAGGGACGTGATGTTTCCGCGAAGCCTCGCGGATGCCTAATTCTCCGAACACGGCACACCATTGGCGAAGGTGGTCGGGCAGGGAGGCCACAACGCACCGCACATCCATGACGAGGTCACGACGTTCCTCGTGATCCCGGTCGCTGCCGGTGGTGCGGCGGGCGTCGCTGCCGATCATTTCGTGAAATTCGGCCTCGCTACCTTCTGCGTCGAAGACGGTATCATTCAGCGATTGCAACGGTCGGCCTCCGTTGCGTTTTGCGGCGTAACGCTGCCGTACAAGCATCGTGGTGCAATAGCGGACGGCCAGGACGACGTAGGTATGGCGAGCCGATTTGTCCTTGTCGAACTGCAACATCTGCTGCAGGACGTAAAGCCGCATCTCCTGCTGAATGTCCTCGATCTCATCTGCGGGGAACCCGGCATCAGCCACCAATTTCAGGGCCTGCCGCTTGATGAACCATTCCTCGAACCGATCAAACTCCACCTGAACCTGCCCAGCCTGAACCTGATGAGACATGTGTCTCTCCTCGCTGCGGGCGTGGGGAGGCGTGGATGGTTTGGGCGGTTGGTGAGTTTTCTTTGTCGCCGCGACCATGGTCGGCCTCCGTGCTCCGCACGAAAGGCCCTCGCGAAACAGGTCCGGCTGGTTGGGAATCGCGAGGGCGGGTAGTAAGTCCTGTTGGGTGCCGGACCCGCCGCCCGCGACTGTCGAAATTTCGATGGAATCCGAAAAATTCTCGTTTCGCGTGAAGGGGTTCCGGGGCGTAACTGGCTCTGATGGTGCTGTTTATAGAAAAAGAGCCGGTGGAAAGTTTTTTTACAAACTCAAAAAGGCGTCATCGAAATTTCGATGGGGGCATCGAAATTTCGATGACGGGCCTGCCCGGAGCGTCGCGATGTGCCTTTCGTGGAGTATCCAGTCCCGCTCAAAACCCCCAGATTGCCACGCGGCGGTAGGCGTCATGGTCGTGCCTTCTGGTTCATGCTGTGCCACAGACCGGCCGATTGGTACCACGCGGAAATCGTGGCCGCCATCAACAAAGGCATGCCGCTGAACGTGACGCGACACACCGACCGTGATGCAGTTGGCATACTTGGGAGCGGTACGGTATAATTCCCGGCTGCCGATGGACTGGTCCGTTTGGCCGATAGAATTTCCATCGCCTGATGTGGGGCGTGGAGGATGTGCAATATGACAGAGCCGTTGAAAAAACTGACGATCAAAGGTTTTAAGTCCATCGAGTCGCTGGAGAACTTCGAGTTTGGCGAGCTTAATGTCCTGATTGGCGCGAATGGGGCAGGCAAGAGCAACTTCGTAGACTTTTTCAGGATGCTTCGTGCGATGGCCGACGAGTCGCTTCAGCAATTCGTAATCGAACGTGGCGGCGCGGATGGTTTTTTCTACATGGGCCCCAAACATACGCCGGAAATAACGGCGAAACTCGTCTTTGGGCAAAATGCCTATGAGTTCGATCTTGCGGCAACCGCCAATGAAAAAATGTTGGTCAGACGGGAGGCAACGCGGTATCGCGACCAGGAGGCACAACCTCTCGACCGGGGAAACACGGAGTCGGTCCTGCGAAATTTCAGGAATGAGAAATCGGCGGCACAGCCGGATAATCCTGATGTTGGCCACCACGTCTACAAGGCTGTGTCGAACTGGATGGTGTACCACTTCCACGACACGAGCCTGCTGGCCCCGATGCGGCGGGAGCGGTCTGTGCGGGATCAGTTCGACCTGCGGCACGATGCGTCCAACATCGCCCCGTTTCTTCTGGGTTTGCGAGAAGATGCGGAGCACAAGGGCAACTACGACCTCATTTGCGATACCGTCCGCATGGTCGCTCCGTTTTTCGACGACTTTTTTCTGGAACCAAAAATCAGAGGCGAGGCGGAGGTGGTTCGGCTGGAATGGCGGCAGAAAGGGAGCAATTATCCGTTCCAGCCTTACCAGTTGTCGGACGGCACGATCCGGTTTATCTGCCTGGCGACGGCGTTGCTTCAACCGACCCTGCCGGCGACGGTGGTTATCGACGAACCGGAACTGGGCCTGCACCCGTATGCGATTGATCTGCTGGCAAGCCTGATTCAGTCGGCTTCGGCGCGGACGCAGGTGATCGTCTCGACGCAGTCACCAGCCCTGTTGGACCAGTTCGAGCCAAAGGATATCATCGTGGTGGGTCGGCAGGCGGGGCGTTCGACCTTCACCCGTCCGAATCTCGAAGTGCTTCGCAGGTGGATGGAGAGATATACGATAGCTGAGATGTGGCAGAATGACATCCTGCGAGGAGGAGGGCCGACCCATGAGTAATGTTGTGGCCATTGTAGAGGGGCGGACCGAACAGACCTTCGTGCGCGAGCATCTGGCCGCGTATCTGGGTGTGCGTGGCGTGTATATTGTCGCATTGCAGCGAGGTGGGGTTAAGCCGTGGAAATCAATACGTAACGATATTCTGGAAACATTGCAGGAATGGCACGGCAAGTGCGTGTGTACGACTATGTACGATTTCTACGCCATGCCTACCGATTGGCCCGGCAGGGCCGCCGCTGCCGACATGCCGCAGGATCAGAAGGGCAATCATGTGGAACAGGCCCTCCTCGACGATTTGGCCGCGCACGCCGGGGCGGATTTCCGCCGGGAATTGTTCATCCCGTATGTGCAGGTTCACGAGTTCGAAGCCATTTTGTTCGCTGGTGTACCGACGATGGCCGCGACCTTGGCCAAGGTTTCCCGTAAAAGTGCTACTGACCTGAACAACGCATTTCAAGCAATCCTCGACGAGTCTGGCCAGGCCGAGGCGATCAACGACAGCTACGATACATGCCCCTCGCGCCGCATCAAGGGGCTGGTGCGAGCCTATCGCAAACACGCCTACGGCCCGACCATTGCCGGCCAAATAGGTATGGACACAATCCGTGTCGCCTGCCCGCACTTCGGACAATGGCTGGGGCGGCTGGAAGCCCTTGGCGCGTGAACGGATTATTCCTGAACGGCGACGGTGAAGTGGGTTCGCCAAACCACTTGTTCAGAAGAACTTGATTCGAGGAGAACTAAATTCATGACGGAAGCTAAGAATACCACCGACGGGGATGGAAGAGGAGCCCGTACGAAAACTCCCGCGTCAGCATCGGCCGCGCAAACGAGTGATTCGCAAGAAACGACGCTGGCGTTGGCCCCCGCAATCAATGACGCGATTTCGCGCCGTAACCAGATCGCTCGTTCTGGCAAGAGGGTTAATGAACAGCGTAAGGTACGAAGGAAAGAAGACTCGAAGGATTCAGCTATGGCAAGAATGATCACGCCTCAATTCCTGTTCGAAACGATTAATTACCATTTGTATGCTCGCCATGACTTGTGGCATGTCGTTAACGGCCCGAAGCGTGAGGTATGGTTTAATGCAGAAGTAATAGCCGCTCTCTCGCGTGGGGGGCCAACGACATTGTCCGCAGGCTTTCGAGTGTATGGTGAAGAGTCATATTTCACTTTGGCGAAGATTATCAAGGAGGAAGAACTCGAAATCATCACCACTGTTAGTAGCGAAGACAAAAAAATTCCCGACATAACCGTTCTTGAGGGTTGCTACGAAAAACTTGAGGTGACTGATGTTGATCCTAGCGATGTGGTGAAATTCAATACGGAGGTGGGAAAAACAGCCGCCGATCTCTCAAGCAGAAAAAAATACCAAGCATATGGCGAAGAGCTACGTTGTCCCTTGGCTGAGGAGCCCCCGGAGGAAGGTAATCAGGACACCGCCGCTGCTGGAGACGAAGATTCCAAACCGAGCCCCGATGTGACTGCTCCTGAGAAGCGAGGCAACCCTGATCCGTTTCTGACGATTATCGAAGCGAAGTTGATCTCTCCATCCTCAACAAAAAAAGACGGTGATCAGGGATTGAAGAGCAACTATGAATTGCAGCTCAAGGCATTGCGGTGCAAAACCGAGGAGGAGGACAGCCTCTTCGACCAACTCGAACGTGCTGGGAAATTGTTTCCGCCTGCTCAGGTATTCGGTCTTGTGTATGCGGTACATCGACCAGGTCATTGTGCGACACGCCGGCCCGATAAGCATAAGGAAGGTCGGTTTAGCCAGTGTGACCAAGTGAGTGCCGACAGTTTTTTTAACGAGTTGTCCGAAAGAATCACCGACATATTTAGCGATACGCAATGGTGTTTATGGGAGGGAAAAGTGAAAGTATTCAAGGGCCTGCAGAACATAAAATCATTGGGAGGGATATTTGTTGGTCAAGCGTCAATTGGCCTAGGAATTCTGGTTCGTAACCCTGATTTACTCAACTCGTTGCCGAATTGTTCCAGCGAGGCCTCAAGCCCGGCGTAGCACTCGTACATGCATAGGCTCTGAGAGAGGACTATTCCTGTTCGCCTTGGTCGGCGCAGGCCCACGCTTGCCATGCCGCTTGGAGCCATCGTACTTGCGGGCGATCAGGCCGCGATGCCAGCGGAGGAGCGTCTCAGGCGAAAACAGCGCCCCGACCTTGCTCAGCAGATCGCGCCCCAGTTTCACCGCCACCGTGGCAAGCCGGCGTTTTTCGGCGACGTCCAGAATGATCCGACCATGGCCGGACTTTTTCCGCAGTTTCTCTCGCAAAATGCGGTTCTCCTCCTTGAGGTACTCAACCACATCCTGCTGCTGTCGGTTTATCCAGCCAGCCAACGCCACCATGATAAATTGCCAAGGGTTTATGATCATGGCGAGCATTCTAGCGAGTAGTCGTCGACATGCAAGGAACTGGAGGGCAGTCTCCAGCAAAGGGGCCCGGCTACCCCTTCCAGCCTGTCGCCGTTTGCTTCAGTAGCGTGCGTACGGCCGATTGATTGAACTGATAAACTTGGTTACAGTATCCAAGCATTGCCAAGGGCGTTTTAGCAACATGGCCGACAAAAAAAGCCAACATTATGTGCCTCAGTTCTACCTGCGAGGGTTTTCGCTGGAAAAATCGGACAGGTTGATTGCTCTTTATAACATACCGACAGACACCTACGTACCGTGCGCGTCAATTAAAAAACAGGCATGCCGTGACAATTTTTATAAGAGTTTGATGATAGAGGACTCGCTTGCAGTCGTGGAAGGGGCAGCCTCAACGATAATCCGTGATCTCATCACAAAAGCCAATGCCCCCACGTTTCGCTCGCAAGAGCGATATTCCCTCCTTCTGTTTTGTCTCTTTCAGGCATACCGAACACCATGGAAAGCTGAAGAAGCAAATGAATTAACTGATAAGGTTATCAAGTTAATGGCTTCAGGCAATCCAGTTCTACAAGAACATCTTGACGAGGTTGAAGCGGGTTGGGACAACCCAGTCGGAACGGTTTTGAAAAAGATAGCTTTCGCCCATCACGTCGCATACGATCTTCGATTCAAGGTGTTAGTAAATGAAACGGCCATCCCTTTTATTACATCAGACAATCCTGCCATTCTTTACAATCAGTTTCTTGAAAGACGTGACAAAATTGGTGGCCATACTGGACTGGCGGTGAAGGGACTCCAACTGCTCTTGCCGCTCAGCCCACGCTTGTGTTTGATGTTCTTTGATGAAAAGGTGTACCGAGTAGGCGGCAAACGGCTGACACATATTTTTGAACAGATATGCGAGCATGACGTGTACCAGCTCAATTATTTACAGGCAGCTAGTGCGTACGAAAATCTCTATTTCAGCGAACGTTGTTCGGCCGAATTGGTACGCAAGATTTCTCGCAAGGCTCTGCAATGGCGACGAGATAACAAAGCTCAAGTCGACACCTACGTTGATTCGGCACAAAATACACTGTGTCATGCTTACAGCGCAAATATTCGAACAGGGCTGAATTTGACGGTTGTTGAAGAGCTTCCGTCGGCGAAAGGCTATCAGCTTGGGGACAGGGTTACGCATCTACGTAATCCACTTTTGTGTAAACTCCACCATGATTTCATACAACAGGTAGAGCAAGGTAAATACAAGCTGAGTCAATTTGGTAGATTCATTCTCGAAAATATCGGATTAGAAGAGGCACGCCAATTGGAGATTCCAGAATAGTACCGATGTGGAACGAACCGTGTTCTCCCGGCTGGCGAGCCAATTGAGCCAATACGTTCGAGTCGCGGAAATTCCCGCGTCGCCGTGCAGAAACAACGCAGGGAAGGATGATCGCCGTCGGGTGAAGATGCGTTCCAGGTAATGGAGAGATTACATGATTGATCCGCTTATATCGTTGGCGTTTTCCATGCACGCCCGTCCCGGCACATACGCTGTTCTGCTGGGATCGGGCGTTTCCCGGTCGGCGAGTATTCCGACCGGCTGGGAGGTGATGCTCGGTCTGATCGAGAAATTGGCACAGGTGGAGGGCGAGAAATGTGAACCCGACCCCGAAGCGTGGTTCATGACCAAGTACGGATGCAAGCCGACGTACAGCGGTCTTCTGGAGATGGTCGCCAAATCCCCAGCCGAGCGAAGCAGTTTACTCCAGCAGTATTTCGAGCCAACAGACAGTGAGCGAGAATCCGGTCTTAAGGTTCCGACGAAGGCTCATCATGCATTAGCTCGTCTCGTCAAGAGCTCCCATGTGAAGGTAATCCTTACGACGAATTTCGACTGCCTGATGGAGCAGGCGTTGAACGCGGTCGGTATTACTCCGACAGTTATTGATAATCCAGATGCGGCAGATGGCGCAATGCCGATGATACACAATCCATGTACGCTAGTTAAATTACACGGTGACTATCGTGACCTTCGTACAAAGAACACGCCGTCCGAACTGGAGGAATACGACCATCGCATCAATAGCCTGCTTGACCGGGTATTGGACGAGTTTGGTTTAATCATCTGCGGATGGTCTAGCGAGAGTGATCCTGCACTGCGAAAGGCGTTCATCCGCTGTAAAAATCGACGGTTTACGACCTACTGGGCAGCACACAATGGCCATCTCAAACTCGATGCGGAGGAACTTGCCAAATCCCGAGCAGCCGAAAAGATAAGCATCAAGGGTGCGGATGATTTCTTTCAGGAATTGGCGGAAAAGATCGAAGCGCTGGCCCGGATTGACCAGCCACATCCCCTGTCTGCCAAGATCGCCATGGCCCAGGCCAAGAAGTATCTCAGCGAGCCGAAGTACCGCATCCAACTTCATGACCTCCTCAAACAGGAGGTCGAGAAGATTCTCGATGAGATTGGTGTTGCACGCTACCCTGTGGACGGGATTTTCAAAAATGAGGACGTCGTATCTCGAATCAAAGCCTTTGGGGCGATCTCGGAAGCGGCGGTAGCTATCATGGCCACGGGCTGTAATTGGGGCGGGGAGGAGCATGTCCCATCTTGGATTAGTGCAATCAATCGATTGGCGAACCCAGGTCCCTTGCCTACGGCAATGTGGTCGCAGCAACGGAACCAGACGATGCAAAGACTTCGGGCATATCCAGCAGTCTTAATGCTCTATGCCGGTGGAATTACCGCGGTAGCCTCTGGCCACTACGACACACTTTTCAAACTCCTGAGCAAACCGAAGACTCGGAGTATTGATTACGGGCATAGTGAATGCCTTCTCGACTGGCTTATCCGCGCATTCCAGGATGTGGATCGGGGTGATATCTTCAAGGTTATTCCAAATTTGGAGGAGGCACCTCTGGCTCGCTCGGTGTGGCTCCGCCACGCTCTCCGTGAACCCCTCCGTGAGTTTTTACCTGATGACGAGACATATATACGGACATTTGATCGTTACGAAGCAGTCCAGTCACTTTGCGCAGCCGACATAATCGACCTGGCAATACCTGGAGAGTTTATATACCGCTATCGCCGATGCCCCGATGAATCGGTGCTTACAGAGATTGTCAACGAACAACAATCTGAGGGAACTGGCTGGCGGCTGTTTAAGGGCGGCTTTTTTCAAGGAAAACCAGAACGCTGGAGCAAAGCTCTGACGTGCGTTTTGGAAAAACAGAAACATTTCGTACGATGGTGAATCCGTTTTTCGGGGCCTAGTAAAAATTTATTTACCCTAATCGTTCGAACCGGGGGATTGTGTCGCACGGCTGGGCGTGATAGATTTCTCTAATGGAATCCAACGATCTCAAACAAGCTATTGCAAGCCTGAAGTCTCTGTCGCCGTCGCAGCAGCGTGTGGTGTTTTCGTTGATCGCCAAGATGCGAAGGCCGATCACGAGCACGTTGCTTGCGGAGCGGGCACCGTTTACGGCGGAGTTTGTTACGCACTTCGGCAATGTGTTTGTGGCCCATCACGCCATGTCGGCACAGCCCTTCACCAAGGACAAGTTTGAATGGGCCATGGTTACAGCGCTCACGGATTGCGGCGTGGAGGCGGAACATGGGCCACGTGGGCTGCCGGGGTACGACATCGTTGTCGGCCTGGAGAAATGGTCGCTGAAAACCCAGGCGGATCGGCACATCAAACTGGACCGCATCCACATCTCGAAGTTCATGGAATTCGGCAACCCGCCCATGAGCAAGCGTACGTTCGGTGGTGTCAATCGCCTATGCTTTCGGCTATCCTCAGACCAGGATTCGCAGAATTTGGCCATGAAATCGCCGAGTGTGATCGGTGTGGGAGTGCCGTCCATCGGTTGATGCTCGGAGCGACGAGCGTAGCAGACGAGGTGATCGTGACAGCGGCGGCGGGCACAGGAGTCGCGGTGCTCCCGACGATGACGAGGGGCGACACGGAACCGACAACGGAACCGACGGCGGCTTGACTTTTTTCATGACACTGGGTTATCATACCGCGCGTACCAAGGGAGACTTTCTACGGGCTACTAGACGTACGTCCCCACTAGAAAGGAAAGTTACCGTATGTATAGAGTGGCAGTTATACAAAATGAAATCGAAATGCAGCATTCAGGTTACGTCGACTCCGTGCCGTATTACATAAGAAAATTTTACTTCAATACTGATGTCGCCTTTAATCGTTTTTCCAGCGTCAATATTCACTCGCTTTTTCGCGAAGGAGAGGACTTTTTATTAGACTACGACTGCCTTATCCTCGGGACAAACGCCACGAGCGACGAGAACGTGTATAATTTTTTGCAGAATCCGGACAATAAAAGTATTATTGAAGCCTTTATCCAGCAAGGCAAGGGTTTGTTGATATGCTCGCAAAAGAAGTTAGCAAAAGATGATACTCATGAAGGCTACAATGTCAGAAAGACCAATTTTCTCCCGGACGACTACGAATACAACGTCATCAGTCGGCCCAAAGAAGAAAGCTCCGCCGATGGCGACATTCAAATGATCGGCCATGACGGCAGTATGCTTCAGTCGTACATGCTCAACATTCCTCATCAGATCAAGGATAACATAGTCCGGGATCGGTGCATCAATAATGATTTTCAAACGCACTACTACCGCGATTTTATCGTTCCACGAAAGGAATCATTGTATTTTCCATTACTAGTCGATCAACGCGTTCCAGCCAGAAACACGCTGATGGTTGCTTCGCCACGAAAAAAAGAGAAAATCGTAATTTCAACGATGGCGTTGGATTGGGCTGGTCACTATAAATTAATAGAGAATATAGTCAATTACCTGATGATTGGTATTCCTGAAGTCGCGTTTGTGACTACAAGTGATGACACGGAGGAAGTCTCAAAATTCTTAGTTTCAGATGCCAGATTGGCGAAAATTCCGCATGAAATCTACACGAGAATCGAAAGCGTAAAAAGTAGCCGCCTGTATCGTTATCACTCCTTATTTGTGTTTTCCCCCGGATACAAAGAATCGGAAGTGTCGGAATTCTGGGATTCCATAAAGGGCAGTCCAAGGCATGCCCGGCTACTTCATTATCGTCACGCCAATGATGATCCATCAAATGATCTGGTATTGGTGAATTTTTCTCAGAGCAGACAAATCGATTCGCAGAAACAAGCCGTCGAGACATGGCTCCTTTCATTGTATTCTAACGGACTCTGGGATGGCAGTTTTTGGAAGTCCTATGATGTGATTCTTGCCCTTAACGAGTTGAACGTTAGCATTGAACCATTCATCGGTGGATTGTTTGACGACATAGGCGCTCATTACAGAAGTGGAAGTTATGATGGGGTTTTAGCGCCGACATGTGGACTTTTTGAAATTCTGAGCTTGATAGCCAGCAATGAGAGCTATTCTTCAAAGCTCCCCAATGTGCATCAGATGCTCGAAGACACGACTAACTGGTTGATAGCAAAATTTCGTAAAACATCGAGCTATGACAAAAAGTTTATCATCCGTTCCTTTCATCGCACCGGGTCAATAGATAAATTGAAAAGAGTTTTTTCGAGTGAGGAGGATTTCTTGTCGGAATTGCATGGCATCGCCACCGCGGACACAAATGCAATAAAAGACAAATTCGAAATCGATCTATGTCTGGATATCGAAACTTGCCTGATTTACAACTCCTGCACCAGCAATGGCGACGAACAGGATGTCAAAAAAAAGATCAAAGAGTGCCTCGAAGTGATCACACAGGCCCAACAGCAAAACGGACGTTGGGACAACAATCTTGGCAAAACCTCGCGCATTCTGCTTTTTCTCATAAAAAATGAACAATTACTCTCACTAATAGACAGGGAAATATCAAAGTACACCGAACGTGGCGTCAACGCATTGCGGAAAACATATAATAATGGCAATTGGGAAAATGATATTGTCACAACAGCGAACGCAATTCGCGTTCTTGTGTTGTCGGACCAGCGTGCAAAGTACAGGTCTAAAGATTTTTTTAGCCAAATAAACCATGAGGTAAGATTGGCGAGTTCGTACGGCTCGCTTCGTTCAGCGCTGAAAACGTTGGGGCATGTGCTGGAACTTCATAGCAGATCACAAATCGAAATAAAGTCACTATACAGGATGCGTGAGCAATACAAAAAAAGCAACACGATGCTCTATGTTTTCGCCAATGTCACCGTCGTGTTGCTTTTATTGCTCGTATCTTATTTTGTATATCTGCGTCTAGAGGATCCCACGCTCTTTACTAGGATACTATCGGAGTCCCTTGCATGGGTTCCGATCGCCATTGCGATTACGATCACTACCGGTATCGGACTGCTGTTCAAGGTAACGAAAAGGTTTTTTGACGAGAAGAGAAAATAGGAGAATACGCCTGTGCTGGAAAAATTTATTAAATTCGTGGAAGATAAAGCTCTGGGTGTCGATAGTATTATTATCACTATTGACAGATCGAATGGCGTCCAGGAGAAGTATGCGCATCACTTTGTTCCAGATGCAAGGAACAACATTAGATCAATAAGTAAAGTGGTCAGTTGCCTTGGTGTTTACAAGGCGATGGAGAGGCGTTTTTTCGATCTAGACAGCGACGTCATGTCATTTTTTGGCGACATTAAAATACGAAATTATGGGAATATCGCTCCATTGTCGAAGCTAAAAATTAAGCATTTACTTAACCTCACGATGGGGCACGAAACGGGCCTGATGTTTAGTAAGGATATGAAAAATCTCCCAGCAGGTACTGACTTTATCGAGTATATCCTTAATTACGACATTAGGCATGATCCCGGAACTTTCTTCGTTTATAATAACGCTGCCACCTATTTATTGTGCGCGATTGTGCAGAGATTGACTGGGATGTATTTCGGTGATTGGGTGCACGGGACGATCTTGAGACATCTTGGCATTGAGAGGCCTGATTGGGAAAAGTCCAATCAGAACATCTGTCTTGGTGCCTCCGGTCTTTATTTGAATAACGAGGAAATGCATCGTATTGGCCTGCTGTTGCTTCGTGGGGGTAATTACGAAAATACTCAGATTGTCGATAGCGACTGGGTGAATGCAATGCATACTCCTCAATTCCTCACTGCTAATCTTGCGGAGTATGCGGCCAAACAAAAGCGATGTATAAATAAAATGGCGTATGGCTACCACCTCTGGATTTGCGGAGATGGCAGTTTGGAGTATCCAAAGACGCATTATTTTGTGGACGGCACCGATGGACAATTTCTCATTGTCTCACCGAAGCAACGTATGGTACTGACAATCCTATCCCATCAAAAGAACATGGACCCGTTCTATGAAATTCTTAATGACTATATTCAATAGTGAGGTTTTGTACGCGAATGCTACTGCCATACTTTAAAAAGAATCCCGATGAGTCCTTGAACTACTGCGAGCGGAGAGTGAATAATGGTTCAAGAAGTAACTTTACTGAACAATTTCTCCCAAGAATAGGAAATCCGTTTACTTGTGAAAAATTTCGCCTGTCGGCCTTAGCGGGGACTGCCGAGAATTTTCGTATATATGGCGAGTTGCCGATGTTCTGTAGAGAATTCTTTGGAGATGGTAGGATTTACGTGCATCCTGAATTGGCGAACTATTATCCCACCTTGGATATACAGCCGATTGACCAAGAGGCAGTGCCGACATCAAGCTCTCGCACCGTCAAATTGCTCCCATATCCCTACTATGTAAAATTGTGTTATCCAGATAGGATTGGACGGGTGACGCGAGAACTCGATGAAAGGCATATTTACTCCAGCCTGGATATAACAGAAAGATTTGAGAGAATCGCCTCGCACCACGATGCTTCTGGGAAATTTGCCTTTATGCCGGAACGCGGTGGGATTTTGTTTTCGACAAGAGATGGGCCAAAAATAGGTGCTGTGTTGCGAGAACAGAGGCCCGTAGGAAAAGATGTTAGCAGCATTTGCTGCATGATTCCTGGCTTTTCGCTGTTTTCGGCAGATCGGGATTCGTTGTCTGATGAGTTGCTACTTTTGCAATTAGTTAACGAGAAATGTGGTAGTGTCGACAAATTGGAATACATTTTGGCGGAATTCTGCTATCCTCTCATTGATGTTTTTTTCAATTGCGTTACTATCGAGGGCATTGTGCCAGAAATGCACTCGCAGAATATTTTATTTGGTTTTGACGACGCATGGAACCTAAAAGCTATCATTATTAGAGATTTAGAATCCTCCGACAAGGACGTCACCCTGATGCGGCGATTGGGAAAAACGGATACGATTAGATCTTACCCATTCAAATGTATCGATGAAAATCAATATAATTACGCGATTAAGCATAGTTTCATGTTCGACCACAAGCTTGGGGAATATTTCATTGCTGAACTCCTGGAGGTGGTTGCAAATGGAAATGAAAGTGTGTTTAGTGGGTTGTGCTCAGAGATTAAAGACTATGTCGCAAGACGTTATGGCCATTTCATAAAAGATATTGGATTTTTCCCGCCTAATGGGAAGTGGTATAAGTTCAAGAATGTTATTGTAGATAGAACATTGCCGGAGCGCCCATATGACATTCTAGACAACCCCTTGTTTAGGTAGCTGCTTCGTGGCGAATGGCACCTCCGGAGTTGGATGTCTAATGCTCTGTGTATAATTGAATGGCGAGTTTCCCATGCAACTACGGGGCCCCAAACGTCATTCGCAAAAACGAATAGCGACGGCGATCCAGTGACGCATCAATCCACGAATCGCCATGATGCGTCACACGTAGCGACGGTTCGTTGATTGATGCGTCAACTCCCGTTTGTGCCCATCGTGAATTGTGGCAGCAATGGCGGCAGGTCCACGCCCTCGTCGAGGAAATTTGGCCATACGGCCAGCAGGTCGTGGGTGAGGTAGCGATTGGGCATGCCGTGTTTGCGGGTGCCAGCCAGTGGTGGTAACGTTACCGTCTCGTTCCGGGCGGCGGCTAGCAGGGCTTGTTTGCGGTGTTTGCGGTTTTCCTTGGACCGGGGCTCGCAGAACTTGGCCATGAAGTCGTCGAGTGTGATCGGCTCGTTGGGAATGTTCGGCCAGCGGCCGTTGTCCGGTGCGACGGCCGTGGCAGTCGCAACGGCCGTGGGGGCAGCGGCGGCTGCGGCCGTAGCGGTGGTGGCGACGGTGGGCGTGGCAATCACGGCGGTGGTCGTGGCTGCGGGAGTGGTTGTGGTTGAGCCACGCTTGGGCCGGGCGGTGAGGGGTGGGACATCGGATTTTGCGAGGGTGGCTGTCGACGCGCCGGATTCCGCGGTGCTGGATGCTCCTGCGGCATTGGGTGGCTCCGCGTCGTCGGCGTTGCCGATTCTTACTTTTCCGAACATTTTCCCGAGCTTGGCGGCGATGGCGTCGGGGTCCATTGCCGGGAGATAGTTTTCGGCGTTGAGCAGTGGGCCGATCACCAGATGCTCGCGAGGCTGGGAGCGCGGTGGGACGATCTCAAGTTCACCATCGCCGCCGAGCGGGGCTGCCATCAGTTCTATCGGCGTCAACGGCGTGGCTTTCACCACCCGCGTGTATTGGCCGTTGCGTACTTTTTTCAGCATGCGGTCGGGGGTTCTGCCGCTGCTGGGGAAGGGCTTCATCACCCACTTGACCACGCCTCGGAGCGTCATGTCGCCCACCCAGCAGGTGAAGTTGTCTAGGTTGATGTCGGCCATTTCGTGCCACATGCAGACCACCGGCGGCTTCAATGCGCCCTTGAGCCGGTCGATCTCATCCATGAGGTTTTCCATGTCCTGACGTCGCGGCCTAGCCCCGGGCTGCGCGGGGATTTCGCAGGCGACGAAAACACACACGTAGTTGTTGGCCTTCAGGAACTCCACGGCCTCCATCGCCTCTCCGCATACCGGTTCGGAGGACTTCGCAGAAGCGACGGAGTTTTTCGAGGTCGGTGGAATACCACGCGCGGGCGATGACGGCTCGCGTGACGGACGAGCCGATCTTCTTGACGCGGTTGGAGATCAGGTGCTCGACGGCGAAGTCGAGGGCCGCTTTGTGCGTGGCCATCAGGTCCATCTCGCGGCTGAAGGGGATGGGTTTGGGCGTGCCGAGGCCCATGATCATCGCCCGCAGGGCGGCGAGGTGGTTTTTGTCGACGCCGCCCTCGTAACGGCCCGACAGGTGCATGCGCTCGTGGGCCATGCGTTTTTTGCCGCCGTCGACGTATTGAATGCAATCCTCGGCGGTGTTGAACGTCACGCTCATCTCCACCGTGCAGCCGGACATCACGACGGCCCACAGACGGTGCTGCCCGTCCTGAAGGACACCGTTTACGTCGAACGCGATGCCGTGGTGGGTGAGTTTCCAACGGCCGGCCTTCATCTCGGCGGCGAGATAATCGACGTGCCGTTGATCGAGCGGCCGATTGCGAGTGTTGGCTTCCAGCCATTTGACGGCCTGTTCGGGCCCGACGGGCATAACGACGGTGTGCATGGTTTTGGTGGATTTGGTGTTTTCAACAGTGGCGACCATGGTTTTCATTTCCTTTGTGGTCCGGTGGTTTTGTTGTGCAGGGCAGCAGCGGACCACGTTGCCTGCCTTGCGGTGTTTGTTACAGACCTCGTTCGTCGAGAACCTCGGTGATGCGGGCGACCATCGCTCGCAGATACACCGGCTCGCAGTTGGACAGCAACGCGCCCGCCGCGGCCTGCGGGTTGTTCAATGGAATGGAGATCGTCAACGTCGGAATCATCTGGCCGGGCTTGCGGATCGGCACGGCGGCGTCTTTGGCGATCCCGCCGAACTTCTTTTTGGGCTTGGAGGCTTTGCCGATCTTGCCGACCGTCATCTGATAGGTCTTGCCCTTGCGGCTGACGATGCGGGCGGGCCGGTCGGGGGTGTCTTCTTCTTCGTCCGCGGCGCATCTTTCCAAATTGGAAAGATGCGCTGCCTTGTCGCCCCTGGAACCCTTGGCGCATCTTTCCAATTTGGAAAGATGCGCGTCCCGACTGATCTCGCCGCTGGCTTCCAGCACCTGTCGGTACTTGCCGACCGTGCTGGGCGAAACGCCGACGTGGCGGGCGATGTCGATGTCGGGGCGGGACGGGCTGTGACGAAGAGCAGCCTTCACCGCGCGCTCCCGGTCGTCGCTGGTCCGCCGCATGCCGTTGCTCCGGTTGGCGGAATAACTGAACCACTGAGCGTCGGCGAGGGTCAACGTTGTCGGCGAAACGAAATCGGTAACCCAGCCGCGATCTGGACTCCGTCACAGCCGTCCGCTCCGCGGGCTTGCCGAGGTTGTGTTTCAAAAGGGCAATGAGGGAAGTTCGTGTCGTCATGTGCGTGTCCTTTCTGTTGGCCCGCTCGGGGCCGGTTGATGTTTTTTGCTTCTGTGGTCGGCCCTGATTGACCGACCTCGTTCAGTGCCTGCTGTCGCGTGTTCAAATCCCCGCCCGCTTCAGCACCGCGTCCGCCGCCGCCAACTCCCGCTGCCGACGCGGAGAAATGGCAGACCGACGGCGCGATGAAAAGGAAAACGGTCGACTCGAAGTGCTGGGCCGGGCAGGGGAACCGGGGAACGGCTGCCCGCCGGGCGACGCCCGCCGATCCAACTGCGCCACAGCCACAGTGAACCGCCGCAACGCCGCCCGAGACGTGCAAACCCGCCTGCCGACGCGAGCGTACTCCAGAAACATCCCTCGCAGCCCGTTACGGCACCACCGCCAGATGGTGCAGACAGAGACCTTCTTCCCGTCGATCCGGGGCAAACATTTCGCCGCCTCGGTCAGCGTCAACAACTCTTCGCCGGAGCCAATCCCGGTGGCGGGGCTGGTCACGTCGCCATGGCTGGCACGGCCATCGAGGCCGTCTGGGCCGCCAAGAACGTCGTTTGAAGTTGTGAAATTCGTCGCGTTCATCATGCGGTCGAACTTACGACGAGATGAAAAAAGAATCTGCTGCGCAGAATCACTTGCGCGCTGAAACGCCACTTTTTGTGCCACTTGCGCGCTTTTTATGGCACTTGCGCACCTACCCCAAAACCACTTGCGCACCCAACCACACATCACTTGCGCACCTAACATTGGCCCGTCCGACGCATTTTTTTCCTTTGATTTGGGTATTCCGCCGAGCCAGCGCTTCTGATTTCTGAAAATTTCGGTATAGTACCGGCATGGAAACGCGGCGAACGAAACGTATCGCAGAGGCCCCATGAAGGAATTGATTTTCATCAGCAGCGTGCAGAAGGAATTGGCCGCCGAGCGGCGGGCGATCAAGAGCTATATTCAGGGAGACACCCTTCTGAGCCAGTTCTTTGAGGTGTTTCTGTTTGAGGATTCACCGGCTTCGGGACGCCGTGCCAACGAAGTGTATCTCAAGGAAGTGGATCGCTGCGATATCTATCTGGGCCTGCTGGGCGAGGAGTACGGCTACGAGGACGCCGAGGGGATTTCGCCGACCGAGCGTGAGTTCGACCGGGCGACCGCCGCCGGCAAGGAGCGGCTGGTTTTTATCAAGGGCGAGAAAGACGCCGGTCGTCACCCGAAGATGAAGGCTCTCGTCCGCAAGGCGGCTGACCAACTCGTGCGGCGGCGGTTCGGCAGCATTCCCGAGTTGACCACGCTGGTGTATTCCAGCCTGGTTACGCGACTGATCAACGCTGGCACCGTCCGCACCCGCCCGTTTGACGCGGCGACCTGTCCAAGAGCCACGTTTGACGACCTTTCCCGCCAGAAGGTGCTGAGATTTCTCGCTCTCGCCAAGACGGAGCGAAAATACTCGCTCGGACTTGAGACCCCCACGGAAGAGGTGTTGACGCATTTGAAATTGCTCGACGAGGGACGGCTTAGCCACGCGGCCGTTTTGCTTTTCAGCGAAAATCCGCAGCAGTTTCTCGTCACTTCGATGGTCAAGTGCCTCCATTTTTACGGTACGACCGTTGAAAAACCGTTCTCGGACTACAAAATCTTCAAGGGCACCGTCTTCGAAATGGCTGACCAGGCGGTGGAGTTCGTCCTGAACAGGATTTCCGAGGCGGTTGGCACCCGCGCCGAGAGCAATCGGGCCCCCAGAACCTTTGAACTTCCGCGCGAAGCCATCGCCGAAGCCATCGCCAACGCCGTCGCCCACCGCGACTACGCCTCCAACGCGTCGGTCCAGGTGATGCTTTTCCGCGACCGGCTGGAAGTGTGGAATCCCGGCGAACTGCCGCCGTCGCTCACATTCGAAGACCTGCGCAGGCCGCACGCATCGATTCCTCGCAACCCGCTCATCGCCGAGCCGATGTATCTCACGCGACACATCGAAGGCGCTGGCACCGGCATCCTGGACATGATCGGCCTTTGCAAAGCCGCCGGTCTGCGTCCGCCCGAATTCAGTCAGTCGGGTGGCCAGTTCATCCAAACCATCTGGCGGGCCCAAGCGGCCACGACAGTCCAGGTTGGCCCCCAATCGAGACCAAGCCGAGACCAGGCCGGTGAAACACAGCCGCCCCAATCGGGGTTGGGTGAAAAGTTGGGTGAAAAGTTGGGTGAAAAGTTGGGTGAAAACGAACTGCGGATTCTCCAGTTGATCCTTCAGGACAGGCGCATTTCCATCCCAAAGATGGCAACGGAAGTGGGGATCAGCAAGACCGCTGTGGACAAAAACCTTGCAAAACTGAAGAAAAAAGGCGTTTTACGCCACGTCGGTCCGGCGAAGGGTGGGTACTGGGAAATTCTGCTGGATCAGCCAGGCTGAAAAGGAAATGGATCGCCCTCAAACAAGCGTTCCACGAAGGAGATTTACGTGAGTCAACCCTGTGCATTGTGTGGAACCGAGTGTACGAAGGTTTCTGATCTCCCCGTTTTCGTTACAGGGATAACGCTTCCCTGCCAACAATATCACTGCTCAGGTTGCGGACCTTTTGCGCTTGTGGCTGGAGAAGATAGCTGGGGAGGCCCTGACGACGAAAGAGTTTTTCGCGTTGCCTGCATGGTTCGCCAGTTTAGGCTTACTACCAAGAGCGAAGAACGCATGGGCCTGGTGGACGGCGACTTCAAACCTGGTGAGAAGTGGTGGCGTATCAGTGATCTATTGGCGGAGTATCCTTCTGCGACAGACGTAATTGACCGAGCCTTGGTCAATCTATCCAAGTTGGTGAAGTATCCGATGGAGCGCCGGGAACATCAAACGAAAGATATCGCCTTCACGATGTTCTGCCCAAAGGAATATCTGGCCAACTACCTTGATGCTATGGAGGGAATGGGACTGATCAGCCTTGGTCTAAAGTACAAACCGGTTGGCCAACCCATACAATCCAGCATTGACATAACAATAGCTCCCAAGGGTTGGGAACGAATCCATGAATTCACAAAGCGACGGCCTGATTCTCGCCAGGCTTTTGTGGCTATGTGGTTCAATGAGCAGATGGAGACGTTCTACCATAATGCCATCAAGCCCGCAGTCGAACAGGCGGGTTTCGTATGCAAACGCATCGACTTCGTGCAACACAATAACAAAATTTGTGACGAAATTGTGTCGGAAATACGCAAAAGCCGATTCGTCATTGCCGACTTCACCGGCCAGCGGGGCGGGGTATATTTCGAGGCGGGCTATGGTATGGGATTAGGCTTGCCGGTCATCTTTCTTGTTCGAAAAAATGACCTGAATAACTTACATTTCGATACACGGCAGTACAACCACATCGACTACGAGACACCCGAAGAACTGATGGAAAGGCTACGTAACAGGATCACGGCAACCATCCATTGATGTAGGGAACGTCATGATACAAAAACCGTTCGATCAAATTGGCAAAGCGGATGTGGACCGATTGATCGCCGATGGCATTGGCGAGTTGCGCACGCTGGAATATAAACGGGAACTGCCCGGCTTTATGGCCAGCGACAAGAAGGAATTTCTCCGTGACATATCGTCTTTTGCCAACGGTGCAGGTGGCCACATAATTTATGGCATCCAAGAGAAGGAAGGGGCTGACAAGAAAAGGATCGGCGAGTACGAGGTGGTTCCGCTGAAAGGCACTACGCTCGACAAGGCGATACTACGGCTGGAGGATTTGATTCGCACCGGGATCACTCCCCGTGTGCGCGTGCAAATCAAGGGGATTGAAGGCTGGGGCGATGGTAAAGATTTTGTCATACTCATCCATGTCCCAAAGAGTTTTGCCTCTCCGCACATGGAAACGGAATCAGGGCGGTTTTTCTCCCGCAATTCGGCGGGAAAGTATCCCTTGGATGTAACGGAGATTCGCTCGGCAGTTCTGGCCACGGAGTCGCAGGCCGACCGCATCAGGCGGTTTCGGGAGGAGCGAATCGGTCGAATTCTCGCTGATGAGACGCCAGTCGCTGTTAAGTCGCAGCATCCGGGCCGATTGGTGTTGCACATGATCCCCGTCACATCATTCTTAAACCGTGAACGCTTGGATTTGGCAAAGGAGCGAGGATTATCGACAAAATTCCATCCGCTCCGTGAACACGGCGGTGATCGTCGCTACAAACATGTCGGCCAGCGGGGCCAGCTCGCAACCGTGTAACGAAGCCTGGGAGAAGAAACGCGGGAAACCGGCGTAAGCCCGGCGAGCACTACCCCTCACCTCACAACCCCTCGACAGCTACCCCTCATCCGCTACCGGAACCCCCGCGATTTCCGCCCCGTAGGGCCGGGGGCGTTTTCAGGCGGTATTGTATTCTTTCCGGCGGTGGTCCAAAATGTCGGGCCGTTGAAATTACTGGACTTACGTTCCGCACAAAAAACCGGATGTTCCGTGCTCAGGAGCCTCGATTCATGGTGCCAAATTGGTTTGTTGCGTTCTTGGCGATGCTCCTTGAAACCTTCGCGGCACGGCGTGACGCGCATCTCCGGTTCCTTAAGCTCCAGATGGAGTTGATGAAGGAACGCCTGCCCGGCAACCGGGTGATTCTTACCCCGGTCGAGCGGCAACGGCTGATGAAAATCGGCGGCGAGTTCGACCATGCCGTACACGATACACTTTCCATCGTCAGCGTCAAGACGTACCGCCGCTGGCAGAGCGAGGAAAAAGCCGGCAAGGAAGCGAAGAAGGTCGGGCGACCTCGGCTGACGCAATCGCTCCGCGAGATGATCGTCAAACTCGCAAAAGAGAACGAAGGCTGGGGGGTAAAACGCATCCTTGGCGAACTCAAAAAGTTAGCCCTCAAAGCCAGCCGCTCGACCATCCGCCGCGTGCTGGTTGAGGAAAAGATTCTGCCCGACCCCGATCGCCACGCCCCCAAGGGCGTCGAAACACGATGGCGGAAATTCCTCGCCATCCACATGAACGTCATGGTTGCGTGCGATTTCTTTTGTAAGTCGATTTTTTCACCGCTGGGTAAAAAGTCTCAGGCCTACGTTCTGGCGTTCGTGCACCTCGGTAGCCGTAAGGTTTTCCTGTCGCCCAGCACGCATCACCCGACGGCCGATTGGATGCAACAACAGGCCCGAAACGCCAGCATGTGGGCCGACGCCGAGGGCATCGACATCCGCTTCCTGATCCACGACCATGACACAAAATTCACCGAGGCGTTCGACGAGCATTTCAAGCGAGACGACGGCGGCCCGGTACTTACGCCGATCGCCGCGCCCGTGGCCAATTGCTTCGCGGAATCGTGGATCGGCAGCCTAAAACGCGAATGCCTTAATCATTTCTTCTGCTTCGCTTTACGGCAACTGGACCTCATCGTCCAAACCTACGCGGACTACCACAACAAGTACCGCCCACACCAAGGCTTGGGCAACCGTCCGCCAAGCAGCCAACCACTGAGTAACCAGCCATCAAGTAATCAACCATTGGGCAGCCAGTCGCTGGCCGGTCAATCGGCGGGCGATCAGCCGCCGGCCACACAGGACGATTTGCCATCGCTGGAAACGGAAATCGACCACAGATTGGTGAAACGACAAAGCTGGCTTGGCGGCCTGTTGCGACACTATGAACGCAAGGTTGCATAACTTTGCCATCTGCGCGGCCTTTGTGCGCGATTTCACGCGCGGACGGTCGGCGATCCGTGGCGATTGACGTTTCGAGCGCCGCGGACAACGCCGGCTTCGCGGCAAGGTGTTTCAGACAGCTAGTCGCGGTGAGATATGGCGTCATCCACCAACAACGTTCCTTCGCTATTGCTCTCGCCGATTCCCCACGCCTACTTTCTCGCGTTTGACAGATCACCTGATTAGCCTCCAGCCACCCTTGATGCTTTTGGCGGAGCGGGAAGGTGCCCCGATATAGACGAGGTGCTTCACGGAAGGGCCTTCTAGCAGGAACCATAGCGGATTACGGATGGTCCCTAAATCATGACTTGCGGAGGGAACAACAATATGGGAGAATCAATGCGGTGTGGAATTTCTGCGTATAGGAGAGGTGGTATGAATGTCACATTCGATGAAATCAGCAAACTCCTGGCCCGTTATAGCGGCGGACGGGTTCCACCGCTCAATGAACTGGTTGCCCGTGAATGTATTGAGGTTATCCATCTGGGATTCGTAGAAGCGAAAGATATTCCCTTAGCGATAGTATATCCAAGGGGAGACTGGCGAGAAAAAAGATCGTGGGAGTTAGGCTGTATAATTAATTTGCATTCAGACCACAGGCTTTATAAGCCGTTCTGCAAGTTTTGCCGCGAATATAGGGATAGTGATGGAAATAGTCCGCTACGTGACCGATGCCAACATAGTGACGTATCGCTCGCTTTTCAGGTGGCTATAGGACAAAAGCCGCTAGTTTGCGTCTGCTGGAACGGACTCATTGACTTGGCAATGCCGGTTATATTGAATGATCATACCATTGCAGTTGTCTTGACGGGGCAATTCCTGCCAGAGGAGGGGGCGATTTGGAATACGGCGGATTGGTATTGGGACATTGAAGAGCATAATTATCGCGGCATAAATGTAGACCTGTCAGAGATGTGTCGCGAAAAAATTGCCCAACAGCAAAACACGATTGACACAACGCAACCTGATCTGTGGTCGCTGGCTCAGCAGCATCGAATGCTGTCGCCGGACAACGTGAAAGAGCAGATGACAATGCTGCATGGGGCCAAGGTGCTTCTTGAAGAGATCGCTGGATCGCGGATGGAGGCTGAGCAGTGTCGTTTGCAAAATTATTCTAGGGGGGAATTGTTAAGAGCGCCATTGGAATGGCTGGAATTCTGGGAATTTCTAAAAAATTGGGTTGGCCAATGGCATCTGCCGTCGAATACGTATGTGTATGGGGTTGCAGGAACTCTCGACGATACGGAGGCTTGGATTCCGTTTTCAATCAATACAAGTGGTGCAAAAGCGGGACGGTACAAGATCACTGACATCGAACGCTGGAAGTTTTTGCTGAAGATGAAGCCAGGCGAATCGAGGACGACATTGCCGATAGGACAGTTGTTGCGACAGAGTGGATTTGACAGGCTGGGAGGACGTGTCATTAGCCTGGGAAGGCACGGTTTTCTGGTTTATGGACAGTATGAAGGGGGCACGCTACATACAGAAAACGATCAAAGTGAATCGATTCGACAATTCGGACCTGACATTAGTCGATTGCTGGACAATGTTCAGGCGGTGAGGGCGAGGGAGAATTTCCTGACTTTCTTTGCACATGAGTTACGTTCGCCGATCAATAGTGCCAGTTTCACAACCCAGCGGATTCGGCGAAAACGGTTCGAGAATTCTCCGCAACTTTTTGACAAAAATTGTCGTCGCTTACAAGCACAACTGGATCGTTTGTTGAAGATGATCCAAAATGTCTGGGAGTTACAAAAAATCCTGACGGGAAAAACGGCTTACTGGGAGAGGAAGGAGGTGTCGCGTACCAACCTCTACGGATTTCTCCAGCAGTGCGTCTCCCAATCGAAGGACATGACAGAACGAGAAGATTTGCGGATTGTTGTAGACCCAGAAGTCAGGGATCTTTGTAACATCGATTTGGACCGGGAAGGATTTGAGCTAGTCGTATTTAACCTGCTTGATAATGCCTTTAAATATTCATCGAATGGGACGGAAATTCGCATCCACGGTCGTCAAGAAAGGAGCGAGGTGGTGTTGACGTTCACAAACATCGGAATTGCAATACCCCGCAAGGAAGATGGATTGGATATATTCGATCGCTTTGCGAGGGCCAAAGAGGCTGTCTGTCGTGCTCCTCAAAGCGCGGGGATTGGACTTTTTCTTGTGAAAAACATCGTGGAAGCCCATGGCGGAAGAGCGGAAGCAAGTTCCGTTTCGTATGGTCCACATGACCATCTGGTAAAAATCGAGTTACATTTGCCAACAAGACAATGAGGTAATAATGAATAAAAAGAAAAGAGTGTTGGTCGTGGATGACGAGAGGTTTTTTGCAGATGATGCAGCGGATGAAATTCGGTTGGCTGGCTTCGATGTAACTGTAGCAACGAGTTACACGGAGACGATATTGGCTTTGGAGAAACACCCGTACGATGTTGTCACACTGGACATCATGATGCCAATTGGCCAAGACGAGGACATTGACCGGAGTGCAGCGGAGTTTGGCAGGCGAACAGGGCTTGTGTTGTTCGATCAGATACAACAGAGATGGCCGCGATTGAAAGTCGTGATCGTTTCCGTACTGGGAGCAACGGACCTACGTGTACGTTCACTCTCGAACCTAGGTGTAACCGTACTGGCTAAGCCCGTCACAGTAGATGAACTGATAGACGCAGTGAAATGTGTGGCGGAATAAATGAAACAAACCATTCTGTTTTTCAAGACGCCCGAAGTCGTGTTCTGGGCGTTTACGCCTTGTAGTATACCTTGGGTATATACTTGCCTGCCTCCAGTATCTGGTGAGAGGGCCGGAATAAGTTTTGAGCCTTAGACGGGGCATCTGGTAAAGATCGAATTATATTTATCAATAAGACAGCGAGATAATAATGGCAAAGAAGGTGTTGGTTGTAGATGATGAGGGTTGTTTTGCAGAAGATGCGGCGACAGTCATTGGGTATGCCGGGTTCGACGTGACAATTGCAACAAGTTATACGAAGGCAATACAGGCTCTGGAACAACACACATATGACGTCGTAACGCTCGACATTATGATGACCATCGGCCGTGACGAGGAAATTGACCGGGATGCGGCAATGTTCGGCAGGCAAACGGGACTTGTGTTATTCGAGCAGATCCGCCAGAAATGGCCGCAATCGAAAATTGTGATCGTCTCCGTGTTGAGTGCACTGGATCAACGTTTACATACGCTTTCGAGCAAGGGCGTAGTCGTGCGGGGAAAACCCATTTCCATGAAGGAGTTAATTGATGCCGTGAAACTCGCTGCGGGCTGAGTAGCACAGGTTATTTAGTCTTTCAAGTCGCAGGAACCGCCAAACCCTATCGTTGGCTTGTAGCGAAATCGACCATTCTCGCCCATGGCTATTCCGACATCGGCAGCATCAACTCCGGTATCTTTTCCGCGCCATTTACAATCCTTCTGACAAAGCATCGCCCAGATTTCCAGCGATTGCGCACCTCTGGCTGCTCAAATTCCACAGGATCATGTGCAATTTCCCGGACATCGTAGCCCCCTTGCTCGTCTGGCGCAAGCAATGCATATTTTCCCTCGTGCTCCAGAAGTAATTCCTTCAGTCGAACGAGGAATGCGCCTTGTGCGTTTCGCTCATCCCGAAAAGTTTCTCCCAAAGCTGCTCCTACAGTATCCAACAATTGTTTGTCCAGCAACCTGGCATATTTTCGCTCATCTGAATCACTGTGGTACAACCATCTCTCGATGAGTTGCCGATAGTCTTCCAAGATGCGCTTCAAGTACGGCGACATCTTCGTCAGGCACGCCAATCCCTTAGTTCCCCCCCAATCAGTCTCATCACTGTTAAGCCTGTGTAGCGTCATTAATAAACTTTCAAATATTTTTCCCTGCAAAAAATTCACAGGCAACTCGCCCTTTGTGCCAACTATTCTTTGGGCCGCTTGAGCTGACCAGTTGGCCTTTTCAAAGTTCTCAATTTGTTCTCGACCGTTTTCTTCCGCTCTCTCCAAGAAGAGCGTTCTTGCTTTGTCAAAATTCTTCTCCAAATACTCCGCGTTGGCTTTGTCCGAAAGAGAGGCCATAGGGTCAGCTTTTGTCTTTCGGGCCAATACAAGCAGTTCTTTGGCGGCTGTCCCTTCGGTCCATCCATGTTCCTTCTCCCAATTCGCAAAAATCTCCGCCTGGATTTCCTGTATGGAACGTTTTGGTCCTTCCTTGCTTTGTATACTGGCCACCAATCTTGGCAATTCGTCAGCAATTTTTTTGAGCTGCTCGTCTTGTTGTTTGCGCCATTCCAACTCTTCCGTATACCGATCTTCGGCTTTTTCATCTCGAAGAACTGATTCTTTCTCGGCTTTCTTTTTTTTCAAAAAGTCGTGTAGCCACGCCCCAAACGTCATTGCAACTCCTAGAACGCCTAAGCCGGTTCCTAGAACGGTTAAATCGTGCTTGACGGCCAGGTAACATCCCAAGCCCCCCAGAAGAACCATTAACAACATGGCAAGAAGCCACCAAGGTATTTGGGGAAATTTACGTGACTCCGATGCGGGAGGGACCGTGGGTTCTTGCGTGGCGGTTGAGGCATCGGGAAGATCGGTAGCCATTGAAATCCTCTTTTACAATAACGTGCATAAACAACGCGGATTCGTGTGGTTGCCATAATTCTGGCAAATTTTCGGAGGAACGCAAGGCCATTTGCGTTGTATCGTCCTCCAGTCTTTCAACATCCGTTAGATGCGCGATGGTTTCTCGCCCTATTTTCACCACGGCAACCGGCGTTGAGGCGGACGACGAGAGTTGAATTCACGACATTCGCCGCTCTCGTCGAAAACAGGATGGTAATTTCGCATAATTAATGAAATTACAATGTCTTACGGATAAAAAACGCAAGTGGCCATTTGGTGTCCGGCGGCAAAATAGATGTAACTTCGTGAAAATAAAAGACTTACCGTTCACGGCATCCTTGGGTTGCCCGGCATCTTGGGCCAAGGCCCTCATTGGGGCGGGAAGGCAGTACCGTCCGGTTTCGTGATGGCATGTTACGGAGAACTGAAAAATGATTATAAAAGTGTAACACGTTATTTTATATTAGGTTAGGGCGATTCCAAAGGTTGCGGAACCTACCTGCGAGTGTTTCTATGTAAGTTATAAGGCAGTTTATGCGTCTTATACTGTGTGCACGGAAGGGTGCATCTGGCACGGTTGCTGGAATGTCGCCAAATACCAAGAAAACTGTCCAGCAGGCCGAAGCGAGACAAGAGCCGGGACGCGATACGAAAGGAGTGTAGGTTTCTGAACCGTCGCGGGCCTCTGTCCATTCCGGCAACCGCGCCATGACTTGTAGAGGGAACAACACTATGGGTGAGTTATTTCGGCATGTTGCTCCTACATGTAGGAGAGGTACTATGGGTATCATCCCCGATGAAATCGCCAAACTTCTGGGTCGTTATAATGGAGGGCGGGTTCCCCCGCTTGATGAGTTGGTTGACCGCGAGTGTATCGAGGTCGTCCATCAAGGATACGTAGACACTAAAGGTATTCCTTTAGCGATAGTGTATCCGAGGGGAGATTGGAAAAAAAAGGAATCGTGGGAATCGGCCGTCATAATTAACATACAATCAGATCATAAGCTTAATAGGTCGTTTTGCAAGCGTTGCCGCGAATGCAAGGAATTACGTAAGCGATGTCACGATAGTGACAGATTACACGCTTTCCAGGCGGCTAAAGAGCAAAAACCACTGGTTTACGTCTGTTGGAACGGGCTCATTGACTTGGCGATGCCGGTCACGTTAGACAACCAGACCATTGCAGTTGTATTGACGGGGCAGTTCCGGCCAGAGGAAAATTCGATTTGGAATACGATGGACTGGCATTGGGACGTTAAGGAACATAAATTTCGTGGCACAAGCGTAGACTTATCGAAGATGTGTCGCGAAGAGATCGCTCTGCGACAGAACGAGATTGGCACATCGCAGCCTGATCTGTGGTCGCTGGCCCAAGAGCATTTAACGTTGTCACCTGGCGAAGAGGAAGAACAGATGACAACACTAAACGGGATCAGGGTGCTCCTTGAAAAGATCGCTAGAGCGCGAATGGAAGCCGAAAAATATCGCCTGCAAGATTATTTCAAAGGTGAATTGCTGAGAGCGCCATTGGAGTGGCGGGAGTTCTGGGAGTTTCTGAAAGATTGGGTAGGTAAATGGCAGTTATCGCCGAATACATATGTGTATGTGGTCACAGAATCACTCGACGATGCGGAAGCTTGGGTTCCGCTTGCCATTAATACAGGAAATGCGAAGGAAGGTCGATACAAGATTGCTGATGCTGGACAATGGAAGCAATTGCTGAGCATGAAATCGGGCGATACAAAGACGATCTTGTCGATAGGACAATTATTACGACAAAGTGGATTCTATACGCTGGGAGGGCGTGTCATTAGTTTGGGAAAGCATGGTTTCCTGGTTTATGGACAACACAGGGGAGACTCGTCATCTACAATAAACGATCAAAGTGAACCAATTCAGAAATTTGGGCATGACATTAGTTTATTGTTGGGTAATATCCAAGCGGCGAGAGCACGCGAGGACTTTCTGACCTACTTTGCGCACGAATTGCGTTCGCCGATTAACAGCGCCGGTTTTACAATCGATATGATTCGGAGAAAATGCTTCGAGCATTCTCCAGAACTCTTCGACGAGAATTGCCGCCGTTTACAAGCACAATTGAATCGTCTGCTGAAAATGATTGAAAATGTCTGGGAGTTGCAGAAAATCCTGACAGGGAAGACGGTTATTGGAAAGGAAAGGAAACCGTTGCGTACGAACCTCTATGGATTTCTTCTGCAATGCGCCTCCCAATCGAAGGACATGACGGAACGGGAAGATTTACGGATTGTCGTGGATCCAGAAATTAGAGATCTTTGCAGTATCGACTTAGACCAGGAGGGTTTTGAACTGGTTGTGTTCAACCTTCTCGATAATGCAACTAAGTACTCGTCGGATGGGACGGAAATCCGAATCTATGGTCGTTATATAAAAGGGGAGGGAAAGGTTGTGTTGACGTTTACAAATATCGGACTTAAAATACCACGAAAGGAAGATGGTGAGGATATATTTGATCGATTTGTGCGAACCCCAGAAGCTGTATATTGCGCGCCTGAAAGCGCGGGTATTGGACTTTTTCTTGTGAAAAATATTGTGGAGTCCCATGGTGGGAAAGCGGAAGCAAGTTCCTCACCCTGTGACTATGGGCGTGATCATCTGGTGAAAATCGAGTTACATTTGCCGATAAGGCAGTGAGGCAACAATGGCGAAAAAAGTATTAGTTGTGGATGACGAGGGATTTTTTGCAGAAAATGCGGCAGTAGTAATTCGACAGGCTGGCTTCGAAGTAACGGTAGCAAAGAGTTATACGAAAGCAATACAAGCTTTGGAACAGCAACCATATGACATAGTAACGTTAGACATTATGATGAGAATTAGCCAGGACGAACAAGTTAATCTGGATGCAGCGATTTTGGACGCAACGAAGCTTGGTAGGAAAACAGGGCTTGTGCTGTTCGAGCAGATCCGACAGAGGTGGCCGCAATCGAAAATTGTGATCGTCTCCGTACTGGGGGCAACGGACCCACAGCTATGTACGCTTTTGAATAAAGGTGTGACCGTACTGGCGAAGCCTATCTCAGTGGCGAAATTGGTAGGCGCAGTAAACAGCGCGGCGGAATGAACAAGACAGATTCTTGAGCTGCCCAAAGACAAGAACGAAGCATGAAAGGAAACATCTATGCCAGAGACGGATAACAACATAGTGGGCGTGACGGGTGAATTACCTTCAGGCTTTTTTTGTTTGAATTATTTTGAAGATTTACTGAAAGACTTGCATAAGCTTGCTTGTGATGAGAATGAGTGGGTGGGAGGCACCAAGGGACTGGCAAATTTGATGGAAATGGCACCGTATCTGAGGGTCATCTTAGAGGACTACCGGCAACTGGTCGAGCGATGGCTGCATGGCGACAATGAGCCTGAAAAACAACAGGCAAAACGATTGGATAAGCAGTTGTTAGATGTTGTGAAGGTTGTTTTTGGAGAAACCTTTCGGGACGAACGGAACGCACACGGTGCGTTCCTCGTGCAACTTAAAGAATTGTTACGAGAGCATAAGGGGAAATATGTGTTACTTGCGCCGGATACACAGGGAATTTACGATGTTCGAGAAATCGCAAGTGACCCAGGTGAATTTGAGCGACCAGAGGTACGTGAATGTTGGGAATCGAGACGATGTTTTGTCAGGAAGATTATAGAAGGAGCTGAAAAAGTGCCGGAATTTGTGTTGCCAACGCCGGAATAGTTGCGACAAGATCGTGATAATGCAAGCTCGTAAGGACGTATGCGCAATGGTGGTAGGTGGCGGTCTGATGCGATGGTTTTGTGCAAGACACAATGGAGTATCGGGAGTATCTACATGGTGGACGAAACACACATAGAATCATGGTATCCGTTTATAACCGGAAGTTCCTTTGAACGCAGTCCCGAGGTGAAAGTGATCTTGACGACCGGGAACAATTTCAATGCACCAGTAACAAAGATACCATTTGCTGGTGTGATTGACACCGGCGCGACAAGGGATGGACTTGATTTGGTATTGCCCGAAGAATGGCGATATCTATTGCCGCATGACCCGTACGAAGGAGAAACGCTGTGTTACACGCTGGCTGATGGAACAGAGCGATGGACACGGTTAGTGCGGGTGCAGGCGCGTTTCATGGGAGATGATGGAGCCGGGTGGCCGCCGGATGGATTCCGAAGCCGGTCGGCTATATTTGTGCCTCGACGTAAAAGCATTCTGATCTGTAAAGGAATTTGGGGCCAGTGGCGGCTCCTGATTGATGGGCCTGCGGGAAAATTTTCGCTGGAGGTGCCGACATGGCTGGAATGAATGTCACGTCGCCCGATGGATGGTCGAATAGTGAGTTGTGGTCCTCCGATCCGCACGTAAAACATGAAGCGTTGAACCGATTGTACGTCGCGATGAAAAGTACGATGTACGGAGTGGCGAAACAAACGCTACGAGATAGTCCGGATGTAGGAAGTGCAGAAGATGCGGTACACGATGCATTTGAACGGTTTATGAGGGCGTCGGATCATCTCCCGCCTGATACGGATGTAAAATCGTATCTCGTGCAAACGGTGAGGAACCGGTGTCTCGACATCCGCCGCAAGAAACGCCCGCAGGTCTGTGAGTCGCCGGAACTGACGAACGGAAAAATTGTTGGGGCCATTACGCAGTGTCCAGTGGTAGAAGCTGCTATGCTGCGGGAGTTGCTGGGGCGACTAAACCCTGATGATCGAATGGCGATTACCTTACGCTGGATTCATGAGTTGCCTCCGGCGGAATGTGCGAATGCGATGGAAATGCCATTAAACAATTACAATGTGCGGCTGCACCGTGCGATGGTGAAACTGACGGACCTGGCGAACCAACAAACCAAGGAGTGCCTCGAATGATGAATGATATGGCCATTAAAGAATTGATCGCCGCAGATGCATGTGGGGATGCGACGACCGAGCAGGTCAGAACACTCTGCGAGGTGTTGACGACACGCCCGGACCTGGTGGCGTGGCAGGGGCGCATGAGGGAGATTCTTCGGATACTGCCGATGTGTCAAGAATCGGTTCCTCCGGTACTGGATGAACGCGTTGAGCGCCTCATTGCACGAGGTACGAAGATAAACCAATGGATGGACCTCTTGGAACGACTGCACGAAGAAAATAGTGATCGCTGTATGGCTCCGGTTACCGAAGGCATGGGTGAATGTCGCGAGTATCTCGAAGCCGCTGCGATGGAGTCACCTTCCGAAACCATCGAAGTGATAGTACGGCGCAGTTTCGAGAAGATAGCCGATCTGTTTGGCTTACAAGGAACGCGTGCGCTGGCGGCAATCCGTCAGGGGCAATGCCATGGCTCGGTGGTCTCGCGAGATAGCACGCCGATTGCAGGTGTTGAGGTTGTATGGACTCAGGCGGGAAAAGAATCGCAGATCGTACGGACAGATTCCGGAGGCCGGTTCTCCTTTGGCGGAATACAGGCAAATGGCGCAACTCTCCACGTCGGAGCACCGGTAGAAGTGCAACATGCCTGGTCGTGAGTGTAACGTACCGCTTCCATGTTCAAGAACATATTAGGCGCATAAAAGAACGGCGGGTTGCACCCGCCGTTCTTCCTGTGTGTTTTCCACTCTGCTGTTTATGGCCTATTCTACTTTCGTCGCCGACGCAGCATGGCTAGGCCGCCCAGAGCGAGCAGACTCATTGTCGCCGGTTCGGGCACTGATGGGGCGAACGTCATGTTGTCAGCACCGAACACCACGCTGGCCATTGCCGCTTCCCAGGACATGTTGCCCACATTTGTGACATGAAACTGGTCGTCTCGATCCACGCGACTTCCAGGCCGTACCAGACGTATTCACCGACGGCGAGCAAACCATAAAAAGCGTCATAGCCGATGCGGATGAAAAAGTTTCGGAAGTTCAACCACGCCCGTTCCAGCAGGGCACAGCCCTTCTCCCACTCCATTTTCAGAAACGCCCACAACACCCGCGCCGCCAGGGCAATGTCACCCGACGCCAGCGCCTTGCCGATCGCGCCGAAGGAGGTTTTGGCTTCGTCGGCCAGTTCGGCGAACCCTTCCGACAGCCAGTCCATCGCCTCGCCAGCCGCGCCGCTGGTGTAGAGGAAATATGCCCCCAGGCCCAGCACAGCCGTAACCACCAGGCCGATCGGCGTAAGCATCGCGCCGATGACGGTCATCACGACCGACAGCACGCCATGAACAACCCCGGCGATGGTGACAAGGGCGCCGAACACGGCGGCCAGGCCGCTGATGGCATACCCCAGACCAACAATCGCCGCGCCCGCCGCGACGACGCCCATCGCGATTTTGAACACCGACACGATCAGGCCCTTGTTTTCTTTAATCCACGCCGACGCCGACACGACCAGCCGCGTGATCCATTCGGCTGTCTCTTGAAGGACGGGCGCGAGGGCGGAGCCGATGGTGAACGCCGCCATTTTGAGCACCTTCCAGAGCGTGCCAATGGCGCTGTTGAACGCCTCCGCCGCTTTGGCGTCCTCGGTGCTCATGGTCAAGCCCAAGTCGCGGGCCTGCTGTTGGAGTTGCTCGATTCCGGCAGCACCGGCGGACATCATGGGCAACAACTCCGCGCCGCTCTTGCCGAAAATGTCCATCGCCGCCACGGCGCGAGCGGCGGGGTCCTCGATCTTCGCCAACTGGTCCGCGATGAGTTTGAACTGCTGCTCGGGCGACAGGCCGTCGAGGTCCGCAGCCGTCAGGCCGAGTTTCCGCAACGCACCGACCGCCGCCGCACTGCCGCCGCCGGCGGCGACCAAGGTTTTCTGCATGGTGCGGACACTTTTCTCGAACGACTCCATACTGGTGCCGGACATTTCGGCGGCGTAGCCCAGCTCGGATAAACTCTCGACACCGATGCCCGTGCGAGCCGACATCTTCGCGACACTGTCGCCCATATCCGAAAACACCTTCGCCGCCGCTACCATCGGCGCGGCGACGGCGGCACCAAGGCCCATCATCTTCGTGCCCATCGCGCGGACCGACGCGCCAAACGCCTTCAACTTCGCCTGGGCCGCCTTCAGCCCGCGCACGAGTTTGCTGTCGTCGGCGAAAAGCTCGACAAACGCACGGCCTGCTCGAATTGCACCGGAGGGGGCTGACATTGGATGCTTTCCTTTGGGGGTGAATGACACGTTCAACGTGCAGTGGCGGAGGGGTGGAACCATACCTTATATAAGGTATGGTTCCACAACAGGCCTCGGGCCAACCCTACTGCCTCTACGAAGCCGTCCGCCGAAGGCGGCTACAGTTTGCACAATCCGGCGAGGTGTCCTTCGAGATCAACCACTCCGGCAGGCGAGCACCAAGCCACTGCCCAACCGAACGCGGCAGTAGACGAACCCACCATCGGAGTTCGACTCGCCGCCAGCCCATCGTGCAGGGCCGCACACGGTATGCCCACGTCGGAATCTTTCGAAGGGCTCGACACAGCCAAGGCATGGGCAGCAACCTTGTAAACCATCGGAGTTTGAGGCAATAGGTCGCGTTCGCCTGTGTTTTCATCATCAACGGTTCCATGTGATCGACCTACCCTTCCGCCTGCTCGGCTGTCTGTTTGCTGACCTCGTTGGCAATACCCGCTCGGATGAAACACGCCTGCGCCGCCGCCCACACAGCCGCCAACAGGCCCACGCCGGAAATCTGCCCATCCGCCCACGCGACGACGGCACCCACGAAAGGCCCTCGCGAAACAGGTCCGGCTGGTTGGGAATCGCGAGGGCGGGTAGTAAGTCCTGTTTGGGTGCCGGACCCGCCGCCCGCGACTGTCGAAATTTCGATGGAATCCGAAAAATTCGCATTTCGCGTGAAGGGGTTCCGTTTCGTAACTGGCGCTGATGGTGCCGTTTATAGAAAAAGAACCGGTGAGAAAAAAATTACCGGCTCAAAAAGGCGTCATCGAAATTTCGATGGGGGCATCGAAATTTCGATGACGGGCCTGCCCGGAGCGTCGCGATGCGCCTTTCGTAGGGTATCCAGTCCCGCTCAAAACCCCCAGATTGCCACGCGGCGGTAGGCATCATGGTTGAACCCCTCGCCGCGAGGCCAGCGTTGCCTCGCGGCGATCGAAACGCCGATCGGCATGGATCGCCGACCGTCCGCGCGTGAAATCGCGCCCAAAGGCTACGCAGATGGCAAAGTCGCCCGTTGTGCCCAGCGGGCCTTGTGGCTTGAGCTACACGGGCGAAATTTTTGAGCGGTGGGGTTGAAGTACGGGCTATCGGGGGCGTTGCCGGGGCGGTATGATGGGGCGCGACGAAGATGTTCGATGGCGGCGAAGATGGAGCGGAAGGAGTACGGCGGATGACGGATGTGAGTCTGACACAGGACGAAGCCGAGGCGTTGCGCGCGATGGAGAAGCATCGCGTGGACGACCGGCGGCACAGTTTCCCTCTGGGGGGCGAGTCGCTGGCGGTGCTGCTGCAATCGGCGGATCGTCAGGAGCAATTTTTTCTGGACATCAACCGGCGAGGCCGGCGGATTGATCTGCGAAAAGTCACGTACCAGAATCGTGCCCGACAGTCGGTGGTGCTGGTTCGGCTTGACCTCGGCGGGCCGCCGCATCGCAACCCGGACGGCGTGGACATTCCGTGCCCGCACCTGCATGAGTATCGGGAAGGGTTCGGCGACAAGTGGGCGTTTCCCGTTCCGCGGGATCGCTTTTCGCGAACCGGCGATCTGCGGGGCGCGTTGGAGGACTTCATGCAGTTCTGCAACATCACGCAGCCGCCGTGCATTGAGGAAGGGGACCTTGTATGATTCAGGACATTCAAAAACTATTGGACGATTACGCGGCCTGGCTGAAGGGTAAGACCACGTTTCGGCAGGTCGATCAGTGGGTCGAGATCACCACGCCGTACCTCGACCGGCATAATGATTATATTCAGATTTATGCCCGCAAAGACGACGGCGGATACACGCTGACTGATGACGGGTACACCATCGGCGATCTTGAGATGACCGGCTGTACGTTGAACAGTCCCAAGCGGCGGGAACTGCTCAACATGACGTTGAACGGTTTTGGGGTCCGGCTGGAGGCGGAGCAGCGGTTGGAGGTCCACGCTTCGCCGGCGGATTTCGCGTTGCGGAAACATAACCTGATGCAGGCGATCCTCGCGGTGAATGACCTGTTCTATCTGGCTGAGCCGGTGGTCACGCGGCTGTTTTTTGAGGACGTGGTGACGTGGATGGACCGGCACGACATCCGTTACACGCAAAAGGCCAAGTTCACGGGCAAGACGGGTTACGATCATCTGTTTGATTTTGTGATTCCGGGGTCCAAGTCGCGCAATCAGCCGGAGCGGTTCCTTCAGGTGATTAACCAGCCGAATCGGGACACGGCGCAGAAGGTGGCATTTTCGTGGATCGACACGCGCGAGGTCCGCTCGCCGGACTCGCGGGCCTACGCGATCCTCAACGACTCGCAACGGAAGGTCCCCGCGGCG
>Ga0123353_10000787_pt1 | contig 38659 bp, 64 predicted proteins | sample TergutLab28metaG_3_FD_92763 | JGI IMG/M metagenome (GOLD analysis project Ga0123353, IMG submission 92763) | Labiotermes labralis P3 segment gut microbial communities from Petit-Saut dam, French Guiana - Lab288 P3 | ecosystem: Host-associated > Arthropoda: Insects > Digestive system > Gut ... | reverse complement strand
TATGAATAGGTACTATGATCGACTCCTTCCACTCTTCAGGCAATTTCTCCTTCTTCCAAATAGAAGTGATAAGCTTATGAATCTCCCCGCAAGTTGTTCCACCCCCTGCTTTAATCAGTTCTGTCGGTATTTCATCAATACCTGGCGATCTGTGGCTTTTTAACTTGCCGATAGCCAACTCAAACTCAAAAGCACTTGGCTCATGTACCAGTGGTTCTGCTTTGTGTGTTTGTGCCTGCCCAATATCCTTAACCCCATGCATATTGAATAACTGGGAGAAATAGTTCCTCCACCTAACCACAATACTGTGGGAGTCTGCAACCAGGTCACCTTTCACATCCTAGGCTGGTACCCCTTCTTAAAGTCATTTAAGCCCCTATACAAATCCCTAATGTTGTGAATCTTGCTGTTAGCTTCAAGTTCCTCAATTTTAGCTCTCAAATATTCCTTCTTTTTATTCCTGAAATGTCTGCTAACTTCACGTCATACACTGTTCAAATTATCTACACTACTTTGGCATGGATCCTGTATCCACTGCATTTTTGGCCGCTTCCTTTGATCACCTACTGAACCCTTAGCGAAAAAAACAAACCTGGCATACCAAAATGCAGACGCAGGCTATGTTTCACGTTCTATATGAGATCTAATGTTTTCTAGCGATTTTCACCAAGTGTTCATAACGGATACAAATCCCCAGTTAACTATCCCAATTGCGTCAGCAAAAGAGACGTCTGGTCTGATAAACAGTAAGGAAACTATGATGATATTGTTAACACGCGGCAACGAGAAAGAACAGGCTATAAAATTGTTAACTCGGAACATCCTCATCTGTCAAGATAAGTCTTCGAAAAAAAATGGTGAAAATATAGCTTTGTGTAATGAACATTGAACAGGTGGCAGTTTGGGAATAAAGTACAAGTTTTAAGGGAGGCTTACTTACGTTGCTTGATATAAACAGCAACCAGGAATTGAAATGTAAGCTAAGGATTTACACTTTTTAGTTTGATATTTGAAATCTGCCAGGAACGTGCACTACAGCTGCCATTTGATTCAAATCATAATTTTTTGGGATGTAGTTTACCAACGAAAAAGTTGAGAGTTCCTTAAATAATCTGATTGTTGCAGCAAAACAGCCAAGTAGGAAGATATTATGTTGGTTAATCACTGAATGGCCAGGAAATTATTTTAAATTTATCAAAGTTGATTTATTTACAGTGATTTTCGAAGTAGATCACTAGATTAATGTAAAGATATCAAGAAAATTTTCAATTTCATAATGTGATAGAAAATACTTTTAATAAAAATGGAAAGAAACCTTCCCAACTGTTAGCCATCTGTTCCACAACAAATCACGCAAAATCAGAGAATTATGAATTAAAGTATAATGATATCGTGCTTTTTGTTAAATTAAAAGAATTTTTGGGGTTATCAGATCTCAAATACCTATATAAGATGGACATTATATGACACAACTGCCTGACAGCACACTCTATTGGTGAAAATAAAGTTAAAAGTAGGATGATATGAAGACATGATTGGGTGTCGACATAGTTCGACGCATTACTTTCCTTGAAATCGGATTAGAGATTGCTGTTATTGAGCAAATAAGTCTTGTATGAAACACGATAGCAGATAACCGTGGGTGTAGAACCTGTTATCGCAGTTCGTTTACCGGTGCAGACAAAAATGCAAGCCGGAAAATTTGATTTTTTTTTTAGAAATATAATTTAGTAACCTAAAATGAATGAAAAAATATATCAAAATCAGAGTCGCATTTTCAGTACTGAAAAAATGCCGTAACGTTCTTAGTGATGTGGCGACCAGCTGCTAAGATATAGCTGAACGGACCGTCGATATGGCAGGTACGAAACTCTTTATTGTAACAATGACGTTTGGCAAGAATTTGTGAAAGCGTAAGAAGTGAAGCACAGTGTGGAATCACAGGTGTTGGCTCTGCATACAAGAAATTAAGTTCACCACGTTCAGCACACTTTCCAGGACTAGGTTCCTGGGAGGACTCAAGTGCTGTGTCACAAGCCCTTTCCTGTGAATTATGCGGTGTGTCCACAGTGCATCAGGCTCTTTTCTTCTTATGAGTGGCTGCAATCTTCCATAACAGCCGGACATAGAGCTCCCACCGTCGGAACTGACGCCAACGTACTTAGTCCAGTCTGTGTTGTTTTCACACACAAATGTGTCAGTATCTCAAACAAGTCCGGAGTTTTTTTTTTGCACATGCAGTGTTACATTTACAAAAGAGAAGTTCTTGCACCCACAAACCGTGTGTAAGGAAGATATGGACATCCTTGTAAGTGTCTATCGCTTCATATTATCCGAATTCATTCCCTTCCACTCACTTGATCAGCTGCTCGATGACGTCTTCAACCATGCGTTGGATAGTGCGACTGAAGGTATTGTTCGACAAAGACAATTCTTAAAACAGTCTTCCCGCATATTCACCAACCATAATGTTCACCATATCAACTTCAGCGGGTAAAATCAATTTTTCTGCAATGGAGCGAGGCTTTTTACATTTCGCGACTCTATACGCCTTCTTGTAGGATGACAGCAAAACTATGCCTGATATTGATGCTTGTTTTAAAAATGTAAATTTTTGTTCTTTCAGTTCTTTTGAAAATAATCACGGAATTTCCTGGTCAGGTTAGGATGACTGGTCTCCAATTGGCGTTTTAATCTAATTAGAAGCACGCAACTTCCAGACATGACAAACACTGCGGACGTTCTTGGTGATTGTCATCTATCGAAGTAGAACCAAAGTCTAAATAAATATCATCGCATATCCGATATTTCCGTTTCTTCACAAGTTCGCCACTAGTCTGTCGTTGGCCGTCCTTTTCTTTAGTTCCGCACTTATTATTAATGTTCAAAAATAAATAAATAAGCCACTGAATTTTTCTAGACATCGCAGACACTTGATCACATACTTCCGTTTTTTCGATTACTGAAGGACCGGGAGATTCGACAGGTATTTGCATATAAAACCCGAGAAACGAGAAATTTAGATACGTTTCTAGCGTGGCCAGTGGTACAAGTAAACAACAATATATCTCTAACATTCTAGAACTTCATCGAAAGGAATGTAGCGCCAACAAACGTTGAAACTGTGAACTGCCCGTACCCAGTAGTTCGTGCAGTCTCCGACAGATATCGGAATCGCCGCACATTCAACACTGAAAGTGTGACCAACTTCTCTAATCTGGAATTCTGTGTTTCCCTCGAAAGACTGACATATTCTGTGGCGGACAGTTTTTGAATTGGTGATTTATTTGAATTAAAGCTGATAATGTAATTATTCTATGACATCTACATACCAGCTTTAGAGGTGTGTCCCTTACAAAGAAAGAGTTTCTACTGCCGTCCACAGTTATGGTTTATTGAATATTCCATGTCAAGGGACCATATTTGTTGCGGACTGAAATTCACCTATAGAGCACTTACTTCAAGCTAAGAACATTTTCTGTAGTGATTAAAATATTCCTACTTTCTTTTTTCCAAACTCAGAAGATATTTAACTTTAAGTATTCGAAGACTGTGACTTATTACCTTTGAATACCTTGTGTAATATCAAATAAGTGCTTTCAAGAGATATTTCCGTCTTTAAATCGAAGAAGCTAATGACATAATTAGAGTATAAAATTCAATATTTACATACGAAAGGCTGCAGATCATTGAAATATTCAACCCGTCCAATGTGCTGATATAAGATATTGTCTATTAATCAGGATTATTGAGAGCAAGAAGTTACAATTTGTGTATGAAGCCTACTTACAGAATTAGATTACGTTTCCATCAAGTTAATGTAAAATATCCATGTATTCTCTGAAATAATTCAACAAGACTTCCTATAAATTCTCGACCTCTGCATTCATATCTGCATCTTAACACTGATATGTGAACGTTGTGAGTTTATGAAAATTTATGAACTCTTTATTTATGGAAACATGCATTAAATTGCCATTTCCTCGTTGCAATATTGTGATAAATGTAGCGAGAAGCTAGCCTAATTTTTAAGTTAAACTTACATTTTTAAATCAGATTTTTCTTTTATTGTCTGTATTGCACATTTTGCAGAGAAATGTACTGTTAAATTGCACACATATTTTATTTATTCATTCTTCATTCTAAGTTTTAAAATCCAAGTTGCCAAAATCAAAGCAAGTCGTGTTCTAAATGTTCGCACCACATGGACGTTTCTGTCTCCTCCACATCAATTGAGTTACACAAATTAATGAAACAATTAAGCCTGATGTTGGGTGATTATTTGTAGCCGAAACATTTAGCATTTATGTCTGAATATATTTTTGTGTTGAGTGACTGCAACATTCCTTTGTGTCTAATAAAGCAACTGGCATGTGCTGTATTAAAATTAAACCTGTGTGCTTATACCGTAATGAAATGAAATGTATATTGCTTGTGCTTTCCCTGGGCCCGGTATCGGTACCGGTGTTGCGGTCCCTGGGCGCGAAACTGGGGCCGATGCGATCCCTGGGGACGGTAACGGTACTGTTGAGGTCCCTGGACGCGGTAAAGGGGCCGTGGCAGTACCTGGGCATGGTACCGGTACCGGTACGTTTCCTGGGCAAGGTACTGCTTCCGGTGCGGTCCCTGGGCACGGTACCGTTGACGCTGCTGTCCCTGGGCACGGTACAGGTACCGGTGCGGTCCCTGGGAACGGTGAAGGTAACGATGCGGTCTCTGGGCACGGTACAGATGCCCTTGCGATCCCTGGACACGGTAATGGTACCGTTGCGGTCCCTGGGCACGGTACCGGTGCCGCTGTGTTCCACGGGCACGGTACCGGTACGGGTGCGTTCCCTGGGCATGGCACCGTTGCCGATGAGGTCCCTGGGCACGTTACCGGTACAGTTTCGGTCCGTGGGCTCGGTAACGGTACCGTTGCTGTCCCTGGGTGAGGTACCGGGGCCGTTGAGTTCCCTGGGCATGGTAAGGGTACCGTTGCGGTCCCTGGGCGCAGTACCGGGGCCGTTGAGTTCCCTGGGCACGGTAACGGTATCGTTGCGGTACCTGGGCGCGGTACCAAGGCCGTTGCGGTCCCTGGGCATGGTACCGGTAACGGTGTGAACCCTGAGCTCGGTACCGGTGCCGTTGCTTTCCCTGGGCACTTTACCGTTACCGGTGCAGTCCCTGGGCACGGTTACGGTGCCGCTGCGGTCCCTGGGTAATTTAACGGTGCCGATGCGGTCCCTGGGCACGGTACGAAGAAGCTGCGGTCCCTGGGTACGCTACCGGTGCCGGTTCGGTCCCTGTTCACGGCAGCGGTACCACTGCGGTATCAGGGCACGATACCGGTAACGGTGCGGTCCCAGGGCACGGTACCGTTGCCGTTGCGGTCCCTGGGCAAGGTACCGTTACCGGTGCGGTCCCTGGGCACGGCACCTATTTCTTTGCTCTCACTGGACATAGTACCGTTTCCGATGCGATCCATGGGTACGGTAGAGGTGCCGTTGCGGTCAATGGGCACGGTATCAGTACCGGTGCGGTCTTTGGGCAAGGTACCGTTGCCTTTGCGGTCCCTGTCAACGTTACCGGTACCGGTAAGATCCCTGGAAACGGTAATGGAGCCGATGCGATACCAGGGCACAATACCTGTAATCGTGCTTTCTTTGTTTACCGTTAACGTTGCGTTCCCTGGGCACGGTAGTGGTGCCGCTACGATCCCTGGGCACGGTACCGGAGCCGCTGCGATCGCTGGGCACGTTACCGGTAGCGGTGTGTTCGTTGGTTACCGGTAACAGTGCGGTCCCTGGGCACTGTACTGTTGAGGTGCTGTCGCTGGCACGGTACCGGTGCCGTTGTAGTCCCTGGGAACGGTAACGTTTCCGCTGGGTTCTCTGGGCACGGTAACGTTACCTTTGATGTCCGCGGCAACGGTAACAGTCACTGGGCGCGCTACAGGGACGTAGAGTACCCTGGGCACGGTAATAGTGCCGTTGTGATCCCTGGGCGCCTTACCGGGGACGTTGCCGTCCCTGGGAATCGTACTGGTACTGGTGTGAACCTTGGGCATGGTACGGTTGCCGTTGCATTCCCTGGGGACGTTATCGGTACGGGTAAGTTCTCTGGTCAATTTACCCGTGCCGTTGCCGTCCCTGGTTTCGGTATCCATACCGATTCGGTCCCTGGGACGTTATAGGTACATCATGCGATCCCTGGACACGATTCCCTTGCTGTTCGGTTCACTGGGCACGGAACCGGTATATGTACGATCCCTGGGCATGTTACCGGGGCCACTATGGACCCTGTGCACTCTACCTTTAAGTGTGCGTTCCCTGTCACCATACCGGTGACGTTGCGTTCCCTGGGCACGTTACCGTTGCCGTTTTGTTCCCTGGGCACGATATCGGAACCGGTGCGATCCCTGGGCATTTTACCGATGCCGTTGCGGTACCTGAGTTAGGTGCCATTACCGGTGCGTTCACTGGGCTCGGTACCGGTGCCGCTGCGTTCCCTGGGCACGTTACCGGTGTCGGTGGACTCCTTGGAGACAGTACAGGTGCCTCTGCTTTCCCTGGGCACGGTGCCGATGGCGCTGTGTTCCCTGTTCACGGTACAGGTAAAGGTGCGTTCCCTGGGCACGTTACCGTTACCTCTGGTATCCCTGGGTCCAGCATCGTTACATGTGCGTTGTCCGTGCACGGTACATGTGGCGCTGGAGTCTATGGCCCCGGTACTGCTAACGTTGCCCACACAGGACACGGTACCGATACCGCTGCGATCCCTGGGCACGGTACCGTTACCGTTGAGGCCCTGGGCACCGTAACTCTGCCTGTCCGGTCCCTGGGTACGGTATTGGTACCGATGAGTTGCGTGGGCACTATAAGTTTATCTTTGAGGTCACTGCGCGTGGTACTGTGGCCTTTGCGATTCCTGGACACGTTAACGTTTCCGTTAAGGTCCCTGGACTCGGCAACGGGGTCGTTGTCTTCCCCGGGAACGGTAACGCAACCGGTGCATACCCTGGGCATGTTACTGGTGCCGTCGCGTTCCCTTGGCATGTTATCGGTAGTGGTAAGTTCCTTGGGTACGTTACCGATGTCGTTGTGTACCCTGAAACCGTTACCGTTGCATTCCCTGCAGAGTGTACCGGAACGGCTGCGTTTTCTGGGCACATTACCGTTACCGCTGAGTTCCCTGGAGAGAGTACGGGTGACCGTGGTGTCCCTGGCCACGTTACAAGTGCCCCTACATAACCTGGGTAACGTATTGATGCCGCTGCAGTCCCCGTTAACGGTACCCGTACCAGTCCGATCCCTGGGCACCTTAGTGTTGAGCTGGGGTCCCTGAGCAGAGTACCCTTGCCTCTTTGGTCCACGAGCACGTTACCCTTCTCGGTGCGGACACTGGGAGTGTTAACGTTGAGCTGGGATCCCTGGGCAAGTTAACGGTGCTGTTGGGGTCCCTTGGTAACGGACCGCTGCATTCCTCGGACAGGTTACCGGTACCGTTTGATTTCTTGAGCACGGAAACGGTACCCTTGCCGTCCGTGGGCGTGGTACCGTGACCGTTGAGTTCCCTGGGCACGGTGATGGTATCGTTGCGGTATCTGGGCGCTGTACCAGTGCCGTTGCGGTCCCCGGGCATGGTACCGGTAACGGTGTCAACCCTGAGCTCTGTACCGGTGCCGTTGCTTTCCCTGGGCACTTTACCGTTACCGGTGCAGTCCCTGGACACGGTAACGTTGCTGGTGCGGTCCCTGGTCTATTTAACGGTGTAGATGCGGTCCCTGGGCACTGTACGATTAAGCTGCGATCCCTGGGCACGGTACCGATGCCGGTTGGTTCCCTGTTCATGGCAGCGGTGCCTCTGCGGTACCTGGGCAATGTACCGGTAACTTTGCGGTCCCAAAGCACGGTAACGATGTCGTTGAGGTACCTGGGCACGGTACCGTTCCCGGTCATTTCCCTGGGCACGACACTCATTTCTTTGCTCTCACTGGACACAGTACCGCTTCCGATGCGTTCCCTGGGTACGGTAGAAATGACGTTGCGGTCAATGGGCACGGTACTGTTACCGATGCGTTCCCTGTATACGGTATCGTTGTCGTTGCGTTCCCTGGGCACGTTGACGAAAACAGTGGGGTCCCTGGGCACGCTACCGTTATCGGTTCGGTCCCTGGGAACGATAAAGGTGCCGTTGCGTTCCATGGGCACGTTACCGTCACCGGTGAATTCCCTAGGCACGGTAACGGTGCCATTCCGATTTCTGGGAACGTTACCGCTCCCGGTGCGGTCCCTGGCACGGTACCGGTTTCTTTGCGTTCCCTGGGCACGGTACCGTTACCGTTGAGCCTCTGGGCAGGGTGACGTTGACTCTGAGGTCCCTGGTCACGTTACCGATACCGATGCGGTGCGTCGGCAATGTAACGGTAACGTTGCGGTCCCTGGGACGGGTACCGGTGCCGTTGAGTTCCCTGGATACGGTAAATTTAAAGCTGCCATACCTGGACTCGATAACGGTTACGTTGCCGTCCGTGGGCACGGTACGTGTACCGATGCTTTCCCTGGGCAGTTTACCGGTGGCTTTGCGGTCCCTCGGCACGATAGCAGTACCGGTGCTGTCTCTGGGCACGGTACCGTTGTCGTTGCGGTCCCTGTCAACGTTACCGGTACGGGTACGCTTCCTGGACACGGTCCTGGAGCCGATACGATTGCTGAACACAGTACCAGTATTTGTGCGTTCTTTGTTTACCGGTAACGTTGCGTTCCCTGGGCACGGTAGTGGGGCCGCTACGGTTCCGGGGCACGGTATCGGAGACGCTGCGATCGCTGGGTACGTTACCGGTAGCGGTGTGTTCTTTGGTTACCGGTAACAGTGCGTTTCCTGGGCACTGTACCGTTGAGCTGCGGTCCCTGGTCACGGTAACGGTGCCGTTGTAGTCCCTGGAATCGGTAACGTTTCCGCTGCGTTCTATGGGCACGGTAAATTTACCGTTGATGTCCGCGGCCACGGTAACAGTCACTGGGCGTGGTAAAGTTTACGTAGAGTACCCTGGGCACGGTAAAAGTGGCTTTGCGATCCCTAGACGCGTTACCGGGGACGTTGAAGTCCCGGGGCATCGTACCGGTACCGGTGTGAACCTTCGGCACGGTACCGGTTACGTTGCTTTCCCTGGGCACGTTATCGTTACGGGTAAGTTCCCTGGGCAAATTAACCGTGCCGCTGCCATCCGTGAGATCAGTATCCTTACCGCAGCGGTCCCTGGGACGTTACCGGTAACACTGCGATCCCTGGGCACGATTCCCTTGCTGTTCGGTTCACTGGGCACGGAACCGGTATCTTTTCGAACAATGGGCAGGTTACCGGAGCCACTATGTTCCCTGTGCTCTCTACCTTAATTTTGCGTTCCCTGTCACCGTACCGGTGTCGGTGCGTTCCCTGGGCACGTTATCGTTGCCGTTTCGTTCCAAGGGCACGGTATCGGAACCGGTGCGGTCCCTGGGCATGGTAGATTTGCCGTTGCGGTTCCTGATATAGGTGCCGTTACCGATGCCGCTGCGTTCCCTGGGCACGGTACAGGTGTCGTTGCGTTCCCTGGGCACGGTACAGTTGCCGCTGCGTTCCCTGGGTACGGCGCCAAAGGCGCTGGTGTCCCTGTTCACGGTACAGTTAGAGGGCCTATCCCTGGGCACGTTACCGATGCCTCTGTTATCCTTGGTTCCAGTAACGGTACTGGCACGTTCCCTGTGTACGGTACATGTGGCGCTGCATTCCATGGCCCCGGTACTGGTAACGTTGCCTGCTCAGGGCACGGTACCGGTACCGCTGCGTTCCCTGGGAACGGTACCGTTACCGTTGAGTCCCTGGATACGGTACTGGTACCGATGAGTTGCGTGCGCCCTCTATGTTTATTTGAGGTCACTGGGAGTGGTACCGTGGTCGTTGCGATTCGTTGACACATAAACGGTTCCGTTACTGTCCCTGGACTCCGCAACGGGGCCGTTGCCTTCCCGACAACGCTAACGCACCCGGTGCGCTCGCTAGGCAGATTAGAGGTGTCGTCGCGGTCCCTAAGCTCGTTATCGATTCCGGTACAGTCCTTGGGCTCGGTACCGAAATCGTTGGGTACACTGAAACCGTTACCGTTACCGTTGCGTTCACTGCAGATTCTACCGGAGCCTCTTCGTTCTCTGGAGAGGGTACGGGTAACGGTAGGGTCGCTGGGCACTTTACAGGTGCACCTGCGTACCATGGGCGCTGTACTTTTTCCGCTGCAGTCCACGTTAACGGAACCCGTAACGTTCCGTTCGCAGGCTACCGTAGTGTTGAACTGGGTCCCTGAGACCGGTACCAGTGCCCTTACGGTCCCCGGGCACTTTACAATTCTCGGTGCGGACCCTGGGTATCGTACCGTTGAGCTGGGATCCCAGGGCAAGTTAACGGTGCCGTTGAGGTCCCTGGGCACAGTTACGGATCGCTGCATTATCCGGGCAGGTTACCGGTACCGTTTGATTAAGTGAACATGGAAACTGTACCATTTCGGTCCCTGGGCGAGGTACCGGACCGTTGAGTTCCCTGGGCACGGTAACGGTATCGTTGCGGTAACTGGGCGCGGTACCAGGGACGTTGCTTTCCCTGGGATTTTTACATGTAACGGTGTGAACCTTGAGCTCGGTACCAGTGCTGTTGCTTTCCCTGAGCACGTTACCGTTACCGGTGTAGTCCCTGGGCACGGTAACGGTGCCGCTGCGTTTCTTGGCAATTTATCGTTGCCGATGCGGTCCCTGGGCTCAGTACGATAGATCTTCGGTTCCTATTCACCGCAGCGGTGCCACAGCGGTACCTGGGCACCGTACCGGTAACGGTGCGGTCCCAGGTCAAGATAAAGTTGCCGTTGTGGTCCCTGGGCACGGTACCGTTACCGGTGAAGTCCCTGTGCACGGCACCGATTTCTTTGCTCTCACTGGACACATTACCGTTTGCTATGCGGTCCCTGGGTACGGTAGATATGCCGTTGCGGTCCCTGGGCACGGTACCGGTACCGATGCGATCCCTGTGTACGGTATCGATGCCGTTGCGTTCCCTGGGCACGATAACGAAACCAGTGGGATCCCTGGGCACGTTACCGTTATCGGTGAGATCTATGGGAACGGTGAAAGTGCCGTTGCGGTCCATGGGCACGGTACCGTCACCGATGCGTTCACTAGGCACGGTAACGGTGCCAATGCGATCTCTGGTAACGTTACCGGTTCCGGTGCGGTCCCTGGCACGTTACCTGTTCAGTTGCGTTCCCTGAGCACCGTACCGTTTCCGTTGACGCTCTGGGAACGGTAACGTTGACTCTGAGATCCCTGGGCCCGTTACCTGTACCGATGCGTTACGTCGGCAATATAACGGTACTGGTGCGGTCCCTGGGACCGGTTCCGGTACCGTTGAGGACCCTGGAAACGTTAAAGTTAACGCTGTTTCCCTGGACTCGATAACGGTTACGTTGCTCTCCGTGGGCACGGTACTTGTGCCGATGCTTTCCGTGGGCAGGTTACCGTTGCCGTTGCTGTCCCTCGGCACGGTATCATTACCGGTGCGCGCTCTGAGTATGTTACCGTTGTCTTTGCGGTCCCTGTCCACTTTACCGGTACCGGTACGTTCCTTGGACACGGTACCGGAGCCGATGCAATCGCTGAGCCCAAAACCGGTAGACGTGGGTTATTTGTTAACAGGTAACTTTGCGATCCCTGGTCACGGTATTTGTGCCGCTGCTATTCCTGGGCGCGTTACCGGAGCCTCTGCGATCGCTGGGCACTTTACCGGTAGCAGTGTGTTGTTTGGTTACCGGTAGCAGTGCGGTCTCTTGGCACTGTACCGTAGAGCTGCGGTCCCTGTGTACGATACCGGTGCCGTTGTATCCCTGGGAACGGTAACGTTTCCGATATGTTCTCTGGGCCCGGTAACGTTACCGTTGAGGTCCGCGGCCACGGTAACTGTCACTGGGTGCGCTACAGGATACGTAGAGTACCCTAGGCACGGTAACAATGCCGTTGCGATCCCTGAGCTCGTTACCGTGTACGTTGCTGTCCCTGGGCATCATACCAGTAACGGTGTGATCCTTGGGCACGGTACCGTTGCCGTTGCATTCCCTGGGCACGTTATCGGTACGGGTAAGTTCCGTGGGCAAGTCACCCGTGCCGCTGTCGTCCCTGGGATTAGTATTCTTACCGCTGCGTTCCCTTGGACGTTACCGGTAACCCAGCGATCCCTGGGGACCGTTCCCTTGCTGTTCGGTTCACTGGGCACGGATCCGGTATCTGTACGATATCTGGGCAGGTTACCGGTGCTACTAAGTATCCTGTTCACTCTAACTTTAACTGTGAGATCCCTGTCACCGTACCTGTGACGGTGAGTTCCCTGGGCACGTTACCGTTGCCGTTTCGTTCCCTGGGCACGGTGTTGGAGCCGGTGCGGTCCCTGGGCATTGTATCGATGCCGTTGCGGTACCTGATATAAGTGCCGTTCCCAGTGCGTTACCTGGGCACCTTATCGTTGCCGTTTCGTTCCCTGGCACGGTATCGGAACCGTTGCGGTCCCTGGGCATGGTACCGAAGCCGTTGCGATACCTGAGAGAGGTGCCGTTACCGGTGCGTTCACTGGGCACGGTACTGGTGCCGCTGCTTTCCCTGGGCACGGTGCCAATGGCGCTGTGTTCCCTGTTCGCGGTACAGTTTATGGTGCGGTTCCTGGGCATGTTACCGATTCCTCTTATATCCCTGTGTCCAGTATCGTTACTGGTGCGTTTCCTGTGCACGGTACATGTGGGGCTGCAGTCCATGGCTCCGATACTGGTAATGTTGCCTCTACAGGGCACGGTACCAGTACCGCTGCGATCCCTGGGCACTCTACCGTTACCGTTGAGGTAATAGGCACCGTAAATATGCCGGTGCGTTCCCTGGGCAGTTTACAGGTGCCGTCGAGTTCCCTACGTACGTTATCGATACATGTAAGGCTCTTGGGCACGTTACCGATGTCGTTGCGTACCCTGAAACCGTTACCGTTACCGTTGCGTTCCCTGCAGAATGTACTATAGCCGCTGCGATCTCTGGGCAAATTTCCGATAACGCAGAGTTCCCTGGAGAGGTTAGGGTAACGGCGGTATCCTTGGGCACGTTACAGATGCCTCTACATACCCTGGGCACGGTACCGGTGCCGCTGCAGTCCCCGTTAACGTTACGCGTACCGGTCCGTTCCCTGGGCGCAGTAGATTTGAGCTGGGTTCCTTGAGAACGGCACCCGTGCCGCTACGGTCCCCGGCCACGTTACCCTTCTCGTTGCGGACCCTTTGCATGGTACCGTTGAGCTGGGATCCCTGGGCAAGTTAACGGTGCTGTTGAGGTACCTGGGCACAGTAACGAACCGCTGCATTCCCCGGGCAGGTTACCGGTACCGTTTGGTTACGTGAGCACAGAAACGGTACCATTTCGGTCCCTGGGCGAGGTACCGGGACCGTTGAGTTCCCTGGACACGCTAAAGTTATCGTTGCGATACCTGGGCGCGGTACCAGTAACGGCTGTGAACCCTGATCTCGGTACCGGTGCCGTTGCTGTCATTGGGCACTTTATCGTTACCAGTGCAGTTCCTGGGCACGGTAACGGTACCGCTGCGATCCCTGGGCAATTTAAAAATGCCGATGCGGTCCCTGTGCACGGTACGATGAAGCTGCGGTCCTTGAGCACGGTACCAGTGCCGTTTCGGTCCCTGTACACGGCAGCGGTGCCACTGCGGTACATCTGCACGTTACCGGTAACGGTGCCGTCCCAAGGTACGGTAACGTTTCCGCTGCGGTCCCTGGGAAAGTTAGCTTAAACGATGCGGTCCCTGGCACGGCAACGATTTCTTTGCTCTGACTGGACACAGTACCGTTTCCGATGCCGTTCCTGGGTACGGTGGAGATGCCGTTGCGTTTCCTGGGAAACAATACCGATAACGATGCGGTCCGTGTGTACGGTATCGTTGCCGATGCGGTCCCTGTGCACGGTTACGAAATCAGTGGGTTCCTTGGGCACGTTACCGTTATCGGTCCGGTCCCTGGGCGCAGTAGAGTTGAGCTGGGTTCCTTGAGCACGGCACCCGTGCCGCTACGGTCCCCGGGCACGTTTCCCTTCTCGGTGCGGACCCTGGGCATGGTACCGTTGAGCTTGGATCCTTGGGCTAATTAACGGTGCCGTTGAGGTCCCTGGGCACAGCAACGATCCGCTGCATTCCGCGGGCAGTTTACCAGTACCGTTTGGTTACGTGAGCACGGAAACGGTACTATTTCGATCCCTGGGCGAGGTACCGGGACCGTTGATTTCCCTGGACACGGTAACGGTATCGTTGCGGTACCTGGGCGCGGTAACAGGGCCGTTGCGTTCCCTGGGCATGGTACCGGTAACGGTGCGAACCCTGATCTCGGTACCGGTGCCGTTGCTGTCATTGGGCACTTTATCGTTACCAGTGCAGTCCCTGGGCACGGTAACGGTACCGCTGCGGTCCCTGGGAAATTTAACAATGCCGATGCGGACCCTGTGTACGGTAAGATGAAGCTGCGGTCCTTGAGCACGGTACCGTTGCCGCTTTGTTCCCTGTTCACGGCAGCGATGCCACATCGGTACCTGGGCACGTTACCGATAACGGTGCAGTCCCAGGGTACGGTAACGTTTCCGTAGCGGTCCCTGGGCACATTAGCTCAACCGGTGAGATGCCTGGAACGGCACCGATCTCTTTGCTCTCACTGGACACAGTACCGTTTCCGATGCGGTCCCTGGGTACGGTAGAGGTGCCGTTGCGGTCCCTGGGAAACGGTTCCTATAACGATGCCGTCCGAGTGTACGGTATCGTTGCCGATGTGGTCCCTGGGCGCGGTAACGAAACCAGTGCGGTCCTTGGGCACGTTACCGTTATCGGTGCGGTTCCTGGGTACGTTAGAGGTGCCTTTGCGGTCCATGTGCACGGTACCGTCACCGGTGCATTCCCTAGACACGGTAACGTTGCCATTGTGATCCCTGGGAACGTTACCGGTACCGGTGATTTCCCTGGCACCGTACCTGTTCCGTTGCGTTCCCTGGGTACGGTAACGTTACCGTTGAGCCTCTGGGCAGGGTAACGTTGAATCTGAGGTCCCTGGGAACCTTACCGGTACCGATGCGGTGCGTCGGCAACATAACCGTACCGTTGCGGTCCCTGAGACCGGTACCGGGGCAGCGGAGGTTTCTGGTAATGGTAAAGGTAACGCTGCCGTCCCTGGACTCGATAACGGTTAAGTTGCCGTCCGTGGGCACGGTACGTGTACCGATGGTTTCCCTGGGCAGGTTACCGGTGCCCTTGCGGTCCCTCGTTACGGTATCAGTACCGTTGCGTTCACTAGGCACGGTACCGTTGTCGTTGCGGTCCCTGCCAACGTTTCCGGTACCGGTACGGTCCCTGGACACGGTACCGGATCCGATGCTATCTCTGATCACAGTACCTGTAGTCGTGCATTCTTTGTTTACCGGTAACGTTGCGTTCCCTGGGCACGGTAGTTTTTCCGCTTCGATCCCTGGACACGGTAGCGGAGCCGCTACGATCGTTGGGCACGTTATCGGTAGCGGTGTGTTCTTTGGTTACAGGTAACAGTGTGGTCCCTGGGCACTGTACCGTTGAGCTGCGGTCCCTAGTCACGGTACCGGTGCCGTTGTAGTCCCTGGGAACGGTAACGTTTCCGTTGCGTTCCCTGCGCACGGTAACGTTACCGTTGATGTCTGTGGCCACGGAAACAGTCACTGGGCGCGTTACAGTGGACGTAGAGAGCCTTGGGCACTGTAACATTTCCGTTGCGATCCCTGGGCTCGTTACCGGGGACGTTGCCGTCCCTGGGCCTCGTACCGGTAGCGGTGTGAACCTTGGTCATGGTACTGGTGTCGTTGCATTCCCTAGGCCCGTAATCGTTACGGGGAAGTTACCTGGGCAAGTTCCACATTTCGCTGCTGTCCCAGGGAATTTGCAGGTACCCCTGTGATCCCTGGGCACGATTCACTTGCTGTTCAGTTCACTGGTAATGGAACAGGTACCTGTAGGATCCGTGGGCAGTTTACCGGTGCCACTACGATTCCTGTGCACTCTAAATTTTAACTGTGCGTTCCCTGTCATCGTACCGGAGACGGTGCGTTCCCTGGGCACCATACCGTTGCCGTTTCGTTCCCTGGGCACGATACCGGAAATGGTGCAGTCCCTGGGCATGGTATTGATGCCGTTGCGGTACCTGAGTTAGGTGCCGTAACTGGTGCGTTCACTGGGCAATATACCGGTGCCGCTGCGTTCCCTGGTCACGATTCCGCTGTCGATACGATCCCTGGGCACGGTAGATGTGCCGCTGCGTTCCGTGGGCATGGTGCCGATTGCGCTGTGTTTCTCTGTTCACGGTACAGTTAAAGATGCACTCCCCGGACAATTTACCGATGCCTCTGCCATCCCTGTGTCAAGTATCGGTACTCGAGCGTTCCATGTGCACGGTAAATGTGGCGCTAAAGTCCATGGCCCCGGTACTGGTAATGTTGCCTACATAGGGCACGGTACAAGTACCGCTGCGATCTCTGGGCACGGTACCGTTACCTTTGAAGCATTGGACACCGTAACTTTACCTGTCCTGTCCCTGTGTACGGTAATATTACCGATGAGTTGCGTGGACAATATAAGGTTACCTTTGAGGGTACTGGGCGTGGTAACGTGGCCGTTGCGATTCCTGGACACGTTAACGGTTCCGTTACGGTCCCTGTACTCGGCAACGGGGCCGTTGCCTTCCCCGGGAACGGTAACTCAACCGGTGCGTTCCCTGGGCTGCTTAAAGGTGCCGTCGCGTTCACTAGGCACGTTATAGATACCGGTACGATCCTTGGGCACGGTACCGATGTCGTTGCGTACTCTGAAATTTTTTACCTTTACCCATGTGTTCCCTGCAGACTGTACCGGAGCCCCTGCGACCTCTGGGCACATTACCGTTATCGCTGAGTTCCCTGGAGAGGTTACGGGTAACGGTGGGGTCACTGGGCACGTTACAGGTGCCCCTAACTTTCCTGGGCACGGTACTGGTGCCTCTGCAGTCACCGTTAACGGTACCCGTATCTTTCCGTTCCATGGGCACCGTAGTGTTGAGCTGGGATCCCTGAGCACGGTACCCGTGCCGCTACGGTCCCCGGGCACGTTACCCTTCTCGGTGCGGACCCCGGGCAATGTACCGTTGACCTGGAATCCGTGCATAAGTTAACGGTGCCGTTGAGGTACGTGGGTACAATAACGGACCTCTGCATTCTCCGGGCAGGTTACCGGTACCGTTTGGTTACGTGGGCTAATGGAAACGGTACCATTTCGATCCCTGCGCCATGTACCGGGAAAGTTGAGTTCTCTGGGCACGGTAACGGTTTCGTTGCGGTACCTGGGTGCGATAACAGAGCCTTTGCGTTCCCTGGGCATGGTACCGTTAACGGTGCGAACCCTGAGCTCGGTGCCGGGGCCGTTACTTTCCATAGTCACTTTACCGTTACCGTTGCAGTCCCTGGGCACGGTAACGTTGCCGCTGCGGGTCGTGGGAAATTTAACAATGACGATGCGATCCCTGGGCACTGTACGATGAAGCTGCGGTCCCTGGGCACGGTACCGTTGCCGGTTCGGTGCCTGTTCACGTCAGCGGTGCCACTGCTGTACCTGGGCACGGTACCTGTAACGTTGCGGTTCCAGGTTACGGTAACGTTGCCGTTGCGTTCCCTGGGCTCGGTAACTTTACTGGTTCGGTCCCTGGGCACGGCACCGTTTTCTTTGCTGTCACTGGAAACAATACCGTTTCCGATGCTTTTCCTGGGTACGGTAGAGACGTCGTTGCGATCCCTGGGAAACGATAACGGTTCCGATGCGATCCCTGTGTACGGTATCGGTGCCGTTGCGTTCCCTGGGCACGTTAACGAAACCAGTGGGGTCCCTGTGCACGTTACTGTTATCGGTGCGGTTCCTGGGAACGGTGCAGTTGCCGTTGCGGTCCATGGTCACGGTAACGTCGCCGGTGCGTTCCCTAGGCACGGAAACGATGCCATTGCGATCTCTGGGAACGTTACCATTACCGGTGTGGTCCGTGCACGGTACTGGTTCCGTTGCGTTCCGTGGGCACGGTACCGTTACCGTTGAGGGTCTGGGCACGGTAACGTTGACTATGAGGTCCCTGGGAACGTTACCGTTACCGATGCGGTGCGTCGGCAATCTAACGGTACCGTTGCGGTCCCTGGGAACGGTACAGAAGCCGTTGAGGTCCCTGGAAAGGGTAAAGATAACGCTGCCGTCCCTTGACTCGCTAACGGTTACGTTGCCCTGCGTGGCACGGTACGTGTAGCGATGATTTCCCTGGGCAGGTTACCGGTGCCGTTGCGGTCCCTCGGCTCGGTATCAGTAAGTTGTCGCCTCTGGGCACGTTACCGTTGTCGTTGCGGTCCCTGTCAATGTTACCGGTACCGGTACGATCCCTGGTTACGACACCGGAGCCGATACGATCGCTGGTCAGAGTACCGGTAGTCGTGCGTTCCTTGTTTACCGATAACGTTATGTTCCCTGTGCACTGTAGTGGTGCCGCGCGATCCCTTGGCACGGTACCGAAGCCGCTGCGATCGCTGGGCACGTTACCGGTTGCGGTGTGTTCTTTGGTTACCGATAAAAGTGCGGTCCCTGGGAACTGTACCGTTGTGCTGCAGTCCCTGGGCGCGGTACCGGTTCCGTTGTAGTCCATGGGAACGGTTACTTTTCCGCTGCGTACCCTGGGCACGGCAACGCTCCCGTTGATGTCCGAGGACAATGAAACAGTCACAGGTAAGTACCCTGAGGAACGTACCAGTGCCGCTGCTGTCCCTGGGATCGGTATCATTACCGCTGCGGTCCCTGGGACGTTACAGGAAACCCTGTGATCCCTGGGCACGATTAACTTGCTGTTCGGTTCAGTGGGCACGGAACCGGTATCTGTACGATCGCTGGGCAGTTTACCGAAGCCACTAAGCTCCCTGCACACTCTACATCTAAGTGTGCGTTCACTGTCACCTTACCAGTGACGGTGCGTTCCCTTGGCACGTTACCGTTGCCGTTTCGTTCCCTTGGCACGGTACCGGAACTGATGCGGTCCGTGGGCATGGTATCGATGCCGTTGCGTTACCTGTGATAGGTGCCGTTACTGGTGCGTTCACTGTGCAAGGTACCAGTGCTGCTACGTTCCGTGAGCACGGTTCCGGTGTCGGTGCGGTCCCTTACCACGGTACAGGTGTCGCTGTGTTCCGTGGGCATGGTTCCGATTGCGCTGTGTACCTCTGTTCAGGGTACAGTCAAAGGTGTAGTCCCTGGCCACGTTGACGATGCCACTGCCATCGCTGGGTCCAGTATCGGTTCTGGTGCCTTCCCTGTGCACGGTACATGTGGCGCTACAGCCCATGGCCACGGTAGTGGTAACGTTACCTGCACAGGGCAAGGTACCGCTACCGCTGCGATCCCTGGGCACGTTAGAGGTGCCCCTACGTACCCTGGGCACTCTACTGGTGCCGCTGCAGTCCCCGGTAACGGTACCCGTACCGGTCTGGTCCCTGGGCACGGTAGTGTTCAGCTGGGATACCTGAGAACGGTACCCGTGCCGCTACGGTCCCCGGGCACGTTACCTTTCTCGATGCGGACCCCGGGCATGGTACCGTTGATCTGGAATCCCTGGGCAAGTTAACGGCGCCGTTGAGGTGCCTGGGTAAAATAACGAACCGCTGCATTCTCCGGGCAGGATACCGGAACCGTGTGGTTACGTGAGCATGGAAATGGTACCATTTCGATCCCTGGGCGAGGAACCGGGACCGTCGAGGTCGCTGGGCATGGTAACGGTATCGTTGCGGTACCTGGGCACGATAGCAGAGTCTTTGCGGTCCCTGGGCATGGTACCGTTAACGGTGCGAACCCTGAGATCGGTACCGGTGGCGTTGCTTTCCCTGGTCACTTTACCGTTACCGGTGCAGTCCCTGGGCACGGTAACGGTGCCGCTGCAGGTCGTGGGAAATTTAACAATGACGATGCGGTCCCTGGGCACGGTACGATGAAGCTGCGGTCCCTGGGCACGGTACCGGTGCCGGTTCGGTCCCTGTTCACGGCAGCGGTTCCACTGCGATACCTGGGCACGGTACCGGTAACGGTGCGGTCCCAGTGTACGGTAACGTTGCCGTTGCGTTCCCTGAGCACGATACCGTTACCGGTTCGGTCCCTGGGCACGGCACCGATTTCTTTGCTCTCACTGGAAATAGTTCCGTTTCCGATGCGGTATCTGGGTACGTTAGAAACTTCGTTGCGGTCCCTGGGAAACGATACGGGTACCGAAGCGGTCCCTCTGCACGTTACAGGTGCCGTTGCGGCCCCTGGGAACGGTAACGAAACCAGTGGTGTCCCTGGTCACCTTACCGTTATCGGTGCGGTCCTTGGGAACGGTCAGGTGCCGTTGCGGTCCATGGGCACGGTACCTTCACCGATGTGTTCCCTAGGCACGGTAACGATGCCATTGCGATCTCTGGGAACGTTGCCGGTACTGGTGTCGTCCCTGGCACGTTACTTGTTCCGTTGCATTCCGTTTGCACGGTACCGTTACCGTTGAGCCTCTGGGCACGGTAACGTTGTCTCTGAAGTCCCTGGGCACATTACCGGTACCGATGCGTTGCATCGGCAATATAACGGCACTTATGCGGTCCCTGGGTCCGGTACCAGGGCCGTTGAGATCACTGGAAACGGTATAGGTAACGCTGCCTTCCCTGGACTCGAAAACGGTTACGTTGCCGTCCGTGGGCACGTTACGTGTACCGATGATTTTCCTGGGCAGGTTACCGGTGACGTTGCGGTTCCTCAGCACGGTATCAGTAAGGTGCGGTCTCTGGGTACCGGACAGGTACGGGTAACGTTAACGGGGACTGCAGCGGTATCAATACCGTGCCCAGAGTACGTAGGGGCACCTGCAACGAGCCCAGGGACACCACCTCTCCAGGGAACTCAGCGCTACAGGTAATTTGCCCAGTACCGTGGCTGTGGGCTGCAGCGCCACATGTACCGTGCACACGGAACGTACCAGTACCAATATTGGAACCAGGAATAGCAGCGGCAACTGTACCGTGCCCAGGGATCGCACCGGCAACGGTACCGTACCCAGGGAACGCAGCGGCAACGGTAACGTGCCCAGTGAACGCACCGTTAACGGCACCTATGTGAGGTACCCCAACGGCATCTGTAGCATGCCCAGAGACCGCACCGATTCCGATACCTTGCCCAGGGAACGAAACGGCAACAGTAACGTGCCCAGGGAACGAACCGTCACCGGTACGGTGACAGGGAAATCAATTTAAATTTAGAGCGCACAGGGACCGTAGTGGCTCCGGTAACCTGCCCAGGGATTGTGCAGATACCGGTTCCATGCCCAGTGAACCGAACAGCAAGGGAATAGTGCCAAGGGATCGTATGGTTACCTGTAACTTCCCAGGGACTGCTGCGGTAAGGTAAACGATCCCAGGGATGGCAGCGGAACGGGTAACTTGCCCAGGGATTTTACCCGTACCGACAACGTGCCCAGGGAATGCAACGGCAACGGTACCGTGCCCTAGGTTCACACCGGTACGGGTATGATACCCCGGGATTTCAACCTCCCCGGTAACGCGCCCAGGGATCGCAACGACACTGTCACAGTGCCCAGGGTAATCTAGTTCCCCTGTAGCGCGCCCAGTGACTGTTACCGTGGCCGCGGACATCAACGGTTACGTTACTTTGCCCAGATAACGCAGCGGAAAATTTACCGTTTCCAGGGACTACACCGGCACCGGTACCGTGCCCAGGGACCGCAGCTTAATGGTATAGTGCCCATGGACCGCACTGTTACCGCAAACCAAAGAACACACCGCTACCGGTAACGTGCCCAGCGATCACAGCGGCTCCGATACCGTGCCCATTGATCGCAGCGGCACCACTACCGTGCCCAAGGAACGCAACTTTACCGGTAAACAAAAAACTCACGTCTAGTGGTATTGTGACCAGCGATCGCATCGGTTACGGTAGCGTGTCCAGGGACCGTACCGCTACCGGTAACGTTAACAGGGACCGCAACGACAACGGTACCGTGCTCAGAGAACGCACCGCTACTGATAACTTGTCGAGAGACCGCAACGTCTCCAGTAACCTGCCCAGGGAAAGCATCGGTACACGTAACGTGCCCACGGACGGCAAAGTATCCGTAATCGAATCCAAGGACGGCAGCGTTACCGTTACCGTTTCCAGGGACCTCAAAGACCCCGGTAACGGTCCCAGGACCGCAACGGTACCGTTACTTACCCGACGCAACGCATCGGTAACGGTAACGTGCCCAGGGACCTCAGAGTCAACGTTACCGTGCCCAGAGACTCAACGGTAACGGTACCGTGCCAGGGACCGCACCGGTAACGGTAACGTTCCCAGAGATCGCAATGGCACCGTTACCGTGCCTAGGGAACGCACCGGTGACGGTAACGTGCCCACGGAACGCAACGGCCCATCTACCGTTTCCAGGGACCGCCCCGAGAACGGTAACGTGCCCAGGGACACCACTGGTTTCGTTACCGTGCCCAGGGACCGCAAAGGCAACGATGCCGTACACAGGGAACGCATCGGTACCTTTAACGTGCCCAGGGACCGCAACGGCATCTCTACCGTACCCAGACAACGCATCGGAAACGGTACTAGGTACAATGAGAGGAAAGAAATCGTTGTCGTGCCCAGGGACCGCACCGGTAACGGTAACGTACCCAGGGACCGCAAAGGCAACGTTACCGTGCCATAGGACTGCACCGTTACTGGTACCGTGCCCAGGTACCGCAGTGGCACTGATGCTGTGAAAAGAGACCGAGCCGGCACCGGTTCCATGCCCAGGGATTGCAGCTCAATCTTGCCGTGCCCAGGGACCGCATCGGCACCGTTAAATTGCCCGGTGACCGCAGCGGCATCGTTACCGTGCCCAGGGAATGCACCGGTAACGGTAAAGTGTCCAGGGAAAGCAATGGCACCGGTACTGAGCTCAGGGTTCGCACCCTTACCGGTACCATGCCCAGGTCCCACAACTGACCTGGTACGCGCCCAGGTACCGCAACGATACCGTTACCGTGCCCAGGAAACTGAAAGGTCCCGGTACCTCGCCCAGGGACGGAAATGGTATCGTTTGCGTGCTCTCGTAACCAAACGGTACCGGTAAACTGCCCTGGGTATGCAACGTTTCGTTACTGTGCCCAGGGACCTCAACGGCACCGATAACCTGCCCAGGAATTCCAGTTCAACAGTACCATGATCACGGTCCGCAACGAGAAGGTTAACGTGCCCAAGGACCGTAGCGGTACGGGTACCGTGCTCAGGGACCCCAGCTCAAAACTGCGGTGCCGAGGGACCGAACCGTTAGGGGTACCGTTAAGTGGAACTGCAGCGGCAACTATACCGTGCCCAGGTTACGTAGGGGCAACTCTAACGGGCCCAGGGACCCCACCGTTAAACTTAACCTCTCCAGGGTACTCAGCGTTACAGGTAATGTGCCCAGATATCGCAGGGACTCCGGTAGAGACTGCAGGGAATGCAACGGTCACGGTAATATTTTCAGGGTACGCAACGACTTCGGTACTGTGCCCAAGGACCGTACCGGTGTCGATAACATGCCTACGGATTGCGACGGCATCTTTAAACTGCCCAGGGAACGCACCGGTTGCGTTATCATTCCCGGGGAAGGCAACGGCAGCGTTGCCGAATCCAGGGACCGTAAGGGAAACGTTAACGTGTCCAGGAAAAGCAACGGCCATGATACCACGCCCATTAACCTCAAAGGTAACGTTAGAGTGCCCGCGCAACTCATCGGGAACATTACCGTACCCAGGGACCGGACAGGCCCAGTTACGTTGCCCAGGTACTCAACGGTAACGGTACCGTGCCCAGGGATCGCAGTGGTACCGGGACCTGTGCAGGCAACCTTACCAGTACCGGGGCCATGGACAGCAGCGCCGCATGTACCGTGCAGAGGGAAAGCACCAGTAGCGATACTGGACACAGGGATAGCAGAGGCATCGGTAACGTGCCCAGGGAGCGTACCATAAACTTTACCGTGAACAGGGAACACAGCGCCATCGGCACCGTGCCCAGGGAACGCAGCGGTACCGGTACCGTGCCCAGTGAACACAGAGGTAACGGCAACAATCTCAGGTACCGCAACAGCATGGGTGCCGTGCCCAGGGAACTCACTGGTTCCGATACCGTGCCCAGGGAACGAAACGGCATCGGTAACGTGCCCAGGGAACGCACTGTCACCGGTATGGTGACAGGGAACGCAAGTTATCGGTTGAGTGCATAGGGACCGTAGTGGCCACGGTAAATTGCCCAGGGATCGTACAGATAGCTTTTCCGTGCCCAGTGAACCGAACAGCAATTGAATCGTGCCCAGGGATCGCATTGTTACAAGTAACGTCCCAGGGAACGCGGCGATAAGAATACCGATCCCAGGGACAGCAGCGGCACGGATAATTTGCACTGGGAACTTACCCGTACCGATAACGTGCCCAGGGAATTCATCGTCACCGGTACCGTGCCCAAGGTTCACAACGGTAACGGTAAGATGTCCAGGTACGGCATCGTCCCTGCTAACGCTCCCAGGGATCGCAACGGCACTGTTACCGTGCCCAACTACTCAACGTCACCTGTAGCGCGCCCATTGACTGTTACCGTGTCCGCGCACATCAACGTAAATGTTACCGTGCCCAAAGAACGCAGCGGAAATTTTACCATTACCAGGGACTACAACGGCGCCGGTACCGTGCCCAGGGACCGCAGCTCAACGGTAAAATGCTCAGGGACCGCACTGTTACCTGTTACAAAAGAACACACCGCTACCGGTAACGTGCCCAGCGATCGCACCGGCTCTGGTACCGTGCCCAGTGATCGCAGCGGCACCACTACTGTGCCCAGGGAACGAAACTTTACCGGTAAACTAAGAACGCACGACTAACGTTACTGTGCTCAGCGATCGCATCGGCTCCGGTACCGTGTACACGGAAGGTACCGGTACCGGTAACTTTGACAGAGACCGCAACGACAACGGTACCGTGCCCAGAGACCGCACCGGTACTGATACCGTGCCGAGGGACAGCAACGTTACCGGTAAACTGCCAAGGGAAAGCATCGGAACACGTACCGTGCCCACGTACGGCAACGTAAATGTTATCGCGTGCAGGGTCTGCAGCGTTACTTGTACTTTATCCAGGGAACTCAAAGACGCCGGTACCGGTCGCAGGAATCGCAACGGTAGGGTTACATTGCCGACGCAACGCATCGGTACAGGTAACGTGCCCAGGGACCTCAGAGTCAACTTTACCTTGGCCAGAGTCTCATCGTTAACGATACCTTGCCCAGGGAACGCAACGGAACCGGTACCGTACCAGGGAGAGCACCGGTACCAATAACGACCCAGAGATCGCAATGGCAACGTTACCGTGCCTAGGGAACGCGACGGTGACGGTAAAGTGCCCGTGGAACGCAACGGCATCTGTACCGTTCCCAGGGAGAGCACCGATAATGGTAAGGTGCCCAGGGAGCCCACTGGTTTCGTTATCGTTCCCAGGGACAGCAACGGCACCGATACCGTACACAGGAAACTCATCGGTACAGGTACCGTTCCATAGGACCGCAACAGCATCTCTACCTTATTCAGGGACCGCATCGGAAACGGTGCTGGGTCCAGTGAGAGCAAAGAAATCGGTGCCGTACCCAGAGAGCGCACCGGTAACGGTACCGTGCTCTGGGACCGCAACGGCAACGTTACTGTGCCTGTTACCGCACCGTTACAGGTTCCGTGCCCAGGTACCGCAGTGGCACCGCTGCCGTGAAGAAGGACCGAACCGACACCGGTACCGTGGCCAGGGACCGCAGCTTTATCGTACCGTGCCCAGGAATCGCAGCTTCAACGTACCGTGCCCAGTGAACCGAACAGCAAGAGAATCGCGCCCAGGGATCGATGGGGTACCGGTAACGTCCCAGGGACCGCAGCGGTAAGGATACCGATTCCAGGGACTGAAGCGGAACGGGTAACTTACCCAGGGAAATTACCCGTACCGATAACTTACCCTTACATTTCCGATGCACCGCATCAGTAACGGTATCGTGCCCAGGGACCTCAGAGTCAACGTTACCGTGCTCAGAGTCTCAACGGTAACGGTACCGTGACCAGGGAAGGCAACGGTACCGGCACCGAGCCAGTGAACACACGGGTACCGGTAACGTTCCTAGAGATTGCAATGGCACCGTTACCGTGCCTAGGGAATGCACCGGCGACGGTACCGTGCCCATGGAACGCAACGGCACCTGTACTGCTCCCAGGGACCCTACCGATAACGGTAATGTGCCCAGGGACGTCACTGGTTTCGTAAAAGTACCCAGGGACCGCAACGCCATCTCTACCGCACCCAGGGAAAGCATCGCAAACGGTACTGTGTCCATTGAGAGCAAAGAAATCGGTGCCGTGGCCAGGGAACGCACCGGTAACGGTAGCGTGCCGAGGGACCGCAACGACAACATTACCGTGCCCTGGGACCGCAACGTCACCGGTACGAGCACAGGTACCGCAGTTGCAACGCCGCCGTGAACAAGGACCGACCCGGCACCGGTAACTTGCCCAGGGACCGCGGCTTCATCGTAAAGTACCCAGGGAACGCATAGGCACCGTTAAATTGCCCAGGGACCGCAGCGGCATTGTTACCGTGCCCAGGGACTACACCGGTAACGGTAAAGTGCCCAGGGAAAGCCACGACACCGGTACAGAGCTCAGGGTTCGCACCGTTACCGGTACCATGGCCAGGGACCGCAACGGCAATGGTACCGCGCCCAGATACCGCAACGATACCGTTACAGTTCCCAGGGAACTCAACGCTCCCGGTACATCGCCCAGGGAACGAAATGGTACCGTTTCTGTGCTCACGTAACCAAACGGTACCGGTAACCTGCCCGGATAATGCAGCGGTTCTTTATTGTTCCCAGGGACCTCAACGGCACCGTTAACTTGCCAAGGGATCCCAGCTGAACGGTACCATACCCAGGGTCCGCACCGAGAACGATAACGTGACCGGGGACCGTAGCGGCACGGGTACCGTGCTCAGGTATCCCAGCTCAACACTACGGTGCCCAGGGAACGGACCGTTACGGTTACCGTTAACGGGGACTGCAGCAGGAACAGTAACGTGCCCAGGGCACGTAGGGGTACCTGTATGGTGCCCAGGGACCCCACCGTTACCCGTACACTCTCCAGGGAACTCAGCGGTTCCGGTAATGTGACCAGAGACGCAGTGGCTCCGGTACAGTATGCAGGGAACGCAACGGTAACGGTAACGGTTTCAGGGTACACAACGTCATGGCTACCGTGCCCAAGGTCCTTACTCGTATTGATAACATGCCTAGGGACCGCGAAGGCACCTGTAACGTGCCCAGGGAACGCACCGGTTGCGTTACCGATCCCGGGGAAGGCAACAGCCCCGTTGCCGAGTCCACGGACCGTAACGGAAACGTTAACGTGTCACGGAATCGCAACGACCACGATACCACACCCAGTGACCTCAAAGTTAACCTTAGAGTGCCCACGCATCTCATCTGTACCAATACCATACCCAGGGACATGAAAGGCACAGTTATGGTGCCCAGGGCCTCAACGGTAGCGGTACCGTGCCCAGGATTCGCAGCGGTAATGGTACCGTGCCCTGTGCAGGCAACGTTAGAAGTGACGGGGCCATGGACTGCAGCGCCAAATTTACCGTGTACAGAAAACGCACCAGTACCGATACTGGACCCAGGGATAGCAGAGGCATCGGTAACTTGCCCAGGATCGCACATTAAAAAGTACCGTGAACAGGGAATACAGCGCCATCGCCACCTTGCCCAGGGAACGCAGCGGAAACTCTACCGTGCCCAGGGACCGCACCGAAAACGGTACCGTGCCCAGGGAACGCAGCGCCAACGGTACCGTTCCCAGTGAACGCACCGGTAACGGCACCTATCTAAGTTTCCGCAACGGCATCGGTACCACGCCGAGGGAACGCACCGGTACCGATACCGAGTCGAGGGAACGAAACGACAACGGTACCGTGCCCAGGGAAGGCACTGTCACGGGTAAGGTGACAGGGTACGCACAGTAAAATGTAGAGTGCACAGGGAACGTAGTGGCCCCGGTAACTTGCCCAGGGATCATACTGATACAGGTTCCGTGCCGAGTGAACCGAACAGCAAGGGAATCGTGCCCAGGGTTCGCAGGGGTACCGGTAACTTACCAGGGACAGCAGCGGTAAGGATACCTATCCCAGGGACAGCAGCGGCACGGGTAACGTGCCCAGGGAACATATCCTTACCGATAACGTGCCCAGGGAATGCAGCGGCACCAGTACCGTGCCCAAGGTTCACACCGGACCCTGTACGATGCCCTGGGACGGCAACGACCCCGGTAACGCGCTCAGGGATCTCAACGGCACTGTTACCGTGCCCAGGGTACTCTACGTCTCCTGTGGCGCGCCCAGTGACTTTCAACGAGACCGCGGACATCAACAGTAACGTTACCGTGCCCAGAGAACGCAGCGGAAACGTTACCGTTCCCAGGGACTACAACGGCATCGGTACCGTGCCCAGGGACCGCAGTTCAACGTTACAGTGCACAGGGACCGAACTGTTACCGGTAACCAAAGAACACACCGCTATCGGTAACGTGCCCAGCGACCACAGCGGCTCCGGTACCATGCCAAGGTATCGCAGCGGCACAACTACCGTGCCCAGGGAACGCAATGTTATCGGTAAACAAAGAAAGCACGGCTACCGGTACAGTGCCCAGCAATCGCATCGGCTAAGGTACCGTGTTCAGGGACCGTACCGGTACCGGTAACTTTGACAGGGACCGCAACGAAAACGGTACCATGCCCAGAGATGGCACCGGTACAGATATCGTGCCGAGGGATCGCAACGGCACCGGTAAATTGCCCAGGGAATGCATCGGTAAACGTACCGTGCCCACGGACGGCAACGTAACCGTTTTCGAGTCCAAGGATGGCAGCGTTTCCTTTACCGTTTCCAGGAACCTCATCGGCCCCGGTACCGTTCCCAGGGACCGCAACGTTAATGTTAAATTGCCGACGCATCGCATCTGTATCGTTAACGTGCCCAGGGACTTCAGAGTCAACGTTATCGTGCCCAGAGTTTCAACGGGAACGTTAGCGTGCCCAGGGAACGCAACGGAATCGGTACCATGCCAGGGAACACACCGGTACCGGTACCTATCCCAGAGATCGAAATGGCAACGTTACCTTGCCTAGGGAACGCACCGGCGACGGTAACGTGCCCATGTAACGCAACGGCACCTGTAACGATCCCAGGGACTGCACCGAAAAGAGTAAAGTGCCGAACGACCCCACTGGTTTCTTTAACGTGCCCAAGGAACGCAACGGCACCGATACCGTACACAGGGACCGCAATGCCATCTCTACCGTACGCAGGGAAAGCATCGCAAACGGTACTGTGTCCAGTGGGAGCAAAGAAATCGGTGCCGTGCCCAGGGAACTCACCGGTAACGGTACCGTGCCCAGGTACCACAGTGGCAACGCCGCCGTGAACAGGGACCGAATCGGCACCCGTAACGTGCCCAGGGACCGCGGCTTCATCGTACAGTACGCAGGGAACGCATCGACACCGTTAAATTGCCCAGGGACCGCAGCTGCACAGTTACCGTGCCCACAGACTACACCGGTAACGGTAAAGTGCCCAGGGAAAGTCAACGGCACCGGTACGGAGCTCAGGTTTCGCACCGTTACCGGTACCATGGCCAGGGACCGCAACGGCAATTGTACCGCGCCCAGATACCGCAACGATACCGTTACAGTTCCCAGGGAACTCAACGTTCCCGGTAGTTCTCCCAGGGATATAATGGTACCGTTTCCGTGCTCACGCAACCAAACGGTACCATTAACCTGCCCGGGGAATGCAGCGGTCCTTTATTGTTCCCAGGGACTTCAACGGGACCGTTAACTTGCCAAGTGATCCCAGCTGAACGGTACCATGCCCAGTGTCCGCACCGAGAAGTGTAACGTGCCCGGGGGCCGTAGTGGCACGGGTACCGTTCTCAGGTATCCCAGCTGAACACTACCGTGCCCAGGGAACGGACCGGTACGGGTACCGTTAACGGGGAACGCAGCAGGACCAGTACCGTGCCCAGGGTACGTAGGGGCACCTGTAACAGCCTAGGGAACCCACCGTTACCCGTACACTCTTCAGGGAACGCAGCGGTACCGGTAATGTGCCCAGAGATCGCAGCGGCTCCGGTACAGTCTTCAGAGAACGCGAAGGTATCGGTAAAGATTTCAGGGTACACAACGGCATCGGTAACGTGCCCAAGGGCCGTAACAGTATCGATAACGTGCCTAGGGAACGCGACGGCACGTGTAACTTGCCCAGAGATCTCACCGGTTGCGTTACCGTTCCCGGGGAAGGCAACGGCCCCGTTGCCGAGTCCAGGGACCGTAACGGAAACTTTAACGTGTCCAGGAATCGCAACGGCCACGGTAAAATGTCCAGTGAACTCAAAGTTAACCTTATAGTGCCCACGCAACTCATTGGTACCAGTACCGTACCCAGGGACCGGACAGGCAGAGTTACGGTGCCCAAGGCCTCAATGATAACGGTACCGAGACCAGGGATCGCAGCGGTACCGGTACCGTGCGTTGTGAAGGCAACGTTACCAGTACCGGGGCCGTGGACAGAAGCGCCATATTTACCGAGCACAGGGAACGCACCAGTACCGATACAGGAACTAGGAATAGCAGAGGCATCGGTAGCATGCCCAGGATCACACATTTAAATGTACCGTGAACAGGGAACACAGCGCCATCGGCACCGTGCCCAGGGAACGCAGCGGCACCCGTACCGTGCCCAGGGACCGCACCGACACCGACAACGTGACCAGTGAATTCAGCGGCACGGGTAGAGTGCGCAGTGAATGCACCGTTACGGCACCTATCATTTGTATCGCAACGGCATCGGTACCATGTCCAGGGAACGCATCGGTTCCGATAACGAGCCCAGGGAACGAAACGGCAACGGTAACGTTACGGTGACAGATAACGCACAGTTAAAGGTAGAGTGCACAGGGACCGTTGTGGCCCCAGTAAATTGCCCAGGGACCGTACAGAAACCGGTTCCGTGCCCAGTGAACCGAACAGGAAGGGAATCGTCCCCAGGCATCGCAGGGGTACCGATAACATCCCAGGGACCGCAGCGGTAATATTACCGATCCAAGTGGCGTCAGCAACACGGGTAATTTGCCCAGGGAATTTACCCGTACCGATAACGTGCCCAGGAAATGCAACGGCACCGGTACCGTCCTCAAGGTTCAAACGGGTACCGGTACGATGCACAGGGACTTCAACGTCACCGGTAACGCGCCCAGGGATCGCAACGGCACTGTTACCGTGCCTAGGGTATTCTACGTCCACTTTTGCGCGCCCAGTGATTGTTACCACGGCCGCCCGACATCAAAGGTAACGTTACCTTGCCCAGAGAACGCAGCGGAAACGTTACCGTTTCCAGGGACTACAAAGGCACCGGTACAGTGCACAGGTCCCGCAGCTGAACGGTACAGTGCCCAAGGACCGCACTGTTACCAGTAAACAAAGAGCACTCCGCTACCGGTAACGTGCCCAGCGATCGCAGCGGCTCCGGTACCGTGCCCAGGGATGGCAGCGGCACCAGTACCGTGCCCAGGGAAAGCAACTTTTCCGGTAAACAAAGAACGCACGACCACCGGTACTCTGCCCAGCGATCGCATCGTCTCAGATACCGTGTCCAAGAAGCGTACCGTTACCGGTAACGTGGACAGGGATCGCAACGTCAACGGTACCGTGCCCAGGAACCGCACCGTTATTGATACCGTGCCGAGGGGCCGTAAAACCCCGGTAAACTGCCCAGGGAAAGCATCGGTACACTTACCGTACACACAGACTGCAACGTAATTGTTATCGCGTGCAGGGACTCCAGCGTTACCTATAGAGTTTCCAGGGACCTTAAAGGCGCCGGTACCGGTCCCAGGGACCGCAACGTTACCGCTACATGGCCGACGAACCGCATTGGTGCCGGTAACGTGCCCAGGGACCTCAGAGTCAACGTTACCGTGCCCAGAGATTCAACGGTAACGTTACCGTGCCCAGGGAACGCAACGGTATCTGTAACGAGCCAGGGACCGCACCGTTACCGGTAACGTTCCCAAAGATCGCAATGACATTGTTACCGTGACTAGGGAACGAACCGGCGACGGTACCGTGCCCATGGAACCCAACCACACCTGTAACGTTCCCAGGGACCGCACCGATTACCGTAACGTGTGCAGGGAACCCACTGGTTTCGTAAAAGTGCCCAGGGACCGCAATGAAAGCGGGACAGATCTCAGGGTTCGCACCGTTACCGGTACCGTGGTCAGGGACCGGAACGTCCCTGGTAACGCGCCCAAGTACCGCAACTATACCGTTACCGTTCCCAGGGAACTCAACGGTCCCGGTACCTGGCCCAGGGACCGAAGAGGTACCGTTTTCTTGCTCACGTAACCAAATGGTCCCGGTAACCTGCCGGGGAATGCAGCGTTCCGTTACTGTGCCCAGGGACCTCGACGGCACCGTTAACTTGCCCAGGGATCCCAGCTCAACGATACCATGCCCAGGGTCCGCACCGATAAGGGTAACGTGCCCGGGGACCGTAGCGGCACGTGTACCGTGCTCAGGGACCCCAGCTCAACACTACGGTTCCCAGGGAACGGACAGGTACGTGTACCGTTAACGGGGACTGCAGCGGCATCAGTACCGTGCCCAGTGTACGTAGGGGCACATTTAACGTGCCCAGGGACCGCACCGTTAATCGTACCCTCTCCAGGGAACTCAGCGGTACCGGTAATTTGCTCAGAGAACGCAGCGTTTCCGGTACAGACTGCAGAGAACGCAACAGTAACGGTAAAGTTTTCAGGGTACACAAACACATCTGTAACATGCCCAAGGACTGTACCCTTATCAATAACATGCCTAGGGAACGCGACGGCACCTGCAACCTGCCCAGAGAACTCACCGCTTTCGTTACCGTTCCCGGGGAAGGCAACGACCTCGTTGCCGAGTCTAGGGACGGAAACGGAACTGTTAACGTGTCCAGGAATCGGAAAGGCCACAGTACTACGCCCAGTGATCTCAAAAATAACTTTATAGTGCACACGCATCTCATCGGTACCAATAGAGTACCCAGGGACCGTCCGGGCACAATTACGGTGCCCAGGTCCTCAACGGTAACTGTACGGTTCCCAGGGATCGCAACGGTACAGGTACCGTGCCCTGTGGAAGCAACGCTACCAGTAGGAGTGGCCATAGACTGCAGCGCCACATGTACCGTGCACAGGAAACGCACCAGTACCGATCCAGGAACCAGGGATAGCAGAGGCATCTTTAGAGTGCCCAGAGACCGCACCTTTAACTGTCCCGTGAACAGGGAACGCAGCGCAATCGGCACCGTGCCAAGGGATCGCAGCGGCACCTGTACCGTCCCAGGGACCGCACCGACACCGGTACCGTGACCAGGGAACCCAGCACCAACGGTACCGTGGCGAGTGAACGCACCGGTAACGGCACCTATCTCAAGTTCCGCAACGGCATCGGTACCATGCCCAGGGACCGTACCGGATCCGATACCGTGCCCAGGGAACGAAACGGCAAGTGTAACGTGCCCAGGGAAGGCACCGTCACCGGTAGGGTGACACGGAACGCACAGTTAAAGGTAGAATGCACAGGGAACGTAGTGGAACCGGTAACCTGCCCAGGGATCGTACAGATGCCGGTTCCGTGCCCAGTGAACCGAACAGCAAGGGAATCGTGCCCAGGGATTGCACGGTTACCGGAAACGTCCCAGGGGCCTCAGCTGTAAAGTTATCGAACACAGGGATAGCAGCGGCACGGGTAATTTGCCCAGAGAACTTACCCTACCGATAACGTGCCAAGGGAATGCAAAGGCAACGGTACTGTACCGAAGGTTCACACATGTACCGGTACGATGCGCAAAGAGGACAACGTCCCCGGTAACGCGCCCAGGGATTACAACGGCACTGTTACCGTGCCCAGGATACTGTTCGCCCTCTGTAGCGCGCCCAGTGACTGTTACCGTGGCCGCGGACATCACCAGTAACGTTACCGTGCCCAGAGAACGCAGCGTAAACGTTACCGTTCCCAGGGACCTCAACGGCACCGGTACCGTGCCTAGGGACCGAAGATCAACGGTACGGTGCCCAGGGACCGCACTGTTATCTGTAACCAAAGAACACACCGCTACCTGTACCGTGTCCAGGGATCGCAGCGGCACCACTACCGTGCCCAGGGAACGCAACGTTACCGCCAAAGAAAGAATGCACGAGTACCGGCGGCACTATGCCAAGCGATCGCATCGGCTACGGTACCGTGTTCAGTGACCGTACCTTTACCGGTAACGTTTACAGGGACATCAACGACAACGGTACCGTGCCCAGAGACCGCACCGGTACTGATACCGTGCCGAGCGATCGCAACGGCACTGGGAAATTGCCCAGGGAAAGCATCGGTACACGTAAAGTGCCCACGGACGGCAACGTAACCGTTATCGAGCCCAGGGACGGCAGGGTTACATTTACCGTTTCCAGGGACCTCAACGGCCCCGGTACCAGTCCCAGGGACCGCAACAGTACCGTTACATTGCCGACGCACGGCATCGGTACCGCTAACGTGCCCAGGGACCTCAGAATCAACGTTAAAGTCCCAGAGTCTCAACGGGAACAGTACCGTTCCCAGGGAACGCAACGGAACGGGACCTTGCCAGGGACCGCAAAAGTACGGGTAACGATCCCAGAGATCGCAATGGCAACGTTACGGTGCGTAGGGAAAGCACAGGCTAAGGTAACGTGCCCATGTAACGCAACGGCAACTGTAACGTTCCCAGGGACTCCACCGATAACGGTAACATGCCCAGGGAACCCACCTGTTTCGTGAACGTGCCCAGGGAACGCAACGGCACCGATACCGTACACAGGAACCGCATCGGTAATGGTACCGTGCCCAGGGATCGCAACGAAATCTCTACCGAACCCAGGGAAAGCATCGCAAACGGTACAGTGTGCAGTGAGAGCAATGAGATCGGTGCCGTTGCCAGGGAACTCTCCGGTAACGGTACCGTGCCGAGGGACCGCAACGACAACGTTACCATGCCCTGGGACCGCACCGTCACCGGTACTGTGCCCAGGGACCGCAACGTCATCGTACAGAGCACAGGGAACGCATCGGCACAGTTAAATTGCCCAGGGATCGCAGCGGGACCGTTATCTTGGTCAGGGACTGCACCGGTAACGGTAAAGTGCCTTGGAAAAGCAACGGCACCGTTACCGAGACAAGAGTTCCCACCGCTACCGGTACCATGCCCAGAGATCGCGCCCATGTATCGCAACGATACCGTTATCTTGCCCAGGGAACTCAACGGACCCGGTACCTCGCCCAGGGACCGAAACAGTACAGTTTCCGTGCTCACGTAACCAAACGGTACCGGTAACCAGCCCGGGGAATGTAGCGGTCCGTTACTGTGCCGAGGGACCTCAAAGACACAGTTAACTTGCCCAGGGATCCCAGCTCAACGGTACTATGCCCAGTGTCCGCACCGAGAAGGGTAACGTTCCCGGGAACCGTAGCGGCAAGGGTACCTTGCTCAGGAAACCCAGCTTAACACTACAGTGCCCAGGGACTGGACCGTTACGGGTACCGTTAATGGGGACTGCACCGGCACCAGTACTGTGCCCAGGGTACGTAGGGGCATCTGTAGGGTGCCCAGGGAAAACAGCGTTACCCGTAAACTCTCCAAGGAACAGAGCGTTACAGGTAAATAGCCCAGAGAACGCAGCGGCTCCGGTACAATCTGCAGGGAACGCAACGGTAAAGGTAACGGTTTCAGGGTAGGCATCGACATCGGTACCGTACCTAAGGGCCGTACCGCTATCAATAACATCCCTAGGGACGCGAAGGCAACTGTAACCAGCCCAGGGAACGCAACGGTTGCGTTACCGATCCCGGTGAAAAGGGAACGGCAACGTTACCGAGTCCAGCGAACATAACGGAACCGTTAACGTGTCCAAGAATCACAACGGCCACGGTACCACGCCCAGTGACCTCAAAAGTAAATTAGAGTGCCCAGGCAACTCATCGGTACCAGTAATGTGGGCAGGGTACGGTCAGTAGTAGTAGTAGTAGTAGTAGAAGGAGTAGTACTAGTAGAAGTAGTAGTAGTAGTGGTGGTGGTGGTAATAGTAGTAGTCGTGGTGGTGGTGGGGGTGGTGGGGTGATTGGGGTGGTGGTAGTATTAGTTGTAGCAGTAATATTAGTAGTAGTAGTAGTGGTGGTGGTGGTGGTGGTAATAGTAGTAGTAGTAGTAGTGGTGGTGGTGAGGGTGGTGGGGTGGTGGTAGTATTAGTAGTAGCAGTAGAAGTAGTAGTAGTAGTAGTAGTAGTTGTAATGGTAGTGGTGGTGGTAAGAGTAGTAGTAGTAGTGGTGGTGGGGGTGGTGGGGTGGTGGTAGTATTAGTAGTAGCAGTAGTAGTAGTAGTAGTAGTAGTAGTAGTAGTAATAGTGGTTGTGGTGGTGGTGATGGTAATAGTAGTAGTAGTAGTGGTGGTGGGAGTGGTGGGGTGGTGGAAGTATTAGTAGTAGCAGTAGTAGTAGAAGTAGTGGTGGTGGTGGTGGTAGTGGTGGTGGCGGTATTGGTGGTAATAGTAGTAGTACTAGTGGTGGTGGTGGGGGTTGTGAGGTGGTGGTAGTATTAGTAGTAGTAGTGGTGGTGGTGGTGGTGGTAATAGTAGTAGTAGTGGAGGTGGGGGTGGTGGGGTGGTGGAAGTATTAGTAGTAGCAGTAGTAGTAGTAGTATTGGTGGTGGTGGTGGGGGTGGTGGGGTGGTGGGGTGGTGGTAGTATTATTAGTAGCAGTAGTAGTAGTAATTGTAGTAGTAGTAGGAGTAGTAGTAGTAGTAGTAGTAGTAGTAGTAGTAGTGGTGGTGGTGGTAATAGTAGTAGAAGTAGTGGTGGTGGGGTGGTGGTAGTATTAGTAGTAGAAGTAGTAGTAGTAGTAGTGCTGGTGGTGGTGGTGGTGGTGGTGGTGGTAATAGTAGTAGTAGTATTGGTGGTGGAGGGGGTGGTGGGGGTGGTGGTAGTATTAGTAGTAGTAGTAGTAGTGGTGGTGGTGGTGGTGATGGTAATAGTAGTAGTAGTAGTGGAGGTGGGGAAGGTGGGGTGGTGGTAATATTAGTATTAGCAGTAGTAGTAGTAGTAATGGTGGTGGTGATAGTCGTGGTGGTGGTGGTAATAGTAATAGTAGTGGTAGTAGAGTTGGTGGTGGGGGTTGTGGTGTAATTTTAGTATTAGTATTAGCACTAGTAGTAAAAGTAGTTATAGTAGTAGTAGTAGTAGTGGTGGTGGTAATAGTAGTAGTAGTGGTGGTGGGGTTTGTGGGGAGGTGGTAGTATTAGTAGTAGCAGTAGTAGTAGTAGTAGTAGTAGTAGTAGTATTGGTTGTGGTGGTGGTGGTAATATTAGTAGTAGGAGTGGTGGTGGTGGGTTTGTGGTAGTATTATTAGTAGCAGGATTAGTAGAAGTGGTGGCGATGATGGTGGTTGTAATAGTAGTAGTAGTATTGGTAGTGGGTTTGGTGGGGTGGTAGTATTATTAGTAGTACCAGTAGTAGTAATAGTAGTAGTGGTGGTGGTGGTAATAGTAGTAGTAGTAGTTGTGGTGGTGGGGGTGGTGGTGTGGTGGTAGTAATAGTGGTAGCAGTGGTAGTAGTAAGAGTAGTAGTAGTAGTAGTAGTAGTAGTAGTATTAGCAGTAGTAGTAGTGTTAGTGGTGGTGGTGGGGATGGTGGGTTAGTGGGAGTAGAAGTAGTAGCATTAGTAATAGTAGTATTAGTATTAGTGGTGGTGGTGGTGGTGGTAATAGTTGTAGTAGTAGTATTAGTGGTAGTGGTGTTTGTGGGGATGGTGGGGTGGTGGTAATATTAGTAGTAGCAGTAGTAGTAGTAGTAGTAGTGGTGGTGGAGGTAATATTGGATGTATTAGTTGTGGTGGTGAGGGTGGTGGCGTGGTGGTAGTATTATTAGTGGCAGTAGTAGTAGTAGTAGTGGTGGTGTTGGTCTTGGTGGTAGAAATAGTTGTAGTAGTAGTAGTAGTGGTGGTGGTGAGGTAGGTGGGTTGGTGGTAGTATTAGAAGTAGCAGTAGTTGTAGTACTAGTAGTGGTGGTGGTGGTAGAAGTAGTAGTAGTAGTGGTGGTGGTGGGGGTGGTGGCGTGGTAGTAGGATTAATATTAGCAGTAGTAGTAGTACTAATAATATTAGTGGTGGTGGTCGTAGTGGTGGTGGTGGTAAAAGTAGTAGTAGTAGTATTGATGGTGGGGGTGGTGGGGTTGGTGAGGGTGGTATGGTGGTGTTAGTATTAGTAGTAGCAGTAGTAGTAGTAGTAGTATTAGTGGTGGTGGTGGTGGTGGTGTTGGTAATAGTAGTAGTAGTAGTAGTAGTAGTGGAGGTGGGGGTGTTGGTAGTATTG
>Ga0123353_10000786_pt1 | contig 38674 bp, 45 predicted proteins | sample TergutLab28metaG_3_FD_92763 | JGI IMG/M metagenome (GOLD analysis project Ga0123353, IMG submission 92763) | Labiotermes labralis P3 segment gut microbial communities from Petit-Saut dam, French Guiana - Lab288 P3 | ecosystem: Host-associated > Arthropoda: Insects > Digestive system > Gut ... | reverse complement strand
GCGACGAGACCGTCAGCCAGTCCGCCTCCGTGGAAGCCTTCCATGCACCCTCCGCCGTAACCGAGACCGAGAACAGGCCCGGCTCGCTCCCGACGGCCCGGTAGGGCGGCTCAGCCCACAGGGGCGTTATCGCGAGGCTGTGGGCGTACCCAGCCGAGATGGCCACGACATTCGCCAGGCCGGAAGGGATGTTGCATTGCCCAAAACTGTTATCCCCCCACGCCACGATGGTGCCGTCGCTCTTCAGCGCGAGGCTGTGCATAGCCCCTGCCGCGATGGCCACGACGTCAGACAGGCCGGACGGGACTGTGCATTGCCCATAATAGTCCAATCCCCACGCCACGACGGTGCCGTCGCTCTTCAGCGCGAGACTGTGCCTGCCTCCCGCCGCGATGGCCATGACCCCGGACAGGCCGGAGGGGACTTTACATTGATCCCAATCGTCCAATCCCCACGCCACGACGGTGCCGTCGCTCTTCAGCGCGAGGCTGTGGTGGAGCCCTGCCGAGATGGCCATGACCCCGGACAGGCCGGACGGGACGGCGCATTGCCCCTCATCGTCCAATCCCCCCGCCAGGACCGTGCCGTCGCCCATCAGCGTGAGGCTATGGGCGTACCCTGCCGAGATGGCCATGACCCCGGACAGGCCGGGCGGGACATCGCATTGCCCATGATAACCCCATCCCCACGCCTCGACCGTGCCGTCGCTCTTCAGCACGAGGCAGTGGGAGCTCCCTGCCGCGATGGCCATGACATCGGTCAGGCCGGGCGGGAACGTGCATTGCCACTCATCGTTCAATCCCCACGCCTCGACGGTGCCGTCGCCCTTCAGCACGAGACTGTGGCCGTACCCTGCCGAGATGGCCACGACATCGGACAGGCCGGACGGGACATCGCATTGCTCAAAATCGTTCCATCCCCACGCCACAACCGTGTTGACCGTTGTTGCGGAACAGGACAGAGATACTGCAAGCCCTAAGGCCGCTACGGTGAATTTCCTCATCATGATTTTGCTCCTATTGTTAGCCCTTTAGAAAGAGAGGAAAAAGAATACCACAGCGCGGATGGTAAGTCAACGGCAAAGGGGACGAAGGGGACGAAAGGGACATAGGGGACGCAGGTGTTAGGTTAAGGTAGCGCATGGCGTCCTCGCCATGCTCACGTCGCGAGGACGCGACGTGCCACTAAAGCACGGCGGGGACGCCGTGCGCTACCTTACACCTGTGTCCCTTAGGTCTCCTGCGTCCCCTGCCCAGCTCACTCCTCCCTGATATGGAAGAAATAGGTGTCGTCCGGGGGTTGGGCGAAGATGAAGGTGTGGGTCTCGATGCCGGGGGCGGGCGTGTGGGCCGCGCCGGGGCCGACGAGGGGGAGGTTGCCGGGGTCGCGGGGAGGCAGCAGCGCCGGGGCCCCGTACACGACGTATTGGCGGGCAGGGTTGCTCAGGCCCGTGGCGTCAAGCTCGATTGTCCCGCCGATGATGCGGATGGCGGTGATGGCCGGGCTGCCCGGGCTCTGCTCGACCACAATCGCGAGGCTGTGGTAGTACCCTGCTGCGATGGCCACGACATTCGACAGGTCCGGGGGAACCTCGTATTTAACCTCAGTCCCACCCCACCCCACGACGGTGCCGTCGCTCTTCAGCGCGAGGCTGTAGCAAGACCCCGCCGCAATGGCGATGACATCGGACAGGCCGGAAGGGACGTCGCATTGCTCATCCCCATCCTCCCCCCATGCCACGACCGTGCCGTCGTCCATCAGCGCGAGGCTGTGGTAATCCCCTGCCGAGATGGCCATGATGACATCGAACAGGCCAAAGGAGACCGTGCATTGCCCTTCATTGTCCGATCCCCACACCACGACCGTACCGTCGCCCTTCAGCGCGAGACTGTGGTAAGCCCCTGCCGAGATGGCCACGACATCGGACAGGCCGACGGGGACGTCGCATTGCCCTTCAACGATCCTCCCCCACGCCACGACGGTGCCGTCGCCCTTCAGCGCGAGGCTGTGGAAATTCCCCGCCGCGATGGCCACGACATCGGACAGGCCCTCGGGGATGTGGCATTGCCCCTCTGAGGACCCTCCCCCAGCCACGACCGTGCCGTCGTTCTTCAGCGCGAGGCTGTGCGTCACCCCCGCCGCGATGTCGAAGACACCGTACAGGCCGGGCGGGACGTCGCATTGCCCAGAATAGTTATTCCCCCACGCCACGATCGTGCTGTCGCTCTTCAGCGCGAGGCTGTGCTGATCCCCCGCCGCGATGGCGATGACATCCAACAGGTCGGGCGGGACATCGCATTGCCCGTACCACTGGTACTGATCATACCCCCACGCCACGACCTTGCCGGGGATACGCCGCGCGGCCTGAACGACCGTAACGGTCTGCTCGGCGCCGTTCCCCTGGACCACGATCTGCGCGAAGCGCGTGCGCGACAGGGGGTTGGCCGCGTAAGTAACCGTGAACGAGCCGTTGTCCGTGCCGGACGGCGGCGAGACCTCCAGCCAGTCCTCTTTCGCCACGACGTTCCACGGCATCGTCGCCCAGACCCCGACATCGAATGTGCCCGCATCGGCCTCGACCGCCCGGTAGGTCGGGCTAACGGCAAGCTGGGTCGTTATCGCGAGGCTGTGGTAGTACCCTGCCGCGATGGCCACGACACCGCACAGGTTGTTGGGGGGATACTCGTAGCTAACCTCAGCCCCCCCCCACGCCACGACCGTGCCGTCGCGCTTCAGCGCAAGGCTGTAGTACGACCCCGCCGCAATGGCCACGACATCGGTCAGGCCGGACGGGACGTCGCATTGCCCAGACCCGTCATCCCCCCACGCCACGACCGTGCCGTCGCCCTTCAGCGCAAGGCTGTGTATAGCCCCTGCCGAAACGGCCACGATGTCGGACAGGCCGGGCGGGACGGTGCATTGCGTATCCCAATCAGCCCCCCACGCCACGACGGTGCCGTCGCTCGTCAGCGCGAGGCTATGGTAACCCCCTGCCGAGATGGCCACGACATCGCACAGGCCGGGCGGGACGTCGCATTGCCCAGCCCCGTCATCCCCCCACGCCACGATTGTGCCGTCGCTCTTCACTGCGAGGTTGTGGGTGCTCCCCGCCGCGATGGCGATGAGGCCGGACAGGCCGAAAAAGTCGCATTGCCCAGAATCGTTCCATCCCCCCCCCTCGATGGTTCCGGCGAGCGTCAGCCCGAGGCTGTGGAAACTCCCCGCCGCGATGGCCATGATGTCGGTCAGGCCGGGCGGGACCTCGCATTGCAGATTCCCATTGTCTCCCCACGCCTTGACGGTGCCGTCGCTCTTCAGCGCGAGGCTGTGCTCCGCCCCTGCCGAGATGGCCACGACCTCAGACAGGTCAGGCGGGACGTCGCATTTCCCATTCTGACTCAGACTGTGCCCCCACGCCACGACCATGCCCGGTATCCGCGGCGCAGCCTGCACGAGCGTAACGGTCTGGACCCCCACCCCGGGCACCGTCAGCGTAACCACCGCGAAACGCGTGCGCAGCTCGATGTTCCCCGTGTACGAGACCGTGAACGCGCCAGAGCCCGTGCCGGATGGCGACGAGACCGTCAGCCAGTCCGCCTCTGTGGAAGCCTCCCATGCGCCCACCGTCCCGACCGAGACCGTGAACAGGCCCGGCTCGCTCCCGACGGCCCGGTAGGTCGGCGTAACCTGCAGGGTCGTTATCGCGAGGCTGTGGAAGCTCCCTGCCGCGATGGCCACGACCCTGGACAGGTCGGGCGGGACGTCGCTTTGCCCGTAATCGGAATTGCTATTCCTCCCCCACGCCACGACCGTGCCGTCGCTCTTCAGCGCGAGGCTGTGATGCTCCCCTGCCGCGAGGGCCACGACATCAGACAGGTCGGGAGGGACAATGCATTGCCCGTCACCGTTATATCCCCACGCCTCAACCGTGCCGTCGCTCTTCAGCGCGAGGCTGTGTATAGCCCCTGCCGAGACGGCGATGACATCGGACAGGCCGGACGGGACCGCGCATTGCCCGTCACCGTCCCATCCCCACGCCTCAACCGTGCCGTCGCCCTTCAGCGCGAGGCTGTGGGCGCCCCCTGCCGCGATGGCCACGACATCGGTCAGGCCGGAAGGGACATCGCATTTCCCAACACTGTTATCCCCCCACGCCACGACTGTGCCGTCGCCCTTCAGCGCGAGACTGTGGTTACCCCCTGCCGAGATGGCCATGACATCGGACAGACCGGGCGGGACATCGCATTGCCCATCATCGTTATATCCCCACGCCTCAACCGTGCCGTCGCTCTTCAGCGCGAGGCTATACGCCCCCCCCGCCGCGATGCCCATGACATCGGACAGGCCGGGCGGGACCGTGGATCGCCCGTCCCAATCAGCTCCCCACGCCTCGACGGTGCCATCGCTCTTCAGCGCGAGGCTGTGGCAGACCCCTGCCGAGATGGCCACGACCCCGGACAGGCCGGGCGGGACATCGCATTGCCCCTCATTGTTCCTCCCCCCAACCACGACGATGCCGGCAGGTGCTGCGGAACAGGACAGAGATACTGCAAGCCCTAAGGCCGCTACGACGAATTTTCTCATCATGGTTTTACTCCTTGGTGTTAGCTGTTTAGAAAGAATGATAATAAGAATATCGCATCTCGGATGGTAAGTCAATTGCCCCCCGAATTTTTTTTCAGAAAAAAATTAATAAAAAGGGAAGGGCAATCCAACGCGCGAAGGCAAGCGGGCCACTACCCACTAACCACTAACCACTAATCACTAACCACTAACCCAAAGACCACGGCTTCTGCCGTGGTCTTTGTGTGTTTCTCCCTCTCTCTTGCTCTCTTGCTCTACCTGCGTCCCCTCAGGCGGCCGTGTTTGAGGAAGCCGTCGTAGTTGCGCATGAGGAGGTGGGACTCAATCATGCGCAGGGTGTCGAGGGCGACGCCGACGATAATCAGCAGGCTGGTGCCGCCGAAGAACGAGGCCATCTCCCACGGCACGCCCATCAGCTTGCGCAGGAGCTGCGGCAGGAGCGCGATGATCAGGAGCCCCGTGCCGCCGATCAGGGTAACGCGCGTCATGAGGGCATCCAGATATTCGGCGGTCGCGAGGCCCGGGCGTATGCCGGGGATGTAGGAGCCGTCGCGCTTGAGGTTGTCCGAGATCTGCATGGCGTTGAACTGGGTGGCGACCCAGAAGAACGCGAAGAACATGATGAGCAGCGCGTACACGATCAGGTGCAGGGGGCTGGTCATGTCCGTCAGGCTGCGCCCGAAGTTGCGCACCCCCTCGAGCCAGGTGATGCTTTCCGGGATCCGCGCCAGGAGGACGCCCGGGAACTGGATCAGCGGGCCGGCGAAGATGATGGGCATGACGCCCGTGTAGTTCACGCGCAGGGGCATATAGGTCTGCTGCATCCCGCCGCTGAACGCCCGCCCGCCGCCGACGGAGCGGCGCGTGGAGTGGATCGGCACCTTGCGGACGCCCTGGGTGAGCATGACCGTCCCCATGATGACGAGGAACCCGAACAGCAGGAGGATGGGCAGCTCCATGAGGGGGCGCGAGGCGGCTGCCTCGCCGATCCCGAAGTAGCGCTGCCAGGCCTCGAAGATCGCAACGGGCAGGCGGGACGTGATGTTGATCATGATGATGAGCGAGGTGCCGTTGCCGATGCCGCGCTGGGTGATCTGGTCCGCCAGCCACATGACGAGCAGCGAGGCGGAGGTTACGCAGATCACCGTCATGACGGTGAACATCGGGCCGGGGTTCGCGACGAGGCGTATCCCGCCCAGGCCCAGGGCCCCGGGGTTCATGAGCGCGAACGCGATCCCGCCCGCCTGGAACATGCAGATGGCGATGGCCAGGTAGCGCGTGTACTGCGCGATCTTGGCGCGGCCAGACTCGCCCTCGCGGTTCAGGCGCTCGAGCGTCGGGACCACGGCCGTCAGCAGCTGGATGATGATCGAGGCGCTGATGTAGGGCCAGATGCTCAGCGTGCCGACGGCGCACTTCGTCAGGGCGCCGCCGCTGAACACGTTGAACCAGTCCATCATCCCGCCGCCCATCGCGTTCTGCTCGCGCAGCCGCGCGAGCTGGGTCTGGAGCGTCTGCCAGTCCACGCCCGGGGTCGGCACCATGGCGATCAGGCGGCAGATGAGGACGAGCCCCAGCGTGATGAGGATGCGTTTCCTGAGCTCAGGGATTTTGAATGTGTTGGAAAAGGCGGATAGCATGGGGTTCCCCCTAGACGACCTCGACGCTCCCGCCGGCGGCCTCGATCTTGGCCTTGGCGGACGCGCTGACGCCGTTCACCTTGACGGTCAGCTTCTTGGTCAGGGTGCCCTGGCCCAGAATCTTGACGCCGTCGAACTTGTTGGAAAACAGACGGGCCTCGCGCAGGACGTCGAGGGTGATTTCCGCGCCGTCGGCGAAGCGCTTCTCAAGGTCGCGCACGTTGACGGGGCAATAGACCATGCGGTTGGGGTTCTTGAACCCGCGCTTGGGCAGGCGGCGGATGAGCGGCATCTGGCCGCCCTCGAAGCCGAGCTTGAACTTGTGGCCCTTGCGGGCGTACTGGCCCTTGTGGCCCTTGCCGGAGGTCTTACCCATGCCGGAGGAACGGCCGCGCCCCACGCGCTTGCGTGTCTTGCGGGCCCCGGGCGTATTCTTCAGTGATGATAAATCCATTTCTTACTCCTCAATATCGGGTGGGGCGTTCAGGCGCGCGCGGCGGCGATTTCCTCCGCGGAGCGCAGCTGGTTGAGTGCGGCGACCGTGGCCTTGACCACGTTCAGGCGGTTCTTGCTCCCGAGGGACTTGCCGACCGCGTCGCGCACGCCGGCCGCCTCGAGGACGGGGCGCATGCCGCCGCCGACGATCAGGCCCGTGCCGTCCGGCGCGGGCTTGAGCAGCACGCGGCCGCCGTCGCAGGTGCCGAGCACCTCGTGGGGGATGGTCTTGCCCGCGAGCTTGACGCGGATCATGTCCTTCTTGGCGGCCTCGCCGCCCTTGCGGATGGCGTCGCTGACCTCGTTGGCCTTGCCGAAGCCGAAGCCGACGCGGCCGCCGCGGTCGCCCACGACGACGACCGCGCTGAAGCTGAACCTGCGGCCGCCCTTCACGACCTTGGCGCAGCGGTTGACAAAGACGACGCGCTCGTCGAACTCGCTCTGCGCCTCACGGGAGAACTCTCTTTCCATACTCACTTGGTTTCCTCCGCCGCCTTAGCGGTCTTCTCGGTAATCCTGAGCCCCGCCGCGATGGCGGACTCCACGATCTGCTTCACGCGGCCGTGGTACTTGTGGCCGCCGCGGTCCACGACCACCAGCGAAATGCCCTTCGCGATCGCCGCGCCGGCGGCCTGCTCGCCGACCAGCTTGGCGGTCTCGATGTTGCAGGCCTTCCCCGCGTTGAGGGTTGTCGTCGCGGCGAGCGTGCGCATGGCGTCGTCGTCCACGAACTGCACGTACATGTGCTTGTTCGAGATGCAGATGGCCATGCGCGGCCGCGCGGCCGTGCCCTTGATGCGTTGGCGCAGGCGCTTATGCCGAAGCGCGCGCTGTTCTTTACGGTTAAAACTCATATCTCTCCACTCCGTTCAGGCGTTACGCCACTGTCTTGCCCTGCTTGCGGCGGACCACCTCGCCGACGTACTTGATTCCCTTGCCCTTGTAGGGCTCGACCGGGTAGTAGCTGCGGATGCGCGCGGCCGCCTGGCCCACGAGCTCCTTGCTGATGCCCTCGACGGCAACGTTCACGCCCTGGGCGTCCACCGTTACCTTGATGCCGTCGGGGATGGCGTAGAGCTTGGGGCCCGCGAAGCCCAGCGACAGGCTCAGCACCTGCCCCTGGAGCACGGCCTTGAAGCCCGTGCCCTCGATGTTCAGCGCCTTCTTGTACCCGGCCGTAACGCCCACGATCATGTTGGCGACCAGCGTGCGGCTCAGGCCGTGGCAGCCCTTGAGCACGCGCTCCTCCTTCTTCAGCAGGGGCGCGCCGTCCGCGCGCTTCTCGATGCGGGTAACGAGCGCCTTGCCGTCCGCGACCGTAACGATGATGCCCGGGTAAAACGTGCGGCTGAGCTCGCCCAGCTTGCCCTTGACGGTAACCTCGTTGCCGTTGGCGGCGACGGTAACCCCGGCGGGGATGTCCACGGGCATTTTGCCTATTCTCGACATTGCAGTATCCTTCCTCACCAAACGGTGCAGATCAGTTCGCCGCCCAGCTTGCGCCGGCGGGCCTCCTTGCCGCTGACCACGCCACCGGAGGTGCTCAGGATCGCGGTGCCCATGCCGCCGAGCACCACCGGGATGTCCTGCACGCCGCAGAACTTCCGGAGGCCCGGCTTGCTCTCGCGGCGCAGGCCGCGGATGGCCGGCTCGGCGTCGTTGTTATACTTCAGGTCAATGCTCAGCACGCGCGGGACGGTGTCGGTGATCGTGAAGCCCGCGATGTAGCCCTCGGCCTTCATCACGCGAGCGATCTCGCCCTTGATCCGCGAGCCGGGCAGCTCGACGGACGCATGGCCGGCCTTCATCGCGTTGCGGACGCGCGTCAGCATATCAGAAATCGGATCGGTCATCATACTGTGCTTTCCTCCTTTACCAGCTTGCCTTGGTCACGCCCGGGATCATCCCGGAGACCGCCAGCTCGCGGAAACAGATGCGGCAGAGCTGGAACTTGCGGATGTAGGCGCGCGCGCGGCCGCAGCGCGTGCAACGGTAATACTTGCGCGACGAGAACTTCGGCGCGCGCTTGGCTTTCTCCATCAGACAGGTCTTTGCCATTGTAAAAAATCCTTCCTTCGCTTTAACCGCAACAGGAGGCGCGGGGGGCACGGACAGGCCGTGTCATCGCCCGTGTGCCCTGTGTGAAACCCCGTGTGCCCATTGTGGTAAAAATCCTCTCGTCATTTCCCCGCGAACGGCATCCCGAGCGCGACCAGCAGCTCGCGCGCGCCGGCGGTTTCCCCCGCCGTCGTTACGAACGTGATGTCCATGCCCCAGTCGCCCCCGCCCCCGGAATCCACCATCTCGGGGAAGATCGTGTGCTCCTTCAAGCCCATCGTGTAGTTGCCGCGGCCGTCGAAGCCGCGGTTCGGGATGCCCCGGAAGTCGCGGATGCGGGGCAGCGCGCTGTTCACGAGCCGCTCCATGAAGTCGTACATCCGCGCCCCGCGCAGCGTAACCTTCGCGCCGATGACCATGCCGTCGCGCAGCTTGAAGTTGGAGATGCTCTTGCGCGCCTTGCACAGCACCGGCTTCTGCCCGGACAGCCTCGCCAGGTCCTCCACGATGCCCTTCTGCACGTCCTTCTCCACGATGCCGAAGGCCGAGTTGATCACGACCTTCTCCAGCTTCGGCACCATCATCCGGTTCTTCAGCCCGAGCTTCTCCTGAAGCTGCGGGGCAATCTCACTGGTGTATCTCTCTTTCAGGTTTGCCATCGCCTTCCCCCTTACAGGACCTTGCCCGTCGCCTTCGACTTACGCACCCACTGGTCGCCCTCGCGGACGCGGCTGATGCGCACGCCCTTCTTCGCGTCCGGGTCGTACGGCATGATGTTGGACAACTGGATCGGCGCCTCGCGCTCGATGAACCCCCCGTTCGGGTAGGCCTCGGAGCGGCGCACCGCCTTCTTGATGATGTTCACGCCCTGCACGAGGGCCTTCCCCTTCTTGGGGAACACCCGCAGGACCTTGCCGACGTGGCCGGCGGACTCGCCTTTGATGACGATCACCGTGTCGCTCTTCCTAATTCTCGCAATACTCATCTTGCTCCTCACTCGCGGCCGTTCTGGCGCCCGGGGGCGTCAGCGGCGCCGCGGCCTCGCGGCGCTCAGACCACCTCCGGCGCCAGCGAGATGATTTTCATGTAGTTCTTGTCGCGCAGCTCGCGGGCGACAGGGCCGAAGATGCGCGAGCCGACCGGGTTCATCTTGTTGTCCACGATGACGCACGCGTTCTGGTCGAACCGCACGAACGAGCCGTCCGCCCGGCGGATCGGGTAGCCCGTGCGGACGATGACCGCCGTGGCCACCTGCCCCTTCTTGACCGCGCCCGCGGGGGCCGCCTCCTTGATGGCGACGCGGATCACGTCGCCGAGGTACGCGTACTTCTTGCGCTGCCCGAGGATGCGGAAGCACATCGCCACCTTCGCCCCCGTGTTGTCAGCCACGACCAGTTCCGTCTGTTCCTGGACCATATCAGTTCTCCTCCTTCACGATGCGCCAGCGCTTCGTCGCGCTCAGCGGCCGCGTCTCCATGATGGTTACGTGGTCGCCGACCTTCGCGGTGTCGGCCTCGTCATGCGCGTGGTACTTCTTGAACCGGCGCACGACCTTCCCGTACACCGGGTGCTGCTCGCGCCGCTCCCCCTGCACGACGACCGACTTGATCCCGCTCTTGCTCACCACAACGCCCTTGCGGACCTTGCGCTTGTTGCGGGTGCTCTCCCCTGCTGATGTCTCCGACATTACTTGGCCCTCCGCTGCTCATTCTGCACCGTCTTCATCCGCGCGACCTCCTTGCGCATCGCGCGCAGCCGCACCGGCTTCTCGATGACGACGCCGGACTTGTGCCTCAGCCGCAGGTCGGCGAGTTCCTTCGCCTTCTCGCGGATGCGCTGGCTCAGCTCGTCCGCGCCCAGTTCCCGTAGTTCTCTCGCTTTCATGATTCCGTTACGCTCCTACCCCGTGGCGTGTGACGAGGACCGTGCGCAGGCCCAGCTTCGTGTCCGCGAGGCGCAGGCACTCGCGGGCCACCGAGTCCGGCACGCCGCCGATCTCGAACAAAATCTTACCCGGCAGGATCACGGCCACCCACAGCTCGGGGTTGCCCTTCCCGCCGCCCATGCGCACCTCGATGGGCTTCCGCGTGACCGGCTTGTCCGGGAAGATGCGTATCCAGAGCTTGCCCTTGCGCTTCATCTCGCGGTTGATGACCACGCGGCAGGCCTCGATCTGCGTGTTCGTGAGGAACCCGCGCTCCATCGCCTTCAGGCCGAACTCGCCGTAGGCCAGCTCCGCCCCCGAGGTGGCGTAGCCCGCGCGATTACCCTTTGACTGCTTGCGGTGCTTGACCCGCTTAGGCATGAGTGGCATCTCTTCTCCTCCTTGGCCCCTGCCCGCCGGAACGCGCCGGCTGGAAATCCTCGCGCTTGCAGATCCAAACCTTCACGCCGATGATCCCGGCGGTCGTGTTCGCCTCCGCGAAGCCGTACTCAATGTTCGCCCGCAGCGTGTGCAGCGGCACCTTGCCCTGCTTGCTCCACTCCACGCGCGAGATCTCGGCGCCGTTGATACGGCCGCTGCAACGGATCTTGATGCCGTCCACGCCCATATCCATCGCCACCTTCTCCGCCCGCTTCATCGCGCGCTTGACCGCCGCGCGGCGCTCCAGCTGCTGCGCGATGCCCTCGGCCACCAGCTGCGCGTTCGCGTCCGGGTCGCGCACCTCATGGATCTCGAGGTAGATCTCCTTGCCCGTCTGCTTCGCCAGGTCCTGGCGGATCTTGTCCACGTCCTGCCCCTTGCGCCCGATGACCACCCCCGGCCGCGCCGAGAACAGGTTCACGCGCACGCGGTTCGCATAGCGCTCGATCAGGATCTTGGTGATGGCCGCGCCCTCCAGGCGCTTCTTCACCACCTCGCGGATCATCTGGTCCTCCGCCAGCAGGTCGCCGAACTGCTTCTTGTTGGCAAACCAGCGGCTCCGCCACTGCTTGTCAACCGCGATCCGGAAACCGATTGGATTTACTTTCTGTCCCAAAGTTTTGCTCCTTTATAAAGCCCTTACTGCTCCTCGCCCACCAGGACGACCTTGCAGTGGCACAACCTCTTGGCGATCGGGCTCGCGCTCCCGCGCGCCCGCGGCCAGAACCGCTTCATCCGCGCACCCTCGTCGAACACGCACAGGGCCACCCGCAGCGTGTCCACATCCAGGTTCGCGTTGTTCCTCGCGTTCGCGACCGCCGACTTGAGCGTCTTGCCCAAGATCAGCGCCGCCTTGCGAGGGCTGAACTCGATGACCCTCAACGCCTCCGCCACCGGCTTGCCCTGGCACTCGCGCGCCAGCGGCCGGCCCTTCTGGGCGGACATCCTCACGTTACGGGTAATGGCCGTCACTTCTTTCATCTTCTTACCTCACCCCCCCTTACTTGGCGACCGCCTTATCCGTGTGCACGCCGTGCGACCGGAACGTCCGCGTCGGCGCGAACTCCCCCAGGCGGTGCCCCACCATATTCTCCGTGATGAAGATCGGCACATGCTGCTTCCCGTTATGGATCGCGAACGTGTGCCCCACGAAATCCGGCAGGATCATCGAGCGGCGCGACCACGTCTTGATCGGCTGCTTCTTGCCCGACGCGTTCATCTTCTCGACCTTGTCGAGCAGGTGCTGCTCCACATAAGGCCCCTTCTTGATTGACCTCGAACCCATGCCCTACTTCCTCCGTTTCAGGATAAACTTGCTGCTCGTCTTGCGCGGGTTGCGGGTCTTGCCGCCCTTCGCAAGCTTGCCCCACGGCGACACCGGCTGGCCGCCGCCAGACGTCCGCCCCTCGCCACCGCCCATCGGGTGGTCCACCGGGTTCATCGCCACGCCGCGCACGGTCGGGCGGATGCCCATCCAGCGCTTGCGGCCCGCCTTGCCCAGCTTCACGCTGCCCCACTCCGCGTTGCCCACCTGCCCGACCGTCGCCGTGCAGTTCGCGAGGAACAGGCGCACCTCGCCCGACGGCATCCGCAGCGTCACGTACTTCCCGTCGCGCGCCATCACCTGGCAGCTGTTGCCCGCCGAGCGCCCCACCTGGCCGCCCTTGCCCGGCACCAGCTCCACGTTATGCACGAACAGCCCCAGCGGGATCAGCCCCAGCGGCAGCGCGTTGCCCACGTTCGGCTCCGCCTCCGGCCCGGCCATCACCGCGTCGTCCACCTTCAGGCCCTGCGGCGCGAGGATGTAGCGCTTCTCGCCGTCCACATACTTCAGCAGCGCCAGGTTCGCCGAGCGGTTCGGGTCGTAGGCGATCGCCTCGACGCGCGCCGGGATGCCGACCTTGTCGCGCTTGAAGTCCACGATGCGGTAGCGCCGCTTCACGCCGCCCCCGCGGTGGCGCACCGTGATGCGCCCCTTGTTGTTGCGACCCGCCTTGCTGCGCTTCGCCTCGGTCAACCGCTTCAGCGGCCGCTTCTCCGTGATCTCCTCGAACGTCAGCCCGACCCGGTGCCGCAGCGTCTCCGTCGTAGGTTTGAATGTCTTTAAGCCCATAGCCCTTCCCTCAAATCAGCTCAATGCGCTCGCCCGGCCGCACCGTTACGATCGCCCGTTTCCAGCACCGGCCCGGAACCGTGCGGCGGTTCTTCAGCGTGCGCTGCTTCTCCTGGTGGTTCTGCGTGTTCACCGCCAGCACATGCACCCCGAACTGCGCCTCCACCGCCTTCCGGATCTCGATCTTGTTCGCCTTCGGCGCGACCTCGAGCATATACTTATGCTCATACGCGAGCCGCGTCCCCTTCTCGGTAATCATCACCCTGCGGATAATCCCGTCGTGTTTCATGCGCCCTCCCCTTCGGTTGCGGCCTTCCTGGCCCTCATGCGCGCCGTCAGCGCCTCGAACCCGGCCCTCGACGCCACGATCGTGCGGAACAGCAGCAGGTCGTACACATCCACCTCCGCCGCGCGCATCACCGCCGCGTTCGGCAGGTTGCGCCCCGACAGCGCCACGTTCTCGTCATACGCGTCCACCACGACCAGCGCCGAGCGCGCCACGCCCACCTTCTTCAGCAGCGCCGTCATCCGCCGCGTCTTCGGCTCCGCGAAGTCGAACGCCTCGACCACCACCACGTCGCCCGCCGCGATACGGTCGCTCAGCGCGCGCGTGAACGCCAGCTGCACCACCTTGCGGTTCATCTTCTGAGAGTAATCCCTCGGCTTGGGCCCGTGCGCCACGCCGCCGCCGCGCCAGATCGGGTTCTGGCGCAGGCCCACGCGGGCGCGCCCCGTCCCCTTCTGCTTCCACGGCTTCTTGTTCGAGCCGGCCACCTCGCCCTTGCTCAGCGTCGAGGCCGTCCCGGCCCGCAACCCGTTCTGGATCGCGACCACCACGTCCTTCACCGCCTGCTCGCCCTTATCAAGGATCAGCCGCTCGTCCGGGAAGCTCACTTCCCCCGCGGCCGCCCCTGTGGCGTCATACAGTCTAATCATACTCATAACTCAACTCTTTGCGGCTTTCGCCATTCCTTAGTTGTCCCAACCCCTACCTGCGGATAACGGCAACACGGCAGAACCCTGCGCCATGTGATGTGCGCCCCCTGTAACCAGGAGACCCTTCGCCGACCTAGCGGCAACACGCTCGCTTACACTCATTATCCGTTATCAGATTTTAGCCCCCGGTACCCGCCTCGTGCGGCCAGTCGCTAACTGCTGACGACTCCTTCTTCGTTGTGAATTGGGAAGCTTATCATTTCCCTAACGGCTCATGCAAGCACTAAAACAGAAAAAAAACAAAAAAAATCACCCCGCCGCCGCCACCGTCTTCACACCTTTGCGACGCTGCGAGAGAACATCCCTAAGCGCACCCCACCTGGACATTGGACATCCCCGTGTTGGGCATTGGACATTCCCGTAGGGCAACGCCCTGCGTTACTGAGTGCCTCCCTTTCAGGGCTAAAAACGATGGCCAATATCAAGTTAAATTACTATATAGCCGTCCGTAATCGTTGGGTAGGGACGGCTCTCCGAGCCGTCCGCAATATGGCGATAACGGCGGTTTCGGAGAAACCGCCCTACCATGCGCCAATATCACCACCCGCAGGCCAGAAAACCAGCGCTCCCTTGACATTGCCAGCGATAGGGAAGCCCGGCAAACCCATGGCATCAGGACCACCTTGCGGCATGCCGCGCCGAGCGGGGATGACACGGCAGGGGAAATGTCAAATGTTGAAATACGCCCCCTATATTAATGGATTCTTTGACAGAATTACAGGATTGACAAGATTGAACGAGGCGTTGCTTCTTTCTAACCGCAAAGGACGCAAGGCGTTTGCATCACTGACCACTAATCACTTCCCCCCTATGCATCGCATACGAGGCTGATGTTGCAATACCGAAAATCAGGAGAAGGGGAAGGATAAGTTTGTGGGAAATGGGGGTCATGGGGCAGCGTTTTCTTTGTTAAAAGGGATAGGTTGTTTTGTAGTTTCAAACTCTGTCGTTGGATTAGAGATGTTTTGGCGATTTATGAAATCCTTGTATTCTTTATTTGAAAACTCATTTGTGGAAAGCGAGCCGTGAGTCCCTAAAACCAAAGAATCGTACCAAACGACACCCTCCTCAAATGTTTGCAAAATGTCCGGGTTCTTGTCTGTTTCTAATCTGTTGCGCAAACTCCCCCGCATTTTTTTTATTGTCTCTGCGTCTGGTTTTTCAGATGTTACTTTCCCTCGCAACATATAGACAAGAAGCTCCCCTCTTCTCGTACTATAGGAAGTTAATCGAAATCCATCTGCCTCGCGCTCCAACGTAATCATCATGGGGTTGCCAAACACATTAACAATTTGGTCATTCTTCACAGGGACACGCGGGAACAATCGTATAACCTCCGAAGCCAGATTATATTCGTCAAGTGGCTTGGTGCCGAGCGTTTCCGCAATGGCAAAACAAATTTTTTCAGTAGTGAAATATGTTCCATACCCCATATGTATTGCCCGCATAAAGAAAAGAAAATATGCGACCATTGCAACGATGATCACCATGGCAACAATAGTAATGCGCTTGATTATTTTCTTCATATCCATCTTTGCCTCCTAGGTCAGCATCAGGTTAACATCGCGGCCGCCCTGCACTGTTGGCTTGGGCTTTGCGCTCTTTTGATGTCCGTTGGCGTCGTAGGTTGGGACGCAGATGGATGCCGAACTGGTGTTCGGCGCTCCCAGCACCGCGAACACCCGCCGCCGCAGGCCGCAATACACGCAAAACCTTCTCATCCCTGCCTCTCCGTGCTGGTTAACAAAAAACCTTTCACATGATAAAAGGACACCATACGCCATATCCCGCCAGCCCGTCAAGGACTTTCGGCAAAAAATGGGGACACGCGATTGGGGTTCGCCGAGATCATCATCACGCCCTGAAAACCAACGGGGGTTGCAAAGCCCTTGCAACCCCGCCTCTTCGCCTTCACGGAATCCGGATTGATCCGCTTTCTGCCAAACCGCGAGCCGTCATGCCCTTGTCAAGTGTTACCAAATATGACTACCCAAAAAACAACAGCCGCTGCTGGCTTGCGCCAACAGCGGCTGCGGTTACGGCCCGGGGCGCTTACTTCTTCACGGCCTTGCGCACGAAGACGATGCCCTGCTTGGCCCCGGGGATGGACCCCTCGACCAGCAGCACGTTGTCCTCGGTGCGCACCTGAACCACGAGCAGGTTCTGGACCGTGCGGTTCACGTTGCCCATGTGGCCGGGCATCCGCTTGCCCTTCTCGACCCAGCCCGGGAGGTCGCGCGCGCCGATCGAGCCGACGCGCCGCTTGGAGTGGCCGCCGTGCGTCATCGGCCCGCCGTGCATCCCCCAGCGCTTCATCACGCCCGCGAACCCGCGGCCCTTGGTAACGCCCGAGACGTCCACGTACTGCACGCCCCCGAAGACCTTGTCCACGGTGATGACGTCGCCGGCCTGGACCTCCTCGCCGTCGTCCAGCGCGAACTCTTTGAGGATGCGCTGGGGCTTGACCCCGGCCTTCTCGCAGTGCCTCACCTCGGCCCGGCTCATGCGCGGGTGGTAGCGGCCCGCCTTCTCGGGGATGGGCTTCTTCTCTTCCTTGGCCTTCTTGCGGTCGGCCTTCCACTCGTCGTTACCCTTGCGGGAGGCCTTCTGCTCGGCGAACCCGAGCTGCGCGGCGCGGTAGCCGTCCGTCTCCGGCGTCTTGACCTGGACGACGGGGCAAGGCCCCAGCTCGATGGCCGTTACCGACACGCGGCGCCCGGCCTCGTCATAGACCTGCATCATACCGATTTTCCTGCCTATCATGCCTTCCATGGTATCATCCTCCTCAAACCCTGATCGTGATGTCCACGCCAGCGGGCAGGTTTAACTTCTTCAACTCGTCAACGGTTTTCGCCGTTGGCCCGACAATGTCCAGCAGCCGCTTGTGGGTCCTCATCTCGAACTGATCCATGGACTTCTTATCCACATGCGGGCTGCGGTTGACCGTGAAGCGCTCGATCCTCGTTGGCAGAGGGATCGGCCCCACGACCTGCGCGCCCGTGCCGCGGGCGGTATCTATGATATCGCCCACCGCCTGGTCCAGCACCCGGTGGTCGTACGCCTGTAAGCGGATGCGTATGCGTTGGCTTTGCATTCTAACGTTACCTGTTCAACAGTTGTTCCCTGACTGCCCGTGGCACGACCGCAAACTCGCCAGGTTCCATCGTATAGCTGGCGCGGCCGCGCGAGAGCGACCGTATTGCGGTTGAGTACCCGAACAGCTCTGCCAGCGGCACCTGCGCGCGCACGATCTGCGTGTCGCCACGCGTCGTCATGTCCCGCACCGAGCCCCGCCGGCTGTTGATGTCCCCCATGATGTCGCCGACATAATCGGCAGGCGTCACGATGTCGAGGGACATGATAGGCTCCAGCAATTCCGGGCCCGCGGCCAGCGCCGCCTCCCGGAACCCCATAACGGCCGCGGTCCTAAACGCCACGTCTGTCGCCATCTCCTCATCCATCACCACGGCCTCCGTAACCCGCGCCAGCACGTCCGTCATCGGGTAACGCGCCAGGACGCCGGTCAGGATGCCGTCCGTCAAACCTTGCTCCATACTGTCAATCAAATCCTCGTCAGCCAGCGCGCGCCGCACCTTCGGGCCAATCTCCACCTTGTGGCCGCCCCCACGCTCCAGCGGCTCCACCTCCACCGTTACCCCCGCGTAATGCCGCTTGCCCCCAAGCTCGCGGTCGAAGGTATAGACGCTCCGCCCCGGCGCCGACACCGTCTCGTAATACGACACCATCGGCCGGCCCGTGTTCGCCTCACACTTAAACTCCCTGCGCAGGCGGTCCACCAAGATCTCCAAGTGCAGCTCGCCCATCCCGCTCAGAATCGTCTGCCCCGTCTCCGGGTCCACCCGCACCTGGCACGTCGGGTCCTCCGCCGCCAGCAGGCCCATCGCCTCCGCCAGCTTCTCCTTCTGCCCGCTCGACTTCGGCTCGATCGCCATGAACATCACCGGCTCCGGCACCATGATACGCTCCAGATACACCGGCTGGTTCTCCGCGCACAGCGTGTCGCCCGTCGTCGCCTCCTTCAGGCCCACGACCGCCCCGATGTCCCCGGCCGCCAGCGCCTCCACCTCCACCTGCTCATCCGCGAACAGCTTCACCAGCTTCATCACCCGCTCGCGCTTCCGGCTCCTCGGGTTCCACACGTTCGCGCCCTTCCTCAGCGCCCCCGCATACACCCGCACGAAAAACAGCCGCCCCACATACGGGTCCGTCGCGATCTTAAACACAAGCGCAGTCAACGGGCTCTCCGCCGACTGCTCGCGCGTAACGTTCGCCTCCGTCTTCACATCCGTCGCCTCGACCGCCGGACGGTCCAGCGGCGACGGCAAATACCACGCCACAGCATCAAGCAACTGCTGCACGCCCTTATTCCTCAGCGACGACCCGCACAGCACCGGCACCAGCCTCCCGCCGATGACCGCACGGCGGATGGCCTCGCGCAGCACCTCCGCCGACAGGTCAGCATTCGCGAAATACGGCTCCAGAATCGCCTCATCAGCCTCCGCAACTTTCTCGCACAACTCCGCCCGCGCCAAGACCGCCTCATCGCGCATCGCCTCGGGGATTTCCCCCACGCGCACCTCACGACCCTCCGAACCCTCATCATACGAATACGCCACCATCTCCAGCAAATCAACCACGCCGCAGAACGACTCCGCCTGACCCACCGGCAACTGCACGCACACCGCATTCGCCTTCAGCCTTGTCCGTATCTCCTCCACGCAACGCTCGAAATCCGCACCCATGCGGTCCATCTTATTCACGAACGCCACGCGCGGGACACCATACCTGTCGGCCTGCCGCCACACCGTCTCCGACTGCGGCTGCACCCCGCCCACAGCGCAGAAAACGCCCACCGCGCCGTCTAGCACGCGCAGTGAGCGTTCAACCTCGATGGTGAAATCAACATGGCCCGGCGTGTCAATCAGATTGATCTGCACATCCCGCCAAGAACAAGAAATCGCCGCGCTGGTAATCGTGATACCCCGCTCGCGCTCCTGAATCATCCAGTCAGTAACGGTGTTGCCCTCGTCCACGTTCCCGAGACGATGCGTGCGCCCCGCATAAAAGAGGATGCGCTCGGTCGTCGTCGTCTTACCCGCATCAATGTGGGCAACGATCCCGATATTCCGCACCATCCTCAATGTCCCGTTCGCTTGCAAGACGCTCACCATCACTTCGACGTTTCACAGATCAATGGATTCCCCGGCAACCCGCCAGCCTATCCCTGAACCACCCTTCCCTTTGGGAAAAGGACATTCAATTTACCAGACCCCCTGCCCCACTTGCAAGCCCCAAAAAAAAGATTTTTCAGATTGTTCGCCACAGGCAACCGCCGGCTTTTCCTGCAAGGCTCAGCTCCGCCGACAACGAGAACCTAGGAACATCTATAGTAATTCCGTATCAGCTCTTCGACCAGGGGGTCGTTAGCGACATCGAGTATCTTCATCTCGCGGCGGGCGTTCTCGGCGGAGTCGGAGGCGTGGGCGGCATTGATCATGATGTTGGTACCGAACTCGCGGCGGATGGAGCCGGGCTTGGCCTTGTCGGGGTCGGTCGCACCGAGGACGTCGCGTATCTTGCTGACGGCGTCAATGCCCTCATAGACGATAGCGAGGCACTCCTCGCGGCCGGGCTTGGCGCGTTCCTCGGGCGGGCAGTTGGACGGGCGGTGCCCGGTCATGAACTCGACGATGTTCTCGAAGTCGCGGGCGGCGCCCAGCGGCGCGAGATAGTCGCACAGGTCGGTCAGGCGGGCGGCGTCAACAGGGAAGCCGAACTCGCGCGAGAGAGCCTGCGCCGCGCGGTCCGCGCCGAAGAGCTTGAACACGCGCTTGAGGCTCTCGCGCACAGGGCCGTAGAACTCCTCGGCCTGCGCCACGGACATGGCGAACTTCTTCACGCCGACAATGCGCAGGCCCGTGCGGGACAGCAGGTCCATGATGTTGCCCGCGCGGAGGGAGGGGTGGCGCCAGTTGTCGGGCTTGAGCATGACGAGGGTCTGCTGGATGTCATCGCCGGGGCTGAAGTCAATGGCGCCGCGCACGATGCCCGCGTCGGCGGACATATGCCGGGCGAGGATGTTCAGGATCCGGCCGACGACCTCTTTGCTGGCGCCCACCAGCACGACAGGCTCGAAGTATTCGACCGCATTGGACACGGGGTCGCGCACCATGTCGCCATAGGTGTCGCGGATGGTGATGCCGCTCAGCCAGCGCTGGCGGATGCTGCCGGTAACCTCGAAGATTTTGCGGACGGCATCCTCGCCCTCGAAGAGGAGCAGCATGGAGCGGTGCGGGTGGCCGGTTACGGGGTCGGGGGCATAGGCCTTGCGGATGTAGCCGGAGAAGAGCGCGCACTTCTCCGGGTCGGTGGGGTCGTAGGCCGTGAGGTAGGCGACCAGGTCGTCAACGAGCTGCTGCGAGGCGCCGATCATGCGCGCGCCGACCAGCTTCAGGTCCGTGCGCACAAGGTAGCGCGCGATGATCCCGCCCGTCCGCGACTTGCGGATGGGATACGGGTTGATCAAGGTGAATGCGAGTTCTCTTGCCATATCGTATGCCTCTCGTACATCGTAACGTCAACGCCCCGGACCGCTCACAGCCGCGTGCCGTTTCAGGAGCCGCGCGCTCCCGAACGCAACCAGCGCGACCGCCAGCGCAATCAGGCACAGCGTCGCAAGCGTCAGCACGCCGCCTGCCCCGAAGCCGCCCTCGCGCCAGGCCGTTGCGTTCTGTTTGAATAAGTTAATCAAAGCCAGGCCACTCATGGCAATCATAAAAATCATCGGGATGAACGCAACGGCCGTGTTTTTGCCCTCCCGCGCGAGCCAGAGCGTAACGCCGAGCAGCGAGAGCGCCGCCAGCAACTGGTTGGCGGACGCGAAGATGGGCCACAGGCCTTTCGTCCCCGCGCTGAACACGAGCGCAGCGGACACGGCGACCGCCACGGTGGTCGCGGAGTAGCGGTTCGCGAACGCCAGGCGGAGGGCAGGCGCCTCGCGGGCTGCGGGCGCCCCGCCGCCGCGCGGCAAGAACAGCTCCTGCCAGGTGAACCGCGCGAGGCGCGTCGCGGTGTCGAGCGTCGTCATCAGGAACGCCGCCAGCGCAAGCGACACGAAGACCATGCCCGCCTCCAGCGGGATGCCCAGCCGCACGCTGAACCCCGCCAGCCCACGCGCGAAGAGCGTCGCCTCCGACTGCGTCGCCAGCCCCTCGGCATACTCGCCCTGCGTCATCCACGCCACGGCAACCAGCGCGACCAGCGCCAGCAGCCCCTCGACCAGCATCCCGCCGTAAGCCACCGGGCGCAGGTGCCTTTCGCTCGCCACCTGCTTGGAGGTGGTGCCCGAGGCGACCAGCGCATGGAAGCCCGAGCAGGCCCCGCAAGCGATCGTTACGAACAGCATCGGCAGCACCGGGTCGCGGAGGCCACTCTTGGGGTTGAGCGCATCCCACCCCGCGAACAGGGGGAGGCGCACCTCCGGGGCCGCCACGAAAATCCCGGCAACGCCCAGCGCGATCATCGCGTACAGCAGGTACGAGTTGAGGTAGTCGCGCGGCTGCAGGAGCATCCAGACCGGCAGCACGGACGCCGCGAAGCAGTACGCCAGCAGCACCGCCGCCCACACGGCGTGCGCGGCCTCCGGGGCGAACCCGAAGGCCGCGAGGTCAAGCGGCCAGCGGGTGCCGAGATAGACGCACCCGAACATCAGCGGCACGAACACGGCGGACGCCCGCGCGAACCCGACCCCCTTCCGATAGACCAGCGTACCGAACGCCACCGCCAGCACGATGAACAGCAGCGAGGCCGTCGCCACCGCCGGCGCGCTCACGAACGTCCCCGCCACGAGAAGGGTGAACTGCGCGATGACGAGGATCAGCGTCGCGAGGCAGAAGAGCAGGAACAGGATGCGGCCCCAGTATCCCATCAGCGACTCGATGATCGTGCCGATGGAGCGGCCCTGGTTACGCACCGAGAGGAACAGCACGCTGAAATCATGCATCGCCCCGATGAACACGCACCCCAGCACGATCCACAGCGCGACCGCCAGCCACCCGAACTGCGCCGCCAGCACCGGCCCGACAATCGGCCCCGCGCCGGCGATGCTCGCGAAGTGATGCCCGAACAGGATGGCGGGGTGCGTCGGCACATAGTCCACGTCATCCCGCCGTGCGTGCGCCGGCGTCGTGCGGCCAGGGTCAACCCCCAAGACGCGCCCGATGAAACGCCCATAGAGGACATACGCCCCCACCAGAAAACCACCACCTAAAAGAAGCAGTACCGCACCATTCATTTCGGAGAGTGTACCCTGATTCGGCAGGGGAACACAAGGACGAAATCAAGGTTTCATTGCCGCCCGGCAACGGCCCGCATCTGGAAGGACAGGCTCGGGTGCCAAAGCACAAGGGCGGGGTTCAACCCGCCCTTGGTGCATTCCGCGGCGAGAAACGCTCGCCCACAGGGAAGCCTATTTCTGCTTGCGTCTGCGGAGGAGGAACGCCGCGCTCCCGAACACGAGGAGCGTCATCGCCGACGGCTCAGGGATGTTGAGTATCCCGTTGATGGTGAGGGCGTTCGGCAGGCTGGGGCCGATCCCGCTTGCCGTGCCGGTGCCAAACGAGAACCGGCCGTTGGTGCCGCTCTCGCCGCCCCAGAGCACGAGGCGGAACGTAACGCCTGAAACCTCCTTCAGGTCCTCGATGCCCGACAGGTCAAGATAGACCCAATCGTACGAGCCGTGCGGCAGGGTTTCCGCACCCCCAATGTCGGTCCAGCCCGTGCCGCCATCCAGCGAATACTGCCACTGCCCGTACTCAGGGCTTTGCTGTGGCGAGCCGCACCAGGGCGTCTCGATGGAGGTCAGGGTCAGGGTGAAGCCCGCGTCGGCCATGATGTCGAAGTAGAAGCACACGTCCGTGCTCAAGGCCTCTTCTTTTGAATAGAAGAAGTTACGCCCACCCCATGACCTGCCCATTGTGGTGCCGACCGTCCAAACGCCAGCCCCACGCCAAAGCCCGGTCGAGCTGACGCCCGGGCTGCTTGAGAACGTAAGCCCCTCGTTCCCGTAACCACTTGTGCTAACCATCTCTCCGAAACCCCATTCGAGGAGGGTTGCGGCGTGGGTCCATCCGGCCGCCATAAAAAGCATGGCAGCTATCATGCGTGTCATTTGTCGTGTTGTCATACAATCTCCTTTTGAGAAGTGTCAAATGAACATACATCTTCCCGCCTCGATAGGCAAGACAAAAAATCAGTATTTCTGACTCCAATTCACACCCCCCCCGTTTCCCCTGTGCAACGCAAGGAACGGGAAACCCGTTAAACCCCTTGCCAACCCGTCCTGCGCCCTCTATAATACGGGCTTCAACAAAACCAAAGAAGGAAGAGGAAGATGGACGACAGACACAAGATGCCCCCCCCGTGCGCCCTGACCATCATCGGCGAGCGCATCAACGACTCCATCCCCTCCACGCACGAGCTCTATGAGCGCGGCGACCTCGACGGCATCGTCGCCCTCGCCCGCGCGCAGGCCGACGGCGGCGCCGCATACATTGACGTGAACATCGGCCGCCGGCCACCCGAACGGATGGCCGAACTCGTGCGCCGCATCCAGCCCGCCGTCCCATGCCCGCTCTCCATTGACTCCCCCGACCACGCGACCGCCCAGGCCGGGCTCGCCGCATTGCCGCCTGACGCACCCATGCCCATCCTCAACTCCATCTCCCCCCTGCGCACGGAAATGTTCGGCCTCTACGCCCTGCGCCCGTTCCGCCCGATTCTGCTCATCTCCGAAAACACCCGCGACGGCCGCGCCGCCCCCTGCCGCACCGCCGAGGAAACCTACGCCGCCGCGCGGCAACTGCTGGCCGCCGCGCAACGCGCCGGCATCCCCATCCGCGACTGCATCTTCGACCCCGGCATCGCGCCGCTCGCAACCGACACCGAAGGCAACCTCCGCCGCCTCATGGACACCCTGCGGATGCTGCGCGACGACCCCGCATTCGCCGGCGCACACGCCTCCGTCGGCCTCAGCAACTTCACGGTCATGCTCCCCTCGAAACGTGCGGACGGCACCCCCGTGAAAGCCCCCCTCGAAAACGCCTTCCTCACGCGCGCCCTGCCCCTGGGCCTCGACCACATCGTCGGCTCCGTCACGCGCGGCTACCAGACCCTCCCCGAAGGCCACCCCGCCCTGCTCTGCCTCGACAACTGCCTCGCCGCCGACGGCTACGACACCCTCCTCCACGTCCAGGACTTCTACAGCGCATGACCGCCCCCGCTGAAATCCTGCTCGTCGCCATCAACGCCCGCTACAGCCATGCCTCCTATGCGGCGCGGACATTACAGGCCAACCTCGGGGCGCTCGCACGCCAAGCAGCCATCCTTGAAACCGACCTCGACATCACGCCCGTCCAGCTCGCAGAGCAAATCGCCCGCCATCACCCGCGTGTCGTCAGCTTCACGGTCTACCTCTGGAACGTCCGCCTCGTCGAGGCCACCGCCCGCATCCTGCGGACGGTCCTGCCGCAGGCGCGGCTCATCGCAGGGGGCCCCGAGCTGACCCCTGATTACGCCAACGCCGCGCTCTTCGACACCCTCATCATCGGCGAGGGCGAGACCGCCCTCCGCAAGGCCTGCGAAACGCCCGCGCCCGCCGCACACCAACGGACCGCCGCACCCGAACCGCTCGACACCCTCACCCTGCCCTTCGACGCCTACACCGACACCGACCTCGCCCAGCGCACCATCTACGCCGAGACCTCGCGCGGCTGCCCCTACCCTTGCGCCTACTGCACCTCCGCACAAACGCCCCTGCGCCTTTTCCCCCTCGACACCCTGCTCCCCGCACTCGACCGCCTGTGGCAGCGCGGCATCCGCCAACTCAAATTCCTCGACCGCAGCTTCAACGCACCTGTCGCCCACGCGTGCGCCGTCCTCGACTTCTTCCTGCCGCGCGTTACGCCCGACACCTGCCTGCACTTCGAAATCAACCCCGACCACCTGCACCCCGACATCCTCGGCCGCATCGCCGCATTCCCCAAAGGTGCCCTGCACCTTGAAGCCGGCGTCCAGACCCTCAACCCGTCCGTCGCCGCCGCCATCGGCCGCAACGCCGACACCGCGCAGACCCTCCAGAACATCCGCCGCCTCACGCACGACACAGGCGCCGTTGTCCACGCCGACCTCATCTTCGGCCTGCCCGGCGAAGACGAGGCCTCTTTCGCAAACGGCTTCGACACGCTCATCACGGCCGCCGCCCCGCCCGAAGTCCAGGTGAACCAGCTCAAAGGCCTCCCCGGCACACGCCTCCGCCGCGACGCGCCCACGCTCGGGCTTGCCTTCAACCCCGAGCCGCCCTACGAGGTGCTGCACACCGACGCCATGGACTTCGCCACGCTCTGCCGCATCCAACGCTTCGCCCGCTGCTGGGAGCTCATCCGCAACCGCAACCGTTTCCCCGAGGACGTCGCGCGTCTCCACAAGGCCACCGCCCCCGCCTACTACCGCGCCTACCATGCCCTTGCCGACCGCATCTTCTCCGGCGAGGGCAAACTCTTTGCCATCTCCCAGCCCCGCCTCGCCCGCCACCTCGCCGACCACCTCGACGGGCTAGGCAAATGAGCCGCCTGCGGCCCCCCGCGGGAACGCAAAAGCAAACCCATGCGGGGGCTGCCCGCATGGGTTTGCTTTCCCAGCATCACGCTGTTCTTAATTCTGATTCCGGTTGCCGCCCTGCCCTTGGGGGCGCTGCTGCTGGCGGACCTCGGCCAGCTTCTTCTGGAACGCTTCCGGATCCTTGTCCTTAAGCTCCATCAGCTCCTTGTACTGCGCCTCGTTCGTCGTTTTCAGACGCTCCAGCATACGGTTCTGGTTGATATCAGCCAGCTTCTTCTGGAACGCTTCCGGATCCTTCTCCTTCAGTGCCACCAGCTCCTTGTGCAGGTCCTCATTATCCGCTTTGATACGGTCAAGCTGACGGGTCTGCATCTGCTCGAGCTGTTCCGGGGTCAATTGACGCCTCTGCCCGCCTGCCGGCTGCTGTGCATTCTGCGCCATCACGCCTGTTGCCAAGGTTGCCATCACGGCAAACACCATCAATGAATACTTCATCCTCAACTCCTTTTCTTTCGTGTGGACCGACTTGATCCAGTGGGTGATTAAACGAAGGCCCTCCCGTTTTATTGCCATTCTTTTTGTTTTCGTATGCCCGTGCAGATTTCTCGCTCAGATGGCAACCCCTGGCTTATTCAAGCCTGATTCAATCTCTTTTCTTCTTGATTTACAAAATGATAATGATCCAACATTTCGTTTATTTCTTCTGGAGCATTAAACATCATGACATCTACAATTGAAAGTCCAACTTCAAATTCGTTCCTATATTGATGATATTCTAAAAAATCAATTTCTTGAAATTTGATATCTATCCCTGCATCATGATATTTTGATGCATCATAAAAAGTAGCCCCTCCAACAGGATTCCAATATTCTTGAATATTCCCTAACGCTTTACAGATATTCAAAGACCATTCATCAGAAGCAGCAGGCGTTTCAATTTCTATGTTTTCCCCTGTAAAAACGGTTATATCAGCATGGATTCCAATATAATTACAGATCACATTTAAAGAATGCTGATTAAAGGTTACAATATTATCCGTTTCCAAAGAAAAGATTTCTCTTAAAACAGCAAGAACATCATTATAAAACGGTGCTCGCTTTTTATAATGTTCTAACTGCCTTAATATTTTACCACGCCAATCCGTTTCATTACTAATTTTAATATCTTTAATTGTCGTCGTCATGTGATGTTTTTGAAGCGGTATGTTAATGTATTGAGTTCCCTCACCTGGCTTTAAGATTCTATTCCGCTCGATCCAGCCGCCCTTCATATATTGAACTGCATCAAGCAATATGAATTCATCTGTGTGTTTAATCAAACTAAAATAGCCTAAATAAGGCAGGAAATAGGGCTGCATGATTGCCACTTTCATTAAAGACCTCTTTCTATATAAATTATGGCAGGGCGGTTTCTCCGAAACCGCCGTTACCGTTGCTGTGTGTTGCGGACGGCTCGGAGATCCGCCCCTACCCCTGATATTGTCAAAGGCATCCCGCTAGGGATGTTTTGCGTCAACACGCCCGAGATCACCCCTCATATCAGCCAGTCGGGGGAGGAGCCGTGGGCCTGCTGAAGCAGGCCCACGGCCATTGCCCTGAATGCACGCGGCCGTCATGACAGGCTCCCGCTACTGGGCCAGGAACTTGCCGGGCCAGGGGACATCGGCAACGGCGGTGGTGCCGGAGGACGGCCCGAGCGCGTCGCTCGCCAGGCACAGCGTCAGCGCGATCAGCAGCAGGGCCGCAACCGAGCCCAGCACAATCGCCGTAACGGTGAGCCCCTTCGAGCTGCTTGACGCCGGGGCGAAACTCGAGATCGGCATCATCTGGACGCCGTCCATCGAGGAGTCGGCCTCAGCGGCAGCCTCAACCCCGGGACGCTTGATTCTCAGCGTCTTCTTCTGCGTAACCGTCGAGGAGTCAACGCCCGCGTCTGCCGGCAGGACGGAGTCGGGGATGCGCGAGGTCTGGCGGATCGGCGCGGTGCCGGACTTGGCGGTCGGCGGCATCGCCGGAGACGCCGGCGACATCGGGGCCGAGAGGTCCGAGGGCCGTTTCAGGCGGATGGTCTTGGGCGCGCCTGACTCCGGCGGCTTAATCGGGATGGAGGTCGAGACGCCGATCGCGGAGTCCAGCGAGATGCGCGAGGTCTTCGACTTGGCGGCCTGGACCTGCGAGATGGATGACGTCGCGCTCGGCGACGGCACAGCCCCTGGCGCGGGCGGCGCAACCGTGTTCAGCACGACGGGGCTGAGCTTGACCGTCGCCGACGCGTCGGCCGAGGCCTCGGCGGTCGGCGCCGCGTCCGCTGGCGCACCCGTAGGCGAGAGGGGTTTGAGGCGAACCGTGATCGGGCGCGGCGCGCCGGGCGCCGCGGGTGTTGCCTTGGGGGGGATGTTTCCTTGCTCTTGATCTGACATGGTGTCTGTCTCCTTTACCGTGGGCGGTCTCAGACCGCCATCACTTCCGCTTCCTTGTTTTTCAACTCTGTGTCAATTTTCGCGATGTGCGCGTCCGTGGCCTTCTGGATGTCATCCAGCCCGCGGTCGCGCTCATCCTCCGTGATGCTGCTGTCCTTCTGCAAAGCCTTCACCGCCTCGTTCGCGTCGCGCCGGACATTACGCACGGCGACGCGCGCCTCCTCGGACTGCCGCTTGGCGACCTTGACGATCTCCTTGCGGCGCTCCTCGTTCAGCTCCGGGATCGGCACGCGCACGACGCGCCCGTCGTTGCGCGGCGTAACGCCCAGGTTCGCGGCCAGGATGGCCTTCTCGATGTCTGGCAGGGCCGTGGGGTCGAACGGCGAGATCACAATCAGGCGCGGCTCGGGCGTCGAGATGTTCGCGAGGTCGCGCAGGCGGGTCGGCGTGCCGTAGTAGGAGACCTGCACCCCGTCCACCAGCGCGGGCGAGGCCTTGCCCGTCCGCAGGCCCGCGAACTGGTCCTTCAACATCCGCAGCGTGTTGTCCATCTTCTCTGTCATGTCCGATAAAACGTCTTTCAGTGTGAACATCGTCCCTCCTGTTTCCTGTTATGCCTGGCTGCGGCGCGTGCAGGTGCCCACCAGCGTCCCGATGGTGTTGTCGCCGCGCACGATCCGCTCCAAGGCCCCTTCATCGAAAAAGTCAAACACCACGATCGGTATCTTGTTGTCCATGCACAGCGCGAACGCCGCCGAGTCCATCACCTTCAGGCGTTGCGTCAGCGCCTCCTCATACGACACGCTGTCGTAGCGCGTCGCGCTCGGGTCGAGGTTCGGGTCCGCCGTATAGATGCCGTCCACCTTCGTGGCCTTCAGCAGGGCCTCGGCCCCGATCTCGCTCGCGCGCAACGCCGCGGCCGTGTCGGTGCTGAAATACGGGTTGCCCGTGCCGCCCGCGAAAATCACCACGCGCCCCTCCTCCAGATGGCTGACCGCGCGGCGCTGGACAAACGGCTCGGCAATCTGCTGCATCTCGATGGCCGACATGATGCGCGTGTCCAGCCCCAGCTGCTCCAGCGCATTCTGCATGGCCAGCCCGTTGATGATGGTCGCGAGCATGCCCATGTAATCGCCCGTCGTGCGGCTCACGCCCTTCCCCATGCCCTGCAGCCCGCGGAAGATGTTCCCGCCGCCCAGCACGATGCCGACCTGCACGCCCAGCCGCGCGACGACCTCCACGCGCCGCGCCATCGAGGACAAGACGTCCGGGTCGAGGCACTCGCCCGAGGCCCGGTTGCCCAGCACCTCGCCGCTCAGCTTCAGCAAGACACGCTTGTATTTGAGAGTCGCCGTTTCCAAAACCAAAACCCCTTCATCTACGTCTTGTGCCGGTAGGTGATGCGCCCCTTGGTCAAATCGTAAGGCGAGATCTCCAGCGACACCCTGTCGCCCGCCGCAATCTTGATAAAGAACTTACGCATTTTCCCTGAGATGTGGGCAAGCACTTCATGCCCGTTTTCCAACTTCACCTTGTACATCGTAGCGGGCAACACCTTCATCACCGTCCCCGTTACCTCAATCGCATCATCACTCGGCATAAACCTCCGTCTCGGTTCATTACACAACACACAGATGAAAGCAGTGTACCACGCCCCCCCGCACTTGGCAAGCCCCGCGGGCGTTTCTTTTCAGTTTTTTTTGGCCGATTCCCGGGGCCTCCCAAATCACAACGCCTGCTTGCAGGGTGCGCCGGGGAGGTCGCGCACGAAGCGGGGGAGGGCGAGGCCGCCGAGACGGTGCGGGAGGGCCCGGGCGATCGCCCGGGCACGCGCCAGCGGCACACGGAAGTGGGCGATGCCCGCGACAGGGTCGCACTGGAACATATAGTAGGGCCGCACACGCGCACGCTGAAGGGCCGCGCACAACGCCATCATCGCCTCGACGGAATCGTTGACGCCTTTCAGCAGGACCCCCTGGTTGGACACGGGTATCCCGGCGTCCACCAAGATCCCGCAGGCCGTAACGGCTGCGGGCGTCAATTCGCTGGCGTGGTTGAACTGCGTGTTGACCCAGACCTTCTTGAACGCGCCCAGCCGCTTGGCGAGCGCAGGGGTGATGCGCAGGGGGAGCGCCGCAGGGGCACGCGTGCCGATACGCACGGCGTCAACCTGCGGCAACTGCGCGAACGCGCGGACAAGCGCCGTGAGCCGCGCGTCGGAGAGCAGCAGCGGGTCGCCGCCCGACAGCAGCACCTCACGCACCTGCGGACGCGCTTTCACCGACGCGACGGCATCCGCAAGCTGCCGAGGGGTTCTCATGACATCCGCGCGTCCCAGCAGGCCCTTGCGTGTGCAGTGGCGGCAGTTCATGGCGCATTGGTCATGCGCCATGATGAGCACGCGGTCGGGGAAACGCTGCTTCACGCCATGGCAACAGGCCGCGGCGGTCTGCTCCGCAAACGGGTCCGCGGACAGCCCCGGCTCCTCGGCAAGTTCCGCCGCATCCGGCAAGGCCTGGCGCGCCAACGCGCAAGAGGGGTCCGCGCGGACCTGCGCCAGCACGTACGGCGACAGCTTCACGGGGTAACGCGCATGGACACGCTGAGCCATCTCGATGTCAACGCCGAGGGCGCGCAGTGCGGCCGCTAGTTTACGGGGCAGCGTTGTTCCCGATTCGATGCGAGCCGAAATTGGGACGTTGGGCATTCCTGGTTGGATAGTGGACATTCCTATTCGGTTCTCAGCGCGGGGTCGAGGAGGTCGCGGAGGGCGTCGGCGAGGTGGTTGAAGGCGAGGACGAGGAGGAAGATGGCGAGGGTTACGAAGGTCATCTCCCACCAGACGCCTTGCCAGAGGCGGAGGCGCGCGCTATTGATCATGATGCCCCAGGAGGGCTCGCCCTGCACGCCGATGCCGAGGAAGCTGACGAAGACTTCGGTCGCAACGGATGCGGGGAAGCGGATGGAGAACGCAATGAGGATGATGTGCATGACGTTGGGAAGGATGTGGCGGAACATGATGCGGAGGTTGCTGTAGCCCAGCACGCGCGCGGCGAGCACGTAGGTGCGGTGGCGGTGCTTGATGACCTCGGCGCGCACGTTCCGGCAGACGCTCACCCAGGTCGTCAGGCCGATGCCGAGGTAGATGCCCGTCAGGCCTTTGCCGACGACGAGCGAGACGGCGAGGATGAAGAGGAGGCCGGGCATGGAGGCGACGGTCGCGCAGAGCCAGACGACGAAGCTGTCGGTGCGGCTGCCGAAGTAGCCGCCGAGGCACCCGAGCAAGACGCCGAGGGGGATGGCGATGAGGGAGGTCATGATGCCCACGTGGAAGGCGATGCGTGTGCCTTGGACCAGGCGCTGGGCAACGTCGCGGCCGAGGTTGTCGCTCCCCAGCAGGTAGAGGGGCTGGCCGGGCCTTTTCGGCTCGCCCGTGAAGAGGCGCACGAAGGCGGGGGGGACATAGCTGAAGGCCTGATTGACCTCGTTGTAGGCGGGCGTGCGGTCGGCGCGCGCGGCGGCGCGATAGACCCACTCGCCGTACACCGCGCAGGCGGAACAGGCGGCAATGACCACGAGGCACAGCCGGGTGTCCCACCGTTTCCACAGGCGGCGGAGGATGCTTGGGTTCAGCTGCATATCAGGGCCCCGGTGGACATCCGTTATTTGAGCGCGGCCATTTTGCGGAGTTCGCGGACACGCGCGGCCACGTCGGCCGTGGTGATGCGCTCGAGCTTCTCGATGCTGAAGCCCTCGACGCAGAAGGCGGCCATTGCGCTGGCGAAGACGAGCGCGTGGTGCAGGGTGGCCGTGTTGAGCGCGCGCGCCTTGGAGAGGCAGCCCATGAAGGCGCCGGCGAACGCGTCGCCCGCGCCGGTCGGGTCTTTCAAGACCTTGACGGGGTAGGCGGGGATGATGAAGACGTCTTTCTTCGTGAAGAGGAGTGAGCCGTGCTCGGCCTTTTTGATCAGCACGTACCGGGGCCCCATCTTCAGGATCTCGGCGGCGCAGTCGCGCAGGTTCCATTTGCCGGTGAGCTGCCGGGCCTCGCCGTCGTTGAAGACCAGCAGGTCCACCTTGGCGATGACCCGCTCGAGGGCGGGCCGCGCGATGTCAATCCAGAGGTTCATGGAGTCGAGGGTCACGAAGCGGGGCTTGCGCGCCTGGCCCAGCACATGAAGCTGGAGGGCGGGCTGGATGTTGCCGAGCAGGACGAACGGCGCGTCCACATAGGCTGCGGGCAGCTCGGGCATGAAGTCCGCGAACACGCCCAGCTCCGTTTTGAGCGTGGCGCGCTCAATCATGTTGTCGTCATAGCGGCAGGCCCAGCGGAAGTTCGGGCCGGGCTTCCGCTGCACGCCGCTCAAATCAATGCCGAAGTGCTTCCAGCGGTTTGAGAACGCGCTGCCGAAGTCGCGCCCGACGACGCCGACCGCGCCGATGGCCGCACCTGCGAATGCGGCCGAGATGGTTGCGAACGGCAGCGAGCCGCCGAGCAGGTTCTTGCGGCTGGCGGTGCGCGTCTCGACATCGTCAATGCCGATCGAGCCGACCATCCACACGTCTATCTTCTTCTCCGTCTTCTGCTTGTCTCTCATGGGAACACCCTCACTCGCTTTTCGCGTTCAACACCGAGAGCAGCGCGTCCACCGCGAGCGTGTAGCCCGCCGCCCCGAAACCCATAATCTGCCCCACGCAGACGGGCGCGGTCAGGCTGGTGTGCCGGAAGGCCTCGCGCGCGTGCGTGTTGGACAGATGCACCTCGACGACAGGCAGCCCAGACGCCGCGATCGCATCGCGGATGGCGACGCTCGTGTGCGTGTAGGCGGCCGGGTTGATGATGATGCCGTCATACGCGCCGTGCGCCGCGCCGAGGGCGCGGACGATGCCGGCCTCGTCGTCGCTCTGCACGGCATCCAGCAGCACCTGCCGCGCGGCGGCGTGCCGCACGGCCCGGCCGACAATCTGGTCGAGCGTGTCCGTCCCATAGACGGAGGGCTCGCGCGTGCCGAGCCGTTTAAGGTTCGGACCATTCACCAACAGAATCTTCATGCATCTCTCCTTTCGTCGTGTTGTCCGGCATCGTTACACGGACGGCCAGCACATCTTCCTTCAAGAGTTTGAGGACGTGCCCCTCGCGGGTGCGGACGGTGAGCCGGCCGCGCATCACGTCGCGGCTGATGACGGCGGCCTCCTCCTCCCGCGTTTCCAGCAGGCAGCGCACCAGGCTGCCCACGCCGGGCAGGTCCTTCCCGGCCTGGCAATACTGCTCATACTCAAACGCCATGCAGCATTTGAGGCACCCGCAGCGCCCGTTCGCCGTAACCGGGCTCAGCGGCACATCCTGCACCTTCGCCATGCGCGTGGAGAGGTTCTGGAAGCGCCGCTGCCAGGTGCAGCAACACGCCTCACGCCCGCAGACCCCGACGCACCCGACAAAGGCCGCGGCATCGCGCACGCCGACCTGCCACAAATCCACGGTCGTCTTGTAGTCCCGCTGGATCTGGCTGATGAAACGGCGCAGGTCCACCGCGACCGCCGCGCTGTAACGGATGAACAACCGCTCGCTGTTGAACGAGAACCGCATGTGCAGCACCTTCACGGGCGTCTTCTCGTAGCGCACCGCAAGCTGGAACGCCTGCCGGGCCTTCTGCGCGAGCTCGGCATTCGCCGAGGCCTGCGCCGCGTCGTCCGCCGTCTGCTTGCGCAGCACACGGAACGCGGGCAGGTCCTCGCCCGGCGCCGCAGGCGCGATTCTCATGAGCCGCCCGATGTCCTGCCCGTAGGCCAGCTCGCACAGGGCGCTGTCGCCCAGCGAGAAGGCCTCCGTGTTGCCGTCCTCCGGCATCCGGGCGCGGAAACACTCGCCCTCGGGCATCTGTATCTGAGCTACCGCATTCATCTATGCCTTATCCCCTACGCCATGGAAGAGCCGATCCACCGCATACGCCAGCGCCGTCTCCTCGCTCAGGTTGCGGTCGAACTGCCGCGCCAGCTCCTCGGCGGCGCTCACGTTGTACAGCGCCTGAGCGAGCGTCAGCCGCGCCGCACGCGCCTTCAGCACCTCCAGCTTCTCCTGGAAATGCACCTGCTCCGCACCGCCCGCCCGGATGACCAGCACGTCCCGGAACCACCGCATGAACGAAATCAAGAAATCCATCCGCATCTCGCGGTAACGCGCGCTGACCTTCGCCTTGAACACATCCTCGCCGTCCTCGACCTTCTCCTCCTTCTCCGCCTCCGCCTTGACCCACTCCTCCGCCTTCTCCTGCATCTCTTGGAGGATGGCATACAGCTGGTTCGCGCTGACCATCCGCTCCACAGGCGAACGGAAAAACGGGCTCGCCAGCGTGTCCAGCAGGCTCCCCCGCCACGGCTCGCCCAGCTCGCGGAACGCATCAAGGTCAATCCGCTGGCAGCGCGACACCACCGTGGGCAGCAACTGCTGCGGCGTGTCCGTCAGCAGCAAGAACAACGTCTTCTCAGGCGGCTCCTCCAACGTCTTCAGGAACGCATTCGCCGAAGCCTCGTTCAGGCGGTCCGCGCCCACGAGGACCCCCACCTTCCACCCCCCCGCAAGGGATGTCTGCGCGATCTCCGCCAGCAGCTTCTCGCGCATCTGCTCCGCGCTGATGACCCTCGACTTCATCTCCGGGAAGACCCAATGCACATCCGGCTCAATGCGCTCCGCCACCCGGCGGCACGGCTCGCACGCGCCGCACGGCTTTTCCCCGCCCGTGCAGAACAAGGCCTGAACGATGCGCACCGCCAAGTCCATCGCATGGCCCCGCACCGACCCGACAATCAGATACCCGTTCGCCGGCCGCCCCGCATCCAGCGCACGCTTCACCATCTGAAAGGTCTCGTCGAAAGTCATCTTTTTAGTTTCTAGTTTCTAGTTTTTAGTTTCTAGTTGCAAGCTGCGCCGCCCCAAGGCCAAAGGCCTTGCACATAAACAAACCCCGCGTCTCTGTGAGAACCACTTTCCAAATCATTGCCTGTTCCTCTCTGTCCAACACGTTTCCAAATTCCAATTTCTAAAAACTAAAAACTAAAAACTAGAAACTAGAAACTAAAAACTAGAAACTAGAAACTTCCCCCAAAACTTCCCCCAAACCGTCCCTCCACTGCCGCGCAGACATCCTCGCTGACCGCCTCCTGCACGCGCTCCGTGTTGACCACCGCAAACCGCCCGGGCTCTTTCCGCGCCAAGTCAAGGAACCCGTCGCGCACCTTCACATGAAACGCGCCCTGCTCTCGCTCGATGCGGTCAGGCGTTGCCTGACGCGCCGCCAACCGCGCACGGCTCGTCTCGGGCGACACATCCAGCAGCACCGTCAAGTCCGGCCGCAGGCCGTTCCCCGCGAACGCGTTCACCCGCCCCAGCAGCTCCAAGTCGAACCCACGCGCATAACCCTGATACGCCATCGTCGAGTCATCGAAACGGTCGCACAACACCCACTTCCCCGCCTCCAGCGCAGGACGTATCAGCCGCTCCACGTGCTGCGCCCGGCACGCCAGGAACAGCAACACCTCCGCCCGCGCCACAGGCGGGTCGCTCGGGTCATGCTGGAGCAGGTTGCGGATCGCCTCGCCCAGAAGCGTCCCGCCCGGCTCGCGCGTAACAACCACCTCAACCCCCCGCGCCTCCAAGAACGCCCTCAGCAAGCTGATGTGCGTAGACTTGCCGCTCCCCTCCGGCCCCTCAAACGTGATGAATTTCCCCTGCGTCATGCCTCCCTGTTCCCACTCAACAATTACAAATAGCGCATTCTAAAACGTTCGGACTTGCCGATCATCCCTAATTTCGGATGTCTGGCAAACGAACAGAGAATATAGCACAGCTATTCCGCGGGGTCAACCAAGGGGATTTGGATTTTGGAATTTTCAATAAAAAACCACCTTCAATCTGGACGGGTGAATAGCACCTGTGTTACATTATGATGATGATTTTTTGGACGGCGGACAACGGACGGCGGACAACAGGATGATGAGGAAAAGCGAACGATGAGCATTTTCGGGAAAAGTGGCGGTTACCGCAAGTTGAACAGTTTCGCGTTTGCGACGGTTATTCAGCTTGGCACATGGCGCTTTTGCGAGAAGTTCCTCAACCGCACCAATGACCCGTGCGGCCGCCAGTTCGACCAGATGACGCAGGCCGCGCGGTCTGGGCGGTCGAACATCATCGAGGGTTCGGAACATGCGGCCACGTCGAAGGAGACGGAGATGAGGCTCACGGATGCCGCGAAGGCGAGTCTGGGCGAACTGCACGGTGATTTTGAAATGTGGCTTCTGAAACTGAGGCAACCGCCGTGGAAACGTGCGTCGCCCGAAGCACAGGCGGTCTTCAATGTGGAACTGGACACACCTGCGTTTACGGACGACATCCCGCATGACTCGGCTGTTTACCTGTTGGAGCAGGCGAAGAAGTTTTCCCCTTGGCTGAACTCCGATGATTCCATCACGGTAGCAAACGCAATGTTCATTTTAATCACACGGGCAATCGGCGCATTGAATCATCAGATAGAGGCGCAAGGCGAGGCATTTAAGGAAGAGGGCGGGTTCCGAGAAAAGCTGACCGCGATACGGGTTGAGGCGAGGGCAAAACAAGAGGATGCCCCCGTTTGCCCCGTGTGCGGAAAACCGATGACGCAACGCAAATCCGCAAGAGGTGCATTTTGGGGATGCACGGGCTATCCCGAATGCAAGGGGATACGTCCCGTTAATCCGTAGTCCGTTGTCCGTAGTCCCATTTCAAGGAAAGGAAAACCACAAATGAAAAAGAGAAGTTCACACATCACGGCGGCTTTGGCCGCCGCACTCACGCTGACAACGGGTCTCACACACGCGCAGTTCGTCTCCGTAACGGACATCACGGATGTGCCGTCCAGCACCATTGCTGGTGTTCCGCTCTCCCTCACAGGCACGGTCATCCCCACGACCGCCACCCACAAGGCCATTACATGGAGTGTCAAGAACGCTGGAACTACAGGCGCGACGCTCTCGGGTAACACGCTCAACACCACGTCCGCCGGAACCGCCACCCTCACCGCGACGATTAGCAATGGCCTCAGTTTGGATTCGGTGACGGCCATCGCGGGGGGATGGGGATACACCATCGCACTCAAACAGGACGGCAGCCTGTGGGCGTGGGGATACAATTATTACGGCCAGCTTGGCGACGGCACCACCATAGACCGCACCGTACCTGTCCCCATCGGTACGGACACCGACTGGGCGGTCATCGCGGGGGGATGGCACTACACTGTCGCGCTCAAACAGGACGGCAGCCTGTGGGCGTGGGGGCAGAATACTGCCGGCCAGCTTGGCGACGGCACCACCACAGACCGCACCGTACCTGTCCGCATCGGCACGGGCAACGATTGGGTGGCCATCGCGACGGGGAGTAGCCACACCGTCGCGCTCAGACAGGACGGCAGCCTGTGGGCGTGGGGGGCTAACTGGAACGGTCAGATTGGCGATGGCACCACCGAACAGCGTAACGCACCTGTCCGCATCGGCACGGATGCCGACTGGGTTGCTATCGCGGCGGGGGGGGTACATCTCCGGCAGTCACACCGTGGCGCTCAAACAGGACGGCAGCCTGTGGGTGTGGGGGTATAATGCTACCGGTCAGCTTGGCGACGGCACCACTGAACAGCGCACCGCACCTGTCCGCATCGGCACGGACACCGACTGGGTAGCAATCGCGGCGGGGGGCTACCACACCGTGGCGCTCAAACAGAACGGCAGCCTGTGGGCGTGGGGGAGTAATTATTTGGGGCAACTAGGCGACGGCACCACCACGCAACGCAACGTACCTGTCCGCATCGGTGCAGACACCGACTGGGCGGCCATCGTGGCGGGGTCCCTCCACACCGTCGCGCGCAAACAGGACGGCAACCTGTGGGCGTGGGGGTATAATGCTACCGGTCAGCTTGGCGACGGCACCACCACGCAACGCAACGCGCCTGTCCGCATCGGTGCAGACACCGACTGGGCGGCAATCACGGCAGGTGTCATCCACACCGTGGCGCTCAAACAGGACAACAGCCTGTGGGCGTGGGGACACAACGGGTACGGCCAACTAGGCGACGGCACCACCATAGACCGTACTGCGCCTGTCCACATCGGGACGGATTTCACGAAGGACTTCATCATCATGGTGAATATCGCGACATATCCCATCACCTACGTTGACACCAAGGGCGCAACTAACCCGAACCCTGTAACCTATACCATCGGAGACCATTTTGCGTTTTGGCCTTTGCCTGACGTGGAGGGTTACACATTCGACCGTTGGGATGTCCCCGGTATCATGCTCGGCTCCACAGGTGCGACGAATATTACCGCTCGTTGGACACAG
>Ga0123353_10000783_pt1 | contig 38755 bp, 33 predicted proteins | sample TergutLab28metaG_3_FD_92763 | JGI IMG/M metagenome (GOLD analysis project Ga0123353, IMG submission 92763) | Labiotermes labralis P3 segment gut microbial communities from Petit-Saut dam, French Guiana - Lab288 P3 | ecosystem: Host-associated > Arthropoda: Insects > Digestive system > Gut ... | reverse complement strand
TTTCCGTCCTGCCGCGCAAAAAATGCTCGCAATAAACAAATTATTCCTGCGCTTTTTTACTTGCGGGACGAAAAAAATCCTCGTTTATCCGCTCGCGGCTAGTTTCCGAGGAGGTCTATTATACAGAATTATTTTGGGGTGATACAACTTGGACAGGATTGTCAGCGGTGAGGTTCTTGACATCATACCGCACGCGGGCGGGTTTTTATATGCCGACAAGCGCACCATGGAGGACGGCAGCGTCAGAGCCGCGTTTTTTTCTTATGAGCAGGACAAGAGCGAAGCGTTCCCCATCACGACAAAAACATATTTAAGCAATAAGTTCGGCGCGGAATTCAAAACGATAGCCGAGCATTTGGGTGATTTTATAAGCTGTGACGCGGCGGTCATGGTCAACAGCGGAGTCATCGCGCTGTATGACACGGGCGAAATGCATATATTCAGCAGCGCGGGCGCGCCCATTTGGGAGGGTACGCTCACCTATCAGGACGAGCCGGTGCGCGACCTTGCCGCAGACGGCAAAAATGTCTGGTGCGCCGTGCCCGACCGCAACGCCGTCATATGCTACTCCCCGGACGAGGGACGCGTCCTGCTGCGTATCGGCGGCGGCGCGACCTCCGCTTTTTCATATCCCGTCAGCATCACAAAGTACGACGACACATTGTACGTCTGCAATAAAAATTCATACAAGGTCCGCACGCTCACGCTGGAAAACTACTCGGTCAAGGACTATCTTGTTTTTAAGGAGCCGGTGCTCAAATATTTCCGGGTGCACGACCATGAGTATGCGGTGTTGGAATCGGGGATCTACATAGTATGAGATGCCGGATTCTGGATGGTAGATGTTAGACGCGGGACAGGGATAATGTTTCACTAAACAAAAAAACGCTTGACTGGCCATCGCGGTTACCAGAGCAAGCAGCTCCAGTAACGTAATGTACATAAACACCACCACCTTTCGGGGAGGGAAACAACCGCCCACGTCCGTGGGTTCGCGCCACTTTTCGGGCATCTGAATCGGACCCCACGCGTACATGTATAGATTAACGCTCGAAAAATGTCAATATTTTTATTTTCTATGGGCTGCTAAAAAAACACTTGACAAACGTATGATTATATGGTATTGTCTATAAAAACTGAATCGCCTAAATCAATGACGCAAACCGCTTTTCCCATTTATGTTTTTTCAGAGAGCCGGACGCCAAGGCTGAAATCGCCGGTAAAAACTGCGGAAAAGTGACCGTTGCGGAGTGCGTTCCGAAAAGCCGCCATGACTCAAACAGTTAATGCTGTGGCGTTAAGGTTCGCCGTATGGCCGCGTTAAGGCTGTCAAGCGGCGGGGATATGCGTCAGGCATCCTCGCAATACGGGTGGAACCGTGGAGCTAAGTACAGCTTCATCCCTTTTTCTGGGATGAGGCTGTTTTAATTTTTTGGAGGGTTGATACTATGATCAAGGTAACATTAAGAGGCGGCGTTGTAAAGGAATACGACGCCGGCGTCACGGCCACGGACGTGGCCAGGGACCTGGGCGCCGGGCTGTTCAAGGCCGCGTGCGCCTGTAAAATCGACGGCGCGGCCTGCGACCTTCGCGCGCCGCTCAACGGTGACTGTACGCTTGAGATCCTGACATTCGACAGCGACGAGGGCAAACACGCGTTTCGGCATACGGCGTCGCACGTCCTTGCTCAGGCGGTGAAGCGCCTGTACCCGGAAACGAAGCTCGCCATCGGTCCCGCCATCGACAACGGCTTTTACTACGACTTCGATTCGGACGTTCCCTTTACGCCGGAAGTCCTCCAAAAAATCGAGGACGAGATGAAGAAGATCGTCAAGGAATCGCTGCCGCTTGAGCGGTACGAGCTGGACGCGGATGAGGCAATCGCCAAGGCGGAAAACGAGGGCGAAATCTACAAGGCGGAGCTGATCCGCGAGCACGCGGGCAAAGGCGAGAAGATTTCGTTTTTTAAGCAGGGGGACTTTGACGACCTCTGCGCCGGGCCGCACCTGCCCGACACCGGGCGTGTCAAGGCGTTTAAGCTGACGTCCTGCACGGGCGCTTATTGGCGCGGCGACTCGAACAAAAAGATGCTTCAAAGGATATACGGCACGGCATTCACGAAAAAGGACGAGCTGGACGCATACCTCGCGGCCGTGGAAGAAGCGAAAAAGCGCGATCACAACAAGCTCGGGCGCGACCTTGAGTACTTCACAACCTCCGAGCTTATCGGCCAGGGATTGCCCGTCATTCTGCCGAAGGGCGCACGGGTCATCCAGCTTCTCCAGCGATTCGTGGAGGATGAGGAGCAGAGGCGCGGCTGGCAGCTCACAAAAACTCCCTATATGGCCAAGAGCGATCTGTATAAGCTTTCCGGCCACTGGGATCATTACAAGGACGGCATGTTCGTCATGGGCGACGAGGAATCCGGCAAGGAGGTTTTCGCCCTGCGCCCCATGACCTGCCCGTTCCAGTACCAGGCGTACCTCAACCGTAGCCGCTCCTACCGCGACCTGCCGCTGCGTTACAACGAGACCTCTACCCTCTTTCGCAACGAGGCGTCGGGCGAAATGCACGGCCTGATCCGCGTGCGGCAGTTCACGATTTCAGAGGGGCACCTGATGTGCACGCCCGCGCAGCTTGAAAAGGAGTTCAATGACTGCCTTGAGCTGGCCATCTTCATGCTGAAAACCCTGGGGCTGTATGAGGACGTTTCATACCGCTTCTCGCAGTGGGATCCGAATGACCGCGAGAAATATATCGGCGACGCGGAGCAGTGGAACGACGCGCAGGAGACGATGGGCAAAATCCTTGACCATCTGGGGCTTGACTACAAGGTCGGCGTGGGCGAGGCCGCGTTCTACGGCCCGAAGCTTGACATTCAGATCAGGAACGTCCACGGCAAGGAGGACACGCTCATCACCATCCAGGTGGATCAGCTTCTGGCCGAGAAATTCGGCATGGAGTACGTTGACGCCGACGGTGTAAAAAAGAACCCGTATATCATCCACCGCACGTCAATCGGCTGCTATGAGCGGACTTTGGCGCTGCTTATCGAGAAGTACGCGGGCGCGTTTCCGCTTTGGCTCGCGCCGGAGCAGATTCGCCTGCTGCCGATTTCCGACCGGCACCACGACTGCGCGAATGACGCCGCCGCGAAACTGGAAGCGCTTGGATTCAGGGTGACGTGCGACGAGCGCAGCGAGAAGATCGGCTACAAGATTCGTGAGGCGCAGCTCGAAAAAATCCCGTACATGCTGCTGGTCGGCGACAAGGAGATGGAGGGCGGATCGTACTCGGTTCGCAGGCGCGGCGAGGGCGATATCGGCGCCATGATACATGAGGATTTTGTTGCGATGTTGCTGAAAGAGAACGCTGAGAAAGTTATTTTTTGATGAACGTAAGAGGTGTTGTAACACCTATTGTGGGTTGACAAAAATATATATTGTAGGTTAACAAAATACATCCGCACGAAAACAGATCAACTACTTTCGTGCGGACTTTTTTGTATTTATTATACTTATTTGTTAACGACTGAGAGTACTTCCGGCTTATCATAAAAGCTCGTGTAGTTCGCCATAAAGAGGATTATGTACGCCCCCCACATCGGGATATTTTCAATAACGCCGTTCTTATTGAAAGCTATGAGCAGTGCGATCATAAGCGCAAGCAGCCCAATAAACATGTACAATGTAACCATAAACTTCTTGCTCTTTTTGCGCATGTTTACCAAAATAATTCCCATTGCCAATGAGTTAAATACGCCGAACAGGAGCGCCGTACTCCAATGCGCCACAAGCTGGAGACTCAAAATCTCCGTTGACGGGATGTTGATCGTTGTAAAAATACACGCCGCCGCAAGGATCAAAAAGACGCGCCCCGTCCGGCCCTTGTAGCCGTAGCGATTGTACATGTACATCGTGTTGAGCGCAATGGATATCGTGGAAAAAACGCCCCAGCCCTTGAAGCCCCACGGATAATCCAGGCCGATCATGCTGGCGGTGAACTCAAACGGGTTCTTCAGAAAGCCGAACCAGGTCACATATCCGATCCCGAAAACCAGCCAGAACAGGCAAACCCACTTGTTTTGAACAATTTTTTTCAGTGCAGTCATATTTATCCCCCTTGTAAAATAGATGTTGCGGGCGATTGCTAATCGCCCCTATGGGTTTCGCTGATATAGTTCGCGAGCCTTTCCGCGCCGTCAGCCGTGATATATTTTTTCTGCGCGTCCGTGATATTGTCCCGAAAACGCGCGGTCGTACAGAGCCTTGCCGCGTATGAGGCCTTGTCCCTCGCTGTTTTTCCGGTAAACGCCATTCCCCTGCCGCAGAAAAATTCCACGTTCATTTTCTCGTCCCTTTTGTACGCCCGAAACAGAATGACTGGGATCATCCGCGCGGCGGCCGCGGTCAAAAGCACCGCGTTCGGAGCGGAAAAAGCGATGTCGCACGCGTCCATATAAAGGTACACGCTGTCAAATTTACTTTCGACATAGACGTTCGCGAGCTTTGAAAATTTCAGCGAATACTTTTCCGCGTTCGCCCTGTCCCCGCATAGAACCACGTGGTTGAAGCTTTCGCCGCAAAGCTCCGCGAGTACCGTCACAGCATCACAGGCCTCGCTCACCGAAGCGCCGTCACACAAGTATAGCACGACGCCCTTTTGGCTGTCAAGACCGATTTCTGTACGGGCGGCTCCCCTGCCCGCCGTCCTACAGCATTCCGAGCCAAGCGGCAGCCCGAAGCTCAAAATTTTCGCGTCCTCCACGTTTTTTCCCACGAACTCAAAGCGCAGCTCCTCGTGGGGAATCACATACTTGTCCGCGCCAAGAGACGCCGTATCGCGCGGGCAGCCGTAATTTTGGCAAACCATGATGATCTCGAACTCAAGCGCGGACCTTTTTTTCAGCTCCGACAGCCGCGCGGCGACGTCGGACTGAAAAACGATCGCATGGCTGTAACCCCCGCTCTTGATTCTGCTATGAAATCGGTCCAGCCGCGACCCGGTGAACCGGGAATCCATATTGATAACATCGCAGTCCACGCCCTTTGATTCAAGCGAGCATTTGATCAGCGACGAAAGCATATCCGCCCCGGTTTCGCCGTAAAATATCATCAGAGTTTTCATAATGATATGTTTTCCGCGGCGGAGTAGGATTATGAATCAGACTTTTGAATATCCTAATTCAAACGCTCTCAAATTCATTTCCAGAAACTTCTCGGGCACCGTGCTTTTGAGTGCGCCGATCCAGACGTCTTTCTGTATGGACGTCCGCGCCGCCATCGCACCGATCAGCACGACGTTCACGGCCTTGGCGGAACCCGCTTCCACGGCTAAAGGCAGCGCGTCGAGCGCAAAAACGTCCGCGCCGGCCGACTCAAGCTTTTCCAGCACGCCGTCTGGATACTCCGCCGCTCCCGTGACCACCGTCATGGGATCGATCTTCTGTGTGTTGACAATGAATTTTCCGCTGGGCTTCGCGTACTCGAGCCACCGCGCCGCCTCAAGCTGCTCGAAAGCTAAAACGATATCGGCCTCGCCCTTTTCGACGATAGGTGAGTACACTTTTTCTCCATATTTTACATAAGTCACCACGGAGCCGCCGCGCTGGCTCATGCCGTGCACCTCGGACACCTTGACGTCATAGCCCTCGGACGCCAGGGCCGCGCCCAGTATCCGGCTGGCGAGCAGGGTTCCCTGCCCGCCGACGCCGACGATCATAATATTTGTAACTGACATATTTTGTAATCCATCCTTTTAAAGTTTTTGCGAAGCATAAAACTTATGGTTTGAAAAGATAGCCAACGGCCTAAAAGGCCGGGCGTATTTTTTCAAACCTAACCTCACATAATTGCACCAAATTTGCACATCTGTTTGCACACGCCGCACCCCACGCACTGCGTGAAATCTATCGCCGACTTGCCGTCCCTCATGCTGATCGCCGGGCAGCCGATCCTCATGCACATTTTGCAGGACCTGCATTTTTCCGGGTCGGACTTAAGCGGCGGGTTGCGCTTGACGCTTTTGAGCAGCGCGCACGGGCGGCGCGAGATCACGACGGAAGGCCCGTCAGCCGCCAGTTCCTCCTTTATGACCCTTTCCGTTTCGGCCAGGTCATTCGGATCGACGACGCGAACGCGGTTGATACCGACCGCCTCCGACAGCTTTTCCAGGCTGACGGCTGCCGTCGGGTCGCCCTTGATGGTGTAGCCCGTGGTGGGGTTCTGCTGGTGCCCGGTCATACCGGTGATGGAGTTGTCCAAGATCACGACGACGGAATCGCTGCGGTTGTACGCGATGTCGATAAGCCCCGTCACGCCGGAGTGCATGAACGTCGAGTCGCCTATAACGGCGACGCTGTTTTTCGCGTTGCTTTCGTCGGCCTTGTTGCGTCCGTGCAGGGCCGACACCGCCGCGCCCATGCAAATGCACGTGTCCATCATCTCAAGTGGCTTGAACGCGGCCAGGGTGTAGCAGCCGATGTCGCCGCTGACGAACACTTTCAGCTTTTTCAGCGCGTAAAACAGCCCCCTATGCGGGCAGCCCGGGCAAAGCACCGGCGGACGCGCCGGAATGGACAGGTCCGTTGAAAGGAACTCCGCCTCAGTGCCCAAAACAGCTTTGCGGATCATCGCCTGTGAATATTCGCCCAAAAGCGTGAACGTCTCTTTGCCGATCACATTCACGCCGATTTTTTTGCAGTGAGCTTCGATGAAGTCGTCAAGCTCCTCGATAACGTAGACCGTCTCGCATTCCGCCGCAAACCGCCTGATCAAATCAACCGGCAGCGGATACACGCATCCGAGCTTTAAGTACGAAGCGTTTTCTCCCAGTGCCTCTTTAGCGTACTGATAGCACGCGCCCGACGTGATTACGCCAATTTTTTTGCTTCCCCATTCGATTCGGTTCAGCCCGGATTTGACGGCTTCGTCCTCGCACCACGCAGTCTGCTTTTGGAGCCTTTCCTCCACCACGACATGCCGCCCCCTTGCCATGGCGGGCATCATAACGTATTTGCCGGGGTTCTTTTCATAGGGAAGCAGACCGGCGTCCACTCGCTCCGCCAGCTCAACAAGGCTGCGCGAATGGGCAATACGCGTGGATAAACGGATGATCACGGGCGTGTCAAAGCGTTCCGACAGCCCGAACGCCGCCTTGGTGTAGGCAAGGCATTCAGCTGAATCGGCCGGCTCAAGCATCATCACCTTGGCCGCCCGGGCGTAGTGGCGGGAGTCCTGCTCGTTTTGCGACGAGTGCATACCGGGATCGTCCGCCACGACGACGACCATACCCGCGTTCACACCCGTGTATGACACCGTGAAAAGCGGGTCGGCCGCCACGTTCAGCCCGACGTGCTTCATGCCGCAAAAGCTCCGCGCCCCCGCGATACAGGCGCCCGCCGCGACCTCCATGGCCACCTTTTCGTTGGGCGCCCATTCGCAGAAAATCTCGTTGTACTCTGCGGCGTACTCCGTTACCTCCGTGCTGGGCGTGCCGGGATAACTCGACGCCACACGGCATCCTGCCTCATACAGGCCGCGGGCAACAGCCTCGTTGCCGAGAAATAAATGTTTCAAATCCTATCCTACCTTTCAATAATTATCATCAAAAATTCTCTAAAAACCCTACCGTCATTGCGGCCTCCGAGCCGCAATCTTTTGAGATTCCGGGTCAAGCCCGGAATGACGGTTTTTAGGGGAACTCAATTCTCAATGCGAATCACGTGTTGAATAATGGGTAAACATGATAGATATGGGGTACAGTTCACGTCATTGCGAGCGCGAAGAAACTCTGAAAACAGCAATGTTGGGGCGCGAAGCAATCCAGCTGGCAAATGGTAAAAAAACAGAAGTGATCAGACAACGCAAAATAAAGTTGCATAACTGGATTGCTTCGCGCCCCCACCCCGTTATAAAACAACGCTTCTCTGCGCTCGCAATGACGCTTGACTTCTACCTGTTTTCTGTTTTTTTAACCCGTGATTCGCATTCTCAATTCTTAATTATTCCGCAGGTCAACTATCCTCTGCGCCTTGCCCACAAAGCGTTCCAGCGACTTCGGCTCCAGTATGCTTACCTTGCACTGTATCCCCAGCATCGTCTGAAGATCCTTTTGGAGCTTGCGGTTCAGCTTCTCGATCGCACCGTAGCTTTCCAGCAGAGAGCTGTCTACCAGTTCGACCTTTACCTCAAGCGTATCCGAAAATCCGTCGCGCCTGACGACCAGCTGGTAATGCCCGCCGATCTTTTCGTTGCCGACGATGACGCTTTCGATCTGCGACGGGAACACGTTCACGCCGCGTATTTTCAACATGTCGTCGCTGCGCCCCTTGACCTTGTCCATACGCACGCCTGTCCGGCCGCATTTGCACGTGTCGTAGTTCAAACACGTGATGTCGCGCGTGCGGTAGCGCAGAAGCGGTATGCCCTCCTTGCACAGCGTGGTTACTAAAAGCTCGCCGTCGGAGCCCTCGGGCAGATTTTCAAGGGTATCCGAGTTCACGATCTCGGGAATGAAGAAGTCCTCGTTGAAGTGCAGTCCGGCGCGTTCCTCGCACTCGCCAGACACGCCCGGCCCCATCAGCTCGCTCATGCCGTAGTTGTCCGTGGCGAACAGCCCCCAGCCTTTCTCGACCTGCGCGCGCATCTCGGGCGTACAGCCCTCGGAGCCGAACAGCCCCAGCTTCAGCTTATGATAATCGCTCATAGGGAACGGCTGCTCTTTCGCGATCTCGCACATATACAGCGCGTATGACGGCGTAGCCACCAGCGCGGTGGTTCCGAAATCGCGCATGTACATCAGCGCCTTTTCAGTGTTGCCGCTGGAGTTTGGCACAACCGTGGCGCCCAGCCGCTCAAGGCCGTAATGCAGCCCCAAAGCGCCCGTGAACATGCCGTAGCCGAACGATATCTGGACGACGTCGTCCGCCGTCGCCCCGGCCGCCGCGACGATCCGGGCTACGCAGTCAGCCCAATTGTCAACGTCATTTTTCGTGTAGCCCACGACGGTAGGCTTGCCTGTCGTCCCGGACGATGCGTGGATGCGGGCCATGTTCTTCATCGGCTGTGCGAACATGCCGAAAGGGTAATTGTCGCGCAAGTCGGCCTTTGTCGTCGGCGGGATCCGGCGGATGTCGTCCAGCGACTTTATGTTTTCCGCCGTCACGCCCGCCTCATCAAGGCGTTTGGTGTAAAAAGGAACGTTGCGGTAGCAGTAATCCACCGTCCACCTCAGACGTTCAAGCTGTAAGGCGTCCAGCTCGCTGCGGGGCATGGTTTCGATTTCTTTTTGATAAAACATATAATGTATTCCCTCCATTTATATACACAAATTATATGCACAAAGGCCCCTTTCAAAAAGGAGCCTTTGCTCTGCAATTTGAAATCATAGTCAAACCACTTAAAAACTGACTTGTATTTGCGGTCTTTTTCCGCTCTCGCCGCGTTAAAAATGCTCGGAATACAGTGAGTATTCCTGCGCTTTTTGCCTTGCGAGAACGAAAAAATCCTCGCAAATCCTGCGTCACTTTTTAAGTAGTCTGACTATACAGAGAATTATACCACTCTTATTCATTTTCCACAACAGCGTTATAGAAAAATTCCGCTGTTTTTTCGTCTTTTTCGTCTCTAAATGCTGCCGAAGTCACCAAACAAAGGATGATCGAGAAGATCATCGCCGCAACGGCGAACACCGGACCCTTGCCGGCAAGGTAGACGACCCTCGCGTTATCTACGCCAAACATCGTGATGACCTTGCACGACGCCGGGATAACGGCCGTGAAGAAGCCGCCCAGAATGCCGCACCACGCGCCGCCCTTGCTGAGTTTTTTATAAAACAGCGCGAGCGCGTACGGCGCCAGGAACGAGCCGGACACGATGCCCCAGGAATAGCTCATCATGTCAAGAATCGGCGTCTTTGTATTGGCCACGACATACGAAATCAGGACGAACACCAGGCACAGAATTTTTGTGACGTTTCCGACCTTTTTGTCGCTCATGCCTTTCTTGCTTTTCTCCTTGAGGAAGTCCATTGTCAGCGTGGAACTTGCCGTCAGTGTAATGGAGCACAGCGTGGTAACCGACGCCGCTATCAGCAGGACAAGAACGATACCGATAAGCACGGAGGGAAGGTTCGAGACCTTGAGGATATTGGGCATGACATAGTCCTGCGCCGGAGACGGGAAACCGGCGATCTCATCCGCCGTGAAGAATCTGTAGCACAGCGAGCCGATGAAGTATCCGCCGCCGGCGATCAGTATCGCGAAAAATGTCGAGATAATGACGCCGCGCTTTGCCTGCTCGTCGTCACGGATCCCGTAATACTTCTGAATCATGTGCGGCAACCCCCATGTCCCGAAGGAGGTCATGAGCACCGTCGCGATCAGGCTCAGGGCCGCCTCAAAGGTCAGGTCGGGCAAGCCCGCTTTCGTCCTCGCGTACTCCGCGACGCCCGCGAGTCCGCCCACACGGTCGGAGCGCACGACAAAAATGATCAGCAGCGCCACGCCGACCATCATGATGATACCTTGCGCGAAGTCCGCCCTCGCCTGCGTCAGATAGCCGCCGAAAAGGAGCATCAGCGCGGCAAGCCCGGCGATGATCACAAGGCAGATCGTGTCATTGATCCCCAAAAGCACGTCAGCCACGGACGCAATGCCCTTGTAAACGGATGCGGAATACGGGATCAGGAAAATAAAGATAACAAGACAGGAAAAGGTTTTCATGCTCTGGCTGCCGTAGCGGGCCTCGAAATACTGCGGCATGCTCTTAAGCTTCAGACGGTGCGATACGTCCCTGGTTCTGCGCGCAAGCACTTTCCACGCCAGCCACGACCCGAACACCGCGTTGCCGATACCGGCGGAAATCGCCCACAGCCCGTAATTCAGCCCGGCGCCGCCCGCGTACCCCACAAACATGACCGCCGAGAAATAAGCCGTCCCGTAAGACAGCGCCGACAGCCACGCGCCCGCGCTCCTGCCGCCGACCACGATATCCGCGACGCTTTTCGCGCTGCGGCTCGTATAGACGCCGATCCCCACCATCAGCGCTATGTACAGCAGAATCGTGATCCATACCGTTGCGTTGTTTTGCATTTTTTACTCCACCCTTCCACTTTGAACCTGCGTTCATCAGGTCCTTATTTCTGTTTGGTTTAACGCGTTAAAGCTTTAACGCTTTTACTCGCTAAAGTAGATTAATTATACTATAAAGCGCGGAAAATGTCAAGTTATTATTGCAATCGTATTTTATATGTGTTATATTTATATAATCAAAAATTTTAATTAAGGATGGATCAAAAATATGATCATACGTGACTTACAGCCCAACGACGCCATGCAGCACTGCAAGGTGTCCTCATCCGCGTTCATCTGGAACGTCGATCCCGAAAAAGACGTCAAGCTCCCCGATGAGTCCGCTATCGGCGCTTTCATGGACGACGGCACCACCATGATGGCCGAAATTGAGCATGAAAACTTCAATGTTTTCTACGGCTCGGGTACGCTGGGCTGTGTCGGCATCGGCGGCGTTGCGTCGAAGCCGGAATACAGACGTCACGGCGCGGTGCGGCAGCTGTTTTTAGAGGTCGAAAGGCGCGCGGCGTCAAATGGCTGGGATGTCGGTATCCTCTACCCGTTTTCGACGAGTTACTACCGGCTTTTCGGCTACGAAAATCTGGCGCGCTTCTGCGACGCGAAAATCAATTTCAAGTATCTGTCGTTTATTGAGCGCAACTGTGATGTTGATCTGTTCGAGGGAGATAACCTCGCGCCGCTGCTTGAGCTGTACAACAAGACCGCGCGGCAATATAACCTCGCGTTCCGTCGGGAAAGCGACCGTTATTTCGGCAAAAAGCCTTATGAGACCTGCAACTACACCTACATGTGGCGCAACAAAGACGGCGAATACCGCGCCTACGCCACCTACCAGGTCAGCCGCGCCGAATCGGCCGTGCAGGTCGGCGAGATAGGCTTCCTTGACCGGGAGAGCCTGCTTGGCATATTGGGCTTCCTGCGCTGCTACGACGGCAATCAGGAGTATATATCCTTTGGAAAGCTGCCGCTGAATTCGCCGCTGTTTGACGTGATCCCGGACTCAAACAAGTTTGAGCGCAGGATGTTCAACTTAGGCTCCGGGCGGATATACAACGTCGAAAAGGTTCTTGCGCAGAATATTTATCCGAAGGAATATGGGCGGTTCTCGCTTTCTATTGAAGATTCCATGCCGGAAAACGCCGGTATTTATGATGTTGAGTACCAAAACGGCGCGGCGCAAATCGCAAAAAGAGACGCCGGAGATTACGATATCGCGCTGGACGCGGCGTGCGCGGCGAAGCTGCTGCTGTCGGGCGGGTGTACGCTCCAGGCGATGCGGTATTGGCCGGGCGCGAGGATCTTGCGCGAAAATGAAGATGCGATACGGGCGTTCCCGGATAGGAATACGTTCTTTATGGACGGGTTTTAGGGCGGCTTCGCCGCAGGGATCAGGGATTCGTGGCACTGTGCTGCCTCACCGCATCTACGATCTACCGTCTAAAATCTAGAAAGGCGCGTGAACATATTTGTCAAAAAAGAAATGGCTGATTTCTTCCTGTGACAAGGAGCTTGCAAAGCAGGCCGCGCGGAAGCATGACCTGAATCCTTTCGCGGCTTTGCTCGCCGTCTCGCGCGGGATTAAGTCGGACGGAGATATCGCCGCTTTTTTCGGCCCGGGCGACGCGTCCCTTTTAAGCGATCCGTTTATATACAAGGACATGGACAAGGCCGCCGACAGAATCACGCGCGCCATCGACAACTTTGAGATGATAGCCATTTTCGGCGACTACGACGCCGACGGCGTGACGGCTACCGCCCTGCTTTCTTCCTATCTTGAAACGCGCGAAGCTAACTTTTTCTGCCGCATTCCCACGCGCGACGAGGGCTATGGGCTGACAAACGCCGTGATCGACGAGCTTCATTCCCGCGGTGCAAAGCTCATCGTAACGGTGGACAACGGCATAGGCTCCGTCGGCGAAGCGCTTTACGCGTCATCTCTAGGCATCGACATGGTTATTACCGACCATCACCGCGCGGGCGACGAAATTCCAAAGACCGTCGCCGTCGTCGATCCGTTCAGGCCCGACTGCCTTTCGGAGTTTAAGAATCTGGCCGGCGTGGGCGTGGCGTTCAAGCTAATCTGCGCCCTAGACTCCCTCGGAAGTCCGTTTGAAAACGGCAGCAGCGAATTTCTTCTTTCAGAATACGCCGACTTGATCTCCATCGGCACCGTTGCCGACATCATGCCGCTTATCAACGAAAACCGCGTCTTTGTTCGCGCCGGGATCGTACAGATGAACGACAGTCCCCGAGTCGGCATTTCCGCCATGCTGAACACCGCCGGAAAAACGGACCGCACGGTAAGCTCCCAAAGCGTCGCGTATATGATCGCGCCGCGCCTGAACGCCGCCGGACGCGTCGGATCAGCCGAACGCGCCTTTGAAATACTGATGTGCGACGATCCCGACCGCGCCGCGCTTATCGCGGAGGAGATCGAAGCGGCCAACGCCGAGCGCCAGCAGGTCGAACAGCATACCCTTGACCTGGCCGAGGAGCAGCTCACCGCTCACCCCGAATATAAAAATGACCGCGTAATCGTTTGCGATGGTAACGGCTGGAACAACGGCGTGATCGGCATCGTCGCGTCGCGCCTCGTTGAGCGCTACGGCAAGCCCTGCATCGTCATTTCCCGTGACGGCGATACGGCTAAGGGCTCGGGCAGGAGCCTGCGCGGCTTTTCGCTCTACGACGCGATCTACGCGGTGTCCGGCTGCCTGATACGCTTCGGCGGGCATGTGCTTGCGGCGGGGCTTATGGTTGAGTCCGATCAGATAGACGCGTTCCGCAAAGCCATCAACGACTACGCGAAAGGCATCGAAATGCCGTTCCCCATACAGCGCATCGACTTCAGGCTCAACCCGCAGTATATCGGCACGGAGCTTTTAGAGGCTCTTGACTCGCTTGAGCCATTCGGTTCAGGCAACCCGCAGCCCGTCGTCGGCCTGTTCAATATGAAAATCGACAGCGTTACCCCGCTCTCAAACGGCAAGCATCTGCGGCTGGCCGTTTCAAAAAACAACACCGCGCTCACCTGCGTTTACTTCGGAGAGACGCCCGAAAGGTTCCCGTATGAGTCTGGCAGCGTCGTCGATCTGGCCGTCGTGCTCACCCAAAGCGAATACATGGGTGAGACGAAGGTCAGCGTGCAGATCAAGGACATTCGCCTGTCCGCCATCTCGCAGGAGGAGCACTTTCTGGGACTTCGCGCCTACGCCGACATACAGCGCGGCGAAACGCCGGACTATCTGCCCGTGGAAAAGCTTGTCCCTGACCGCAAGCTCATCGCGGCGATTTACATGGCTCTGCGCGGCGGCGGACGCTTCGTCGGCACGGACATGCTCTGCGCGGAAACGGGCTGTACGGGCGCGGAGGTCTGCGCTGTGCTCATCGCGCTGGACGCGCTTTGCGAGCTGGGGCTTGTGAGCGTTGACGCGGACGGGCATATTTGCCTGACGGAGAACCAGAACAAGGTTAATTTGGATGATTCCCGCGTACTGGCGAGGGTGAAAGAGATCGCGGGTTCATAATATTTTGAAAGGAATGTCATCATGAAACACGTACCAAACGCACTGTCTATTTCACGCATCATCCTGTCCTTTCTGCTGCTTGTCCCGTTTATCGTGCGCAGCCCCCTGATTTACATCGCGCTTTACCTCATCATCGGCATGACCGACGTGCTCGACGGCCCGCTCGCGCGGCGCTTCAAAGTGGCAAGCGAGCTTGGCGCAAAGCTGGACAGCTTTGGCGATATCGTATTTTTCCTCTGCATTTTCGTCAGCCTGCTGGTTCCGCCGCGTATGCCTTTCGCCATGTTTAACAGCATTGTGACCATCAGCTTTGCCCTCGCTTTCAAACTGTTCGTCATCATGCTTACGCGCATCAAATTCAAGGTCTGGAACGGGATCATGCATACTTATCTCGACAAAACGGTTGGCTTTTTACAGTTTTTCACGATTCCGGTATTCTTCCTGATGGGGGAGATTAACTACTGGATCCTGTTCGCCATATCGACGGGATTATGCCTGAGCGCCGTGGAAGAGGCATACATACTCTTAACCAGCAGCGAGTATGATCCGAACCATCCCGGCGTGCTGGTAAAAAAATGGCTGAATCGATCAAAAGAGAATGATGAAGCTTATGCTGATCTTTCATCAAAATAACAAATAAATGCAGGTAATAACGTGAAAGATTCACTTTCATGTCCCATTTGTACCGCCGCGTGTTTCACGCCTGATTTTAATACGCCGCTCGACGCGGCGGGATGGAGGTTACCATGTCCGACCCGACCGAAACCGCCATTACCACCAGCGACGGTTATCCCGCCCTGCGCGACGCTTTAGCCGCGCATTACGATTCCTACGACATCATCGAAGCGGCGGACCGCGCCTACGAACTGGCGAAAAAGGCCCACGAGGGGCAGGTGCGCCTGTCCGGTGATCCCTATGTCAGTCACCCTGTCGCCGTGGCGAAGATTTTGGCGCACCTCGGCATGGATCAGCAGTCCATCGTGGCCGCGCTGCTGCATGACACGGTCGAGGACACGCACATTACGCTTGACGACGTGACGGCGCGCTTCGGGGGAGAAGTCTCCGCCTTAGTCGACGGCGTGACAAAGCTTGGCAAAATCCCTCTTTCCACAAAGGAGGAACAGCAGGCCGAAAACATCCGCAAGATGCTGCTTGCCATGTCGCAGGACATTCGCGTCATCATCATAAAGCTTGCAGACCGGCTGCACAACATGCGCACCTTGCAGTTCAAGCCGCCCCAGCGCAGGCGCGATATCTCGCTGGAAACCCTTGAGATATACGCACCGATCGCTCACCGTTTAGGTATCCGCTCGCTTAAAGTAGAGCTTGAGGATCTGTCCATCAGCTTCCTTGACCCGGTGGCCTACCATGAAATTGAGTCGCGCCTGTCGGAGCAGAGCGTTTCACGCAACGAGTATTTGAATGAAATCAAGGCGTCGATTACGAACCGTATCAGGACCGTCGTGTCCGACGCTTCCATAGACGGGCGCATCAAGAGCGTCCACGGCATCTACCGCAAAATGTACATGCAGAGCAAGCAGTTCGACGAGATTCACGACATCTACGCGGTTCGCATCATCACTGAGTCGGTCATCGACTGTTATAACTGCCTGGGCGTGATCCACGACATGTTCCGTCCCCTGCCCGGGCGCTTCAAGGACTATATCTCGACCCCGAAGCCAAACATGTACCAGTCGCTGCACACAACTGTCATAGGTTCTTCGGGAATCCCCTTTGAGGTGCAGATACGCACCTGGGAAATGCACCACACAGCCGAATACGGAATCGCCGCCCACTGGAAGTACAAGCTGGGCGTGACGAGCGAAAAGATGGATGACCGGCTCGCATGGATACGCCAGCTGCTCGACATCCAGAAAGATGCGGAAAACGTCGAGGACATCGTGCTGACCATCAAGACCGACCTTGTGCCCGAGGAGGTTTTCGTGTTCACCCCCAAGGGCGACGTGATCAGCCTGCCCGTCGGCTCGACCGTTATCGACTTTGCCTATGCCATCCACTCCGCCGTCGGCAACCGTATGCAGGGCGCAAAGGTGGACGGCCGTATTGTGCCCATCGACCACAAGATCAACACCGGCGAGATCGTGGACATCCTCACGTCGTCGAACCCGAACAAGGGGCCGAGCCGCGACTGGCTGAAGATCGTGCGGACAAGCGAAGCGCGCTCGAAGATACGCGCCTGGTTCAAAAAGGAGCGGCGTGAAGAAAACATCGAGGAGGGCAGAGCGGAGGTCGAGCGCGAGTTCAGGCGCCACTATATACGTTTGCCCGACGACGAAATGCGGGAATTTTTAGAGAGCATCGCCGAGCGTCAGCGCATGAATTCCGTCAGCGATTTTTACGCGGCCATCGGCTACGGCGGGATCACCCTGTCGAAGCTCATGCCGCGCATCAAGGACGACTACAATAAAATGATCCGGGCGAACGAGCCGTTCGAGCTGCCTGTCGTTCCCGAAATAAAGCGCGTGAAGAGCAGCGAGGGCGTCGTCGTCGAGGGCATCGACAACTGCCTGGTCAAGTTTTCGCGCTGCTGCAACCCCCTGCCCGGCGACGAGATCGTCGGCTTCATCACGCGCGGTCACGGCGTGTCCATCCACAAGCGCGACTGCACGAACGTCCCCCACGCGATTCCGCTGGCCCCCGAGCCGGAGCGCTGGATCCCCGCCTCCTGGGACAAAAATGTGCGCGAGGAATTCAAGTCTACGCTGCTTATCACGTGCATTAACCGTGTGGGCATGATCGCGGACGTGTCGGTGCAGTTCGCGAATATGCGCGTCATGATCCACGACATCAACTCGCGGACGTCAAAGGACGGACGATGCTCAATTACCGTGACGATCACGATCGGCAGTATTGAGCATCTGCAAAACATCATTGGCAAGCTTGAGAAGATCAATGGGGTGCTTTCGGTGGAAAGGACGGGGGTCTGATATATGAAAGCCGTAATCCAACGCGTACTAAGTTCCTCTGTCACGGTCAACGGCACGGTTGCCGGCCAAATTGACCGGGGCCTGAACATCCTGCTGTGCGTCGTCGAGGGCGACACCAAAGCCGAAGCGGACGTCCTCGCCGCGAAAATCGCGAAGCTCCGTATCTTCGAGGATGCGGACGAAAAAATGAATGTCTCGCTGACAGACGTCGGCGGCGGGGCACTGGTGATCTCGCAGTTCACGTTGAGCGCGGACTGCCGCAAGGGCAACCGCCCGTCGTTTTCCTCCTCCGCGAAGCCTGACGACGCAAACGCGCTTTACGAATATTTCGCGGAGCAACTTTCGGCAAACGGTGTCGCGAACGTCGAAAAAGGCGTCTTTGCGGCGGACATGCAGGTTGAAATTTTGGGCGACGGCCCCGTCACGATCATACTTGATTCCGATATATTCAAACAAAGCAGGCGGCAATGATATAAAGTCGTTTGCTTTACATCACAAAATATAAATACAAAGGACTGTAAAGGTTTGAAGCTTTACACTTTCCCTACCGGGCAGCTGGCAACAAACTGCTATTTGATGGTCGACGAGCAACGCGGCGAGGCGGCTCTTATCGACGTTTGCTGGTTCTTTTTGCCGGAGCTTACCGCGCTTTTGGACGGCGGCGAAATCAACGTAAAATACATCCTGCTGACCCACGGGCACTACGACCATATCTGCGGTGTGTACGACGCGAAAGAGTATACCGGGGCGCAGGTCGCCATACATGCCGCCGACGCCGACTGCCTGTATGACCCGAGCAAAAGCATGTCCGACCAAAGCCCCTATCCGCAGACGCCGCTCCATGCCGATTTGCTCATTGATGAGGGCGATGAACTGAGCGTGGGAGGCTTGATACTCAAGGTTTTGCACACGCCGGGACACTCAAAAGGATCGGTGTGTTTTCTGGAGGAAAAGGAGTGCGCGCTGTTCTCCGGCGATACGTTATTTTTCAAAACGGCGGGGCGTTCGGACCTCCCGGGCGGCTCCCGGACGGAGCTTATGAGCTCACTTCTGCGCCTGAAAAACCTCGGCGGCGACTATGATGTTTATCCCGGGCACGAGCAGAAAACGACCCTGGAATTCGAGCGCACGCACAACTTTTTCATGAGACGATTAGGTAAAAAATCATGATCCTGCATATCGTCGGTCATGACTTCCACTATGAGATGGAGAACCTCTGCCGCGTGTTTTTCCCCGATGAACAAATACGTGTTGTAAAGTATAACAGCTTTACAGATGTTGACCGCGAATCAATTAATCTAAGGGCCAACACCTTTGCAAAGTCTGACGGCAAAACCGTCGTTGCTGCGCTCAAATGCTGCGGCAATACGGTTGAAATTTTTGCCGAAGCGGTAATTGATGGTACAACAAAACGCGCAGAAAAAAATATTTCGTCCGAGGTTCCTGATTTAAACAGCGAATGTGAACGCATACTAGCAGTAACGCTGTTTGAGGTCCTGAGCGGGCTGACGGACTATGTGCCGCCTTGGGGCGTCCTGACCGGCGTGAGGCCGTCAAAGCTCATGCACACGCTCATAAGCGACTTGGGCGAGGAGGGCGCGCGGGACTATTTCCTCGGAAAACTGCTTGTCCGCGAGGATAAAACGCGGCTCACTTTAGACGTTGCCAAACGCGAGCGCAGTGTCATCGGGCTGTCGCGGCCTGACTCGTTCAGCCTGTACGCCGCTATCCCTTTCTGCCCGTCACGGTGCGCGTACTGCTCGTTTGTGTCGCACTCAATCACAGGGCCGGGCGCGAAAAAGCTTGTACCGAAGTATGTCAATCTGCTCGCGGAGGAATTGGAGGTTACGGGAAAAATCGTCCGTGAACTCGGCTTGAATCTCGAAAGCGTTTACTTCGGCGGCGGCACTCCGACCGTCCTGGAGGCGGAGGATCTGCGCTTTTTATGCGAGACTGTGCGGAAAAATTTCAACATACGCAGCTGCCGCGAATATACTGTTGAGGCCGGGCGCCCGGACACCGTTACGCGGGAAAAGCTGGAGGTTTTGAGGGATTACGGCGTAACGCGCGTCAGTATAAATCCGCAGACGTTCGGTGACGGCGTGCTCAAAAGCATCGGTCGAGACCACACCGCGCAGGACGCGATTTACAAGTACAGGCTCGCCCGCGAAGTAGGTTTTGACAGCGTCAATATGGACTTGATCGCCGGGCTTGACAGCGATACATTGGCGGGATTCCGTGAGTCTGTTTGTAAAGTTGTTGACCTTTACCCAGAGAATATCACGGTTCATGCGCTTGCGTTGAAACGCTCATCAAGCCTTGTGTCTCAAGGGATTTCTCGTTTTAACGGCGGAGAGGCCGTTTCAGAAATGCTTAATTGTGTGCAAAGTATTTTACCTTTACAGGGCTACGCTCCTTATTATATGTACCGCCAAAGCCGCTGTGTGGGCAACTTTGAAAATGTCGGCTGGTGCCTGCCTGAAAAAGAGTGCCTTTACAATATATTTATGATGGAGGAGTGCCACACTGTTTTAGCGGCGGGAGCCGGAGCGGTCACGAAGCTGCGCAGGCCGGACGGATACATCGAAAGGATATTCAACTTCAAGTACCCATACGAATACATAAGCCGTTTTGATCAGCTTATGGCGCGAAAAGAACGTATAATCTCTTTTTACAATTCATAAACATTTATAAGTAATATAGAACTTTCGGAAAGGAATTGTGATATGACCCCAATCACCAATAAGCTTGACGAAATAAACCGCCTCGCGCGAACCGACAGCGAAAAAATTATAGCCGTATCCGAGAAAAATTACGCGGCGCAGATCGAAAACGCCGTCGGCGAGTTTACGAAAGACGAACGTCACAGATTCATCATGCTGGCCGGGCCCAGCTCGTCGGGCAAGACGACGACCTCAAAAAAAATAATCGCGAAATTCCGCGGGCAAAGCATCAAGGCATACTATATTTCGCTCGACGATTTTTACGGACCGTCCGAGCTGGCGCCGCTGACCGACGACGGCTCGCCTGACTATGAGAGCATTCACGCGCTCGACCTTCCGCTCATTCACAAGACGCTGGAAGACATACTCGACAGCGGCGAGGGCGCGATCCCGATGTTCGACTTCGCCCTAGGCCGGCGCAAAGAAGAGACCTTTCTCCTGAAGCTGAACCCCGGCGACGCCGTGATCATAGAGGGGCTTCATGCGCTGAACCCCCTCATTACCGGGACCCTCCCGGCCGACAGCCTGCTCAAGCTCTATGTCAGCATGTCAACACGAATTTATGACGAGGACGGCGAGGTTGTTTTGGGCAAGCGCGACCTGCGCTTTATCAGGCGGACGGTGCGCGACCACAAGTACAGGGACAGCTCCGTCCCGGAAACTTTCAGGATGTGGCGGGATGTCGCCGCGGGCGAGGACAAATACCTTTTCCCGTTTGAGGATCTCGCCCACGTAAAGCTGAACTCTTTCCACCCCTACGAGCCGTGCGTCATGAAGGGCGAGGCGCTGCCGCTGCTGCGCGGCGTCGCCCCCGACAGCGAATTTTTCCAAAAAGCGCGGAGCCTTGCCGCGAATCTGGAGAGGTTCGCCGATTTACCGTCAAGCGCCATGCCGCCCGACTCGCTTTTGCGTGAGTTCGCCGGGCCGAAAGACGCGCTGAAGCTGTAACTAATAACTAATTAGTGAATAGTGAATAACTATTGATGCGAATCACATATTGAAGATAACAGGTAAAAGCCAAGCGTCATTGCGAGCGCAGAGAAGCGTTTTTTTACAACAGGGTCGGTACGCGAAGCAATCCAGTTATGCAACTTTATTGCGTTGCCTGACCGCTTTCGATTTTTTAACATTGAACAATTTGCTGGCTGGATTGCTTCGCGCACAAACATTGATACTACGCAACCTTTCTCCGCGCTCGCAATGACGTATACTTTTACGCCGTATCTTAAGAAATAATTCTTAATTGTAAATTGTAAAAAAGGGGATGTGATCTTTTGTCTGAAGAAAGAAAAAAGCAGTCCATGCTCAACGGCGCGTTGATCCTGGCGGTGGCGACGGTGCTTGTCAAGGTCATCGGCGCGCTCTACAAGATACCGCTGACGGAGCTGATCGGCCCGATCGGGCGCGGATATTTCAGCGTCGCCTACAACATATACACGCCGCTTTACGCCATATCCATGGCCGGACTGCCGACGGCGGTGTCGCGGCTCGTGTCTGAAAACGTCGCCCTGGGTCATTTCAACAACGCCCGCGCGATCTACAAGGTCGCGACTAAAATCTTTCTGATAACAGGCTTTTGCGGAACGGCGCTCATGCTCCTCATCGCCTACCCATACGCAAGCTACATCGATGAAATACGCAGCCTTCCGGCGATTTTGGCCATAGCTCCCTCCATCTTCTTCTGTTGCGCCATGTCGTCCTACCGCGGCTACTACGAGGGTATGCGCAACATGGCGCCCACCGCCGTCTCACAGGTGATCGAGGCGGTCGGGAAGCTCGGGCTGGGTCTCGGTTTGTCCTGGTTCATCATGCGGTACGGCGTTTCGCAGTTCGAGGCGGGACTCCCCGTGTTCGGGCAAAGCGCCGCGGATCTCACCGAAGCGAAAAGCATCATCTGGCCGTATTCGGCGGCGGGAGCGATTTTGGGCGTCACGGCAGGGACTGTATTCGGCCTTTTTTACCTGATGATCAGCCACCGCGTAAAGGGCGACGGGCTGACGCGTTCCGATCTCATAAATTCTCCGAAAGCTGATCCGATGAAGTTTTTGGCGAAGCGCATCATCATGTTCGCCATCCCGATGGTCGCCAGCGCGCTTATCCTGAACATAACAAACCTTATTGACGCGGTGATGATCCGGCGTCAGCTCGCCAGCGCTTTCGCGAACAGCCCCGAGGTCATAAAGACGATGTATCAGTCGCTTGCCGGCACGCTTGACAAGGACGTGCCGACTCACCTGTACGGAACGTATAACTCCGTGCTGGATTTCCGCAACCTGATCCCGACAATCACCATGTCCTTGGGCATAAGCGCCTTGCCCGCGCTGTCGGCGGCCTGGGCGGTTCGGGACAAGAAAACCATACGCGTCACGATAGAGTCGGTCATACGTGTCACGATGCTCATAGCGCTCCCGGCGGGCTTCGGAATGGCCGTACTGGCCGAGCCGATCCTTTCCCTCATCTATTCAAAATCAGCCGATATCATCCCCATCGCCGCGCCGATTTTGCGGACCTACGGCTTCGCGACCTTTTTAATGGCCGCCTCCTCCCCTGTCACCAGTATGCTTCAGGGCCTTGGCCGCACCGACATCCCGGTCAAGACGCTTATCGCCGGCGCGGGCGCGAAGATCATCCTGAACTACGTGCTTGTCGGCAACCCCGCGTACAATATAAAAGGCGCGCCCATCGGATCGATCGTCTGTTACGTCATTATCGTCGCCGCGAACGTGTTTTTCCTGCTGCGCATCAGCAAGACAAAGGTTAATTTCCTGTCGATCTTTTTCAAGCCGCTTTTCTGCGCCTCACTCAGCGCGTCGGCGGCCTGGGCAGGCCACGGACTCGTAAACAGCTTTCTGGCCGACCGTCTGGCCGGGCTGTCATTTACGGGGATCGTTGGCAAGCTGCTCGCCCCGAACACCTTTTCGACGCTGTTCGCCATCGCGGCCGCTGTCTTGATTTATGTAATAGCCCTTCTTTTGACAAAAACGCTGTCAAAAGACGATATACTCATGCTCCCCAAAGGAGAAAAAGTTGCAAAAGGGCTTGAAAAATACGGATTGTTGAGTTAATATATATGAGCGTAAAACCGTAGGGGCGATTATCAATCGCCCGCGGAAACAACCGCGCAAAACCGCGCGAAATCGGAGGGATATATAACGGCGAACTTTGAACTGAAATCAACCTACGCCATCGGCGACCTGCTGAACATCATGGCCTATCTGCGTTCCCCCGGCGGCTGCCCCTGGGACGCGGAGCAGACCCACGAAAGCATCAAAAAAAATCTGATAGAGGAAGCTTATGAGGTCATCGAAGCGATCAACAAGCAGGATCAGGGACTATTGCTTGAGGAGCTTGGCGATCTGCTGATGCAGGTCGTGTTCCACGCGCAGATGGAGTCCGAGGCCGGCGGCTTTACTTTTGACGACGTATGCGACGGTATCTGCAAAAAGCTCATCGAGCGCCACCCGCATGTGTTCGGCAAAGCGGCTGTCGGCGGCGTGGACGACGTCCTGTCGAACTGGGACGCTATAAAACGCAAAAGCAAAGGGCAGGCAAAGGGCAGCGAGCCTATGCTGTCGGTTCCGCGTGAGCTGCCCGCCCTGATGCGCGCCGGGAAAGTGCAGCAGAAAGCGGCGAAGCTCGGGTTCGACTGGCCGGACGTCTCCGGCGCGCTCTGTAAGCTGTCGGAGGAGATCGCGGAGCTGAAAGAAGCGATACACGGCTCAAGCCCCGAAAACGTGGCCATGGAGCTTGGCGACCTCCTGTTCAGCGCGGTGAACGTTTCGCGTTTTTTGCGTCTCGACGCGGAGGAGGCGCTTACGTCCTCGACAGACAAGTTCATCGCGCGTTTCCAAAGGCTCGAGGCGCTGGCGAAAGAACGCGGGCTCGAGCTTGAAACGGCGTCACTTGCGGAAATGGACAAGCTTTGGGACGAGATAAAAATCGAATAAAAAAGCTGGACAAACCCCTGGAAGTGTGATATACTAAGGTGCATTTCAAATGTAAAAATTAAACACAAAAAATTATGGAGGGTTTTTTATGAACAAAGCAGACCTGATCAATACCATCGCGGAGAAAAACAGCCTTGATAAAAAGGGCGCGGAGAAAGCCGTCAACGCCGTTTTCGGCGCTATTTCGGACGCTCTTTCCGCCGGAGAAAAGGTTCAGCTCATCGGCTTCGGTACCTTTGAGGTACGCGACAGGGCCGAAAAACAGGCTCGCAATCCCAGAACAGGCGAGGTCGTCGTCGCTCCCGCCACAAAAGTTCCCGCGTTCAAAGCCGGCAAGGCGCTCAAGGACGCCGTCGCGGGGTAATACTAACCCCTCATTAAAACCTTTACAAAAAATCTGCGCAAAACCCACATATCAAAGTTTTTGCTTGATTTTTTTAGGTTTTATAATCGGGATTAGTATATACACCTTAACGACTATAAAATCCGCAAAAAATAAGCAAAAGCTTTGATATACGGGTTTTGCGCGATTTTTTGCTGTGGTTTTAAGAAGTTAAGGAGTATTATATACGTTCTGATTAAAAAGCGTGCCTGTTAAAACGGCGCGCTTTTTTGTCTATTGAAAGGATCATAATTACATGATCGAGCAAATAAAAAATTTCTACGAAAGCTATGACGAGGACGGCCGCCTGTTCCGCGACAAAGCCCACCTTCCGGAATATCTGACGACAGTACGGTATTTGGATAAACTGCTCCCGCCTGAAAGCCGTATCCTCGACGCGTGCGCCGGGACCGGTATCTATTCATTTTATTTGGCGGAAAAGGGTCACGCCGTCACCGCGTGCGATCTTGTGGAGCGCCATATAAACATCATCCGATCGAAGCCGAACGCGGATAAGCTGGCTGAAACCGCCGTCTGCAACGTGCTTGACCTGTCGCGCTTCGGCGCGGACAGCTTTGACGCTGTGCTGTGCATGGGCGCGATGTACCATCTGCCTGCGGACGATGAAAAGCTCCGGGCGATCCGGGAGTGCAAAAGGGTTTGTAAAAAAGGCGGGCTTGTGGCACTGTCTTATTTGAACTACTTTGCCGCTGTCGCCGCCGAGGTCAAGCCGGGACTCTCCGACCTTGACGAGGTGCTCGCGGCGTTTGAGGACGGCAGCGACTGCCTGTGGAAAGCCACTACCCCGGCGAAGATGGAGCGGTACGCGCGAATGGCCGGGCTTGAAATGATTCATAATATCGGCACGGACGGCATCTCTTTCGTCATCGCGGATAAGGTCAATGCCGCCTCCGACGAAGCCTTTGAAAAGTGGATGGAGTACATCTACAGGCATTGCGAGGAGCCGGGTACGGTCGGCTACAGTATGCACGGATTGCTTATTGCCAGAAAGGAATGACAGTAAAAATGAGACTCGACAAATATCTGAAAGTTTCCCGCATCATCAAACGCCGTTCCGTCGCGAACGAGGTGTGCGACGCGAAGCACGTCTCCGTCAACGGCAAGGTCGCGAGAGCGTCGTATGAGGTCAAGATCGGCGACGTCATTGAGATACAGATGGGCGCGAATCTTACGCGCGCGGAGGTTCTGAGCGTCTCGGAACACGCGACAAAGGAAAACGCCGCGCAAATGTATAAGCTTTTAAGTTGATTATAGATATAAAGGAATGATCATAACATGAAGCTCGGAATCGTAGGCCTGCCGAACGTCGGCAAAAGCACCCTGTTCAACGCGATCACAAACGCCGGGGCGCAGTCCGCGAACTACGCGTTCTGCACCATTGAGCCGAACGTCGGCGTCGTAAATGTCCCGGACACACGGGTGGACAAGCTGGCGGAAATGTACAACCCTGCCAAGATCGTTCCCGCCGTCATCGAGTTCGTCGATATCGCGGGGCTTGTCAAGGGCGCGTCGAAGGGCGAGGGACTCGGCAACAAATTCCTGTCGCATATTCGCGGGATGGACGCGATCATCCACGTTGTGCGCTGCTTTGAAAACGACGATATCGTCCATGTGGATGGCGGCATCGACCCGCGCCGCGACATCGAAACGATCAATTTCGAGCTGATTTTCGCCGATCTGGAGGTTCTGGAGCGGCGTATCGACCGCGGCACAAAGGCGCTCAAGGGCGATAAGTCCATCGCGAAAGAGCTTGCGCTTCTGAACCGCGTCAAATCCGAGCTTGAAAGCGGCGTTTTAGCCCGCTCGATCGACATAAGCGACGATGAAAAAGCGATGCTTTCGGAGGTCTCGCTGCTGACGTCGAAGCCCGTCATCTACGCCTGCAACATGAGCGAGGACGACTTCACAGGCGGCATCGAAAACAACCCCGGCTACATGGCCGTACGTGAAATCGCGGCCGCCGAGGACGCGGAGGTGCTGCCGATCTGCGCGGAGCTTGAGGCGCAGATCGCGTCAATGCCGCCGGAGGAAAAGGAACTGTTTTTGTCGGAGCTTGGCGTCGGCCAGGGCGGCCTTGACTTGCTGATTCAGCGCAGCTACAGCCTGCTGGGCCTGATCTCATTTTTGACGGCGGGCACGCCTGAGGTCCGCGCGTGGACAATCAAAAAAGGCACGAAAGCGCCGGGGGCCGCCGGGAAGATCCATTCGGATTTCGAGCGCGGCTTCATCCGGGCCGAGGTCGTGCTGTTTGATGATCTTGTCAGCTGCGGCTCCCTGCCGGCGGCGAAAGAAAAAGGGCTTGTGCGCAACGAGGGCAAGGAGTATGTTATGCGGGACGGGGATGTTGTACTGTTTAGGTTTAACGTGTGATGGACGCCATGAAAAAATGTTCTAAATTTAATAGAAAATACTTGCTTTCACTTAATAGTGTCAGGCTCTGTGTTTCTGTTTGCTTTAGCTGTGAAAATATGCCTTGATGTTCTTGCGTCTAAAGGCATTTTTCTCTATCTCAACGGTAATAAAACGGATATTGCTCAAACCATCCTTTTCCATGTTCTTATTGTAGCTGCGTATATATTCTTTTTTTGTGATTATCAAAAAAAATGGATACGACTGACAACCACAGCGATTTGTACTTTATCCCTGCTATTATATAATTTTTTTAACGGTAGATTTTGGAGTGCTGAACGCAAATATTTTGAATTTGAATCCCCAAATCATACGCAAACAATCGTCGTAGAGGAATGCAGCTGGTTGTTAGAGCCTGTTGACACGAGATAAAATCTGAACATTTTATCTCGTGTCAACAGGCTCTAGGGGGCTTCAGCAATTTTTATCAAAAAAACGTGATTATTGAACTCTCGCCCGCTGCAGGAGCATATAGCCATAAATAGCAGCATCATTTTCAGCTCCTTTTTTCTGTTAGAAACTGTGTTCATATGAAAGTTCTTTAATAAAGAAAAAGACAGAGAAAGGAAAAATCCTCCTCTGCCTAACTCTTGAACGCAATTACGCCTCTTTCACGATCACCTGACGGCCATTGTAATAGCCGCAGTCGGGACAAACCCGGTGTGGCCTTTTGAGTTCGCCGCACTGCTTACACTTTTCAAGCGCGGGCACGTCAAGCTTCCAAACATTGGAACGCCTCTTATCACGTCTTGCCTTCGATACTCTTCTTTTCGGGACTGCCATATGAGCACCTCCTTGTTCCGATTACGCTAAGTATATATTATTTATCCAAAAGCTGTTCTAAAGCTTGCAACCTCGGGTCAACAGGCTTTTTACAGCTGCATGGGTCTTGATTCAAATTCTGTCCGCATTGGGCACAAATTCCTTTACAGCCGTCCTTACACAGGAATCTCATCGGCAGCGTTAAGAAAATATCGTCCGTCACAAGCCCGGACAAGTCAAACCGCAGGCTTTCGAGCAAAATCAGCTCGGCGTTCGCATCGTCGTTCAGCTCCGTAACCAAAACGTGCTCAACCGGGACGGATATCTGCCGTTCAATCGGCGCGGCACAGCGGTCACAGGACAAAAACAGCGTAAAGGCCGCCTCGGCCATGACGGACACGACGCCCGCGCTGTTCACAACGGCACCTGTTACCTTGACAGGCTTTTGAAAAGGAAAGCCGCCGTTCAGCTCCGCGCCGGACAGGTCAATCTCATGGCTGATATCAAGGGAAAATCCGACATTATTGAATACAGGTTCCAGTTCAAACAGCATAGCATAAACTCCGCAACAAACCACGCGAAAAACATTATAGCTTTCCGTGGTGGTTTTGTCAATATGATATTGCGTATTTTGTGATTATTTTGCGATATTTTTTACAGAATCGTGCAGAAATCGAATATTCTCTCAGGTAACTCGGCCTTATCCGCCGAAATCGTGAATGTAAATTTCTTGTGGGAGGTTTTGCACAGCGTATCGGCCTTTTTCAAAAAGTCCGCGAGCTGCTCGTAGTCGCGCCCGCCGATTCGGAGCGTCGCGTCGATCAGGATATCCGTGATATCGTGGTCGCCCGCGCAAACACCGCACAAAAAGCCGTAAAACGCGTCATAGCCGCTTATGGCGTAATGATCGGTATCAATCAGGCGCACACGGTAGTTGACGTCGTAGGTGAGCTTCGGTTCCTTCTCGATGCACACGACGTTGCCGTCAGAGGAGCGAACGGTCTCCTCGACCAATTCGATCAGGTGCTTTGTCTTGCCGGAGCCTCTGCGTCCGATGATTAAAGATATCATGTTAACCAAATCCTTTCTTATGAATAGTTTTCTATTTTAACCGTCGTTCAAGCTCTTCTTTTTCTTTCTCATATCCCGGCTTACCCAAAAGCACGAACATATTAGCTTTGTACATTTCCACGCCCGGTTGGTCAAACGGGTTGACACCCAGCATACAGCCGGAAACTGCGCAGGCCAGCTCGAAAAAGTAAATCAGCCATCCGACGCTGTACTCGCCTGAGTCGTCCATCTCGACGACAAGGCTCGGCGTTCCGCCGTCAAGATGGGCAAGGGCCGTGCCCTCGAAAGCCTTACGGTTGACGAAAGACAGCGTTTTGCCCGCCAGGAAGTTAAGCATGTCGGCATTATCGGGATCAAGCCCTATCGTAACGTCAGCCTTGGGCTTTGTGAACAGCACCGCGGTTTCAAACAAATGCCGCTCGCCCTGCTGGACATACTGCCCCAGCGAATGAAGGTCGGTGGAGTAAACGGCCGAGGCCGGGAACAGCCCGACGCCGCCCTTGCCCTCGCTTTCGCCGAACAGCTGCTTGAACCACTCACCCATGATCGTGAACGACGGCTCATAAGACACGCAAAGCTCGATTTTTTTGCCGCTTCTGTAGTAGATGCTGCGGATCGCGGCGTATTTATAGCAGTCATTTTTATTGAGGTCAGGGTCGGAGTAGGCAATACGCGCGGCAGCCGCGCCCTCCATCAGCTTGTCCACGTCGATCCCGGCAGCGGCGATCGGCAGAAGCCCGACGGCGGTCAGCACGGAATAGCGCCCGCCAACGTCATCAGGCACGACAAACGTCTCGTACCCCTCGCGGTCAGCCATGGCTTTCAGCGTACCTTTTTCCTTGTCGGTCGTGACGAAAATACGCTTGGCCGCTTCCTCCGCGCCGTATTTTCTTATAAGCAGCTCCCTGAATACGCGGAAAGCAATGGCCGGCTCGGTCGTCGTACCGGACTTTGAAATGACGCTTACGGAAAAATCCTTACCCCCGCAAAGCGTGACCAGCTCCGACAGCGCGGAGGGACTGAGGGTGTTCCCCGCGAAATAGATGTCGGGCGTATCTTTTTTCAACGCGTTATAGTTGTTTGAGCGTATAAGCTCAATGACGGCCCTCGCGCCCAAATACGACCCGCCGATACCGATGACGATAAGCAAATCTGAGTTTTCGCGTATGCGCCCGGCGGCCTCTTTGATGCGCAGGAACTCGTCTTTGTCGTAGTTCACAGGTAAATCAAGCCAGCCGGCGAATTCACACAACGGATCAGTGCCGCTTCTGAGCCGTGCGTGAGCGATCGTAGCCTCCGGGGAAATGGCGGCCAAAGCCGCTTCGGTTACCGCGTCGCCCGCGTACCTTGTGCTGAATTTAAGTGACATAAATATACCCCCCACAAATTTTAGGCTAAAATGCTATTTCTATTTTAACCTATTTGCGAGGGCATTTCAAGAGGAATACAGGAATATTTATAATTTGTTTTTATCCTTTATTATAAAAACTCCGTTTCAGTCTGCATTTTCAAATTTAAAGCTGCATGATACGCTCCCAAACGGACGGCAGCGCGTCATGCACAATTCTCAGCATTCCGACAATGATCCAATCCAGCGCCTCGAAAACAGGCTTATAAAAAATACCTGCCAACAGATTGATCGCTCCGCTTGCGGGTTTCAGCGTTTGCGTACCGTCAATCGTGTCCATCAGCACATCGGCGATGATGGCGTGCCCGCAGTCAGAGGGATGTACCATGTCAATGGACACCGTGCCGTATCTGCCCTGAAACGCGGCGTATACGTCCGCGATCAGAAAAGCATCCGGCTGCTGTGTCAGATATTCCCCGATGACGGCGTTGATTCCCTGAACCGTTTCGTCATACAGATCATACAGCGTCGGCAACGGGAGGGCAAGAAGCGGGTTGTATAAGGTTTGCACGATCAGCATGGCGTCCGGGTTCAAAGCACGTATTTCCGCGACGGCATCAAAAAAGTTTTCCCGAAGCGCTTCCCGGCGCGGCTCCATCCAGCTGTATTCACCCAGAAATCCGTTCAGAACCAGAGACAAAGACGGGTAGAAATCGTTGCCTCCGATGGAAACGGCAATGATGTCCGCGTCACGGATTCCCTGCCTGATGGTTTCATCCTCCGTCACCTTCCAAAGCAGCGCGGCGGAGGTGTCGCCCCCCTTGCCGAAGTTGCTCAGTTCATAACCTTTGGCCCGGGCGATTCGGTTGGCGTACGCATTGCTTTTAATTCTCGCCCCGACTCCCTCCGCGATAGAATCGCCAAGCACAACAAATTTCAGAGGCTCGGACTCCCGAGCCTGCACGATTACGCCGAATGACAGCAGCGCAAGCGAGGCGCAGAGGATTACGGCAAATATTTTTTTTGTTTTTTTCATACTTGAGGGGCGATTTAGGGCGTGTTTGAAAAATACCCATGTGCGGATTTTTGAGTAATTTTTTCGTCGCATAAGGTAAAATTTTGAAAGTTCCCCTTCGCAAGGATTGATACGCCCGTATTTCAAAAAATTTTAACGCAGTGCGACGGAAAAAGCGCCAAAAAGACGTGCGCGTGGAATTTTTCAAACACGCCCTAGCCCGTTCACCATCCTTTTTACGTGTGTTATGTGACCGCTGATTAACCGGCAATGATATCCTGATACGCCTCAAAATACCGCTGCCCGAATATATAAAGGGCTTCGCGGCTGAAATGAATGATATCGGGTCCCCCGCCGTTGACCTCGCCGACCGCCTGATAGTTTGACGTTAACCCATCGGATTCAATGAAAGCCGCGCGGCCCGCATTGGCGCACACCGCGCGCGTACCGTCAATCACGGGGAGACAGGCTTCCGGGTCTGATGTCCACCATTCCTCCACCAAGTTCCCTGCCATAAATGGCAAGTCAAGGTCGCCGCATTGCTCGCGCACACCGTTGACGAGCGCTGTAAGGTTCGCGATCTGCTGCTCCTCCGTTGCCCGGTATAAAGCCTCCCCTTCGCCCTGATGCCACAGCACCGCTTTGACCCTGTTGCTTTCATTCAGCGCCAGAGCGGTTTTGATCATCTCCAGCATGTTTAAATAATAGAAATCATTCAAGCCCCAGTCACCCTTTAAAAAACCCGTGCCGCCCGCGGCCGCTTTCAATATGAGTATTTTGCGCCCGGGCTCCAAAAGGCCGTTTTCGATATACGCGCGGGCGAAGATAAGGCCGATGTTCCCCTCCGGCAAGCGGTCGGAGGACCTTCTGTTTTCAGCCGCCCTTTCAATTTGAAACCCGCCTAAAAAATTAGGCTTTTGCGGCATCAATTGGACAAGATCGGTCGGTATATACTCATTTTCAACAGGACCTACGCCGCAGCCTCCCGCATTTGACTGCCCCGCGACGATGATGATATCGTACTCGGCGTCCCGGTGCGCCCAAATGCCGCCGCTCAAAATCTGCCACTGTGTCCGCAGTGCGGCGCGGTTCTCTCCCGTACCCATAACCGCGCCCGGAATCGCCGCCAGTACAAGATAGACACTCAGAAAAAAGCTGATGATCTGGTTCATACGAAAACCCTATCCTTTCAAGAACTTTTTCTCTCCCTCATCCAAATCCAGCCCTAACGTCCCGCCGGGGTTCATGATATTGTCGGGATCGAAATATTCTTTCAGCGCGCGGATCACGGCGTATTCGTTGCGCCCCAGCTGACCCTCGAGCCACGGGCCGAACATCTTGCCGATGCCGTGGTGATGGCTCATGCTCGCGCCGCTGCGCTGTATCGCGTCGAGGATGCTTGCGTGGAACGCGCGGAACGCTTCCATATCGTTTTCGAGAATAATAAAAATCCAGTAGAGATTGCCGCCCTGGGGATAGACATGGCTCATATGCGTCATACAGATGGTATTGGGCCGGGCCTTGACTGTCTTGCGGACCTCCGCGTGTACCCTTGCCATATCGCTCCAGTTAACGCTGCATTCCATGGTATCCATCAGCACGCCGAAGTCCTGAAGGGTATCGCGCAGGTACGGGTCGGAAAAGCGGCCGTGCTCCCAGCCCTTGCAGACGTATCCCGTGAGGCTCAGGCCGCCGTAGCGTTTGGCGACGCGCGCGACGTTCTTTGCCGTGTTTTTGCTGTAGCCCTTTTCGCCGTTTGTGAAACCAAGGAACAGGCACATTTCGTTTTCTTTCATTCCCTTAACGCTGAACAGATGCCGCAACGGGCTTTCCATCACGCCGTACATGTTGACCATGATGCTAGTTTCCTCCGGGTCGCTCAGGCGGAACACGCTGGGGTTGCCCGCCTCGCTCTGCATAATCTCACGGGCGGCGGTAATGCCCGTTTGCCAGTCCTTGAACATATAGCTGAAGCGGCAAACGGTTTCGGGCATGTGGCGGCAGATTTTCAGCGTGACGTGGGTCAGCACGCCGAAAGCCCCCTCGCTGCCCATCATGATCTGGTCGAGGTCAGGGCCTGTGGCCTTTCTCGGATGGCTGTCAGTGGTGACGACGCCCTTGGGCGTGGCGTAGCTCTGTCCCAGAACCATATCCTGAATGCAGCCGTAATAGGTGGAGTTCTGCCCGCTGCCATGGGTGACGACCCAGCCGCCCACGGAGCTGTGCTCAAAGCTCTGCGGGAAGTGGCCGAGTGTGTAGGCCCGCTTCGCGCCGAACTCCTTCACCGCGTCGTTGAGCAGATCCTCCAGCTTGGGGCCGCTGATGCCGGACTCCACCGTGATGAGCTGGTCCTCCTCGTTGAACTTGACTACCTTGTTGAAGCGCAAACGCATGTCGAGTGAAATGCCGCCCCTGACGCACTCTACGCCGCGGGTGACGGAGCTGCCGCCGCCGTAGACATAGAGAGGGATCTTATGTAGCGTAGCGTAAGCGACGATGGCCTCAATCTGCTCGCGGGTGTCGGGGTAGACAACGACGTCCGGCACATTTTCGACGACCTTATTGCGCGCCCGCATAATATCGTACATGGTCTTGCCATAGGCCACGCTGAAACGGGCGTAATCGTCGCTGCGCACATACTCCTCCCCTGCTATGGCCTTGAGCGCGGCGATGTGCTCATCGGCCAAAAGGACGGGAATGTCGAACTTGACCTCGTCCAGGCCCAGATTCTGCTGGTAATCGTGAAACGTCTCGTCTCCAATGCCGAAGCGGCGCAGGACGTCGCGGAACATACGCTCCCCGGGGGCCTTGATTTTCTCCGGCGCGCCCCACTTGAATACGGAACGGTAGGAATTCGCTGGTATCTCTCCTTGGAACCACTTGGGTTCAAAACCTTTATAGGTGGACATGGTGACAACTCCGTTTCTATTATAGTATATTTTTCATCCCGCGGTAGAACGGCTCCAGCTTTTCAAAAACCTTCGTAAAGGTTTCCTTGTAGAGTTTGCGGTAAAGGGCGTGCTCCTCATGGTCGGGCATGAACGGCTCTCCCGGACGCACCATTGCCGCTACGGCTTCACTGTAGCCGGGATAGACGCCCATGGCCACGAAAACCGCCAGCGACGCGCCCAGGCCCGTCACTTCATGGGTGTGCACACGCCGCAGGGGCAGACCGAACATATTCGCCGTGATCTGCAAAATTTCCTCGCTCTGGCTTCCGCCGCCCGCGACCCGCAGTGATTCCGCCTTGCACTTGCCGCGCTTTTCGATGTTTTCAAGCCCCTCCATCAGGGCGAAGTTTATGCCCTCGATGATGGCGCGGTAAAAATGCATACGGGTGTGGCTGTCCGAAAGGCCCATCAGCGAGCCGCGCGCGTGGGGCATCACCAACCCGGGAGTCAGGTATGGATGCAGCATCAGGCCGTCGCATCCGGGCGGGATTTGGGAAAGCTTTCGGTTCAGAACGGTCTCGGCGCTGACGCCAAGGAACTCCGCTTCCGCGCACTCCTTGGCGGCGAACTCCTTTTTGAACCAGCTGATGAGCCAGTATCCACGGTAAATCTCCACCTCGGGGGTGTAATACCCCGGCACAACGGAGTTGTATGAGGGAATAAAAGGGAAAGGTTCTATGTAGCGCGGCAGGGTGAACTCAACCGTGGCCGTGGTACCGAAGCTCAGGGCGGCCACGTCGGGCGTCAGGCAGCCCAGGCCAAGGGTCTCGCAGGCCTTGTCGCTGCCCGTGGCGATCAGCGGCAGCCCCTGTGGGATACCCGTCTGATCCGCCGCCGCCGCCGTGATCCTCCCAAGGATATTGCCCGCATCCGCCAGGTCGTAGAGCTGACTGTCCCGCACGTCGAAAATAGGACGCGCGAAGTCGCCGCGGGTCATCCAGTTACGCGTTTTGTTGGAAAAGGGTAAGTGCCCCACGGTACTCGCCACGGCGTCACAGAGGTTCCCGCACAGCTTGTAATTCAGCCACGCGGAAAGCAGGACGAATTTTTCCGTCCTTTGCCACAGCTCAGGCTCGTGCTCGGCGATCCAGTTGCAGGCGCTCACCCGCCGCTGAAGCTTGACGGTGTCGGTCATGCCAATCAGCTTATAAAGCGCTGAGTGGAAACCCGGAATCTTTATGTTGCTGGATTCACGGGTGTCCAACCAGAGGATAACGTCCCGCAGAGGCTCCATGCGCGCGTCTAAACAGAGACAGCTGTCACGTATGGTGCTGACCGTCACGGCGATGACGCCGCTGAACAGCGCCTCATTCTCACGCTTGAGCCGGTTACAGCACTCGCACACGGCTTCCCAAAAAAAACCGGGCGACTGCTCGGCCCAACCGGGCCTAAGGGAATAATACGGCGTTTCGTAGATTTTTTGCGCTTTGGCCAGAATGTTCCCGCGGCTGTCGCACAAAAGGGCGCGGGCACTTTGCGTACCCATGTCGATAGCCAGCACAAGGGGTTCAGATGCCATAGGATCAACCACCTTCTTATATACAAATTATTTTCAACTCATGTCGCATGTAGCAATCATGCTTCCGTCGCACACAGGCGCAAGGCCGGCAATAATCTCGCCGCACGTCACGGGCCTTTCGACAACCACGCCCCGCAGTAGCTTCATCACCTCGCCGATCTTGTCCTTCGGTATCTCCCGGTCGGTGCGCACGGGAAGCATCATCAGCGGGTTCGCCGTGCGCACGGTCGAGGTCAGACTGCGCATAGGGTTGGTCAGCTCCGCGAGGGCAAATTCTTCGCCGCGCTTACAGCCGTTGCCGCTGACCGTGAGTTTGCCGCCGGCATACTCCGCCTCAAGGCGGCAACCCGTGGGGCAGGTTATGCAGATGAGATTTTTCACGATAATGACCATCCTTTCGTAGCACGCAGAAGCTTTGTACGGTTTGCGAAGCAAATTCGCGCTATCCATATGGCGCGAAAGTACAAAACTTCCTGTTTGAAAGAAAATCAAAGATTTTCTTTCAAACTATCTCCTCCATTTCAAGCAAAATCACGCCGCCCTCCCCTATCGCCGCGCCGCACAAATCAAGCGTGACGCGCTCCATCTCCGGCGGGCGAAGCTGATTAAAGCGCTTTTGCAGAAGAAGCTTTTCGCCCAGCTTCACGCTGACACGCGTCTTGCCGCGCTCATCACGGGAACGGAAATACAGCGTAAGCTCCTCGGGCACGCGGCTGAGTTCCACCCTCTGCGGCATGGCATAAAGGAAGCCTTCGCCCGCGCGCAGTTCGGCATAAAGCCGTTCGCCGGGGACATAGGACGCCGCCGCACGCCCCGCCGCCGCGCCGCTTTCGCTGACGTAATCCACCAGGTCATTGACGTGGGAGGCGTTGCCGCAGCTGAAAACGCCGGGCACATTCGTCTGCCCGTTTTGGTCGCAAACGGGACCGTTCGTCACGGGATCAAGCCGCACACCGAGGGTTTCGGCCAGCTCGTTTTCAGGGATCAGCCCCACGGAAAGGATCAGCGCGTCACATTCCAGACGCTCCTCCGTCCCGGCGATCGGGCGCATATTCTCGTCCACCCCGGCGATCTCCACGGCCTCCAGCCGCGCATGGCCGAAACAGCGCGTGACGGTTTTGCACAAATGCAGCGGGATGCCGAAATCCAGCAGACACTGCGCGATGTTGCGCGGCAGTCCGCTGGGAATGGATTTTGCCTCGTATACCCCCAGCACCTCCGCGCCCTCAAGCGTCAACCGCCGGGCCATGATCATGCCGATGTCGCCCGAACCCAAAACGACGCAGCGCCGCCCGGGCAGCTGCCCCAGTATGTTGGTGTAATATTGCGCGGTTCCGGCGGTCAGCACCCCGGCGGGACGCTGGCCGTGAATCGCGATCTGCCGCGCGGTACGCTCACGGCATCCCGTAGCCAGCACGATGGCCCGCGCACGTATGTGACGCAAGCCCCCGGCGCTCACGAGCGTGAGGTCATAACCGTCGGGCAGGTTTTTTATTTTATCCACGAAAGTCAACAGCGACACCTGTACATCTGTTTCTTTCAGTTCGTTTATGTACCGTTGGGCGTATTCAGGCCCGGCCAGCCTTTCGCCGTAGCGAACCAGGCCGAAGCCGTCGTGCACGCACTGTTTGAGTATACCGCCGAGCCGGGCCTCGCGCTCAATCAGGACGGTTTTCGCGCCCGCCCCGTTCGCAGCGATGGCGGCGGCCAGCCCCGCAGGACCTCCGCCGATGACAGCAACGTCAAATTGAATGCTCATTCGCCTGATCCCCCTTTCGTAGACCCGCACAGCACCTCGCTGCCCGCGCCGCTTTTGCGGACCTGGTCAAGCGGAATGCCCAGCTCCCCCGCGATCACCTGCGCCACCAGCGGCCCGCAGAAGCCGCCCTGACAGCGCCCCATGCCGGACCGCACACGGCGCTTCACGCCGTCAATACTGTCGCAGGGCAACGGGCGGTGAAGCGCATCGATGATCTCGCCCCGGCTGACCTGCTCGCAGCGGCAGAGGATCACACCGTAATCGGGGTTTCGGCTGATCAGCTCGCCGCGCTCTTTCTCAGGCAATTCAGCGGTACAGGGAATCGCCGGGCGCACGGGATCGAACGCCTCGTTTACCTCTGGGCGCAAGCCCATGGACTCAAGTTTTTCCACGGCCATGCGAGTAAGCTCCACACCCAGCGCGGGAGCCGCTGTCAGGCCCGGGGATTGGATTCCCGCCGCGTGGAGGATATTGTGGGTATACAGACCCGGCCCGACGATGAAATCCTCCTCGAAAGTCGCCGCCCGTACGCCGGTGAAATACGTGATGATCTGGCTTTTATGGAGCTTCGCGCTGGTTTTCAGCTGCTTATCGAACACGACCTGAATCGACTCCGGCGCGGTGCTGAAATCCTCTTTTTCAGGGGCTTCCACCGCGTTTGGACCCAGCAGGAGGTTGCCGTGCGCGGTGCGGATCACGCCGCCGCCCTTGGTGTGCGCCCCCTTCGCGTGGCCTGTCAGGAGCGTGGAAGCGTGATACTTTGAAATGTTATCGCCGATTTTTTTGTCCAAGATGGAATTCGTGCCACGGCGGGGGTGGATGGAAAAGAAGCGGTCGTCCGCCATGGCGGCCACATCCTCGGCGAAAACACCCGCCGCGTTGATGACCAGCTTCGGGCGGACCATCCCCCGGTTTGTGCGCACGGCAGTGATGCTGTGATCCTTAACCGCCATGCCCAGCACAGCGGTGTTGAGACTGATTTTCGCGCCGTTCATGACGGCGTTTTCGGCGTAAGCGATGGTGAGGCTATAGGGACAGACAGCCCCCGCCGTGGGGAAGAACAGCGCGCTGCCGAGATTTTCTTCAAGAGCAGGAATGATGCCAAACAGCTCCTCCCGGCCAAGCACGCGGTTAGGCACGCCCATGTAGCGCCAGTAAAGCTTTGTGATATACAGAAAGGCTTTCGGTATCCTTTTGGGGAAGCAAAGGTACTGCCCGTCACGCGTGAAAGGCACCTGAAGCTCTCCGCAGGTCTGCCCGTACATCTCGTTGCCTATTTTG
>Ga0123353_10000781_pt1 | contig 38798 bp, 32 predicted proteins | sample TergutLab28metaG_3_FD_92763 | JGI IMG/M metagenome (GOLD analysis project Ga0123353, IMG submission 92763) | Labiotermes labralis P3 segment gut microbial communities from Petit-Saut dam, French Guiana - Lab288 P3 | ecosystem: Host-associated > Arthropoda: Insects > Digestive system > Gut ... | reverse complement strand
GGTTTCAGTAAGGTTGCCTCTGATTGGGGTTATCGAACTGAGATTTAGCAAGGAGGGTTAAGTCGTAACAAGGTATCTGTAGGGGAACCTGCAGATGGATCACCTCCTACGCAGGGGTGGGGTTCAACCCCACCCCTCAAAACAAAAGCGTAAGATTGCAAGGAATACTGTAAAAGTGTTCTCGCAATTCCTAAGGCAGTTTCCATGCACCAAAGGTAGCACCGAACGTCAATCGTCATCTTTATTTCGTATTTTTTGACACTGCCGTAATGCTTCGTGTCATCACAATGATACACGCGGTCATTCCGGACGACCGAAGAGATGGGTCGGTTCACAGTCCGTTATCACAATATTAAGGAATGTTCCCAATTCATTATCGCCGGCAACGATGACCGGTCTGTAATTATCGGTCCTGGCTATCATCGTATTGTTCTTTCCGGTTTCGGTAACGAGAACTCTCATTGTTTTTCCGATGAGTCCGTCGTTACGATGCTTGGCCTCATCGAATCTCATCGCGGTAATCTCACGCGAGCGTTCTTTACTTACGCGACCGTGTATCTTGTCATCCATCATCGCGGCCGCAGTACCCGGACGCGATGAAAATCTTGTAACGTTGACGGTGTCGGGAGAAACGTTTCGTATGAGATCCAGACTCTTCCCGTGATCATCATTGCTTTCTCCAGGAAATCCGGTTATTATATCGGTGGAGATGCTGATGTCGCCGTGGAATGATCTCATATTCTCAACCATCTCGACAAATTGCGATGCCGTATAACGGCGATTCATTCTTTTCAAGATGTCATCACTGCCGCTTTGAACAGGAACATGGATGAATCTGTACACGCGATCATCGCGCATTATGTCCATCAACGGCTCAAGGATGCACTCAAGGCTTTCCGGATTCATCATACCTATACGTATCTTATACTCGCCCGGTACGGATAACAATTCTTTCATAAGCTGAGGTAACGATCCTCCGGTGTCGGATCCGTAGCATGCGGTGTCCTGCGCGGTTATCTGAATCTCTCTGCATCCGCGTTTCAAGGCATCCGTGAACTGCTCCGTTATCTGCGACACGGGATAACTCACCAGGTCGCCTCTTGCAAATTTTACTATACAGTATGAACAATTTCCGAGGCAACCCTGGGCGATCGGGATTATTGCTGACACTCGCGTATCATTATTGACGCCTTTGCCGCAGACAACCTCCTCCGAAGGTTCGTCCAAAGGATATTTTTCGGAGACAATATCGGAAAGCGAGTTGTACGATTCGGGCGGTATTATCAATGAGCCGGGAAGCCTGACGGATATGCGTGATGTCTGCGCCTTTGCCATGCACCCCGTGACTATTATTTCCTTCTTTGCGCTTTTCAGCTGAGATATGCGTTCGATCATCTTTTTCTCGGTGGTATCGACAACGGTACAAGTGTTCAGTATGACGATATCCGCATTCTCCGCGGAATCAACGGGCGAATGTCCGAGTGCACGCATCTTCGATGCGATGATATCTCCTTCGCCGTAATTCATCGTGCAACCGTAGGACTCGACGAAATATCTCATCGGCCACCTCGGCGAGATATCAACGGGTGGTCTCATCCTGAGTGACGGAGCCGAATGCGGTCGTCCCGGAGATATTCGTTATTTTCACTTTTACTCTCGTTCCTTTAACGGTTCCGGGAACAACTACCAGATAACTTTGATACTTTCCGACACCGTCCCCTTTCTTCCCCATGTCATGGATAAGGACCTCGATAACATCTCCCGCTCTGAGATCGGATGACGTGTCACTCTTGGAACTCTTTCTCGCATTGATCGGTCTGCGCGCACCGCAAGCTTCACACTCAAGTACGTGCGTCCTGCCTTCTTTGAGCATGTGCGTATCCGGAAGGCCGCACTCGGAACAGATGACGAACATGTCCGTGTATTCCTGAATTCTTTCCGATATCTGCGTAATGCTCAGCTTAGCTTTCAGTACGGATCTTCTGCCTTCAATGTTGCCGGGCGTACCCAGTTCTCTCAAAAGGTATTGAAGAACATGTTGCGGATCTCTTCTTAATCTGTCGGTTATGTCAATGAAATTCCTGATGACGGTTATTTTACCTTCTTGAAGTACATCCATCTCCGGTAAAGAGAAACGCTCATGGTTCTCTATTGTCTCGGGAAGACAGTTCTTCGCCCTGTCCAACAGTGATACGTAATAGTCATCGGTCATTGATATCCGTTGCCACGATGGTCATGTATTTTATAAAGGTTTGCCGAAACCGTCCGCATTCGGACAACCAATGTTCATTTGAAAAGGAAATAACATCATCCGCAAATGATCACGGAACAAATTTTCAAGGTCATGTTAAATGCGCGGCGGAGACGTTTTTTTGCGAAGTTTTATATCTGCTCCGACTTTAGAGGGAACTCACAGTCCCGTGGTGTAGTGGTCAATCATGCTGGCCTTTGGAGCCGGCGACGGCGGTTCGAATCCGCCCGGGACTACCAAAACCCATCCGGGCAGGGGTTTTTTCGGATCTTGAGATGATCAGGTTCGTCGACGAGCATGAAAACCCAACGACTCTTAAACCGTCCGGGACCGCCTCTTCCGCTCTTTCCTTGCTACCCGGATACCCGGAAGTCTGGCCTCCAGCATACTTATGAACTCCTCTTTCTTCTTCGGAGATATGATTACACTTTGTTCTTCAACCTTCATCGATCCCGATCTTCCGACCGATGTGCTGCTGAAAGTTATCTCCAGCTGATCCAGGGACATGAAAGTGTATGAATGGAACCAAAATGTTATAAAACAGGATTTTTCCTTAACTTCGGTAATGGAAGAATAAGGTATGTCAAATTTCATGAACAACACTCCTCTCACATACAAACTGTCCCATCTGAAGGTGTATTTGATTACGAAGAACGCATAGAAAATCAAGGTAAGGACTGCTGAGAGAGGAATCAACAACAACAGCATGGTGCTCACCTCCTCTTCCGGGATGATGGAAAGATAAACCGATGCAATGATAAATACTGCCGTGGAGATCATCACGATTACCAGTATATGCCACAGCACGTTCACTTTCGTTCCGTATGATTCTTCGATCATCGAACGCGCACGGGTCATTGTTTTATTTTAAGTTAACGGCACTTTTCGCCGTCCTTTGTTCGGAAAGCTTTTAAATAGGAAGTGTATCAGCGACATCAGCGTAAACCTAAATACTCGCGTACGCGAGTGGCTCGATGACAGCGTCTGCAGTCGTTCCTTCTCTTAAAACGGCTATGTTTTGGTGCAGGTGTTCAAAAAGCTTCATCAGAGGAGCGGATACGCAGGTACTCTAATCGGAGGATAATAAATGCCAAAAGAAAAAGCTGCACCAAAGCAGGCAGAGGACGAGAACTTCAATTTCATCGTCCGTATAGCGAACAGTGACATCGACGGACAGAAGAGAGCAGTCATCGGTATCCAGAGCATAAAAGGGGTCGGAAAAAGAGTTTCGCAGATCATTATCAAGAAAGCGAACATCGATCCGACGATAAAGATCGGTAATCTGCCGGACGAGAAAGTGAAAGAGCTGGAAAAACTTGTGATGTCTTATGTGGAATACGTTCCTTCATGGGTCATCAACAGACAGCTCGACTATGAGACGGGGGCGGACATGCACCTGTTCGGCAACGATCTTGAGATGGCTCAAAAAGATGACGTCAACAGGATGAGGATGATCCGTTGTTACCGCGGTATCAGGCACGAGACGAGACACAAGGTCAGAGGCCAGAGAACACGCTCCAACGGAAGAAAGGGACTGACCATGGGTGTCAGCAGGAAGAAATGAGGTGGTATGAATGGGAGATCCTAAATTTCCGCGCAGATTGTACGACACTCCTTCCCATCCGTGGCAGGGAGAGAGAATCAAGGCAGAGCATGAGATCGTCAGGCAGTACGGCCTGAAGAACAAGACCGAGGTCTGGAAAGCACAGACGATTCTCAGAGATTTCAGAACTCAGTCGAGAGAATTGCAGGCGCGTGTCAGGGCGGGCGAAGCTCAGGCCAAAATAGAAGCGGACAATCTGCTCACCAAATGCGCAAGGATAGGCGTGCTTCCCGTTGAGGGTGCAACGCTTAACGACATCCTCACGCTCACCGATCTTAAGATATTGGAGCGCCGCCTTCAGACCATCGTTTACAGAAAAGGACTGACGAACTCGATGAAGCAGGCAAGACAGATGATCGTTCACGGACACATATACATGAACGGCCACAGGGTCACCATCCCCGGTTACATAGTGACAAGGGCGGAAGAATCCTCGATCGAGTACAATCCGTCATCTCCGTACACCGATGACATGCACCCGATGAGACAGTCGAAACCGTCACAGAAGAAGCCGTATGTTCCCGCCGATGTGAGGCAACGCGACAGGCGTGCACCCAGAAGAGAAGATACGAAAGCGCACGTTGAGGCACCCGTCAGCGCACCCGTTGACGAGCCGTCCAAAGTGCCTGAAGAAGTAGCAACGGAGGAGTGAAGATGGCTGCAAAATGGGGTATAGCGAACATATTCGCAAGTTACAACAACGTCATGATTACGCTTACCGACATAACCGGTGCGGAAACGATCGGAAAAGTGACCGGCGGCATGGTGGTCAAACAGGCAAAGGACCAGTCTTCACCGTATGCAGCTCAGAGGGCCGCGGAAAGGATTGCGGACGTTGCGAAAGAGAGGGAGATCACGGGGATACACGTTAAGGTGCGTGCACCCGGCGGAAACAAATCCACTTCTCCCGGCCCGGGAGCTCAGGCGGCCATACGTGCGCTTGCGCGTGCCGGTCTCAAGATCGGACGCATCGAAGATGTTACTCCGATACCGCACGACGGCACGAAGAAGAAAGGCGGACGCAGAGGGCGCAGGGTCTGAGGAGGCCGTGACATGGACATCGAAATAATCGAGATGGCCGAGAGAAAAGCCTCGTTCGTGTTGAGGAATTCAACCCCCGCAATGGCAAACGCGCTCAGGAGGACGATACTCACCGACATTCCGAAAATGGCAATCGACAAGGTTGAATTTCACCTCGGCCCGATAATGGTCGACGGAAAGGAATACGAGAGCATCACACCTCTGTTCGATGAGATTGTGGCACACAGGCTGGGCATGGTGCCCGTGCCTACGGATCTTCAGCTGTTCGTTCCCCAAAAGGACTGCGTATGCGGAGGAGAAGGTTGCCCGAGCTGTACGATTATGTACAGCCTGAACAAGATCGGTCCGTGCACCGTTCTTTCCGGCGACCTCATTCCGCTCGGAAGTCCCGACCTCAAGGTGAAGGATGAATTCATCCCCATTGTTGAGCTTGCGGGCGACCAGGCGGCTCTTATATACACGATCGCAACGATGGGAACGGCAAAGACACACGTGAAATGGCAGGTTGCCAACGGCGTCGGTTACAAATACGAACCGATCGTGAAAATAAATACGGGCAAATGTAAACGTTGTGAAAAATGCCTGAGCGAATGCCCGAAGAAAGTATTCTCCGGCGATGCGAACGGCGCAGCCGTAACAAATCCGTTGAATTGCGTGCTTTGCGAGTCATGCCATACGTTCTGTCCGAACAAGGCGATATCCGTTGAAGCCGATGAGATGAACTTCGTGTTCAAATTCGAAACGGATGGTTCGTTGTCCGCGGAAGATGTACTCAAGAAGGCAATATCAATGCTCAGCGATCAGGCGAAAGAGCTCAGCCGGCTGGCGGACACCATTTAAATATTTTAACACGGGCGGGCTTTTGCCCGCCCCATCTTTCTATATCAAAAGAAATCCGAAAGTTTACATTTTTTCACTTTGTCGTTGTTGAAAAGTGAATCCATGCTCATCTCAAGAACATCTATCCTTTGCCTGGTGTAATCGGACAGACCGTACTTCTCGCCAACCGCTTTCGACACTTCAAGATATTTCTTCACGCTCGCTTCGTGAACGGTAAGGATAAGACCGTAGCCGCATTTACACTTCCCCGACAACGGTATGCGCCTGTATTTTTCGTTGCATTTGGCGCATCTGATGCTTTGTGCGGAGAAACTTCTCAGATTTCCCGCCATATCCGGCAGGAAGTGTTTATCGATCACACGCGTTGCCACATCTCTTTCGTCGACGGCGCGTATCTTCTTACCGAGATTCAGCTGTGCATCCATCTTGTCCATCATCGTCTCCAGAGTGGTGTATGCGGAATGCTGCGGACCCTCGGAGATGTCATCGGTGTCATGAGTGAAGCCGAATCCTTCATACTGCTTCTCGGTGCCTATCCTTCCCGAGACAAGGTCCATGATACCTTCCACTTCCTTCGGGTCTTTCACTTCCATCGCCGCCCGGTAGAATTCAAGCGGATATTCAAACGAACAATCGATGTTGTGCGCTTCCTTGTCTATCTCATTCGGATCCAATCTTGTGGTAAGGACAAGAGGCGCATCCATCAACCCTCCTCTTCTGTCCGGAAGGAAGTCGCGGGAGAAATTGATTAACCCGTCCAGCATCAGAATGATACTGTCCTCATCACCGTCGCAGTTCCTTCTCTTTGCGGCGTGGAAGAACGGATGTGCGTATCCTCCGCACGCTTTCGTGTAGCCGATGATGCGGCACAATATTCCGCCGGAAGTATGCGGTGCAAGACCGATCGCCAATTGACCGAGGAGATCGTCTCTTCCGTCGGCGTTGTAGAATCTCTCAAGTCCGTAATGCTTCTCCAGCAGATCGTCAACAAATTTTGCAACCTTTACCATATAGTCGCCGCAGGCATCCGCCGGGACTATGTCCTGGACCTTCAGTTCACATATCTGTCCGCCGTCGACCAAAGGGTTGCCGTACATGTCTTCCGTATATCCCAATTCCGCGGCCTTTTCAACGCTCAGTTCTATCTCACGCGGTCTGAAATGAGTTATCGGAACGTCGGTCATATCGAATCTTATCGTTCCGTCCTTGAACACGAAGACATCGTTGGATGCTCTCAGTATTCCTTTTTCCAATGCTTCGGGCACCTTCGTCTTTGAAGAGAGGCCTTCAACACACTTGAGTTCCGTCAGTGACCTTACGCCCATGCGTCCGAGCGCACGATCGTATATGGATTCAATATCCACGACTCTCTCGTCATCGGCGTTTCTGTCATATTTTTCGAATTTGGAATAACTTCCGCATTTGTCGCAGCTTGACATGACCGATACGTGGTTACACGACGTACATCTTCTGGTACCGACATCAACACGAACGCCTTTTCGCTTCTCGCTCCCTCTGCTTATGTTACTCGTCATCGTTTTACCGACGGATATGGCGGAATTCATCTCTCTTCTCGATCCCGGCTCCTTTCCCACGGGGAACAAAGCGTGCACGGGAGGATTCATCCTCCTTTCCTTGGCCTTTTCCGGGCGCGCCATCCTGCTGCCTATTCTGGTCATCGCTCTCGCGCGGACCTCCGCTCCCATGGCTTTGCTGACGGCATCAAGCGAGCATCCGCCGTCAAAAGGGATTTTTTCCGCGATCCTTTCACCGTCCGCCCTGAGGCCGAGTCCCTCGATCAGCGGCAATGTCATCTTCATCACAAGTTTATCGGAAACAACGTTGTGCAACGCACCCAAGCTTTCCAGTGTGTTCTTCTCGTCGGCACTGTTCGGCAGCACGAGCGAAAAATCAATGAATTTACCTTTTTTCAGAATGAAGTCTCTCAGGTCTTTGAGTTTTTCAAGTGCTACGTCCGACCAAAAAAGATTGAAAGCCGGGTGCAACGGAACGCCGAGTTCAGCGGACATCTCCTTCGCACGTTCGTAAGAAGGCGATGACCAATCATCGGGAAGATCGCCTTTTGCGATAAGCTCCTGCTTATGCCATTCCGTTGTATATCCGCACGGCACCAGTTTATGATTGTTTTCGGAGAATTCTCCGAACGGTATCAGCATCTCTCCGATGTCCACGATCTCAGCTATTCGATCTCTTATCTCAAGCACTTCATCTTTACTGCTGCATTGCACAAGGTCGCCGTTGTTCAGCAGCAATATGGGGCCTTCTATGGAATCGCACGGTGTGACCGCACCGGCCTTTCCCGGCCTTTCGATTTTGACCTGCGTGCCGAGCGCGGGAAATTCATCCAGCGCGTACATGCTTGCCGGACTCAACGCGATCGCCGCCAGGCCGCATGTCCGTCCTCTGCCGTATCTCAGTCTGAAACCGCCGACACGGGAAGGGTGTCCGAATATCGGGCGCCCCGCCACGATGTCCTTCAAATATTTGTCCGCGGGTTTGATGACCTTCGGATCGTCATTGCTGTCATCGGTCTTTTTCTGTGAAATGAATTCGCCTATGAAATCCCATCCGTCGATGCCCAACGTATCAACGTGTTTCTTAACCTTCGCCGCCTTCTGACAAAGCCCTTCGGCGATTACCAGACATGCTCCTCCTCTGACTTTGTTAGTCTCTATTCTGGGAAGATCTCTGTATCCCGATATCTCGGCATCTTCGGTACCTTCGCCGTCTATACACACGGGGCAATTGTTCACTATCAGCTCAATCTCGCTCGGCGAGGGCATATATTGAAGATGCTGGCATTGTTTGTACAACGGTATCTCTTCATGGAATCGCTGCACTTCTTCCCTCGTCGGGATATAACGGCCGATGTTCAGTTCCCTTCGTACGACATCCGCTATAAGGACACTCATCGCCTGCCCCGTTCCTCCCGCGGCGCGTATCGGTCCCGCGAATATGAGGTCCAGGTATTCGGTGCCGTCGTTGTTTTTCTTAATCTTGGTGTCCGCCAGTCCTTCAAGCGGTGCCACGAGTATCCCTTCGGTAAGAACGGCCAATCCGACGCGTATCGCTCTGTCTATCGCTTTCTCTCTGCTTTCAGCCGGTTTTTTTACCATTTCCTTGGCAATGAGCAACGAGACAACTTCTCTGTTCCCGTGTTCTTCGGTCAATCTTCTTATGCTTTCGGAAACGCCTTCCACGTTCCAGTCCGCCAGAAGTTTCTCGACGCGTGACGCTAAATCTTCCGCCTGAGGCATCTCCACTCTCAGTTGCGGATCAAGACCTCTTCTGCGCGCTTTCTTCGCCACGGTGTAACATTCTTCGTTCTTTTTACTGAGTTCATCGAAATAACTTTGCATCCTTCCGCTGCAAACAACCTTTCCGCTCATTCAGATTCCTCAAAGCGTATGCGCTTCAGTTTACTTATTATGTTTTGAGTAAGCTCATCCATATTCTCTCCCGTCTCCGCGGAGAATTTGAATCTGTCGCTGTTGCTTTTGAACATGTCCGATTTACTTTCCGCTATAATCATCGGCACTCCGGGGAAACCCTTTTCCACGGAATTCAAAAGAGCAAGCTGTTTTTCCATGGGATATCCGCACGACTCGGACGGGTCAATTATGAATACGAGCACATGCGTCAGATATTTCAACGCAAGTATCGCTTGTTTTTCGATGGCATTCCTCTCATCAAGTTCCCGATCCAGGAGTCCCGGTGTATCTATGATCTGATACTTTCTCCAGTCGTCCTGTATGTGCCCTATGACAACTCCTTTGGTCGTGAACGGATACGGCGCGATCTCGGGTGCCGCCGTGCTCAGTACCGAAACCAATTTGCTTTTGCCGACGTTCGGGAATCCCGCGATCACGGCCGTTGCCACGTTCGGATCGATGGACGGCATGATCCTGAATTTGTTTTTAGCGTCCTGAAGAAACAACAGGTCGCCGGACACTTGTCTCAGAATGGATGAGAGTCTGCCGTAGAATCCGCTTCTTATCTTGTCAACGAATGCCGGATCTTTGGTGCGCCTGAGATTCCTGAGGCTTTCGTTCTTCAGTTTCTCAGCCTTGTTCGATGCCCAGTTCATTGCTCCCAGTGACCGTTTGTATTGATCCGTGCCGATAATGATGTCCACAAGTTCGGGAAAGAAATCATCTTCTTTCTCTATTCTCGGAAAACGGTCCACGTAATCTCTCAGCGTTGTTACGATTATGTCTCCGGATGCGGTGACCTTTGCCAACGCCGTCTTTTTCTTTTGGTCGAAAGCGGTCGCACCGTTCTTGTGGATCTTTGACGCCCTGCGGAACGCCTTGTCCATGAGTTCGTCTGATGTCAGAACGGTAGGTATCGAGGCCATGGCATGTGATATGGTCATACGTTTAAATATTATCGGAGCGGCCGTGAAATATACGCAAAAATCGAACGGATCGCCATTCGATTCATCACAATTGAAGAACTGAAGGATCCGAGATATGTGTTCATCATACGGTCTGTTTGTTCTTCACATTTCATCATTTGGCTTTCTCAAAAGTGATGTGGAATAACCAAAAGTCCGTCTTTTTATACGGATCCGTTTTGAACATGGGCGGCACAAGCTGGGCCGGAAATTCTTCGAATACCAGCCCCGCGTCCACTCTCCAGGTATTTCCGCCTCCTCTTCCGAACAGGGAGTTCAATGCGGTCAGATTGCAACTTACCGAAACGCCCGCGGTCACTCCCTCTATGTTACTCATGTTCCCGAGTACCTTCGGAGTGGTGATCTGAGTGAACACCATGGTCCGGAAATAGATATCATCGTTTACAATCTGTTTAGGTGTCATTCCCGTCGGGTTGTCGATGTTGTCCATCATCGCGGTTATCTGGCCGATCGCCCATGTCAGCCCGTCCTTCACGATCTCCTTGTCAAAGATAAGCGAGAATCGTATGCCCGAGTGCAGGGAACCGCTTACGTCCGATAATACGATCTCAATGAATACGGATGCGCTGACCACGCAACCCGCTATCATGTTGACGGCATTCTCTACGGTCAGTTCAATTACCCTTTTGAGGAAGAGAGCCACACCGTCCGGTCCGACGATCTTCAGCCCCATTTCTCCGAATGCTTTGTTGGCAGCATCGATGGTACATTGGGCTATCGCCGCCTTTATCGGATTACCGCCGGTGTACTTCCCTCCGTTGTCCGCATTCTTGGTATGTTTCTTGAACACCCATTTTACGGATGCGTCGGTCTCCCGCTGCCATGTCGAGTCATTATCATTGGTGTCGGTTTTTATGGGAGTCATATCGACAACGTTCCCGTCCGCATCATGCAGCGTCACTGATTCTCTGGTGTTGTTCAGGAACTGTCCCGGAAAAGTTATAACAACTCTTTCACCCGGGCCGAGGACGATGTCCTTTATTTCATACACCTTTGCGCTTGAGAACGTGATGATGCTGTATCCGTCCAGATTTACCGCGGAAACGGATGAATTGTATAACTCGACCCATTCGTTGCCGCTGTCCGGGCCCGGAGGATTAAGTTCGAATTCATTGATCACAACGCCGTAAACATACGGAAGATTGTACTTCAGCTCAAAACCGGCATCCAGGCTCCCCTTCACGCCGGGTATCGGTAACGGAATGTTAGACAGTATGTTGCCGACCGCGGGTATATCGGACAATCGGTATTCCAGTTCATCGTATTGTACGATCTGAGGCATGACCGCATGCAGATCTGTGCCGCGGAACGTTCCGTTTATCTCCACCAGATGTTTTCTCACTTTCAGCAGCGGATCGACGGCAATGTCCAGATTCCATGTTTCCGCGGTTGCCGACACTCCTCCCGCGAAGGCGAAACCGGAATCCTTGTTCTTCTTTATCTCCAGTGTTGCACCGAACAGCACTCCGAACACGGGCAGCGTGAGTTTCAGTTTAACGACACTGGAACCGTTCTTTAACTGTTCCGCAATGTTTGTTATGACTTCCAGTTTCATCCCGTATATGTTCAGTTCGAATGTCTGTTTTTTCAATTCCAATACAAAGTTGGTGATGATATTGGTAAAGAGTCTGTCCATCAGATCGCCCACAACGTCCGCCAGTTTTCCCAGCGGACCCATGACGGCATCATACAATCTCATCAGCAGATCGCCGACGAACTCGACGACGCGCATCACCGCACCCGTCATCATGTTAAGGAGACTTTTGGCCATTCTCATCAGTTCGTAGAGAGGTCCGAGAAGCGGCTCTATCAGTATCATCATAATCGATCTGAGATCGTCGATCACGGTCTTGTCGGGCTCGTAATCAACGCCGGTGAGTGCCCAGCCGCTCATGACGGCTATCGCAATGTCAAACTCGGAATATGATGTCCCGCTTACCGCGGCGTCACATGTTCCGAGCATCTTCATAAACGCGGACGCAGATTCCGCGCGGTATCTCAGATCGGCGGTCACATATATCCTGAACATGGACGAGTACGACGCTTCACGATTTTCCAGGTAATCCGTGTAATGTATATTCTCTTCGCCGTCAGTCGGCGATATTATCCTTATATCAAGGTCGACGTCACAATCCAGTGAAACGTATTCTCTCACGATCGTTCCTTTACCGTCATCCAGTGTGAACGAATCCGCGTCCGGAAGTTCATACACCGATATCACATTCAGCGAAGCCTGCTCCAGCATCTCACGGACAAGCATGACCGTCTTCCACTCAAGATACGGATACAGGCCTATATGATCCAAGCCGATCCGCTCCATACCGTATCTCATGAGTGCCGCGGTCACATCATTGAATATCGAATTACCGTTCTTCTCAACATTGTTCAGTATGTCGTCGAACATACGCATGCGGTCGTTAACGAGATTCTGATATCCTTCGATGACATTTACGACATCATCGGAAAGCATCAAACGGTCAGTGATGAAATCCAGAACGGAAGTGTCCAGAGGCATGCCGTACTCTTTCTTTACGTGATCGGTAACGTTTTTCATCAGATCGGAGCGTATGTTATTTCTCATCGAAGATATTCCGAAGAGGCTGTCGGCACCCGACTCCATTTGCTTATACATCGACACATGGAACGGATCGATGTTGCCGCCCGATCTTATCGTTTCCTCCATCAGGCACTCAACGGCCGATCTTTGCGATGAAAGCACCATGCGGATAGCATTTGTCATAGTGTCCGCAAAGCTTTCCGTGTCGTAAGGGCTGCACGGGATCCTTATAGTTCCGAGTCCGTATGTCTTCGCCAGGCCGAAAGCCATGTTGTTTATCGTGAGCATGAGCATGTCCCTGATGCCGTTGTGCTCCGAACGGTATCTGTTCATGAAACCGCTCCATCCGTTCCAGTTCAGAACGTCAACGTTCGGATAACCGAATTCCACGCAGAATTCCGGTATCATTATTGACATGTCACCGACATCGGCCATCTCAAATTCCGCGGAAGGTATGTTCAGAACGCCGCCGGATCCGTTGAGAAGGTAACGGTATTCGGATTCCGGTATCCCGCGATCGGACATCACGGTTCTCAGGGAATTCTGCGCTGTCTCCGATTCATTGCCGGTTACCGCTTTGCGAAGCCAATCCAACGCCCTCCTGACGGAATCGGTAACAGTGTCAATGATATCCAATATCTTAGTGAGCATGAAGTAGTCCATCCATCTGATTATCAGATCGTCGGCGATTCCTGCAAGTGTCTGTGCGAGCACCGCACCCAGATCCATCTCCGCGTATCCGTTTTTGAATGCGATGAGCTCCGCAACATCCACATTGTCCCGGCCGGTAAGATCGAAGTTGTCATCGGACACGGTGCGCAGATACGTGGTCTCGGCGACGGATAACGCTATGTGATATGCCAACCGAACATCACTTTCCGTGATTATCGCGTTCGTCCCCCTTTCCCCGTGCTCGGACGTCGCGCCGTATCCGGATATGACGCGGTACTGTGCCAGCGATGTCAATTGGTATGTCATCAGCTCGGTCACCAGCGACCACGGACCGGTCACGGAAAGTTCGAACAGCGAAGCGTTCCGAAGAAGCATCGGGAGCGCCGACATACCGTCGGCGCTCACGTCCATACGCTTGACGAGATTCCCTGACGAGGTTATCACTTTCACTTCAATATCGCCGTCCGCACGGAAGCACGACGGACTTACGCCGTTCGACGAGAACATGTCATCGGATGCGACCTTCATGGATCCGACGCTCAACTCAATGTCATACGACAGAACGCTGACGACCGTGCCGCTTGTTCTCATCGGAAATTGAAATTCAATCCATTTTTTCAGACGCACATCAAACGTGTCGAATCTTTCCTCGAGACTTCCGGTCGAAGTTTCACGGCTCATGTTCAAAATTATTTCGCCCATTCCTCTCTCGACGATTTCTTTAACAGAATCCGTCGCATCGCTCACGGAGTTCATCTCATCCTGTATGCTTTTCACGTTATCCTGTGCTCTTTCCACAGATGCGGCAACGACGCCGTAGGATCCGGCGAGTATCAGCAATGTGACGGCTATCACCGCAAACGGCATATTCCCCTTACGGGATGTCCGCATACGGTCCGTCGGTCTTCGGTACATACCGCACACTCTCCGCCGAAGGTTATCAGGGATCACACTACAGTTAGCTTAACTCCGCCGTGCGCGCGCACATGGGCAACTATTATATATATATTCAGACCAATCCAGCAGCAGGATGGAAACATGACCGCTAAAGACTACGGGGTCCAAAAAGGCCTTCCCAAACATACGACATCGATTTGCCCGGAATGCAAAAAGTTACTGTCGGCAACGCTTTCGGAGAAGGACGGAAAGGTTTGCATAGAGAAGGTGTGCTCCGAGCACGGTTCGTTCAGTGACATATACTGGTCGGACGCGGAACTGTTTCTCAGGGCGGAAAGTTTCGCTTACGACGGAATAGGTCTGAGGGACCCGGCGGACACGAACATCCCCGGTAAGAATGTCTCCGTCAACATCGGCGGTAAGGATTTCGATCTGCTTACGTGTACGGCACTCGCAAACATCGATCTGACCAATCGCTGCAATATGAACTGTCCGATATGTTTCGCGAATGCCAATCAGGCCGGTTATGTCTACGAACCGGATTATGAGACGATAGTCAAAATGCTGAAGATGCTCAGGTCCGAGAGTCCGATAAGATGTACGGCAGTCCAATTTTCGGGAGGAGAACCGACCATACACCCGAACTTCATCGATCTCATAAAAAAAGCGAAGGAATTGGGATTCGCACAGGTTCAGGCGGCAACGAACGGCATTAAATTCGCAAAGGATTTCGAACTTCTGAAGGCGGCGCAGGAAGCGGGTCTGAATACGATATATCTGTCGTTTGACGGCGTGTCCGATGAAGTGTATCTTCAGGCAAGGGACAGGAAGATGCTCGACATCAAACTGAAGGTGCTGGAAAATTTAAGGAAGCTCAAGAAACCTCCGTCAGTTGTTCTCGTACCGACGATCGTCCGCGGAGTCAACGATAAACAGATAGGCGACATAATCAATTTCGCGCTTGAGCACTCAGACGTGGTACGCGCGGTCAATTTCCAGCCGGTCGCTTTCACCGGACGCATAACGAAAGAAGAATTGTCAAAAGGAAGGTTCACTCTTCCCGACCTGATATACGAGGAAGGCAAACAGACCGGATATACGAAAAAGGAAGATTGGTTCCCGGTCCCGGTGGTCGCTCCGATCTCCAAGCTGGCGTCACTGATGCTCGGCGAGAACAAAGTGACATTCACGACGCACCCCCATTGCGGTATTGCCACTTACTTATTCAACGACGGCAAAGGCAACATAACGCCTATGACAAGGTTCATCGACGCTGAGAAATTATCAAAAGGATTCTATACGGTCGCGGAAGCGGCGGAACGGTCCAGATTCAAAAAGTTTTTGATATACAGGCTTTTGAAAATGGTCAGGGGATGCATATCCGAAGACAAGATGCCCGAAGGAATGACCATGAAGAAGTTCATGAAATTCATGAGGCTGATCATGAGCGACAAAAGCAAGGAGACTCTTGCCGGGTTTTCCTGGGGCATGATGATGATCGGCGGCATGCACTTCCAGGACAGTTACAATTACGATGTGGAACGGGTCAGAAGGTGCGGTGTCCACTACGCGACCCCTGATATGAGGGTTATACCGTTCTGCGCATACAACGGCGGCCCGGAATACCGCACCGAGATCGAAAACAAATTCTCCGTCCCGTTGAGCGAGTGGAAAGCAAAACACGGGGACGAAAACTGTTAAGGTGATTCACATGAAGATATCATACGATAAATGTCTGCACTGCGGGTGTTGCGTCGGCTCATGCCCCAAGAACGCGATATATCTGAACGATTACGTGCTGGAATTCAACGGCGACTGCAACAACTGCGGTCGCTGCGTCAAACTGTGTCCGGTCGGTGCATTGGAAACGGAGCGTGCCTGAATGAAGAAACTGAATTGCGATGTTGTTGTGGTCGGCGGAGGCCCCGGAGGGAGCATGGCATCCAAATATGCAGCGCTCGGAGGTCTCGATGTCATTATGATCGAAAAGAAAGCGGAAATAGGTTCGCCGCTCAGGTGCGCGGAAGGCGTATCAAAAAAATGGTTATCCGAAATAGGCGTGGAACCGGATCCGAAATGGATATGTGCGGACATGGCCGGAGCAACGATAAGGTCGCCGAGCGGTTTCACGTTCCAATTGGACGAGAGCAAGGCCGGCGCGGAGGTCGGTTATGTTCTGGAGAGACACAAATTCGATAAAGCTCTGGCGGAACAGGCGGCCGCCGCCGGCGCGAAGATCATGATGCGCACCGGATGCACGGGCATTATCAAGAAGGACGGAAAGCCGATAGGCATAAAAGCAAGGAGCATGGGCGAGAATATTGAAATATACGCAAAATGCGTGGTCGCCGCCGACGGCTTTGAATCGCAGGTCGCAAGGTGGGCAGGCGTCGATACATCGCTTGATGCGAAGGACATCGACACATGCATACAGTACAGGATGACAAACATCGACATCGATCCGAAATACTGTGAATTTGTCATAGGATCGGCGGCACCCGGAGGATACATATGGATATTCCCCAAGGGAGAACGTATTGCCAACGTGGGTATCGGCGTACAGGTCGCAAAATGCAAACACGGCTCCGATCCGAAATATTATCTCGACAAATTCATTGCGAAGGACGAACGTCTGAAGAACGGTCAGATACTGGAGATCGTCGGAGGCGGCGTATCCACCTGCCCGGGACTCGAGGAATCGACAGCCGACAACCTCATACTGGTGGGCGATGCCGCAAGGATAATCGACCCGATAACGGGAGGAGGGATAGCGCATGCGTGCAGAACGGGAATGTACGCCGGTAAAGTTTTAACGGAATGCGCGAAGAAAGGCGATTTCTCCAAAGATTCGCTGAAACCGTACGAGAAGATGTGGCGCGACAGGATGGAAGACAAGCTTTACAGAAACTGGATGGCAAAAGAAAAGTTCGCATCACTTTCCGATGATATATTGGACGATCTGGTGAAGATGATGGGCGAAGCCGACATCGGAGAAGTGAACGTACACAACCTTCTGAAAGCGGTGAAGGAAAAGTATCCGAAGGTCGTTGAAGGTTTCGAAGACCTGATATGAGAGTACCGAACGCGGAAAGAGGGGAACGTTTCAAGTTGTTCCGATTGTGATACGGCACGTTCGCCGCTTCCGGCACACGTATCTGCTTAAAGGCACAGGTCGCCCCGCGACAACTCAGCTTCGTTCCGTTTATCCATAGTATTCAGCAACATTGCCTTTGCTTCATCTAACGAATGCGCCTTAGCACCGTCCGAGAGCTGTTGTTCCGAAACCGCCAAGCGTGCTTTCAGACGGTACATTTCCTCCCGCATTTCAAAGACTTCCATAATCATAACCGTAGCCCGTATTCGTTACGTGTGCGGACTCGGATATATCACTCATGCGGAAAACATTACTCTTCAACTCCGGCACCATGTACGCCCGTCTTTACGATAAACGGAGTTCCGCCGCGCAAGGATATCGCTTCGCAGACCTTTTCCGGTTCGTCGGTGAGTGCTATCATACTTCCGCCTCCTCCGGCACCGGTGAGTTTGGCACCATAAGAATGCCTGAGAGAAACGTTCACCAATTTGTTCAGTTCGTTGCATGAAACTCCCAGAATTGAAAGAAGTTTATGATCCCTTGTCATAAGATCGCCGAGTTTGACTATATCGCCTTTACTCAGGGCATTCATTCCGTCCACGGTTGTCTGACCTATCTCATCAACGATATCGGACGCGAATTTGCACTTATCCTTGTATCTTCTTACTTTTTCAACAAGCGGACCGGTGGCCGCATGCAATCCCGTGTAACCTATGACCATCGTCATCTCCGGTATCCTGACATCTCTGACGGTCCATTTGTTCTCGTTCACGGATATATCCCAAAGATATTCGCCCGATCCTTCCGGACCGTTCAACGATATGCCGTTCCCGTGTACGCTTGCCGATGTGTCCAGCGGGCTTGCCCTTCCCTGTACGGTATATTCGGCGAGGAATGCGTCCGTTGCAAGCTTCCTGTTGTCCGTGCAGGTATCTTCCATGACACTGACCGCTTTGAGGAACGATGCGGAAAGTGCCGCCGACGAACCGAGCCCGGAACCGGAAGGTATATCGCTTTCCGTCTCAATTTTGAGCGGAGATGAACTGTACTTCATCATATGATTGAAATAAGGATGCTTATCCGCATCCATCACTCTTCCGTTGACTGTCGTCTCAGATGACCGGCTGACGGTGCATGTTATCCTGCGGTCGATCGCCAATGCAATGGCCGGCTTTCCGTACACGACCGCATGCTCTCCGAGTATGATCAGTTTACCCGGTGCGGATGCTCTCACTGTTCTCATCGGTTCAGTCCGTACCTGCTCAATGCTTCCGCGATCACGTCGTTCGGGCTTCTTCCTCCCAACTGCTGTTTGCCGACGGACCACCATTTCTCTTCCTTTTCAATGACTGCTTCTTCGAATTCCTCATCGGTCGCATAATCTTCGCGTTTTATCTTTGAGACGACTTCGTAGTTAACATCAAGCAGATCGACGCCGTATCTTTGGTTGGCGGCCGCAAGTCCCATCGAGTGATCAAGAAAATACGAGAACTCGACGGACAGGTCTTCCGGAAGCGATTCCATCGCCATGTCCAGAACGGCGTTCACGGTCATCATGAAAAGGAGTTCGCGCTTCGCTTCTTCCGGCAGGTCTTTCTCTTCGTTGACCTGTTCCGCGATCAGGTTGAACCACAGATCTCTGAGAAGTTCCGTTCTTTTCGGATTCTTACCCCACAACTGTGATTCCGGAGACATTTCCGGAGTGTCCGCAAAAATATCGTTTACAGTGCTCTCGTCATTGTTTTTCATTATTATCACCCATGAATGCTGTTTGCAACTTTCTCAAGGATATCCATACCCATACTTATCTTATGCTCATCCGCCGCGTACGAGAATCTGAGATGTTTTTCTCCGTAGGAACCGAATGCGGAGCCGGGAACGCATATCAATCCGTTTTCGACGAGCTTCATCGCAAACTCATCGGACGTGATATCGAACGAGAATTCAGGGAAAGCGTAAAATGCACCTTTGGGTGCATTCATCGTCATTCCGTCAATTTCGTTTATGCGTGAATCGATGAGATCCCTTCTTTTTTTGTACGTCGCGCGGACATCATCCAAATATTTGTCGATGGTCGGCATGGCGTTCAATACTCCGTATTGCGCCGGCATACTCGGGCACGCGCACATGTGATACGACATCTTTACCAGATCAGGTATGATCTTCTCGCCGGCGACGATGAAGCCCATTCTCCATCCCGGTATGGACATCATTTTAGAAAAACCGTTGACTATGATCGAATTGTCAAGCTCCGTTATGAACGATATGTGTTTGTGATCGTAAACAAACGGTTCGTAGACCTCATCGGATATCACGATCATTCCATGATCGGCAGTGATGTCACGTATCGCTCTGAACGATGCTTCGCTCAGAATGCCTCCGGTGGGGTTCGACGGATAGTTGAGGAAGATCGCTTTCGTCTTCTTTGTCATGTTGCTCTGTATGTGATCGATATCAGGCTGGAAATCATTCTCCGTCAGTTTGTATTCCACCGCTTTTCCGGAAGACAATACCGTGTGCGGTCCGTACAGGACGAATCCCGGACTCGGTATCAGTACTTCATCGCCGGGGTCGACAAGCGACTGTGTCACGGCCATGAGTGCGGATGTTCCGCTCGGCGTGATCATGACATTGTTCGTTTTTATCCCGCATGCGGAGTATCGTGATGCGATCGCTTCCCTCAGCGGCATTATTCCGGGCGTCGGACCGTATCCGTTCATGCCATTCGCGACAGCATCCTTCATGCCGTCGATCGCCTCGCGAGGAGGAAGGACATCCGGTTCGCCCAAGCTGAGATTGATAGACCCGGAACCGGCCAGATCGAACATCTTCCTTATTCCCGAAACCGGTGTGATCTTCAGTCTTTCAGATATTCTCATGATGCCGATGATTCATTTCCCGCATATCTAGTTTTACTAAACTCACGTGCATGCCGGACGGTCAATAATTAACTGATGAGAACGGCCGCACATCCTCTGAACGGAATGCTCGGCCTCCGGGAACGGTTCGACAATCATGGTTTAAAAGGGGTCGAATTCGACGCCTTTATGCACCGAGATGAGTACATTCATGTTTTCACCGCAGCACCCGACCGACTCCGGTGAGATGTCAGTACGGTATAATTCAAATTTTCGCGTTAACGAAGTTGATTATTCTTTACGCAGATCGATGAACGGCATCAATACACATAACAAACGATGCGCTCCATGGATGCATGCCGAACCCGATGAATGAACGAAATTGTGACAGCAACGGAAAATGATGTTGAAAACAAGGCAACAAGGCGTTCCGCCGTGAACAGGACGATATAACAATTTCGGTTGCGGACGATACATCTTCTGAGAAATATTATAAATACGTAACGGATGCCTGTAAGCAACCGTATGATGGATCGGGCGCAATTCGCGGCCTGAATGCATTGAGAGGTGAGTACAATGGGTTTCCTGGACAAGCTATTCAAAAAAGGCAAGAAGAAGAGTGCTGACGGTAACAAAGTCGTTGCGAAAAAGACTGCGGGAGAACAGACGGCGGAAGAACCGGACTATGGCAATACACAGCTCGGCAAAGCCATGACGAAAGCGGTCGACACGATCAACGGAAGAGAGAAAGCGGGCAAAATGAGTGCCGCCAGCGCAACTGCATACAAAGGAAGGGTCGACGGCCTCAAAGGAATGATCGGTAAGGACGAGGACACGGGCCTTCTGCAGGTAGCTCAGATAATAGGTGCGGTCAACAAGTCCGTATAAATCATTTATCGGGGCGTAAGCCCCTTCGCTTTTGGTTGAGATGCATGAGAAAAGCAATGGATATGGACCTCATATATTGTTTCTTTGACGCCGCGAACATGCGCAGATGGAACGATCACCTGAGGCCGACGGAATTGACCGAGCTGGATAAGCAGGCGCATAAGATGGTCATAGCATGGGTACTGGCAAAATTTGAGGAATCGGAGAAGAATGAACGTATCGACTGGAAATCATTGATCGAGAATGCAATGTTCTCTTTTCTCCAAAGAATTGCGCTCACGGATCTCAAACCTCAGCTGTTCCATCGTATGGTAAAGGAAAAAGGAAATGAAGTGAACGAGTTCATAATCAAAGATTTCGATGAACGCGTTCCCAATGCGGATCCGGGATTCAGACAACGTTTCGCGGAATATCTGAAAAAGGAGACAACGTCCAAAGAAGACAGGATAATCAAGGCGGCACATTATCTGGCAACGTCATGGGAATTCAAACTTGTGTACAATGCGAATCAGACCATGTACGGTATTGAGAAAACGAAAGGGGAAATAGAAAGGCAGATCAAAGAATATTCCGATATTTCGGGCGTCGTGAATGTCTTCTTCGGTAAAGATGCGTTTGACTTCATCGATCTTTGCGGACAACTCAGATTTCAGAAAAGATGGGCAAGAGTTCCCAGAATTCCTCAAACCACCGTTCTCGGACACATGTTGATGGTTGCAAATATGATATATCTTCACGATCTGGACATCGGAGCGGATGATAACAAGATCTACAAAGATTATTTCACGGCGTTATTTCACGATCTGCCGGAAGTTCTGACGAAAGATGTGATCTCTCCCGTTAAAACAAGCATAGGCGGTTTGGATGAATTGCTCTCCGAATACGAGAAAGAAAAGATATCCGACACTCTGTTGCCGTTGCTTCCGAAGGAATGGCATAATGATTTCATCGCTTTGATCGACAATCCTTTCGGAAACGCTGAAAATAAGCCGATAAAGATATGTGATCTTTTCGCGGCGTACATGGAAGCGCATGTGTCCGAATGTTACGGAATATCATCGAGAGCGTTATCTGACGGTAAAGAAATGTTAAGGAAGAAACTTCTCTCCGCGGACACAAATATCGATATTGAAGGGCTGATAAAAAGGCTGGATGAGATGAAAATCTAAGTCTGCGAACGGTTGTGTGACGTACACATGTCATAATCGAAAGATCCGCACTGAAGTATTTCGGAAAATCGGACCCTGCGATACGCGAGAGGATAATGCTCCGGATAAAAATCCGGAAGGATCCGAGAAGTACCGGAAAGGCGTTACACGGCAAATATGAGGGTGCGCGGAGATATCGTATCGGCGTATTACAGAGTAACTACTGAGATAAAGGATAAAGAACTTAGTAATATACACGCGCAGGGCCGAGGATGTTTTGGATAAAAGGAACGTTGCGGCCGCCGGAAACAAGATAACGATCCGAACAATAACGCCGTTGCGTCTGCCTGTAACGGGAACGCCGCATCCGTTGCCGGGATACCTGACACGAACGGCAATAATGCTGTCATGATCTTCGGAAACCTCAACATAAGCGGTGACTTCAATCTTGACGATGATCTCAAACCGAACATGGATACAAACAATGATGTCTCCCCGGCGGAATCGGAAACCGGAAGTGAACTGGAGGATTGAAGAGAAAGGATGATAACCGGTGGATAGCAGATCATAAGAATATTTGTGACCGTTAAATTGTCTGAAATATATCATAAATATATAGTTAACAGACCTTATTTCTATCTGATATCGTTTCCATATTTGTTGGCATATTAATACTTTTCGCTTTATTTACTACTTCGGCGTGCGCGACCAATAATCGAGGCAAAAGGGGGAGTTGCAGCATGCATGATAAAAAGATATGGATTTGCAAGGCGAGCTCGTTGATAGTGGCGGTTATGTTAATATCCGTCGCATTCATGATACCGTCGGGCGACGGTGCGGACGATGACAACGTAACCGCTCCCGGGGCGATCACGAACAACGGCATCACAACATCCGGAGGTCCGAGCTTTTCGGACGGTTGGATTACAATATCGACTCCGGAAGAGCTTTCGAAGATAGGCAGTAGCGGGCCATCCGAAGGAGATTGGCCGCTGAACGGTAAATACTATCTTTCCAACAACATAATATTCGGACCGAATGATGATTTCGGCGGTAACAGCAACGGCAACTTTATGCCGATAGGCATCAGCGCAAACGGGATCACACCATTCACCGGAGTATTTGACGGAAGAGGTCACATAATATTCGGTTTGAGTATACATGTCACGTCGTCACATGTCGGTCTCTTTGCAAAAACCGTCGATGCGGAGATAAAGAACGTCGAGATAAGAGGTTCGGTCTACGTTTCCAACAGTACCCTGTACGCAGGGAGCATAGTCGGTCAGGCTACGGCAACAACGATCACTGATTGTTTCAACTTCAGCAACGTAAACGCAACGACACGATCCAATTCTTCGTCGTCGTATACCGGAGGCATTGTCGGTCAGGCAATTGACACAAAGATCACGAACAGCTACAACTTCGGTAACATCACTTCAAAGGTCCAATCCAATTCTTCGTTGTCTTATGCCGGAGGCATTGTCGGTCAGGCAATTGATACAAAGATCACGGACAGTTACAATTTCGGAAAGATCCTTGCCGGATGCGAGCTTCCCAACTCGACGGCGCGCGCAGGCGGCATAGCCGGAAGCACAAACGGCGGCGAGATTGTTCGCGGTTACAACAACGGTTCCGTACAAGCTCTGATATCGCCCGGAAATCCTCATTCGTCCGCGTACGCGGGAGGTATAGTCGGCGATTCGAACGGAACGAAGATAATACACAGCCTTAACGATTCGGCACCGGAAGCATATTCGGGACACCAGCACGGAAATCACATGGCGGGAGGCATTACCGGCAAAGCTTCACCTTATCCGGTGAACAATCTGAATCATAACCTGCCCGACGGAGAGGATTTCCCGGCGTGGCTGATCGAGATGGAATTCCGCATGTTCTTTGACACATGGGGAGGATACACGATAACTCCGTTGTATCCTCACAATGATATGAATCCGGTCATGGTCAAATTCGAAGAAAAATTCGCGTTTGAGGTCATGATCAATGATACGCACACGAAGACGGTATCATTCTCCGTCCGGTCGGGTTCAACCGACATCGTCGCGGACGACGATGACGTTTACAGATTGACCGTAATGGGGCCGGCATGGATCACGGTGTCCGGAGTTATACCGATCACGCACAACATAACGCTGATGGACGGCGAAACGATCATCAGAACGATGACGGAGAACCGCGGAACGACGATATCTTCGCCCGATGCGCCGGCCAAGCCGGGGCACACGTTCGTCGGATGGTATAACGATGCGGCGTTCGATGAGCAAACGGCATTCCCGTTCATTCTCACGAATGATGTTACTCTGTACGGAAAGTGGACGGTCAACAAGTACACGATAACGTTCATATCCAACGGCGGTTCCGATGTCGAATCGATAACGGAGTATTTCGGAACGGCGGTATATGCGCCGGAATATCCGTCCAAGGGAGGACACACGTTCACCGGATGGTATGCTGATGAAGGATTGACATTGGCGTTCATATTCAGCACCATGCCGGAAGGCGGTGCCACATTGTATGCCGCTTGGACGGTCACCGCGTTTACGGTGGAATTTTACACAGGCGGCGGCTCTCCCGTCGGTTCGGCAACGGTTGAATACGGAAACATGGTCGCCAAACCAAACGATCCGATTAAGGACGGACACGATTTCGAAGGCTGGTCACTTGACGGCTACGTATTCTGCTTCGATACGCCGATTTTCAGAGACAAGACACTTGTTGCAAACTGGAACGCGAACACGTACACGGTAACATTCGTTGATTGGAACGGCGCGTTCATAGACGAGCAGACGGTGAGCCACGGTTCGGCGGCCATCGCGCCCGCGGATCCTGTCAGAGAAGGATATGTATTTGCGGGATGGAGCGCAGAATTCGACAATGTCGTCTCCGATATGACAGTAACGGCGATGTACGATGTCATAACGTACACGATATCCGGACAGGTTTTCAAAGTGCTCGGATCGATAAACGGTGTGATCCAACTGGAAATCATGGCAAACGCTCAGGTGACGTACAGAATCGGTAACGTTCTGACGATGGACGACACATTCACGGATGCGAACGGCATGTTCGCCATAGAAGGTATACCCGCAGGTTTCGCGGTCACGATACTTTCCGTGGTCGTTGAGGGAGAGAACCTCGACCTGTTCACGGAAGCGGACCGTCTTCCGCATCCCTTCACGGGAGTGTTCACGGTCAACGGTTCAATGACAGATGCCGATATATTCGTATACTGCACGGACAACGGACCCGTATGGACAACAACGCACACGGTGACATTCGTTGACTGGAACGGTACGCTGATAAGCGAACAGACGGTGAACCACGGTTCGGCGGCCACAGCGCCCGCGGACCCGACCAGGGAAGGCTACGTCTTCACGGGTTGGGACACGGAGTTCGACAATGTTACGGCCGACATGACGGTGACGGCGTTATACGGATCTGTGGCCCTGCACCTGTACTCGATATCCGGACACGTTTACCGGGTCATCGGATCGATAGACGGCGTTACACAGACGGAACGCGTGGCAGACGCCCACATATCATACAGTGTCGGCGGCGGTGATATGCGTGAAACGTTCGCGGACGCGAACGGTGCGTTCACCATCGGCAATATACCGAACGGATATACGGTCACGATATTGGCAGTGGGCGCTCCGGATCTCAATGTAGACCTGTTCACGGAAGCGGACCGTCTCCCGTATCCTTTCACGGGAGTGTTCACGGTAACCGGTACGATGTCCGATGCCGACATCTTCGTGTATTGTCTGGACAGCGAGATCGTCTGGGCGGGACTGGATGATGACAACGACGGTTCGGGCGGAGGATTCCCGTGGTGGATATTGCTGATATTGCTTGCCATAGCCGCGTATATAATATACCGTCACAGCAAGAATAAGGCCGAAGAGCAAGCCGAAGAGAAGCAGGCCGAAGAGAAGCAGGCCGAAGAGAAGCAGGCCGAAGAGCAGGCCGAAGAGCAGGCCGAAGAGCAGGCCGAAGAGCAGGCCGAAGAGAAGCAGGCCTAAAAGCAGACAACCAAAAGAGAAGGGAGCAATTCCCTTCTCTCCCTTCCTTTATTATTTTAACACATAAGGCGCAGGATCTGTGCCGATTTACGATATCGGCCGCTTCGCAACGGATTTTTTGTTGCAAAGGATGATGATCTTCAGGAAATCCGGATGATTTCGGGCTTTGGAGTTTATGTTTTCTATTCAATATTATTAGTATATTTGTTGTTAAAATTGATACTTTTTGCTTTATCTATGTCAATTAACATGACTTAGCGGTTAAAAACGGATGGGGTTTTTAATATGCACGACAAGAAGAAGTTACACTATGTAGTAGGATCTATAGTAGTGGCTGTTGCATTGGTATCAGTAGTACTCGTGGTACTGAGTGACGGCTCGAACGGCGATGACGGTACGTTGGATTTCTACGGAGAGCCGATGTACACAATAACCTTTGACTACAACGACGGCGCTGATGGCGGCTCGTTTATAATGGTCGAGGAAGGAGATACGGTTCCTGAGTACGAACCGTACAGAGTAGGGCACGACTTCATGGGCTGGTTCATTTTGGTCTATGACGAGGAATACCCATACGATTCTGAATACGTTTTGTTTGATCTCAGCACTCCGATAACCGAGGACATAACGCTCGTTGCGGAATGGCAGATCAGAGAATATGAAGTTACATTTGTTAACTGGGATGACGAGGTTCTGAGCACACAGACAATTGAGCACGGTTCCCCGGCAACCGCACCCGAAGTTCCCGACAGAGAAGGATATGACTTCGTAGGTTGGGATGCGGAGTTCTACAACGTCACGGGCGACCTGACGGTAACGGCACAGTTTGAAATCAAAAAATACACGGTGACATTCGTTAACTGGGATGACACGGTGTTGGAGACACAGATCGTGGAACACGGTTCCGCGGCAGTTGCGCCGGAAGATGACCCGGCAAAAGTGGGACACACGTTCACAGGTTGGGATGTGGAGTTCTGCAACATCACAGATGACTTGACAGTAAAAGCACAATTCATAATCAACGTGTACATGGTATCATTCGTTCACAACGACGGTACCGATGAGATAACAATGAAACCGGTCGAACACGGTTCCTTGGTGGAGAAGCTCTTCGTTGAGAGCGTGAGCCACGACCTGGTAGCGTGGATGTACGACGGTGAGGTGTTCTGCTTCGACACGCCGATAGTCGGCTACATGACGCTCGTTGCGGAGTGGGAACTCAAAACGTACGTAGTGGCGTTCTGGTCCAACGGAGGCACCGCGGTCGATCCGGCAAGCGTGGAAGTGAAGCACGGTTACACGATTGAGGAACCGGAAGCCCCGACAAGGGTAGGACACACGTTCAGAGGCTGGTTCTTCGACGACGACGGCGCTGCGGCCCAATTCAACTTCTCCACTCCGATCACGGGAGACATGGACCTCGTTGCATTGTGGACCGCTCTGAGGTACACGGTGACATTCGATCACAATGACGGTACCGATGACGTTACGCTGAGAACGGTCGAACACGGAAACACGGTCGCCAAGCTTGCATTGAGCGTACCGAAGACCATAAGCCACGACCTTGTAGCGTGGATGTACGACGGCGAGGAGTTCGACTTCAGCACACCGATCGTCGGTTACATGACGCTCGTTGCGGAATGGGCGCTCAAGAAGTACACGGTGACATTCGTCGATTGGGACGGCACGGTGTTGAATGAACAGATCGTAGAGCACGGTTACGGAGCGGAAGCGCCCGAAGAACCGGTCAGAGAAGGATTCAGATTCACCGGATGGGACTTACCGTTCGGCTACGTGACGGGTGACATGACGGTGACGGCGATGTATATCGTTACGTACACAGTGACATTCGTTGACTGGAACGGCGTTGAGCTGAGCGTGCAGACCATAGACGAGGGTTCCGCGGCACTTGCGCCGGAAGATCCGTTCAGAGTGGGATACACGTTCACGGGCTGGAATGTACCGTTCGACAACATAACGGGTGACCTGACAGTCACGGCGGTATACGAGATCAACGTTTACGCGGTGACATTCGTCAACTGGAACGACGAGGTATTGGATGTGCAGCACGTGGAATTCAGTTCCGCGGCGACCGCACCCGCAAACCCGACCAGATTCGGATACACGTTCACGGGCTGGGACGTACCGTTCAACAACATAACGGGTGACCTGATGGTTACGGCGTTGTACATGATCAACGTTTACACGGTGACATTCGACTCCGCCGGCGGTACCGCGATAGAATCGGTTTCCGTGGAACACGGCAGCCTTGTATCCGAACCGGAAGAACCGGTCAGAGCTGAGCACACATTCTTCGGCTGGTTGTTCAACGGTGTTGCGTTCGTCTTCGAAGAAACGCCGATCACGGGATCCATCACGCTCACGGCATCGTGGGCAGAGCTCTTCACAATGTCCGGGCAGGTCTTCAGGATCCTCGGATCCGTAGGCGGAGTGACCCAGACGGAACTCGTGACGGGTGGCGGCGAATACGATTACGTATGGTACAGGATTGGCGACAACTCTAACATCAGAGCACCCTTGGGCGCGGATGGTACGTTCACCATTGAGGGAATACCGAGCGGCTCCACGGTAACGATATCCGCAGTGTTCGTAACGGATGAGGACTTCGATCTGTTCACGGATGCGAGCCGCCTTCCCCATGCGTTCACGGGAGAGTTCGTTATCACGGAAAACACCGTTGCCGATATCTTCGTGTTCGACTTAGACGCTGATCTGGTATGGGCGGGCCTGGATGACGACGGCGACTCAGGATTGCCTGTAATGGTGATTCTTGCGGCGGCGATCCTGGCAACCTTGGCGATAGGAGTGCTCATATTCTACCGCACAAAGGCGTGATCGGAAAAACCTTAAAACGGGAAGAAGAGGAAGACACCCCTCTTCTTCCCAAACTTTTAATTACATTTTTTAGAGATTGTGCTTCCAAAAGTGTCATTTTTAAAAAAACCATACTTCCAAAAGTGTCATTTTTTTAAAAATTAATAGGCTAAATTATGTATATCCGATCGCCGACATTCTGAACAAAAAAAGAATTCCTCTGAGATATTATAATCCGAGTGAAGGCAAGCAGGAGATAGAGTTCCTTCTGACGAGAGAAGGGAGCATAGTTCCGTTAGAAGTGAAATCCGGGAACGGAAAGACGATATCACTTGATGAGTTCATAAAAAGATTCGATCCTCCGTATGCATTGAAACTCATATCCGGGAACACAGGCACAGATGGAAAAAAGGTGACTATGCCGCTTTACATGGCAATGTTTTTGAGAGCAGAGCATGACATTTATAAAATCATCAAACGGTCATGATCGCAATCGTCATCATCCGATGGTCTCCCGGCCGCGCATGTATTGTCTCAGTACTTCGGGCACAGTTACCGTACCGTCTTTGTTCTGACAGTTTTCAAGTATAGATGCCATCGTTCTCGGCAATGCCAGTCCGGATCCGTTAAGGGTGTGGACGAACTCACTTTTCAGATGAGGCTCCGGACGGAATTTTATTCCCGCTCTGCGCGCCTGGAAATCGGAGAAGCATGAACACGAGGAGGCCTCAAGCCATCCTTTCCTTCCCGGTGCGTACAGTTCCAGATCATAACACTTTGCGGCCGAGAAACCCATATCTCCCGTACACAGTAAAAGGACACGATAAGGAAGACCCAATCCTCTGATGACGTCTTCCGCATGCTCTCTCAGTTCTTCAAGAACATCGAAAGAATTTTCGGGATGTACAAATTTTACCATTTCCACCTTGTTGAACTCATGTACCCGGATTATCCCTCTGGTGTCGGAATGTTTCCCGGCTTCGCGCCTGAATGACGGTAAATACGCGGTATATGAGATCGGCAATTCCTTTTTGTCGAATATCTCGTTCCGGTGCATATTCGTTACCGGAACTTCGGCAGTGGGGTTTAACCACATATCATCGCGTTCGATCCAGTACATGTCGTCTTTCAGATTCGGATATTGGCCCGTTCCGAGGACCGCATCCTTGTTCACAATGGCGGGCGTGAACACTTCTTTGTAACCTTGGTCATTGTGCATATCCAGCATATAGTTTATCAGTGCGCGCTCAAGTCTCGCACCGTCTCCTTTCAGAACATAGAATCCGCTGCCGGCGATCTTGACGCCGCGCTTGAAATCAATGATGTCCAATGATTCCGCGATTTCAAAATGTTCCTTCGGTTCGAAATCGAATTTTCGTAATTTTCCGTGTTCCGCGACGATTATATTGTCGTTTTGATCCTTCCCGACGGGAACGGAATGGTGAGGAATGTTCGGAATGTTGAGAACGAATTCATCTCTGATGAGGTCAAGTTCCGTGAGTCTCGAATCTATTTCCTTTATTCTGTCCGATACAAGGCGCATCTCATCTATTTTTTTGTTCTTATCTTCACCTTTCAAATCGGGAATCAATTTGGAGACATCATTCCGTTCTTTTCTCAGTGCGTTCCCTTTATCGGTAAGCTGCCTCCATTCCTCGTCGGCATCAAGGAATCCGTTTAAAGCGTCGTCGGAATGATTCCTGTTCTTCAGCATTTCCCTTATTCTTCCGGGTTCCTGCCTTATGATGTTCACATCTATCATGTGACCAGCTCAGAATTTCTTTTGCGAAAGGGATGTCCACGTTCTTTTGTCGGTCAGAATGAGAACACTTCCGCGCACATCGACTATAACGGAATCCGTGGCTTCCGACAACGCTTCGGCGATATCCGCCGTTTCAGATTCAGAACTCGGAAGAACCTTTATTTTTACGATCCTGTTTGACTTGAGTTGCGCTCTCAATTCTTCGAAGACGCTTTCTTTCAATCCGTCCTTTCCGACGTGCAACGTCGCCGTCATATCAACGGCTCTGCGCATTATTTCTTTTTTAGCTTCCTTTTCGGTCATTCTCTCTGCTCCCTCAGATACGGTATTCTTTTCAGATCGCCGCACTCCAGGCATCTGATCATTATTTTATGGTTCCTGAGTCTCACGCGCGATGTGCACGGAACCATGGGCATTAAGCACATTTTACAGTATATGTACTCTTTCGGCATCTCGGTTTTCGTTCTCATGCTTATGCGTCTTGCCAGATCCACATATCTTCTCGCCAGGACCGGATCGCCGGAGGATGCCCGTTCCCGGGACATCGCCATCAGTTTTTCCATACGGGTCTCCGCTATTCCGGAAATCTCGGCGCGCTGCATTCTCCGGGACATATTCACTGCCGTTCATCATGTACGTATATGTAAATCATTCCGTTCCGTTGATCATTGAGTAAAGTATCGTTTTCACTTCGATCTCCTCTTCCGACAATTCATCTTCTTCTTTCAATGAGTAGTTATCCCAAAGGAAAACGAAGTAATCGTGAAACCCGGCAACGGCGGTATCCCAGTCCTGATCCGATGAGGTTATCCCGAGATCCGGATAACTGAGCTTCCATGTTCTGTTCCTTGCGTCGTATGAGACATCCGCATCCAGCTGTTCGGAAAGAAGTATGTCGCGCTCCGCGGATATGATCCTGCCGAACGATTTTTTATTGAACGGTTCCAGTGAGATTATGTTCGAAATCTCGGATAATCTTCCGTTTTCCGAATACCTCAGCGTCCCTTTCACCGTAACGGCACCGTTCACGTGCTCCGCGGCGAGAGATTCAACATCCGCCGAACCGATCGATATTTTGACTCGTTCATCGCCTACCAGAAAACCGTACATCGGAACATTACGTTTCGTCAGGACGCTGTTCAGTATACCGACGACATCTCCCTGCGAAGTATTCCCTCCTTTCTCCAGAAATGCCTGCGCTTTGACCATGTCAATTTTCGTAAACGTTCCTTTTTTCCCGTCGTGCTCAAACGAAAGAACATATCCCTCGTCTTCGGAAAGAGATCTCGAAAGCTGCATGAGATCGTAGATTATAACGGACCGGTAGACCGGATCTTTGAACACATCTCCCAGCCAATATGTTCCGGCCCCGGCATTTTCCAACACATCAGTCAGTAAGGAAACGGCTTTGTCCGTAAGTTCACTTCTTTCTTTTCCGTTTCCGAACGATATGCCTCCGTTTGCGTCTATGTACAACATGAATCTTTTCATGAAAGGATCGGCCGGCCGGCCGTATGATCCGAACTCCTCGGAAATGAAAGACTCGCCTATATGCGCCAACAATGTCTGAATGCTTCTCATGACATCGGACGCAACGGTCACGGGTGTCCGTTTATCTTTTCCTTCCGATCTGACGGTTATACTGAGCATTTACTTCACCACATCCCTGTTTGGATATCGTGAACATAATATTTTAAACTCCTCAAATTATGGCGGCGTTTGTCCGTCGGCAGGCGGACGAACGGCCGAAAATATATTCTCAGATACGTCGGTATCCGCAGGATACGCAGGCGTTTCGGCAACGGTGAAGCAAGAGTCCTTAAATATGTCCTCAGAATTGTCTGCTTTCATTAACTATCATCGGTGATAATATGGCAAGAAAGCCCGCAGTGATGTACAGGCAGATCAAAGGTCAGGCATTTACCCGCAGAAAGTATATGGGCGGTGTCCCGAACAACAGGATCTCACAATATGATATGGGAAGCTCGTCATTGGAATTCCCCATGACAATCACACTTAAAGTGGAAAACCGTGTGCAGGTAAGACACACGGCGTTGGAAGCGGGTCGCGTCGCCGCCAACAAGATAATGAGCAAGAAAGTAGGCGTCGCGAACTATCACCTGAGAGTGAGAGCATACCCGCACGTGGTCCTCAGAGAGAACAAACTGGCAACCGGAGCGGGTGCTGACCGTGTATCATCGGGCATGAGAGGTGCTTTCGGTAAGAACGTCGGTACGGCGGCAAGGATGGAACACGATCAGGCGATAATGACGATAAGGTGCGGCCCCGCCCACTTTGCGCTTGCAAAGGAAGCGTTGTGGAAAGCGTCCATGAAATACCCGACCCCGTGTTACATAGACATTGAACAGGGCAAAGAACTGATCGCGTAAGCATGTTCGATCTGCGCCTTGATGATGTGGCGGAATGGATACGCGGAAAGAATTTGCAATCGGTCGCGGTCCAGCTTCCCGAAGGATTGAAAATAAGGGCGACGGAGATTGCCGATTATATCCTTTTCAACACGGGCGTCCCGGTCACGATAATCGGAGATCCCTGCTACGGCGCGTGCGATCTGTACGCCGATCATGAAAGAGCGGCGGACGGATTGATCCATTTCGGGCATTCGCCCATTCCGGAGATACCGGTGAAAGAGAACACACTTTTCGTTGAGGTCTTTGCGAACTTCAATAACACTGAGAAAATAGCGGAATCGATCAGGAACATTGCAAATTCCCTGCCGGAAAAAGTGGGATTACTTGCGACCGTCCAGTACATGGGTTTGCTTGACACCGTGAAATCAATCCTTCAGGCATACGGAAAGAAGGTTCTCATAGGGAGAGGGGATTCGCGGATAAAGTATGACGGTCAGGTGATCGGATGCAACTGCAGTGCCGCGGAATCGGTTATGAATGAAGCGGATTGTTTTCTTTACATAGGCGAAGGAGATTTCCATCCGCTGGCAACCGCCTTCGGCATCGGAAAGGATATGAAAGTGTTCAACCCGGTCACATGTGAATTACGGTCGGTGGACGATGTCCGCGACCGCATAATGAGGAAGAGATTCGCAACGATCGAGAGAGCGAAGGATGCAGATTCGTTCCTGGTGATCGTTTCCTCAAAGGTCGGACAGAGACGGGATGTCGTTGCGGACCTCATGATAAACAAGATCACATCGGCAGGCAAAAAGGCATACAAAGTGATAATGAATGAAATAACGCCGGATTCGTTGCTTCCGTACAGAGTTGATGCGTACGTGAACGCCGCATGTCCGAGACTGGCAACGGATGATTCCGCAAGATATGATAAACCGATGCTCACGATCCCGGAAGCGGAGATCGCGATCGGTCTTCGCGAATGGGACGATTATGAATTTGATGCCATACGCGGCGAATGAGATTTGTCCGCGGCGATAAAACAATTGACGTACGTATGATGAAGCAGACCGAACGGCATCCAACCGAATTTCAATCGAACATCGTGCAGACGGCGTCTGCACGGAATTCGGAGTATGATATATGCATCGTTCAGAAAGGATCGGAAAGGTGCGGAAACTTTGCTAAAACAATATAAACGCGTATGGCCATACAATTATCGGGGGCTGTATGATGTCGCAATTGAACATAACCATCGAAACGAGCGTTTACGAGAGAACGAAGCATATAGCGGAAGAGAGAGGAATGTCCGTTTCCGATTATGTGAACGCATTACTGAAAAAGAATGTTGACAACATATCACCGAAGGGCCAAACAATGAATTATTTCGGTGCATTGAGGGATGAACCTTAACATTTTGAAAGACCTGTTACAACGGTAAGATTCCGAAAAAGAATGATATGACCCATGAGCCGAGCTTCGATCATTTGAACCAAAGTTAAAAGTAAGGGCAACATATGGTCCTTTCATGTTCACTTACGACCGCCTTTTGAAAGACACACCGAAGGATGTCACGGTCGGAATAGGAAAAGGTTCGCAACGCGGAAACGTGGAAAGGAGCGCACATGCTTTCAAAAACGTGACAATATACGATGATCCGGCCGAACTGGTGAATAATCTTAAAGACGGAAAAATAGATGCGGCCGTTCGCGGCGATATGTCCTCATCCGTACTTCTGCCGTTGATAAAAGACATTTTCAAACTATCGGAGATCCAGCGAACCGTTCTTCTCGAACCGGTCGGGAGGAAAATGATATTCGTTGCACCGGTCGGGATAGATGAAGGCCGCACCGTATGTCAAAAATACGACATCGTCGTGAAAAATGTTGATCTGATGAGAAAAATAGGAATGAATGAAAAGATAGCGATCATGTCCGGCGGAAGAGAGGATGACAGAGGTCGCGATAATATTGTTGATAAGACGATGGACGATGCCATCGAGCTCGTTGAATTACTGAATTCGAACGGATATGATGCATACGACGCCGGAATTCTCATAGAATCGGCTGCGGACGATGCCGACATGATCGTTGCGCCGGACGGGGTATCGGGTAATATAATATTCAGAACATTGCATTTTCTGGGCAACGCCAAAGCATTGGGTGCGCCTGTGATAAATATGAATAAGGTGTTCGTAGACACGTCAAGGGTAAAAGAGGATTATCGGGATTCGATAGCCCTTGCGATGAGGCTTACAAGGTGAAACGAAATGATCATAGAGATTGACGGCGCACACTCGGGCATTCGGTTCTCGGCGTGCCATTTCATCCCCGGTCACGAGAAATGTTCAAGACTGCACGGCCACTCATACATAATACGTGCGCGCCTTGAAGGGGATCTCGGTGCAACCGGAATGGTCATGGACTTCGTTGACATCAAAAAAGCGTTAAAGGCCGCGGCGGAGGAGATGGATCACAAGACGCTGTTGCCGAGAAATACCGACAATGTTCGTGTTACCGTACATGAAAAAGAGGTTGAGGTACTCACGTGCGGCAAACGTTACGTTTTCCCGAAAGAAGATATCATGATATTGGATATCGATGTAACGACGGCGGAGGAGATGAGCAGACTGATTGCAAAGAAATTGCTGTCGGCGGCGGATTTTCCGAAGAACGTAAAAAAACTTTGGATTGGTTTGGATGAAGAGAGAGGGCAGACTGCCTGGTACTCGGAGTTGATTTAAAGAGGTGTAAAAAAATGTCGAAAGTAATTGTTCTTTTATCAGGAGGACTGGATTCAACGGTGACGTTGGCGCATTCATTGGATGAAGGTAATGAAACCGTTGCACTGAGCTTCGGATACGGTCAAAAACACTCGCGAGAGCTGAATTCAGCGAAGGCGGTGGCGGAATACTACAATATTAAACAAATCGTGGCGGATATGGACATGTCATCGTTCCGTTCCTCTCTGATAGGTAACTCGAACGATGCGGAGAAGGACAGGAAGAACATAGGCAATGATATTCCGGACACATACGTTCCTGCAAGAAACATCATAATGTTGAGCATTGCCGCAGGCCTTTGCGAGTCTATCGGCGCAGGTGCGATATACATCGGTGCCAACACGGTTGATTATTCCGGATATCCGGATTGCAGGAAAGAGTTCTTTGATGCTTTCGAAGAGATGTTATCGAAAGGAACGAAGGCAGGCGTTGAAGGGCGTCCGATAAAGATCGTGGCACCCATCCTCAATTTATCAAAAAAGGAGATAATAGTTTCCGGGAAGAAGTTGGGCGCACCGTTGCATCTCACGTGGTCGTGCTACTCCGGCGGGAAGAAAGCATGCGGACACTGCGATTCATGCGTCATAAGATTAAAAGGGTTCAAAGATGCCGGATACGAGGACGAGGTCAAGTATAAATGAGAATATGCGAGATGTTTCGTTCAATTCAGGGAGAAGGGGTAATGATGGGTTCCGTAACGTTCTTCATACGAACGGCCGGATGCAATTTATCATGTTCGTGGTGCGATACCGGATATTCCGATGAAGGCGGCGAGGAGCTTTCCGTTGAGACTATCACGGAAAGAGTGAAAGATGAAAGGAACGTATGCATCACCGGCGGCGAGCCGCTGCTCCAGGATGATGTGTACGATCTCATGGATGCGCTACTCAAAGAAGGGAAGAAGATTGTTCTTGAAACGAACGGATCCGTTGATATCTCGAAAGTTCCGGTGAACGAAGATATCGTGATAAGCATGGACATCAAATGCCCGTCATCGGGTATGAGCGATAACATGATGATATCGAACATCGGATATCTGAAAAGTACGGATCAGCTGAAATTCGTGATTTCCGACGGTTTCGACATGGAATATGCGGAATCATTCATATCATCCGAAATAAAGTGCAACATCATTTTTACTCCGGTCGGCGGCATGGACATAAGACCGTTGGCGGAAGAAGTCCTCAAAAGAAGGATGAACGTCAGAGTTCTTCCTCAACTTCATAAAATCATTTGGGGGAACAAAAGAGCGGTGTGACCGTTTTTCGGAAATGTCTTCGGTCGTTCGCCGTTGAACATAATCGAACGCAGAATGCGCTTCGGCACACGCACGGGGACGGATACGACTCTCACAAGGATTATCAATACACATTCTTAACAGATGTTGTTAACAGATATTATTAGTACGTTTTGACATGCTCGGTAAATGAGATACGGATGTCTGAAGACATCCGCGGACCCGGCGGTTGTGTGGCACTCGCCGTTTTTCTTTATGATTTGATTAAATTCAGTTATCAAAATAAATTAAGTATATTATATATTTTCGATATATTTTTATACTATTAGTCTCAAAAATTCACTTCCATGTTTATTTACGTTACTTCACATGCCCCAACGGGGGCGTTTGTTAACGTAGGTGTTATTATGCATAGTAGAACGTATAAGTTGAAGATATGTTCGGTAATGGTGTTCGCGGCGATGCTGGTATCTGCAGCATTCGTTGTATCATTGGCGGACGAGGGGGGTTACGAGAACGGATCCGGCGTTGAAGCCGGTGACGGTTTCGACTCTCTTATGCATGCTGTAAGTCAGGTGCAACAGAGCAGTATTGAAGGAAACTATTCCGTGATATGGTTCTCCAACGGAGGATTGTGGCAGGGCAGTGCGAATCCGTTCGTACAGACGGCGGCCGTATCCTCGGATGATGTGAATCTGTTCCCTGAAACGGATCCGACCCGCGGATGGCACAATCTGATCGGGTGGCAAGTTACATGGGCACAACCCGGAGGAGAGCCGATAATGGGTCAGATGGTGGGTCCGGCGGACACGTTCAGTGAACTGTCGGACGGAAATCACTACGTTACCATATGGGCCGTATGGGAGCCTAAAGAGTACACGGTAGCATGGAATGCAGGTTCCTCGGCGGCAGTATGGCCCGACGGGCAAGCTACCAGCACAACGGTGATATGGAACGACTCCGTATTGCCGGCAGAGAACCCGACACGTAACGGGTTCGCACTTGTCGAGTGGCGCGTCCTGGCAGGAGGATTCACGTTGGGTCCGGTCGTAACGGCGGACTGCGTATACAGCGACCTCGTGGCGCATGACGGCGTTCCGTCGATCATGCTGATCGCGCAGTGGTTGCCCCTTTACACGGTGACATTCGACTCCGCGGGCGGTTCCGATGTCGCGTCGGCAATAGTTGTCAGCGGCGAAACGGTTGCAAAGCCCGTTGACCCGGTATTGGAATGGTACAACCTCTCAGGCTGGTACCTCAACGGTTATGCGTTTGATTTCAACACACCTATAGTCGGTGACATAACACTCGTCGCCGACTGGACGGCAAAGACGTACACGGTGGCATGGAACGCAGGTTCCTCCGCAGCCGTATGGCCCGCGGGACAGGCAACAAGCGCCACGGTGACGTACGCAGACACAGTGTTGCCGGCAGAGAACCCGGCCCGTGACGGATTCATTCTCAGCGAATGGCGTCTTCTGGG